>Ga0210387_10004464_pt1 | contig 10730 bp, 9 predicted proteins | sample IncBWC7OmetaG_FD_160108 | JGI IMG/M metagenome (GOLD analysis project Ga0210387, IMG submission 160108) | Forest soil microbial communities from Barre Woods Harvard Forest LTER site, Petersham, Massachusetts, United States - Inc-BW-C-7-O ... | reverse complement strand
TTTCGAGAACCACGATCGCATCGTCGATCACCAAGCCAACAGCCGCCGCCAGACCTCCAAGCGTCATCAGGTTGAAGCTTTGACCGCTGAACTTCAGCACGATAAATGTCAGCAATAAGGTCGCGGGGATCACCAGCGCCGCGACCAGCGACGTCCCCCAATCCCGCAGAAACAAAACGAGAATCGCTGAGGAAAGAATAAGTCCGAGGAGCACGGCATCACGGACGCTCGAGATCGAGTCGTGCACAATCGTCGACTGATCGTAAAAAGGCTCGAGGTGCACGCCAGGAGGCAAAGCCGCAGCAAGTTCATCAATCTGTGCATGAACTTCGTTTGCCACGGCGAGCGTATTGCTCTCCGGTTGCCTGTTGATGCTGAGCAGCACCGCCTGTTTTCCGTTTGCCGTCACGATCGTATACACCGGCGCGACAGATGGTCCCACCGTGGCGACGTCCCCAATGCGTACCGGAACACCTGCAGCCGTGTTCTTCACCACAATCCTGCCAATCTGTTCCGGGTTGCGCACCTGTCCGCTTACCAGGCCGAGGACGAGTTGATGATCGTGTTCGAGCAATCCGGGCGAATCGATCACGTTGGTTCGCCGAATGGCCTCCAGCAAATCCGTGACAGTGACTCCTGTCGAGAGCAGCCGCGCAGGATCGGGCGAGACCTGAAATTCCGGCACGCGACCTCCCTGGATCAGGACGGAAGCGACGCCGTCCAGTCGGTTGATGCGTGGCTTGATGTCGTACGTCGCGATTTCCCAAAGCTTGTCTTGCGACAGCGCGTCAGAAGTAAGGCTGTAGCCAAGAATCGGAAAACTCGCAAACGTCAGCCGGTGCGTCTCAAGCTTCGCAGTCGCCGGCAATTCGCTTTGCAATCGGGCGACAACTGCGTCTACGCGCTGCAGCGTCAGGATCATATCGCTGCTCCAGTCGAAAAACAGATCGACCTCAGCCGAGCCGCGGCTCGTTATGGAAACGACGCGCTGCAAACCGGGAACGCTGTTCACTGCTTCTTCGATAGGGCGAGTTACCGTCACCAGCATCTGATCTATGGGCGTCACCCCATTGTCGACGCCAATGACGACGCGCGGAAAATCCGTGTTGGGAAACACGGAGACCGGAATGCTGAATGCCAGATAAGCCCCGGCCAGTGCAAGGCTGATGACGAGAAACAGAATCGGGCGCGAAAGGCGCTCAAACCACGGCACACTCTCTGCTCCGGGCACACTCGAACGGAAATCCGCTTCGGAGGCCATTACCGCTAGTCCTTTACCTTTTCCGCGGGCTTCGCTTTGTCATTGCTCTTGTTGTCGGATTCCTTTGCGGAAGCCCCGTCTTTTTCTGTCGGAGCTGGTGCGGCGACTTTGATACTCGTGCTGTCCGGCAGCGCGTAACCTCCCGAAGTGATGACGGCCTCTCCTTCTTTGATCCCGCTAAGAATCTGCACTTCTCCTGCACCTTGCAAGCCAGTCTCGACCGTCCTCGAATGCGCCTTTTCATCGGCTCCCGCAATGAGTACAAAGCTTGCGCCATCCGCGTTTTTGAAAATCGCCGAGGCAGGAACCGTGAGCGCGTCTTTGGCAGTCGCCGCTGCGATTTGAACTTGCACGGTCATTCCGGGTTTCAGGACAGAGTCAGGCTTGGTGGTCTCAACCCATACCTCGATCGTCGTGCTGCCAGGGTCGAGAGCCGGACTCACCAGGCTCACCCGTCCTTTCACGCTCTCGCCTGATCCGGGCACCTGGAGCTCCGCTGGATCACCTGCCTTCAGCCCAACAGCTTCGGTTTGTGCGATGTGCGCCTTCGCGATCAGCTTTGAAAGATCCATCACAATAAGCAGTGGCTGATTCGCTGCGGCCAATTCGCCTGGATATTGCGGCCGTTCCGTCACCACTCCATCGATCGGGCTCTTGATCTCTGAGTAGCTGAGTTGCGCTTGTGCCCCGAGAAATTTTCCCTTTGCCGCGGCGAGCTGGCCGCTCGCGGATTTCAGGGCTTGCTCTTTTCCAATCCTATGCAAGTCGTCGACCTGCTTCTGCGCCTGCTCATACTGACTGCGCGCCTGCATCAGCGACACTTGTGCCGAGTCAAAGTCTCGCCGCGGGATGCCTCCCTGCTCGAAAAGCTCCTTGCGGCTGTTGTAAACCTGCTGTTGTGCATCCAAAGCGCTTTTCGCGGCTGCAGTGTCCAGCTCCGCCTTTTGAATTTGTTCGGGCAAACTTGCGCCGGTCGTCGTGGCGTAGCCCGCTTCCGCTTGCTCAAATTCGCCCTTGCTTTGCTCCGCGGCGGCGGATAGATCGGCATTCTCTAAAACCGCGAGCAACTGTCCTTTGTGAACGCGGCTGCCGCGCTGCACGAGAAACGTTTTGATCGTCGATGTGATCTTTGGCGTGAGCACAGCCTGCTGCAGGGGGAACACCACGGCGTCCGCCGAAATGTGTTTCGAGATGGTGGTGCGGTGAACCACAGTGGTCTCGACCACGACGACCGGATCCTTTGTTTTCTCCTCCGATCCGCATCCGGATCCAGCGCAAGCAGTCGCCCACAATACGGCCCAAATGAGAAAATTGCGCCGCCCACCCCGCAGTTGGCCGTTACTCATGGTGTAGTTAAAGCTCCTGTGAGTGTTTCTAAATTGGCCAGCGCGACGCGGTAGCGCACGGCCCCATCCTGGTAGCTGGTATTCGCCTGCGCGAAGGAGTTCTGTGCATCTACAACTTCCAGCACCGTTGTTTCTCCTCCCTTGTACCGAAGGGTCGCCAACCGCAGTCCCTCTGACGCCAGTTCCGCGGAGCGCTCTAGACCTGCCAGTTCATTCAAGGCTGTTTCCGCTTCCGCGTAGAGTGACCGCATCTCCGCAAGCAGCTTGCGCTGGGCCAACGAGAGTTCGCGCTGCGCCTGAGCGCGCCGAAGCTCGGCTTGCTTGACGCGGCTTTGCGTGGTGCCCCAGTTCCAGATGGGTATGTTCAACGTTGCGGAAGCAGAAGAGCCGAGGTTATGGATTTTCTGGTTGTCGATCACGCTGTTCGTTGCGAAGTGCGCCGCATCGATCCCGTAGAAATAATCAAGGCTCAGAGAAGGGAAGTAGCCAGCGCGAGCATCCTCGACGCCATGCCCGGCTTCCGCGACTCCTGCCAGAGCCGCGCGCAGGTCAGGGTTGTCTCGTGCCCCCTCTTGCTGCACCTCCTCGATCGTGGGGAGTGGTACGCTCGCGTGGAGGTCTTCGCCAACCTCGAAGCTCTGATTGAAATCAGGAAAAAGGAGCACCGCCAAATCCAGTTTTGTGTTCAGAAGTTCGAGCTGGGCTTCCTGCAATTGCCGCCGCCGGTCCTGCATTTGCAATTCCGCCCGTATGACGTCGGAGTGCGCCACCTCGCCGCCCTTTTCGAGCGCCTGCGTCAGCTTGAAAAAGTCTTCCCCTTCTGATGCGCCTCTCTGTGAAATCTCGAGCTTACTTTGTGCTGCCGCAACACGGAAATAGTCCTGCACAACCGTCACAACGAGCCCACGCGAAGCAATCTCGGCGCGCGCTCTCGCCATCGCCGCCGCGGCCGCCGCGCGTCTATAGTTAGCCACTCCCGCGAGGTCGATCGCTTCATGAATGTTTCCCTGACTGATGTATTCGTGCACTGCATTGTTGGCAATGTAGCGAACGCTTCCTGACCCGTTGCCTTGCGTGTAGAGAACTTGATTGTTGTACGTTGCCGTGGGCAGCAACGCGTCGCGCGCCTGCTTTCGGTCTTCCGCCGCGATGGCGGCCTCCGTCGTGGCGGCCTGGAATTCCGTACTGTTTTTCTTTGCGCGAGCGAGGGCGTCCTGAAGGGTCAACTGCAAAGGTGTGTTCGTCTTAGCGGCCGATTGTGTAGGGGACGGCGGAGCGGACTGGGCCACCTTCGGAGCGGGGTTATCGGACTGCTGGGTCGCGCCTGCAAAAGGGAACAGAACAAATGGGGTGAGGGCAAAAACTGTCGATCGCAGCCAAAAATGCCGGGTGTTCACGGGCTCTCTCTCGAGCGGCCTCGGGGCTTCACGTTCCGCTTACTCGAATGTAGCGGCCTCGAGATAAACAGACGATTAATCCGTTCCGGTGCGCGCAACACCAGGTCCCGGCAGAAACGCCGCGAAGTGAGTTCCCGTCCTGTCAGAGCAGACCAGTTCGAGCCGGCCGTGATGTGCCTGAGCAATCCAGAGAGCTATCGAAAGTCCCAGTCCGGCTCCGCCCTCGCGTCCCGAACGCGATCGGGCGGGATCAGCACGGAAAAACCGCTCGAAAATGCGATCGCGCAGATCCGGGGGTATCCCCGGCCCCGTGTCGGTGACGTGCACTTCACAGGCCGTAGTTGTGGAGAGACAAGCGACATCCACGCGGCCACCTTCAGCTGAGTATTTGATCGCGTTGTCCAGGAGATTCAAAATCATGCGCCGCAGAAGTTCTCTGTCCCCGCGAACAAGACATTCCGAGGCAGCATCGACGCTCAATTCGATGTTTTTCTCGCGTGCCAGTGTCCGTACCGAATGCGCGCAGTCCGCTACCACTTCCTCGAGATAAACGTCTTCCTGCGATATCGGGTACTGGCCGGAGTCCGCTCTCGTCAGAGTGAAAAGGTCTTCCACGATTTTAATCAATCGCGACGTTTCTTCATGCAGAATCTGGAGCGATTCGAGGTAGTCTTCCGCCGTTCGGCCTTGTTGCGACATAGCCACTTCGGCCTCTCCGCGAAGAATGGCCAATGGCGTCCGCAGCTCGTGCGACGCATCGGCGATGAACCGCCGCTGGCGCTCAAACGATTGGTCGAGCCGATTAAGGAGATCGTTGAAGATGGTAGCCAACTGTCCGAGCTCGTCGTTGGCATTGAGCACCGGAAGCCGTTCGTGCAAGTTGGTGGCTCCGATGCGCCGCGCGTGCGCACCCATCGCAACTACCGGAGCCATACTCCTCCTCGCCAAAAAGTAGCCCCCCGTCCCAGCGAGCAGCAGACCAAGAAGAATCATCCATGAGAATGTCAGCCGGATCGTTTCGAGCACCTCGTATTGCGCATGCAGCGAATGCAGAATAACGAGCAGGTAGTTCTGGCCATTCGCCTGGAACTGACGCGAGTAAGCCCTGAATCGCGAGTGCTCTGCACGAATTGTTTCCAAACCGGCTTCTTTGCTCTCCCTCATTTTTGTGAAACTCTGAAACTCGCGGGATGCGAGTGCGGAAGCCACAGACCGGTCGGAGCGGACGCCGGGAGAAAACGTGCCGGTTGAACTGGCCACTATCTCGCGGCCCGGGCCCAGCACAAGGAAAGTATCGTTATTCGAGCGATGCTCAACCATGGACTGCTGCGCAGCCGATAGAATTGCAGAACCCGGCGTGTTGGGCGCGTCTAGAAGCTCAGCCTGAAAGGTCACGAGGAACGAATCCGCCAGCACGGCCAAGTCCCCGTCCGTCCTCTGCATCGACGATTTTTGGACGATAAAATACGTGGTTGCAGAAACCAGCACCAGCACGACGGCAAGCACCGCCGAGTACCACACTGTCAGTCGTACGCGGACGGAATTAAACATGTTTCTTGCGATCCGGGGCACTTGCTTTGCTTTGTGGGCGCCCTGTGCCCTCGGCATCCTCGCCGGCTTTCAAAATGTAACCGGCGCCTCGCCGCGTCTGTAAGAGTTCCGAGCTCCCATCCGGATCAATCTTCCGGCGCAGCCGGTTGATATAAACCTCGATCAAATTTGAAAACGGATCGAAACTCTCATCCCAAACGTGCTCGGCGATGTCCGCCCTGCTTACCACCCGTCCTGCATTCCGCACTAGGTATTCCAGCAGCGCATACTCCTTGTGCGTCAGCGAAATCGCGTGCCCGCGACGAGTTGCGTTCTGCGCCGCCGTGTCCAGCTCAAGGTCTCCGACGCTCAGCCGCGGCGGATGCAATTCCGTTGAGCGCCGCAGGAGCGCGCGCAGGCGCGCCAGAAGCTCGCGAAATTCAAATGGTTTTGTAAGGTAGTCGTCCGCTCCACGATCGAGTCCGCTGACCCGATCCTCGACGGCATCTCGCGCTGTCAGCATCAGGATTGGCATGCGCCTGCCAGCCTTGCGCAGCCGGCGGCAAACTTCAAACCCGTCGGGCGCCGGAATCATCACGTCCAGAATAATCAGGTCGTATTCGTTAATCTCCGCTTGATAAAGCGCATCTTCACCGGTCGTTGCCGCGTCCACCGCGTAAGCCTGCTCGCGCAAACCTTTAACCACAAACCGCCGCACCCCTGGATCGTCTTCGACCAGCAAAATCCGCATGGCTGCATGATACGTGAAAGCACAGGCCGAGATGCAACCCATCGATCTGCCTCGAACCTTGACGTCTTCGAACTGGGTGGGAGTGAGATAGTGCCAGAATCGATGCGGGGAGCTCGCTGCTTGCTCCCTTAAATTGTCTTGTCTTTCGAATAGCAGATCTTCTCGAGATTGCATTCCACGCACTTGGGTTTGCGCGCATGGCATACGCGTCGCCCGTGCCAGATGATCTGATGCGAAAAGAGAATCCATTTTTCTCGCGGAATCACTTTCATCAAGTCCTGTTCGATTTTTTTTGGATCCTCATTCCGCGTCAAGTCCAGCCGGTTCGAAATGCGAATCACATGTGTATCCACAACGATTCCAGCTGCAATACCAAAGGCCGTGCCCAGCACCACGTTGGCTGTCTTTCGCGCCGCCCCGGGCACCGTAAGGAGCTCTTCCATCGTGCGCGGCACTTGCCCGCCGAACCTCTCGATGATCGCCTTGCTCGCTCCCATAATCGATTTCGTTTTGTTTCGGAAAAATCCCGTCGGCCGTATCTCTTGCTCCAACTCGCTCGGATTTGCGTATGCGAAGGCCTCCGGGGTCGGATATTTCTTGTACAGCGTCTCCGCCACCTGGTTTACCCGCACATCCGTGCACTGCGCGGAAAGAATCGTACTAATCAGCAGCTGGAACGCATGGTCGTGCTTCAATTCGCAGGTTGCGGCCGGATACGCCTCGTCCAGCTTTGCCAAAATGGCCGCAACGCGTTTCGGATCCGTTCCCTCTGCGGACGATTGTTTGGCATTCGCTCGGCCCTTTGCGCTTCGCGTGGGCTTTGCCGCATGCTCTTTCTTGGCCGCAGGTTTCTTCTTTTTATTTATTTTTCGTATAGGCATGACGCGAAGAATATCACACGGTAGGACAGACATTCCGTCTGTCTTCTGCGTTAGTCAACGGCGTTCCATGAAAGTGCCGGGCACGGCGTGCGGTGCCACTACGAAACGGTGAGTGAGCGCAACATCTTGCGGAACGCTTTCCCACGATGGCTAATCCGATTCTTTTCTTCAGGCAAAAGCTCCGCAAATGTCTTCTTGAGAGCTGGGAAGTAAAACACCGGGTCATACCCGAAACCTCCGCTCCCCCGCGGCGATTCCAAAATCTCGCCATCCACGCGCGCCGTCACAATTGCGATCGCCCGCCCTTGTTGTGCCAAGGCAATAGCGCACACGAAATGCGCTGCGCGCTCTCGGTCCTTCTTTCCGCTAAGCGCGCCCAGCAATTTCGCATTACGTTCCGCGCTGGTCGCGTTCGGCCCGGCATACCGCGCAGAATGAACTCCTGGCGCCCCGCCCAGCGCCGGCACCACCAAGCCGGAATCGTCAGCAAACACGCGCCGGTCTCCCGGCAGCGAATAGTGCAAAGCCTTCCCCGTTGCGTTCTCCGCAAACGTCGGCGCATCTTCCTGAAACGTCGGCAAGAAATCGAATCCCGGCAACAACTCGATCTCCACATGGGCACCCGGCGCATCGGTTACACTCAAGGCATCCGCACTTCCCGCCAGCGCGCGAAACTCTCGAAGTTTTCCAGGATTGGAAGACGCCAGAAACAACTTAACAAGCGCGCACATCAACGGGCGCGCGCACTGAACTTAACCGGCAACACTGCGCGCTGGTCCTCCGTCAGCCGGCGAATTCCCGCCGCTGCCAACGCAAGGAGGTCCTGCATTTCGCTTCCGCTAAACGGCCGCCCCTCCGCCGTAGCCTGAATCTCAACAAAATGTCCGCTGCCCGTCATTACCACGTTCATGTCCACTTCCGCGCGCGAATCTTCCTCGTACGCCAGATCCAACAGCGCTCGATCATCTACAATCCCCACGCTGGTCGCGGCCACGGTATCAATCAACGGCGAGCTCTTCAAAATCCCCGCCGCCACCAACCGTTCGAACGCCAGTGCCAGCGCCACGAACGCACCGGTAATCGAAGCCGTCCGCGTCCCGCCGTCAGCCTGAATCACGTCACAATCGATCCACACGGTCCGCTCGCCTAGCGCTTCCTGATCCGTCACCGCTCGCAGCGACCGCCCGATCAACCGCTGAATCTCCAGAGTCCGCCCGGACTGTTTGCCGCGAGTCGCCTCGCGCTGCGTGCGCTCTTCCGTGGCCCTCGGCAACATTCCGTATTCGCTCGTCACCCAGCCTTTGCCGGTACCTTTCATAAATCCCGGAACGCCGTCGTCCACCGTCGCGGTGCATATCACGCGCGTGCTGCCAATCTCAATCAACACGCTTCCTTCCGCTGTTGAAATAAAATCAGGCGTCATCTTCAACGGTCGCATCTGATCCGGACCTCGGCCATCCGCTCGCACTCTTCCTCCTGCTGTCACTGCATTTGCCATCAGTGCTCTTGCCGTTTCCACGCAAGCTGCGTCAGTTTGCCGGGTGCATTCGCGAGTGTCAATCTTCAAACGCCATCGGGAGAAGCAGGTCTGGTCGCCGGAGCGGCCGCAGGGGCAGGTTTGTCGGTCGCAGGAGCGGGAGCCGACGGCTTCTCCGCGACCGGCGGCGTTGCTGGCGCTGCTGCTGGTGTCGCTGCGACAGGCGCCGGCAGCGGGCCTTCCGCGTTCACCAGAAAAGTTCCAGTCAGGTCCAAATGCCCGGCCAGCGTTTCCACTTCCTGCCCATGAATCAAAATTTTCAGCCGTTGCACCTTCGGCACATTCGCTTCCAGTGTTCGCGCAATCGAATCCACCGCCATCTGCTCACTCTGAATTCCCGATGGCGTCGCCGTCGCCAGTGGCTCGGAAAAATCCGCAATGGCCGTACCGTTCGGCAGCAGATAAAACGCCAAGAGCACGGCATCCGGTGGCAGTGTGCGCAGGTCAGCATCCACCGGCCCTGCCAGCAAGGTATTCAGCACTTGTTTCGAACGCAGCACCGGATCGCTAGAAAGCGGCAACTCCACCGTCGAGTCCATCAGCGTCCCGTCGCCATTCCCCGAAGCCCAAAATAATTTCGCTTTCACGCGCGGCTCGCCCGGATTCACGGGGACCGCCTGAGTCAATTCTCTCCGCGCCTGCTCCGCGGTTTGCTGCTGCAGCTTCGCCGCCGCTCGCAATCGCCGCCGCAAAATCGGAAAGTAAATCGCTCCCACGATCACCAAAACGCAAAGGATGCCCACCACCCATCGGATCCAGCGCGCCATTACGGAGTTCCCCCCCTTGTCGTCGGCACAACATACGACGGACGAAACGCCGCAACACCGGTGGCGATCGCATCGGCCACACCCGGCGCCATGCGATCCAGGTCCGCGCGGTTTTCCACCACAACGCTCGATATTTCCACCGCAATCGCCGGCGCCGCCGTCGTTCGCAGTTGCCGAACCGCCGCCGTTTGCGCCGTGCTCGGCGATCCCTTGAATCGCTGCGCCAGCAAACCCTGCACCAGATCGCCCAGCTTCCTGCTCAAACCTTGAAACGGCGTCTGCGCGCGGTCCCAGGAAATCAAACCGGCCACATCCCCTGATACCGGCAAATCTGAGTTGACGTAAACTCGCGCCGTCCCCGGCAGGCCCGTCGAGGCAATATGCAGCGTTAGAAACACCGCTCCGCTCTGTGCGTTCGCCAGCGCCGAGCGGTCGTCAAACGAGGGATCTTCATTCCCCTGCCGTGTCTGCACCACTTGGAATCCCTGCGACTCCAGCGCACGGCGCACTTGGGCCGCAAAGTCGAGCACAATCTCGCTCTCCCGGATTCCCCCCGTTCCCCGGGCTCCCGGATCCGTCCCGCCGTGCGCCGGGTCAAGAACCACGACATTCAACCCTGCTCGTGGCACGGCCGGTGAAATAGTTTGCGGAGGGCTTTCTGGCGTTGCAGGCTGTGCCTGAGGTGCAGCGGGCGCTGTTTCGGAAGTTGCCGGGGAAGAGAAACTGAGTACCCCGGCTCCTGAAACGAACAAAAGAAAAAGCGCGCCAATCCGAGATCCATTACGGACCCAAGCGCACTGCTTCATTCGAGCGATATTTTCCACGTCGAGCAGCATACCAAATCTAAACGCGATTCCGTGCTGCCCGAATCTCTCCCTCTACGAAAAAGGGACGGTCTCTTCGACCGTCCCTCGATGAATCGCGTCTAGAACCTTGATCCGGCCGATGAACTCTTCATTGCTAGGAATCGGACCGCCCCGGAGGTTGCCGACCCCATCAGCCCTGTGGCTGGGCCTGTGGCGGCTGTTGCGGCTGCTCTCGGCGAGACGCGCGCAAAGCCCGAACATTGGCCCGCATCTGTTGCCGCTGCTCAGGGGTCAAGAGTTTTACCATCTGCATGCGAGCGCTATGCCGCAGCTGATGAATCTTTGTTTCTTTCTGATCCGCCGCCAGCGACTCATCCTTATTCACGGCATCCAATTGCGCCTTGGTAGACTCATGAATTTTCTTCATGGCCGCTTTCTGTTCCTCGGTCAGGCT
>Ga0210387_10004463_pt1 | contig 10730 bp, 6 predicted proteins | sample IncBWC7OmetaG_FD_160108 | JGI IMG/M metagenome (GOLD analysis project Ga0210387, IMG submission 160108) | Forest soil microbial communities from Barre Woods Harvard Forest LTER site, Petersham, Massachusetts, United States - Inc-BW-C-7-O ... | reverse complement strand
TGCGTGCGGCATCATGTCGATCGACGAGCTTCTCAATCTCTACGATCATCTCATTACGCAGCTCGGACGTTTTCATCCGACCTCCTCACGTATCATCGCCAACTTGCCATCGGCGAGCGCTTCGGAATTGCTATTCAACGCCAACATTGCGGAGTTCAACGAGAAACTTCGCGAAATTGCTAATTTCCACGGTTTACCCCATTGGGATTTGAATGAACGATTTCGAGAGCAAAGGTCGGCTTTGGAAAGTCTCGGTCGGATTGGTGACAAGGAGCCACGCACCACGTCAGGCCACGCGATAACGGCGGCTTTTCTCGACAGTGAGTGGCGCGCATCCCAAAAGTGCGACCCCGGTTTAATTCGCTCCAACGAACGGGTGGCACGGCTTGATGCTGTCCGACTGGGATATGATCTTCTCGCTGCTTATGGTCGCGAATCCTGGGGCGCGCGCCTTGGTTCGTCCACGGATGAGGACGTCGTCCGACATTTTATCATGCCGGAAATAGACTATTTCGTCCGTTACTTGGAAACCGGAGCTCACACGTTTCGCGATCTCTATGTGGGGTCACGCGCCAAGTTTATTGCGGCAAACGAGCAGCACTGGCGGAGCAAGCCAGGTGGGATCACCGCGATGGCCGTCGAAGACGCTAAGTGTTGGATCGACGGCCTAACGAAACAAGGCGTCGATGCCGGATTGCTTAAACGTGTCGCGCAAGTACATCAGGAGATTGTGCCTTATTTCGCACTGGCAACACCAACGACCGTAAGATTTCTGTTTATTGGTGATTGTCTTATGGAAGATGTTGAACTGTTGATTGGCGCAGATCTGCTGCGCCAAGGCTTTTTGCTAGCAGTCGATCCGATTGTAACGAAAAATCCTGCGGCGCAGATTCGAGAGATTCAATCGCGCGTCGGTACAAAGTATGCTGGCGTGGTGTACAGCCCGCTGAGTTGGGAATTCGACATTGATTTCCCCAAGTGCTTCGCCATGAAGCCGCAGTCCAAGGCTGCAATCGACCGAGATATCGGTGTCATGACCGACCGCATCAGCAAGCGCGTACGCCTGCTGGCGGATTTGTTCGATTGTAATATCTACGTGCATAACACCTCGACGACAGTTCGCGCATCCAATTACACCAAGCGCATGATTCGGTCGGTCGCGACGCGCCACAAGCGTGAACGTATCCGTAACAAGATCCGCGACTTCCTGGCGAAACTGATAGCTGAGGTCAACGCCGCTTCGTTTGAGCACTTGTACATCGTTGATGAAGCATCGGCAGTCCGTGATTTCTATGACGACAGCTCACTTGGCCGGTTCATTTACTATGTACCAGCAATCCACCCGACCGAGCTGAGCGTGGTGGTGGCAATGCAAATCGCACGCTATATTTCAGCATCGCTACGATTGGCCGGCAAGAAGGTCATCGTGTGTGACCTCGATAACACGTTATGGGATGGCGTCATCGGTGAGGGCCTCGGCGTGAGACACTGCCGCAATAGGCAGCGTATTCTCCGCGATTTGAAGGCACGAGGCATCGTGCTAGCGATATGCTCTAAAAACGATCCGGCAAATGTGAAATGGGTAGACTCGGTGCTCACCGAGAACGATTTCGTCGCCTCCGAGGTTTCGTGGGGGTCAAAAGCCGCCGGGATCGGACGCATTGCTGAAGTGTTGAATTTAAAGACGAAGGATTTCGTCTTCATCGATGATCGGCCCGACGAGCGCGCAATAGTATCGGGCGCCCACGCGAGTCTCGTCGCTCTTGACCCGTGCGAAGAAGCTACCTGGATTTTACTCGAGACTTGGTCGCGGCTGTTGAACGGGGCGACGGGGGCGGATCGGACAGAATTGTACAAACAGCGAGCCGAGCGCGAAAAGCTGCTTTCGACACGTTCAGATGACGACGATTCAGGCGCGATGCTTGCTAGCCTTAAGTTGAAGCTTGAAATCCGCCGTTCGGTCGATAGTGATCTGAAGCGAATTTACGAGCTGATCAATCGCACAAACCAGTGGAACCTGCAGGGCAGTCGTTGCAGCTACCAAGATGTAAAAGACTGGCATGCCTCAGATAACCATCGCATCTATTCGGCCCGCGTTAAGGATAAGTTTGGCGATATGGGCCTTATAAGCGTTTGCGTGGCCGAATTTAAGGCCGATGCACTCGAAGTAGAGATTTTCGTTCTCAGCTGTCGGGTATTTGGCTTTGGGGTAGAGACGATGCTTTTGCGCGAATTGGAAAAGGATGCGAAGGAGCGCTTTGGCGCAGTCAAGGTCCGTGGGTTCTTCGTTCCTACAGCAAACAATGCTCCATCAAAGGATTTCTTCGCACGTCACGGTTACCAGCAATGCGATGGTGCATGGATTTTTTCGGGTGTAAAAGGTGATGCGCCGGAACCGACTTGGTTTGAGAAAGTGAGCCTTCACAAGTAAACGGACTATTTGAACGGCTTTTTCGCTTCAGTTCGAGTGCGCTGACCTTGGTTCGCCGTGTGCTAATCATCAAGCGGCGGCTGGTTAACCTTTTCGCCAGCGGTCTAATTGGCAACTCGCAAGATGTTGACACTGCGCTCGCGAATATCGCACGCTGTGCTATAAATACCGAAAACCTTGAGGAATTTTTGTGGTTTGAGGGCAGCGACGATCGGTGGTGCCGCTCCACAAAATTTCTCAACCAACATTGCGTCTCCGGAATGCCAAAGTTCGCTAGTGCCGCGCGGAAGTCTAACTTGCCTGGTGTGGGTTTTTCGGCCGCCACCTTGGCGATGATGCCGGTGTGCGCAGTAGCTTACATGTTGGTGCTCCTTCCCTTTATTCCGCGAGATGGGAATGAACGTCCAGCGAACATGCTGGCTTGGCCTGTCGCCGCCGCGCTGACATTGGTGCTCCTTTTCTCGAATTGGGCGAAGATAGATTACAGGTTTTTCCGGTCCCTACCAATAATCAGTCTGATTGCCTACTTTGTGTTCGCGGCCGCAAGCGTGACATGGGCCTATAGCCCGGATTTCGCGTTCACTCGGCTGCTCGTGGAGATGCTGGCCTTCATTGTTGTTGTTGTGCCATTCGCTCTGCCCGAACATTCGAAACACACGATCCCGGGGTTGCTTCTTTGCTACGCCGTTGCACTTGCGATCAACGCTGGCTTTGTGTTGACGACACCGGCATCTGCTATCGGCCACCCCGGATATTTTGATCACAAGCAGGAGCTGGGCCAGTTTGCCGCGATCAGCATTATCTTGTTTAGCTATGCGCTTCTGTACCGCGACTGGCGAAGTCTCGTTGCCGTCATCGCAATAGGTGTGGGTTTCTGGCTTGTATTCGCAAGCGAGTCAAAAGCGGCGTTGGCCCTTGCGCTGTTGGCTATAGCAGGTTCGTGGCTGATATTGCTGATCTGCAAAAAGACGCGTCTCACACCAGCGTATATCGTCGCCGCTGTCGTCGTCGCGTCGATGTTTGTGCACGACCCGATTGAACGATTGGGATACAGACTTTACGGAGACTCCACTCTCACTGGGCGCACGGCAATATGGGCCTTCGCTAATTATCGAATATCTGAGAGACCTTGGTTGGGTTGGGGGTTTCATTCTTACTACTTTGTGCCGAACTCGCCTCAGAACGAGGCGCCGGGGTACATCCGAGATATGCCGTCTAGCCATAACGGGTATTTGGAGTTGAAGCTTGAGACGGGTCGGATCGGTTACTGGATATTCTTGCTGTTTATCTACTCTTCGTTGCATTTGCTGGAGCACGTGAGGCGTAAGGATCCGACACGCGCGTGGTGCTTTCTCTCAATCGAACTGTTTGCGCTGTTAGACAACCTTCTCGATTCCGGCTGGCTTACGCTTACAGATTTTTGGTTGCTGTATCTGATCGTGGTCGCGGAATCTGTCCGGGATTCGTTGCCAACAAGGGGCCGTCCTCTCCGGCTCCGGTCGGAGCGACGATTCGGGCAATCTCTATTGGGCCGAGCAGACGCAGCGCAAGCTTCGCACGCCGTCCCGCCAGCGTCAGCATCGAGCGCCGACGTCAGCGACCGGCCAATTGGCTGCTGATCGACTGAGGGATTCCAAATCCATGAATCAATGGTTGCGACGCTGCGTACGTGTAGGACTGGCGCGGCTCGGCCTTGTTGGTGGACTACTGCTTGGTGCTGCCAACGGGGAGGGAAACCTCGCGATCGCGCAAGAACCCCCGTCACCTGCACCCGAGGTCGGCAATTGTACCGGCCTTGCTGCTGAGGGCGTTTTTGAAGAAATCACGCCGCCTGGCGTGACCAGCACTAGCGTCCCTGGCAAGCAGGCCGGTTCTTTTGCAATTGCGGTCGATCCAGCCAATCCAGGCACGGTCTACGTCGGTACGCTCAACTCGAAGCTGTGGAAGACCACTGACTGCGGCGCAACCTGGGCGTCCATCGCCACCGGCAAGAATAGTGCGGACATCAACCGAGGCATGAACTGGACGCTGGCAATCGATTCGATCGATCCGACGGTTGTGTACACCAATTCTGGGTTTGGCTCGAATGGCTTTTACAAGTCACTCAATGGCGGCGTTGATTGGTATATGATCTGGCCGCCGTCACGACAGCCCGAACTTGCTGCGGCGTTCACATACAATTTTGCGAACGTCGTCGCTCTCGATCCTGCGAACCACCTGCACCTCTTGTTGACCTTTCACGAAAGTTGTCTGCCGCCGCATCCGGCGACCTGCATCGCTGAGACTTTGGACGGTGGCTCAACCTGGCGCTTGATCGACGGAAATCCTGCATGGAAGGGCAACGAAGGCCAGTTGATCTACTTTCTCGAGGACTCACACACTTGGCTGTGGGGATCGGAGTCGAACGGCTTCTGGCGTTCTGACAACAGCGGAGCCACGTGGGAAGCCATCCCTGGCATGATCGCCGGTCACCTGCAGGGTTCGCAACTCCATCGTCGCAAAGATGGTGCGTTCTTTCTCGCCACGGCAAATGGCATTTGGGTTAGCCCCGACGGTAAAGCCTCAAATTGGAGGATGGTGCCAGACACCGGGCCGCTGGTCGGCGGTCTCGTTAGCAGCGGCACCATGATGTACGCGAGCACCTGCTACTTCCCGTCGTTCTGCCAAAAGGTTCGGTACCTCAGTTCGTCCGAGGACGACGGGTATACATGGACCGTGATGTCAAGTCCCGATGGAATCAATATGGGGGGCACGATGGGCTATGACGGCGACCATCATCTGCTCTATTCATCCAACATGTTCGGGGGTGTATGGCGGGTCGTGGTACGCCCCTGACCGACGTGGATCTCTCGAGCGCAGAGACAACGCTGCGCACGGCCAATGAATCAGTCCGTGAGCGTCCGATTCTCACGGGACGGGAATGTGGCTCGGGGCCATATGAGAGCAATGTCCATGAGGTTGAAGCGCTTGCTGGCATCGCGGTGACTACAACCACGCCAGCTAAGAACGCTTCTTGATCTCCTGCGCCAATATTGCTGTCAAGATTTCGGCCCCTGCGGCGTTGAGGTGGTTGAGGTTTCGATACAGTTCAGGCCGAGTAAACAGCTCGGGGTGCGTTGTGGTGCAGAGGTCTACGAACTGCACTCTCGGCATATCGGATAGCGTTGCTTGTAACTTCTGCAGCCACAGCGAGTGCGCGGCCTCATCTTGGCGGAACAATGGGGTGTGCACCAAGAAGAGGCGCGTTCCATTGCGGGCGGTCTCTTCGGCCAGGGCACGCAGATACCTGACCTTCTGTGGTGAGAAGGTGACTTGGGCCATCTCGGCGGCGGTCCGGTCTTGGTCAAGGGCGTTTAGTACCCCTGTCTCGCGCGTCGGGTCGAGGGCGCCGACGCCGACAGTGAAGCCGTCGTAGCCGGGCGGCGGCCGATCGAATGCGTGCCTAGCGAGCGAAAGGACATCCCCGTTGAAGCGGTAGGTGCGGGACAGGTACTCAAAGCGCTTGAAAGGGCTGCCCGAATACAGGATTTCTCGTACTAACGGGCTTTCGTCCAGATGGGCAGCAACGAAGTGCGCAGCGTTGATCTCGGTTTCGCGCGGGATCAGCGACTCGATCTCGATCGTTAGCACAAGGATCTTTGGAGGAGGATGGTCGCGCTTCCAGAGATCGTAAAGCATAACCGCGTAGAGGAAATCCTCGCCCTTGAGGCCGGCGTTGTACGCTGTTAACCCCAGCTCCTTTGTGAGGACCGAGGGCATGATGTGATACTGGGCCCGCGATGAACCCAGCACCAAAATCTGCGGTTCCTGCTCCAGCGCGTAGTTTAGCAGGCCACCCTTATCGCCAGTAAAGCTCTGACGATCAATGCGTGCGAGGACAGACCCAAGCCCCCGATCAAGCAGTACTGCTAGCAGCACGAATACGATAATTTGCTTCATCTGCTTAAAACTGGAAATAGATGAACTGAGAGCCACTCTCGACCCCCATAAGAGAAATTCCGAACAGCATCGCCAGGCACGCCGCAAAGCGGGTGGCAGGGTAGCGATCAAGATTATCCCAGAAGTTTGTGCGGCGGATCAGCCAATCACACACAATCACGATCAGCGCGCCCATCGCACATTGGACCAGGATCGGATCATAGAATACCTGGCCAGTCGGCGTCAGCATGCGGCGGACGATGTCGAAGGCGGTGGCGATATCCCGTGCTCGAAAGAACACCCAGGCGATTAGCACCAGATGGAAGGTTAACAGTGCGGCCAGCCACTGCCGCGCCAGTCCAGATTCAGCGGGTATATTCAGCCGATTGCGGATGATCCCCCACAAACGTTCCGCGATCAGATACATGCCGTGGAGGGCTCCCCATACGATGAACGTCCAATTGGCGCCGTGCCAGAAGCCGCTCAGGATGAAGACAAAGAACAGATTGAGGAAGTTGCGGGCAGGCGAAACTCTATTGCCCCCCAAAGGTATGTAAACGTAGTCCCTGAACCAGGTCGACAGCGAGATATGCCAGCGGGTCCAGAACTCGGATATCGACTTGGACAAGTAGGGGGCATCAAAATTATTCATGAGCTCGATACCGTACACCCGGGAGACGCCGCGGGCGATGTCGGAATAGCCGGAGAAGTCGCAATAGATCTGGAAAGCAAAGCAATAGGTCGCAACCAACAGCGAGGCCCCGGTATGATGGCTGCTCGCGTCATAGATTGTATCGGTGTAGATGGCCAAGCTGTCGGCCACAACGACCTTCTTGAACAGTCCCCACAGTGCGAGCGACAGACCGTCTTGCAGCCGACGAAGGTCGAAATGCTTCCGCTCATGGAATTGGTGGAGCAAGTTCTGAGGCCGCTCGATGGGACCGGCAACGAGTTGGGGGAAGTACATGACGTATAGTGCGAATACGCCGAGGTGGTGCTCGGCCTTCTGTCGTCCGCGATAGACCTCGATAACGTAGCTAAGGCTCTGGAATGTGTGAAAGGAGAGGCCGATGGGAAGGGCAATGCTCAGTGCCTCTATCGAATAGTTCCAGTGAAGCGCGGCCGCTAGGGCAGCGAAGTTAGCGTTGAAGAAATTAAAGTATTTGAACACGAAGAGCATCGTGCAGACCGAGAATATGCTCATGCACAGGAAGAGTTTCTTCTTGCGCGGATTGGGGGTCTTCTCGATCCAGAGGCCGGCTAGGTAGTCGACGATGATTGTGACAACCAAGATGATAATATAGTACGGCACGAAGAACATGTAGAAGAAGCAGCTTGCCAACAGCAGCATCAGCCAGCGTAGTTGATGGGGCAACACAAAGAATAGCGTCGTCACCACTATGAAGAAGGTTACAAAAGCAAACGAGTTAAAAAGCATCTACGCTCCGCTTAGCCAATTAGCCCGTAGCGCGCCGCCGGGTTTTCGCTTCAATCAAATTCGGAATTAACTCGCGACCGCCACGCCTGCTTTATCGCTTCCAAAGTATCTCGTCTGAACCGCTTCAGAAAGCTGATATTTCATTGATAAGGGATTTTTGAGATCTATCTTTGGTTCGTCGCCACGGTATCAGCAACCGCTACTTTGGTTAATTTGTGGGGCCTCGAGACCCGGTTTGACCAAGTCTGTGCTTTCGGCGTGCGTCGTGCGAAGGGCGGCGCTGCCATCTACGGAAGGCGCGCGAGTGGTCAAGATGGAAGCGGCTGCTGTTCGAGCATTCTCGGAGCGAGCGGCTCTTGCGGTCCAGTACTACGCCCCAGTTGAAAAAATGCCGCGGGAGCCAACCACTTGTTGGACTTTAAATAATGCCCTATCGTCTTCTAAAAAAACGTTGCCTACTGGCTGCTTATCGTATGTAAGTTTCATTGAGTTCCCTGGTGTAGCGACGCATTGATGGTCGTGGAGTGTACCGTTGCGGATCAGCGTGGCGCCTAAAGGATGGCACACACAATGGTGGTTGGCACCTGCAAATCGTAACGGTCGCGAGTCAATATGCGAAGTATCGGCAGTCGCACCGCTCTCGGGCATCGCATTCGGCTAGACTTGTATGCCCAACAGCGGACGGGGTTCGACGGATGAGCAAGCGTGTAGTCTTGACGGTGTCAGGCGTCATCTCTTCCGACATCCGAGATCAGATTGCGAGCGGCAAACGCCCCAGGGCCGACTACCTGGAGCTTGCGCGAAGCTTCAATGCCGACCTTCTCGACTACACTGCGGCGCGAACGATCGCAGGTCGAACGGGCAGGGTACTCGAGAAGCTCGGTGGTCCCAATCTAGTCCTCGCCTATGCTTGCTGGAAGGTCCGCAAGAGCTGTCAGGCGATTGTCACGGACGGCGAGCAAGTTGGGCTGCCGTTGGCCGCGCTCCTCAAACTAACACCCGGCACGAGGCCGCGCCATTTGATGATTGTGCATGTCATTTCGGAGCGGAAGAAGACCGTCTTCCTGGACTGGCTCGGCGTGCAAAGTGCCATCGACCGTTTCATCACCTACAGCCGCTGGCAACAACGATTTATCGAGGATCGCTGGAAACTTAATCGCAATCGTGTGCTGTGGACGCCATTCATGGTTGACCACGAGTTCTTTGCGCCCGGACAGGTCACGCCAAATTCCAACGCGGTTCCGCAGATTTGTGCTGTTGGGCTGGAACGCCGCGATTACGAAACCCTGTTGCGAGCAGCGGAGGATCTCGACGTAAGCGTCGTGATCGCTGCAGCGTCGCCGTGGGCCAAACGCACGGAGGCCGTTGCGACACGCGCCATTCCGAACAACGTTACGGTGCGGAAGTTCACCCAGTACGAGTTGCGCCAGCTATACGCCGACAGTAGCTTCATGGTCATGCCGCTGGAGAACGTCAAGTTTCAGGCAGGTGTCACCGCGATCTTGGAATGCTTGGCGATGGGGAAAGCAGTCATTTGTTCACGCACTGATGGCCAAACCGATGTGGTGGTCGAAGACGAGAACGGACGGTATGTGCCGCCCGGAGATCCATCGACCTTGAGCACTGAGATCCGCCGGCTGCTGTCCCTTCCAGAGGAGGCAATTAGATTGGGCGCCAATGGCCGTAAGCTGGTTGAACGCCAGATGAATCTCGATCTCTATGTTCAGAGGTTAACGGATTTTCTCCACGAAGCGATCAACGGTGAGGAGGACCAGTAGTACGCCGGCGGCACGAAGCGCTAGCGCACCCAGTCAACCAAAGGCGGATGCCGTCGTGTTACCAATTCGGGCAAAGCACCGATCCTGGTCGCCGACCGGATGCAACAGCCAGCCACGATAATGCCAAATCTGCTGCGTTGTGATACGAAACGCTTCATCGTTCCAGAAGAAAATGATTGCAAAAGTGTGAAATACTAGGCTCGGATCCTGTGATCCGACCTTCAATCAAGTCGCGCCACCAAATTCAGGGCCCCTAGACCGTGCAGGTACCCCGTCCATACTTTAGTGTTGTCATACCTACGTATAATCGTGTTGGAAGACTGCGACATGTGATCACCGCTCTCGAGCGGCAAACGTACCCTTCAGACGCGTATGAAGTCATCATTGTCTCGGACGGTTCGTGCGACGGTACGGCAGCCTACTTGGAAACGCTTCGCTCCACCATGCGCCTGCGATGGTTTCAGCAGGTCAATCGGGGTCCCGCCGCTGCTCGCAATGCGGGGATTCAGAGCGCTGATGGGGAGTTTATTGTCTTCATTGATGACGACGTCGTGCCGGAGCCTCAATTGCTGGTGGAACACGCCCGCTCACACCAAGAGGCCGGGGCGGGTGGGGATGTTGTGGTGTTTGGGCCCATGCTTACCCCTAAAGACTTTGAGATGGCTCCCTGGGTGCGCTGGGAGCAAGAGATGCTGATGAAGGGGTACCGGGCCCTGCTGAGAGGAGACTGGCCGGCGACGGCGCGCCAATTCTATACTGGCAACGCCTCGCTTCGACGCAGCCACCTTCTAGCTGCCGGTGGTTTCGACGAGGACTTGCGGCGCGCCGAGGATGTTGAACTCGCGTATCGACTTGCCGGCAGAGGTCTTGGGTTTGCCTTCAACATGCAGGCGGTAGGCATGCATTTTGCCGAGCGTGGCTTTCGATCGTGGCTTGATGCTGCGCATACCTACGGACGCTGCGATGTAATTTTCGCACGAGATCGAAACCAGAAATGGCTGCTTTCGGCGATCCACCAGGAGTTTCGGGATCGTCATTTTTTTATTCGATCGCTTGTTCGGGTATGCAGAGGGCGATCCCGGGTGAGCGGGATTGCGAGCGCCGCACTGAAGCTTGCCGCCGATGCCGCTACTTTCTTCCGGGCTCGTGACATAGAGCGCTTCGC
>Ga0210387_10004462_pt1 | contig 10731 bp, 5 predicted proteins | sample IncBWC7OmetaG_FD_160108 | JGI IMG/M metagenome (GOLD analysis project Ga0210387, IMG submission 160108) | Forest soil microbial communities from Barre Woods Harvard Forest LTER site, Petersham, Massachusetts, United States - Inc-BW-C-7-O ... | reverse complement strand
AATCTTGAGCGCGATCCACCCCGGCGGCAGAAAGCTGAAGATGGCGTCGCCGGCCGCGGCGATCGAGACGGTGATGGTGAGGATGTAGTCGACCAGCAGCGCCGAGCCCGAGGTGACCCCGGCCGCCTTCCCCAGCAGCTTGGTGGCGACCACGTAGCCGCCGCCGCCGTGCGGGAACTGCTCGATGATGCCGCGATAGGCGGCCGAGATGATGAACACCGTCATCGCCATGACCGCGGCCAGCGCGACCGCCAGGTAGGTGTGCTCGTGGAGGTTCCGGAACGCCTCCTCCGGGCCGTACGCCGACGAGGAGAGCCCGTCGGCCCCCAGTCCCACCCAGGCCAGGAACGGAATCAGCGAGATCTGGTGAAAGATCCGCGAGTCATGGAGATCGCGCGGGTTGCCGAACAGCGCGCGCTTGACGCGCACGCCGAAGGAACGGTCGCTTTCATAGACTCCGGAGATCTCCGAGGTGATCGAGGTTGCGCGCGGAACGCCGTCCGCGGCGGGGGGGGTGGGCTGCTCGGTCGGTGCAGCAAGATGCGACGAAGGCTCCGGTTGACTCATGCGAAGGCATGCTACCTACGCAATGTGTATGCCTTGTTTCGGCGACGGTAATTGCCCGTAAAAATCATGCTTTATGCCGCACGCGGCATTGCAAAACACAACGAACCGGGGCGGCCGTGATTGCATATTGAAACGATTCGCCTGGCGCTGCTCGACGGGCTATCGCGTTCCGCTGAACCCCTCTTTCGCCAGCGCCTCCTGGAGGATCGCCAGGCTTCCATCGCAGGCGGCCACCAGCTCCGGCGCGCGGCGAAGCGCCAGCGCCAGTGAGCGAACGTTGCTGTTGCGGCGCGAGAGCGCGACCAGCTCGGCCGAGAGCTTGTCGAAGCGAGCGAGCGTCGCGCTGGCCGCCTCGAGCTGCCGCGCCATCGCGGCGCTGGCGCCGGCGCCCAGGCTCTTGAGCGCGTCTCGTGCGGCAGCCAGACGCTCCGTCATCTGGTTTTCGATCTTCGTCATCGCCGACTCGTCGGGCTCCGCGATGTGCGGGGCCTGCAGGATCTGGATCTCGCGCACCGCCAGCTCGGCGCGCGCGACGAGCCCGTCGACGCGACAGCGATCCTTCGCCGGCGCCACCTGCGCGGCGGCCTGCAGGGCGTCCCGGAATCCGTCGGCCGTCTCGCGGACCGGGCCGAAGGAGAGGCGCTGCGCCTTGAGGTTGGTGTTCTGGACCGCCAGGTCGAGGACGTCGTGGTCGAGCTTCCGGTAGGCCGCGAAGCGATCGGTAAAATCCTGCAGCGCGTGCAGCTCGGGGGCGTAGCCGAGACTCTGCAGCCGGGTCGAGAGCGCCCCCGACTCGCTCTCGATCTCGGCCGAGGCCTTGTCGGCTTCGCGGGCGAACGCCACCGACTCCTCGTCGGTATCCGCCATGACGGCGCGATCGGAGGCGTTCGAGGCCTTGGCCAGCTGCACGCGCAGATCGTCGGCCAGGCGGCGCGCCTCGGCGAGCTGCGTGAACGCCGGGTCGGGCGCGCTTCGGCAACCCGGGGTCGCCAGGCAGAGAGCGAGCGCGACGGCGGCGGGGACGACTCTGAGCGCGGCGATCCGGTTCATACCCCTCACAGTCGCAAGCAGGGGACCAATTCGCAAGTCGGGACCGAGCACACCGAGGTCCGACGTCGGCGGACGGCGCTGTTGCCGCGTCCAGGCCTTGGTCCGCGGTTTCGAAACAAAACGATTGCGCGATTCGAAACATGGGTGGACGCGCCCTGTCGATGGATCGAAACAATCGCTACGGATCTATTTAACCGCGAAAACGCACTCTGATTGAGGGTGGCCAGATAGTGTTTGAGGCATGGAGCACTCGAGATGACCTCGGCACCCACCACCGGAATGCTCGGCAAACCCAAGCTCTGGGTCCCGGGTGACTGGAACGCCTTCTTCGGGTTTGGCACCAACATTCTCGTGAACCTGCTGACGCTCAGCGCACTGCTGAGGTTCGTCCTGCAGATGCCCGACGAGCTGGTGTTCAAGCGCATCCTGCCGGCGTCGGGGCTCATGATGTGTATGAGCACCTTCTATTACGCGTCGCTGGCCTATCGCCTGGCCAAGAAGACGGGGCGCTCGGACGTCTGCGCGCTGCCGTCGGGGATCAGCGTGCCGCACATGTTCATCGTCACGCTGGTCATCATGTTACCGGTCAAGCTCGCAACCGGTGACCCAATGAAGGGCTGGCAGGCGGGGCTGACCTGGGTGTTCATTCAGAGTTTCGTGCTCATGGCGGGCGGCTTCATTGCCCCCATCATCCGTCGGATCACGCCGAAGGCCGCTTTGCTCGGTGCCCTGGCGGGCGTCTCCATCACCTTCATCTCGATGAAACCGGCGCTGGAGATGTTCCTGACCCCGATGGTCGGGATCGTTTGCTTCGCCATCATTCTGGTGAGCTGGTTCGGCGGCGTGAAGTTCGGCGGAATTCCCGCCGGGTTGGTGGCGATCGCCGCGGGCACCATCATCGCCTGGGGCTCCAACCTGTTTGGCCTGCATTTCGGCGGCATGAGCGCCGAGGCGCTCAAGGGCTCCTTCCAGACGTTCGGCTTCTCCGTTCCGCACCCGGTGATTGGCCTGGTGCTGGGCGGGCTGCACTGGTCGTTCCTCAAGATCATTCTCGTCACCGCCATCCCGTTCGGCATCTACGACCTCGTCGAGGCCATGGACAACGTCGTCAGCGCCTCCGCGGCGGGCGACGAATATCCGACGACGCGCGTCTTGACCGCGGACGGCGTGGTCAGTCTCATCGGCTGCCTGATGGGCAATCCCTACATCAACGCCGTCTACATCGGGCATCCCGGCTGGAAGGCCATGGGCGGCCGCATCGGCTACTCCGCCGCCACGGGGGTGATGGTCATCATCTTGTCCTGGTTCGGGATCATCTCGCTCATGACGGCGCTGATCCCGGTGGTCGCGATCTCGCCGATCTTGCTCTACATCGGCATGCTGATCGGTTCGCAGGCGTTTCAAGAGACGCCGCGTCGCCACGCACCGGCCGTCGTCATCGCGCTGTTCCCGTCGCTGGCGGCCTGGGGCAAGCTGCAGATCGACAACTCCTTGAGCGCGATCTCCGGCATCCACCTGGTGACGCCCGAGATGATCGGCAAGATGCAGCAGGTCGGCATCATGTACCACGGCCTGTCGATCCTGGGCGGCGGGTCGATCCTGGCCGGCGTCATCCTGGGGGCCACCACGACCTTCATCATCGATCGCAACTTCTCCAAGGCCGCGGGCTTCGCGGCGGCCGGCGGCGCGCTGACGTTCCTCGGTCTCATGCACGGCGAAGAGGTCGGCGCGTTCCAGAATCCCACCGTGGTCGTCGCCTACTTCGCCGTCGCCACCGTCCTTTACGCCTGCAGTCGCTTCTCCGCGGTGGTCCCGCTGCCGGCGTCGGCGTCGGAGCACGAAGAGCACGAAGAGCACGCCGAGCACGCGCTGGCATTGGAGTAGGTCGAGCGACTACCACAGGCGCCTCCGGGGGCCTCCGAGGCCTGTGAGGGATCGATCGGTTCAGGGATTCTCTGGACGGTCGATGATACCTTGCAGGCGCCATGTCCATTCGCGACGCAGTAGCGTGGTTGTTCGATGTCGGAGACGGAAGCGAGGCCGATGCGCTGAAGGAGGGGCCCGCTTGCGCTCGGCCAGAACAGACCCGCCGGACTGAGAGCCTCGAACGCCAACTCTACGGACAGGCCGAGGCGATTCGCGTTCTCTATCAGTCCGCCGTTTGCGAAGAGCGCCCCGCGAAGCCGCCGCGTCCAAAGCGGGGGCGTGGGCTGTGGGTGGCTCGGTACGTGGAGTCGCTGAGCGCCTCGCTGCCCGCTCCAGTGGCCGCGAAGGCCTAGTCGCGAAAGCCTAGTTCGCGGTCCGCGGCCGGTCAGGCCGGAGCTCCGGTTGTCGCGGCCGAGCGCGGCGCGGGTGAGCCCTCCCGGTGTAGCCTCGGGGGAAGTGCCGACGACGAGAGCCTCCGCGCAGTCGGAGAGGCCGGAGCCATGGCGCCGGGCCTTGCTGGTGTCGTTGCCTGCCCTGGCGTTCCTGCTCGGCTGCTTTCCGATGGCCGACTTCGATGTCTGGTGGCACCTGCGCACCGGCCAGCTGATTCTCGAGACCCACACGGTCCCGCGCTTCGATCTCTTCACGTACACGAACGCCACGCGGCCCTGGATCGACGTCTACTGGCTGTACCAGGTCGGGATGGCGCTGCTCTACCGTGCGGGCGGGGCGTCGGCGCTGGTGCTGCTCAAGGCCACCGCGGGCGCCGGGATCGTCGGCCTGTCCATGCTGGGACGCAAATCGGAAGATCGTGCCTGGCCCCTGGCCCTTGCCTGGCTGCCCGGGTTGTTGATGGTCTCCGGGCGCCTGTCCGAGCGGCCGGAGGCGGCGGCGCTGCTGCTGCTCACGGCTTATCTGGTCCTGCTGGCGCGGGCCGCGCGGGCTCCGCGTGGGCTCTGGCTGCTGCCCGTCCTTCAGCTGTTGTGGGTCAACTGTCACGGATTCTTCGTGCTGGGCCCGCTCGTGCTGGCAGCCTACGCGACGGAGTGGGTCGTCGAGCGGCTGCGTCGACCCGCGGTTCCCCTCGATCGTCCTCCGGCGCGCACCTTCGCCGCCGCCGGCCTCCTGTCGCTGCTCGCCTGCTCGATCAATCCGTACGGAGCCCGGGTCCTGATGTTGCCCATCGAACAATTCCACAAGCTCGGCAGCGCCGCCGGAATCTATCGAGCCACCATCGGCGAGCTGAAGACCGCGGGGGACTTCATTGCGGTCGCCGGCCTCTGGAACCCCTACTTGCTGGCCTATTTCGCCAGCATCTTCCTCGGTCTCGTCAGCTTCGTCGTCTGCGCACGGCGCGCGCGGCTTCGGCTGTTTCGCGGCTTGATCTTCGCGGCGGGCGCCACTCTCGCCTGGCAGGCCACCCGCAACAACGGACTCTTCGGCGTGATCGCGGTGCTGGTGACGACGTGGAATTTCGACGATGCCCTGGCCGCGCGCCCCCCCGTTGACTCTGCGCGCGCCAAGAGGTCGCACGGGCGAGCTGCCGCCGGCAGGCTCTCGAAGAGTTCAAAGGCCTCGAAGGTTCGCCGTTGGCCGGAGCCGAACGCCCTCTTGCTCGTCGCCGTCGGCGCGCTCGGGTTGGCCACCCTCTCGGGGAAGCTCTACGCCTGGTCCGGCGAAGGGCGCCGGGTGGGATTGGGGGAGCGGCCCCGGTGGTTCGCCCACGACGCCTGCGCGTTCCTGGCACGATCGGATCTCCCCGAGCGCATCGTCGCCTACAACATCAGCCAGGCTGCGGTTTGCATTGCGCACAGCGCGCCGCAACACAAACAGTTCATGGATCCCCGGCTGGAGGTCAACACGCAAGAGACCTTCGAACGCTACCTGGCTGCAATCCGACGGTTGTGGAACAACGACCTCAGCTGGGAGAACGCCCTCGGCATCGACTACAGCCGGCCCGACGAGATCCCCGCGCTCCTGATCGAGCGCGGTCCGCTGGGACGCGCCGCCGAGATTCTGAACCGCGACTCGCGGTGGCGCTGCGTCTTCGCCGACCAGCTGGCCACGGTGTTCGTGGCGACGCGCTTCGCCGAGCAGCACCAGCTGCCGGCCGTCCCCCTGCAGTGAAGCGGTTGCCTCAGTGATTCAACATCGGTCTGCCCTCGTGGCTGACGAGGAGGTCATGCATGTCGTTGGCATGGTCCTCTTCCTGCGCGAGGATCTTCTCGAGCAGGCTGCGCGTCGTCGGGTCCTTGTCGGCGAAGTAACGGATGAGGTCGCGGTAGGTCTCGATCGCGATGCGCTCGGCGATCAGGTTCTCCCGGATCATGTCGACCAGGTTCGAGCCCTCCACGTACTCGGTGGCGGAGCGGGCCGAGACGCCTGCGGGGTTCATCTGGGGCTTGCCGCCGAGCTGGTTGATGCGCTCGGCGAGCCACAGCAAATGTTGCTCCTCGTCGCCCGCATGCTCGGTGAACTCCGCTTTGACGGAATCGCTGGCCAGCCCCGAGGCCGCGACCGCATGAAAGCGGTAACGCAGCACGCACACAATCTCGGTCGCCACCGCGTCGTTCAGGAGCGAGATGGCCTTTTCCACGTCGCCGCCGTAGTTGGGGGTGAGGGCACCCTGCTCCAGGTGCTCTCGGGCCCGCTTGCGGATCGCGGCGATGTCGGATGCGAAAGTGCCAGGTGTCGTCATGACCACGAATGTTGGCCCGCTCGCGTTGCTGTCAACCTCATCTTTGGCGCGAGATCCAGGCAACCAGGAATATCTGCGGCTGGCCGTAGGTATACGAAGGTAACCGCAGGGGGCCTACGGTCGCGCTGCGTCCACACCAAAACCACATGAAGCACACAACCAGAATCGCATCCTCATTGGCGGCCCTCGTCCTGGCGGTGGCCCTCACCTCTGCGGGCTTTGGTGCCCAGCTGGGCCGCCCGGCGGTCGACCGGCCGACCACCGAGGCCAACATCACGCGCCTCACCACCGGATTGCTCGAGCATTCCCAGCTGGCTCATCACCCGTTCGACGGCCAGTTGGCCGGCAGCGTGCTCGACCACTACCTGGACGCGCTGGATGGCGCGCGCTCTCTTTTTCTGCAGTCCGATCTCGACCAGTTCGCGGCCTACCGAGCGACCCTGGCCCAGGCGACCCGTGCCGCGGGGGACACCAGCGCGGCGAAGGCCATCTTCGCGCGGTACCTCGAGCGGCTCTCCCAGCAGACCGCGTATGACAGCTATGCATTGCGGACGGCGAAGTTCGACTTCACCGGCCACGACAGCTACTCGTTCGATCGCGAGCACGCGCGGCGGCCCGCCACCGCGGCGGAGGCTCAAGCACTCTGGTGGCAGCAGCTGCGCGCCGAGTATCTCCAGGAAAAATTGAGCGACAAGCGGCCCGAACAGATCGTGAGCGCCCTGGAGAGCAGGCATGGGCAGGCCCTGCGGACCATGAAGGAGCTTCACAGCGACGAGGTTCTCGAGATCTATCTGGACACGCTGGCTCACGTTTACGATCCCCACTCGGACTACCTCGGGCACGAGCAGATGGAGAGCCTCTCCATCGCGATGAACCTCTCTCTGTTCGGAATCGGCGCCTCGCTCGAGAGCGAGGACGGGACGTGCAAGGTCCGTGAGCTCGTGCCGGGAGGGCCCGCGGCGCGAAGCGGTCTGCTGAAGCCTGGCGATCGCATCGTCGCGGTGGCGCAGGCCGGCCAGCAGCCGGTCGACATCGTCAACATGCCCCTCTCTCGCGCCGTGCAGCTGATTCGCGGCCCCAAGGGCTCGATCGTCACCTTGACGATCATTCCGGCCGGCGGCGCCGCCGCCGGATCAGCGACCAAGACGGCCTCCTTGATGCGCGACGAGATCACTCTCGAAGACCAGCAGGCCAAGGCGCGCATCCTGGATCTTCCGACAAGAAAGGGGGCGACGGTGCGGCTCGGCGTCATCGAGCTGCCGTCTTTCTATGCCGACATGGGCGGTGGCCGGCGTCGCAGCGCGACCGCCGACGTCTCGCGCCTGCTCGGCAAGCTGAACGCGGAGCACGTGCGCGGCGTCGTGCTGGACCTGCGCCACAACGGCGGCGGTTCGCTGGAAGAGGCGATCAGCCTGACCGGCCTCTTCATTCGAAAAGGACCGGTCGTGCAGACGCGCGGCGCCGACGGCAAGATCGTGGTCGACGAGGACAGTGATCCGAGCGTGCTCTACGACGGGCCGCTGATCTTGCTGACCAGCCGCTTCAGCGCCTCCGCTTCGGAGATCCTGGCGGGAGCGCTTCAGGATTATGGGCGGGCGGTCGTTGTCGGCGACTCCTCGACCTTCGGCAAGGGGACGGTGCAGAACATTCTTCCCCTCGCGCCCTACATGGACCAGGTCGGGCTCGGACATGCCTACGATCCGGGGGCCCTCAAGATCACGACCAGCAAGTTCTACCGGCCGAGCGGCGCCTCGACCCAGCTGCGCGGTGTGGCGGCCGACGTGGTTCTCCCCTCCACCAGCGACTTCAGCGACGTGAGCGAGGCGTCTCTCAGCGACCCCTTGCCCTGGGACGTGGTGCCGCCGGCGTCGTACGAGCCACTGGATCGCGTGAAAGCTTATCTCGCCGCCCTGCGCGAGCGATCCGACCGACGGCTGGCGACCGAAAAGCCGTTCGCGGATCTGCGGGAAGATGTCGCCAGGCTGAGAAAGGACCTGGCCACCAAATCGGTCTCGCTGAACGAGGGGGAGCGCCGCCAGGAGATCTCGCAGTCGAAGGCGCGCGAAGCCCAGCTCGCCCGCGACGAGCATGCGCTGCAAGCCAGCGCACCCACCAGCTACGAGATCACGCTCAAGAACGCCTCGTCACCGGGTCTCCCCTCGCCGCTGGTGTCGACCGAGAAGGCTGCGCAAGAGAAGGCGGCGACGAAAGCCGTCGAAGGTCCACCCTCTGCCCGGGCCACGCTGGGGAACGAGATGAACGGCCATTCGACCACCCAGGACCTCATCCTGGACGAGGGCGTTCGGATCCTGGCCGACTACGTCGACCTTCTGAAGGCGCCCCCCAAAACGCGCTGACCGCCAGGCGACTCAGGATCTCTATGGCCGAATTGGTGTATGAGGGGAGCAGTCTCCCTTCCCAGGTCCGGCAGACCTGGAGTGGCGCCGGGATCCCAGGCGCCCCGGCCGTGTTTCGCGTCCACGAAGACCGTCCACGCAGCGCGCGTTTTATGCGACTGGAGCACACCCGTCGGCCAGCTTTCGCAGTAACATAGCGATGACATGCACCGTCAGCTCGACATCGATTCCCTCGAAACCACGGAGTGGCTGGACGCGCTCGCGAGCGTGCTCGCGGTAGAAGGTCCCGAACGGGCCCATTACCTGCTCGAGCAGCTCGTCGCCAAGGCCCGGCGGGAGGGGGCGTACCTGCCGTACAGCCCCAACACCGCCTATCTCAACACCATCCCGCCCCACCTCGAGGAGCGCTCCCCGGGCGACTACGAGCTCGAGCACCGGCTGCGCTCGTTCGTGCGCTGGAACGCGGTGGCGATGGTGCTGCGCGCCGGAAAGCGCAACCTGGACCTCGGCGGTCACATCGCCAGCTTCGCCTCGGCCGCCACGCTTTACGACGTCGGGTTCAACCACTTCTGGCGGGCGCCCAGCAAGGACTTCGGCGGCGACCTGGTCTATTTCCAGGGGCACTCCGCCCCCGGCATCTACGCCCGCGCCTTCGTCGAAGGGCGTCTCACCGAAGCTCAGCTCGACCTGTTCCGGCAGGAGGTCGACGGCGGGGGGATCTCCTCTTATCCGCACCCTTGGCTGATGCCGGACTTCTGGCAGTTCCCCACCGTGTCGATGGGCCTCGGGCCGCTCCAGGCCATCTACCAGGCGCGGTTCCTCCGCTATCTGCACGGCCGGGGGCTTGCCAACACCGAGGGGCGCAAGGTCTGGGCGTTCATGGGCGACGGCGAGATGGACGAGCCCGAGTCGCGGGGCGCCATCAGCCTTCCGCCGCGCGAGGCGCTCGACAACCTGGTCTTCGTCATCAACTGCAACCTGCAGCGGCTCGACGGGCCGGTGCGCGGCAACGGCAAGATCATCCAGGAGCTGGAGGCCGAGTTCAGCGGCGCCGGCTGGAACGTCATCAAGGTCATCTGGGGCGCCTACTGGGATCCGCTCATCGCCCGGGACAAGACCGGCATCCTGCTCAAGCGGATGGAAGACGCCGTCGACGGCGAATATCAGAAGTTCAAGAGCCGCGACGGGGCCTACGTGCGCGAGCACTTCTTCGGTAAGTATCCCGAGCTGCGCGAGATGGTGGCGAAGATGTCCGACGAGGACATCTGGCGCCTCAACCGCGGCGGCCACGACCCGCACAAGGTCTACGCCGCGTACGCCGCCGCCAGCAAGCACGAGGGGCAGCCGACGGTCATCCTCGCCAAGACGGCGAAGGGCTATGGCATGGGCGCGGTGGGCGAGGGGAAGAACATCGCCCATCAGCAGAAGAAGATGCCGATCGAGGCGCTGCGCCAGTTCCGCGACCGGTTCCAGATCCCCATCTCGGACGACAAGCTGGCGGACATTCCGTACTACCGGCCGGCGCCCGACTCGCCCGAGGGGAAGTACCTCCGCGAGGTGCGCGAGAAGCTCGGTGGTCCTCTGCCGCAGCGCCGGCGCAAGAGCGTCAGCCTCGAGCCCGCCAAGGTCGAGCCGTTCAAGCCGCTGCTCGAGGCGACGGCCGAGGGGCGCGAGATCTCCACCACGATGGCCTTCGTCCGGCTGCTGACCGGCCTCGTGAAGGACCCGAACATCGGCAAGCGAATCGTCCCCATTGTGCCGGACGAATCGCGGACCTTCGGCATGGAAGGGCTCTTCCGCCAGCTCGGCATCTACTCGCAGATCGGCCAGCTGTACGAGCCCGAGGACTCCGATCAGCTGATGTTCTACAAGGAGGACAAAACCGGGCAGATCCTTCAGGAAGGGATCAACGAGGCCGGGGCGACCTCCTCCTGGATCGCGGCCGGGACGTCGTACGCCAACAGCGACGTGCCGATGATCCCGTTCTACATCTTCTATTCGATGTTCGGGATGCAACGGGTCGGCGACCTCATCTGGGCGGCCGGCGACCTGCGCACCCGCGGCTTCTTGCTGGGGGCGACCTCGGGGCGGACCACGCTGAACGGGGAGGGGCTGCAGCACGAGGACGGCCAC
>Ga0210387_10004461_pt1 | contig 10731 bp, 9 predicted proteins | sample IncBWC7OmetaG_FD_160108 | JGI IMG/M metagenome (GOLD analysis project Ga0210387, IMG submission 160108) | Forest soil microbial communities from Barre Woods Harvard Forest LTER site, Petersham, Massachusetts, United States - Inc-BW-C-7-O ... | reverse complement strand
TCGCGTGTCTCGTTGGTATTCCGCTCGGCGTGCTGATGGGGGTGTCGCGCGATGCGCGCTCGATCTTCAACCCGTTGATCGAGTTCTATCGTCCGCTGCCGCCGCTCGGCCTTTATACGCTGCTCGTCATGTGGCTGGGCATCGGCGAAAGCTCCAAACTGTCGCTGTTGTTTCTGGCGGGACTACCCGGAATCGTCATCTCCACGATCCAGGCCGTCTCCAGCATCGATCCCATCTATGTGCGCGCGGCGCAGTCGCTCGGCGCAAAGCCACGCGATCTCCTGCTCTACGTCTACCTGCCTGCGGCGGGGCCTTTGATCCTCGCCGGCATGCGAATTTCTCTCGGCTTCACCTGCACCGTGCTGGTGGCGGCCGAGATCGTGGCGGCGTCCTCCGGCATCGGCTGGATGATCTGGGACGCCGCGAAGTTTCTTTTGTCCGACGTGGTGATCATGGGGCTGATCGTTCTTGGACTGACAGGAGTCCTGCTCGATCTGGCGATGCGTGCGATCGCCAAGCTGCTGATGCCATGGTCGTAGCATTCACTCGTTGTCGAGGAGGGATCAAATCATGCGGAAATTGATCGCGTTGTTTGCACTGGTCATGCTGGAGCTCGCCAGTCCGGTGGGGGCCGAAGAAGCGCCGGCCAAGATCACAGTGGGCTATCTTAACCTGGTCAATGCGCAGCTGGTCACCAAGCATCTTGGCCTTCTCGCCAAGGAAATGCCGGGCGTCGAGATCAAGTATATCAAGGTCGGCGGAGGCGGCGACATGCTGCGTGCGATCGCCGGCAACGATGTCGATTTCGGCGGGATAGGCAATCCGCCGACCGCGGTCGGCGTGACGCGGGGCTTGCCCATCAAGGGCATCTTCGTCATCAACATGCTCGACTATGTCGAGGCAATGGTGGTGCGCACGTCGAAGAACATCACCTCGTTTGGGGATCTGAAGGGCAGGACCGTGCCGGCTCCCTTCGGCTCTACGACGCATTACCTGCTCCTGCAGGCCCTGAAGCGCGAGGGCGTCGATCCCGCCTCGATGAAGATCATCGATCTTGCGCCTTCCGATATTGCTGCGGCTTGGGCGCGGGGTGACATCGATGCGGCGTGGTTCTGGGAGCCAAACCTCGACAAGGCGGTGAAGGACGGCGGCCATATAATGATAACGTCAGGTGAAATGGCCAAGCGCGGCTATCCGACCTGGGATATCGGTGTTGTGATGAATGCGTTTGCCGAAAAGTATCCGACCTATGTCGAGAAGTTCATCAAGGCCGAATGCGATGGCATCGACTTCTGGCTCAAGAATCCCGACAAGACCGCCGAAATCATTGCGGAAGAGCTGACGCTGCCGCTCGCCGATGCGACGCGGATGATGAACGGCACGGCCATGGTGCCTTGCGACCAGCAACTCACCGGCCAGTACCTTGGTACGTCGGCGAAGAAAGGGCAGTTCGTGGACACGTTGGTCTCGACCGCGGATTTTCTTGTCAAGCAGGAACGCTTGCCGAAGCTCCTGTCCCGCTCCGAGTTCGAGGCTTTTGTCCAGCCTGCCTATCTGGAGAAGGTCGTGGGCCACTGAGCCCAATCAGTCGTCAGTCAGATTCAACGGTTAAGTCATCAATGGACATCACACCACACCGGCTGCGTGCTGCTTATCGCAGCGGTCTGCTGAAGCCTTCCGATGTTGTCGCGCATGTGCTGTCGCGCCTGCGCGATCCCGACCAGAGCGGCGTATGGATCTCGACCGCGTCACCGGAAAGCGTCAGTGCCGCTGCGCGTATCCTCGACGGTCGGATCGGCGAGATCGAGGAGCTGCCGCTCTACGGTCTCGTTTTTTCGGTCAAGGATTGCATCGACGTCGAGGGCGAGCCGACGACGTCGGCGTGCCCCGAATTCGCTTATGTCGCGGAACGATCGAGCACGGTCGTCGCCGACGCGATCGCGGCCGGCGCGATCTATATCGGCAAGACCAACATGGATCAGTTCGCGACCGGCCTGGTCGGCGTTCGCTCGCCCTATGGTATCGCCCGCAACCCGTACAATGCCGATTTTATTCCCGGCGGATCGAGCTCGGGCGCCGCCGTCTCGGTGGCGACCGGTACATCCTCGTTTGGCTTCGGTACCGATACCGGTGGGTCGGGCAGGGTGCCGGCCTCCTATTGCGGAGTAACCGGCTTCAAGCCGGCGCCCGGCGCGTTCAGTCAGCGCGGCATGGTGTATGCCTGCCGCAGCTTCGATACCATCTCGCTCTACACCAGGGAGCCGCGCGACGGCTACGACATCTACCGCGTCCTGGCGCGTCATGATCCGGAGGACTGCTTCGCACCGGCCGACTTTTCCGGCTGGCGCGAGCAGGCGCCGCCGGAGAGATCGTTGCGATTGGCGGTGCCGAGGGAGGGTCAGCTCAATTTCTTCGGCAACCGGGAGACCGAAGCCCTATTCGGTGCTGCCTTGCAACGGCTGAGCGAAGTGGCGCACATCGACGCGATCGATTTCTCGCTGTTCACCTCGATCAACGAGTTGATGTTTTTCGGGCCGCTCCTTGCCGAACGGGATGTGTCGGTCGGCTCCTTTCTCGACGTGAATCCCGCGGCCGGCCTTGCGATCGTGCGCGACTTGATCATCGGCAGCCGCAAGTTCACGGCAGCGGATGCGTACCGGGCCTTCTACCGGGTCAAGCAAGTGCAGCATCTTGCCGGCGCGTTCTGGCGCGATCACGACGTGTTGGTGGTCCCGACCGTCGGAACTGTCCTGACCATTGCCGAAGTCGAGCGCGATCCGCTGACGTCCAACTTCAACAACGGCTATTACACCAACTTTGCCAATCCACTCGGACTTGCTGCCATCGCAGCTCCCTGGGCGGTGACGGAAGCCGGCGTGCCCTATGGCGTCACATTCCTGGCGCCGGCCGGGCGCGAACGCTGGCTGGCTGATCTCGCCGAGACTTTCGTGGCCATGGCCCGCCTGCCGGCGTGACGGCAGAGCATTGCAATGTGACCCGACGTCTTTTAGCTTCCCCGGGTGCCTCTGATGGAGAAAGCCTTTGGGGCGCAGCGTGACGGGAACGACGGTCGGAACCGGGGAGGCGGACACCGAGCTGCGAGAGGCCGGTGCCGAACGCTATCTGCTGAAAGGGTTGGGCAAGGCCGACCTCGAACTGGTGATGGCGGCCGGATGCACGTCGATTTATCAAAATCGCGCGTACTTGTTGCGCGAGGGTGAGCCGGCCGACGGCATCCACGTCATTCTCAGCGGCCTTGTCGAAAGCACCCATGTCGACGCGCAGGGGCGGGAGCTGATGCTTTCCACCTGGGAACCGGGCGACTTTGTCGGGGCGCCCTACGTTCTCGGCGACCATACCCATAGCTGGTCGGCGCGCGCGCTCGGTCGTGTCGAGGCGCTGCACCTCCGGCAAGATGCGATACGCCGGTTGATTGCCCTGACGCCTTCGTTTGCGATCGCACTTATCGAATGTCTGGGTTTCAAGGGTGAGACCTATTCCGTGCTGGCGCAAACGCTGGCAGGGCAGAAGGTCGCGGAGCGTCTGTTCCTGCTCCTCGTCAAGTTTTGTGAAAACGCGACACAGCATGAGAATCATCCGGTTTCGCTCGGGCGCCTCACGCAAGCGAACCTGGCGCGCATGATCGGCGCCACACGTCAGTCGATCAGCCTCATTCTCAACCGCCTTCAGGCCGAGGGCATCATCTCCATCAGTCCGACCAAGCTGGTCGTCAACGACGTGGCGGCTCTTCGCCGCCAGGCTCGCGGATTTGACGTGGCGAAATGATTGAACTTGCTCGATGAAGGCGAGCCGAACGCGGCCGTTACTGTGACATTTGCCATATGGAGATTGTCGAATTCACTGGATAATCTGAGCTCCGACCAGGAGATTTCACATGAATTTATTTCAGAGAGCCTGGCTGCTGTTTTCGTTCGTCTTCGTCCTGGGCTGCGGTCCGGCATTGGCGGAGACGCGGATCGCGCTGGTAATCGGCAATGGTGCCTATGTGCACGCGCCCAATCTGCCCAATCCGGCGCATGATGCGCAAGATGTGGTGGCCGCGCTCAAGCGTAGCCATTTCGAGGTCATCAGCGGGTCAGATGTGAACGAGGCGGACATGCAGGATCTGGCGATCCGCTTTTCGCGCGCCGCGAGGACGGCCGATGTGGCGTTGTTCTACTACTCTGGCCACGCCATGCAGTTCAACGGTGTCAACTATTTGATGCCTGTTGATGCCGAGCTGAAGGACGAAGCCGATCTCAAGCGCTTCACCCGCGTCGACGATGTCCTCAACGATCTGCAGCAGGCCAAGAATTTGCGGATCCTGGTGCTCGACTCCTGCCGCGACAATCCGCTGGCCGACAGCCTGAAGCGCTCGATCGGCCAGGGCAGGGGCGCCACGATCCGGCAGGGGCTGGTCAAGATGGAGGCGCCGCTTGGCACCATCATCTCGTTCTCGACCCAGGCCGGCCAGACCGCCAATGATGGCGACGGCCGCAACAGCCCGTATACGGCGTCCTTCCTCAAGCGGATCGAGGAGCCCAGGGAGATCGGCGAAATCTTTCGCGAAGTCTCGACCGACGTTTATGAGACCAGCGGCAAGCAGCAATTGCCGGAACTGTCGCTCTCGATCGTCGGAAATTTCTATCTGAACGGCAACGTCAGCGTGACCGTCATGCCGTCTCAACCGCCTGCCGACCCCTGCGCTTCGGCGGAGACGCATTGGAAGGCAGCGGTTTCGGTCGGCACCGTTGCGGCCTATGAGGATCATGTCGCGCGATTTCCGGGATGCGCCTTCAGCGATCTCGCCAAGGCCAAGATCGAAGAACTGAAGAAGACGGCCACACTTGCGCCGGCGCCCATGCCGCGCAGGGAAGAGGCGGCAACGACCAAGTCATTCGACGGCAATTGGGACGTGACCATTACCTGTTCCAGCGAAGCCAAAGCGGAGGGTTACGTACGCATGGTTTCCGGAACGGTCCGGGATGGAAAGCTGCACGCCGAGGCGCTGAAGGAGGGCGAGCCGAACTGGCTTTCGATCGATGGCCAGATCGGAGCGGATGGCAAATCAATGCTCGCCGTGCACGGGCTGACCAAGGATCCCAAGTACACGATCGGTCAGGTCAAGCCCGGCTCACTCTATTTCTACACGGTCAACGCCCAGTTCAACGGCGCGACCGGCTCCGGCAAACGCGTCGAGCTGCGGCCATGCACGGTGAATTTCGTCAAGCGTTGAGGTCGTGCTCTCAGGCGAAGTCGGAATCGACCAGCTGGAAGCGGTCGAAGTGGATGTCGTGGACGTCCGCGCGCGTGTCGCGCAGCTGCACCAGGATCGGCCGTCGCAATCTGGCCGGCAGGGGCGTGCCGGGTAGCTTGGGGAGGCGGTTGTTGGCGCCGGCGTAGACGAACGCCGGCAGTTCCCAGAGACGGCAGGCGGCGCGGACCAGTTCGTCGACCTCGTCCTCGCCCGGCTTGGTCGAGGGCCTGGCAAAAAAAGCACAGAGCGCGGTGTAGCTCACGCCCTTGGTCTTGCGGCGCGAGGAGACCAGCAGCAGGTTTTTGCTGGCATGCACCGCGTAGTCGCGGGTCGGGTCATCGAGCCGGTCGAACAGGGCTTTGGCGTCCCAATGCGAGCCGTTCTCGTCGGCGGGGCAGGCGAAGGGCGTGAACAAATCGATCGCCTGCTCGTGGGTGATCGATTTCAACAGACCTGAATAAGCGATGGTCCCCGAGGTCGGCTGCCGCAGCGATACACCGGCGCGTATCGGCATCCACAACACCGGGCTCAGCTTCAGAAAGCGGGCATTGAGCATTACCGATTTCTCGTTCGGCAGCGCCACGATGTAGCGGATGTTCTGCCTGGCGCAGAATGTTTCCACTTCCTTGTAGAGCTTGCGCACGATGTGGCCCGAACGGTAGGCCTGCAGGATGAAGAGATCGACGAGCTGGACGGCCGGATGAACCTCGCCGGCTACACAAATGCTCTGGCCGATCAGGGCGATCTGACCGACCTTGCGGCCGTCGTCCATGGCGGCGAGCACCGTGGTGCCGCGGCCGAAGCCGCGCTCATAGAGCCATTTGATACGTTCAGCGGAGAACTGGACGTCGGCGAGGGCAAACGCCTCGGTGGCAATCTTTGCGGTCAGCTCGTAGTCAACCGCCGTCTCTTCCGAAACCGTGACCATGGGCTCTGCCTTGCCGTCTTCGGCTGGCAGAATGTCTCAGTCGCACGGCAAGGCAACTTCAAATTCTATTCAATCCCAACAGGATTTCGTTTGCGGCCCGTGGAATCGGGCAGCGGTTAGCCGTATTCGTCGCTGCTGATGCCGTATTCCCGGTAGATCTCGAGCCGGTCGAGATCGGGAAACAGCCGGCACTTGGCCTGGGCCAGATGCAGGCTGACGGCAGCGGGCTCGCGCCCATTGGCAAGCAGCTTGCGGATGTCTTCCATGTGGGCCTGCGGCTGGTGCTTTCGCGGAAGCTGCTCGAGAGCGACGAGCGCCGTCGCCAACGCTTCCGTGACGACCCAGCCGTCGTGGCCGGTCACTCCCTTCTTCGGCATCAGCTCACCCCACATTCGTGGCGAGACACATCCTAACGCGGTCTCGCGGCTGCCGCTATCGAGCCTTTGACCGAAAGTGCTTTACCTCAGGGCTACTCAACTTTGAGGCCAGCCAACTTCACGACCTTCGTCCACTTCTCGGTTTCGTCGGCCATCAACGTCCCGAATTGGGCAGGCGTTCCCTCGATCGACTCGCCACTGATGGCCGCAAATCGCGCCTTCATTGCGGCGTCGGCGAAGGCGGCGTTGGTCTCCTTGTTCAACCGCTCGATGATATCCACCGGCGTCTTGGCGGGGGCGGCGAGGCCGTACCACTGGCTTGCCTCATAACCGGGCAGGGCGCTTGCCACCGTCGGCAACTCCTTCAGCACCTCGGCTTGCGTCGGGCTGGTGACGCCAAGCGCCCGGAGCTTCTCGCTTTTGATGAAGTCGACGGTTCCGGGCGCGGCAGCGAACAGGATCTGCACCTGGCCGCCGATGAGATCGGTCAAGGCCGGTCCCTGGCCGCGATAGGGCACGTGCACCATGTTGACGCCGGCCATGACGTTGAACAGCTCGCCCGCCATATGCGGCGCGCTGCCGGTGCCGGCCGAAGCCATGTTGATCTTGCCGGGATTCTCCTTGGCATAGGCGATCAGCTCAGTAAGGGATTTCGCGGGCAGTGCGGGATGCACCAGCACCACCATCGGCACGCGGATCACGCCGGCAACCGGCGCCGTGTCGCGCAGGAATACGAAGTTCAGCTTGGGATAGAGCGAGGCATTGACGGCGTTCGGCAGCGTGGCGAGCAGCAGCGTGTAGCCGTCCGCAGCGGCCTTGATGACGGTTTCGGTCGCGATGTTGCCGTCGGCGCCGGTCCGGTTCTCGACGACGAAGGGCTGGCCAAGCCGCGCGTTGAACCATTGACCCATCAGACGCGCGGTGATGTCGACGCCGCCACCCGCAGCGAAACCAGCAACGATGCGCGCCGGCCGGCCGGGATAGACCTCTTGCGCCGAGGCCCGACGAGGCAAGGCAGCGAGGCCCGCTGCGCCCGTGATGCATCGCAAGAATTCACGCCGTTTCATGATCGCGCCCCGAAATTTGTCGTAAGCATCGTAATGGCAACGACTCCGCGCCGGAAGAGCCGACGCCGGCCCGTCATGGAAGATCGGGGTTGAAACGCAAGCCGCGCACGTCTAAAGGGGCTAAGCCATTTGCGGATCGAAGCGCTGTGCAATGCGGCGCAACCGTTGCCTTCCTGTTACAACGTTGGCGTACATCACAGGCCTGCCGACCTGCCGTGGCACCCTCGGGCCCGTGTGGGTCGGAAATCCGAAATATGCGTTCGATCTCAACAAGGCCTGAGCAGGCCAGCAATCGACACGGGCACACGCATGAGATTCCTGAGCTTCGCCTACCGCTTCCTCACCAACTTCGGTTTCCTGGCGATGGTCTATCTCAGCCTCAGCTACATCGAGAAATACAACAATCGCGCGATCCTTGCGATCGCAGTTCTGGTCTATGCCGGCATGCGCGCGGCGTCTGCGTTGCGCACGTTCTATTTCTTCCAGCGCATCGAGCGGCTCGAGATCGAGTCGCGACGCGTGATCGCGTTGGTCACGCAAGGTGGCGCGCAATCGCCGATCAAGACCAGGACTGTGGCCGACGTCACCCTGCTGCGCAAAGACGGCGAGATCAAATCCTATATCGATCTGTTCTTTCTCGCGGCCGTCGTATTGCTCTGCGTCGCCAAGATCGTGAACGACTAGCGACCGCACTTAAGCGACCGTCTCACATTCGCTCTCGGAATTGTGCAGTCCTCAAGCTGAGGCGGAGTTCCGCTTCGCAGCGCGATGCGGCCTTTCAGTATCGAGCCGATATCCGGAGTATTACGGAGAAGTGTTCGGTCGATGCCAGCTTCTCACAGTAAAGTTCCTGATCTGCGACGAAAAAACCTCGCCACAATGTGAAACCTTCGTCGTTCTTTGCTTGTTGCCGAACAGTTACATTAACGCGGAAACCGTAGGGAGCTTCGCAGATCGCACAGAAATTCAACAAAATGCACAGTTATCGTCCACACGATGCCTGCGCTGCACATTGCGTACACAGGTTGACCTGGTGCCCAATGGTCTACATGCCGCCGCTGATTCGCCTGCACGGCCCGGACTTTGCAGCCTGTCGTGCATTGCATTCAGCTTAGCCGAGGAGATGGGGGAGCTGCCTCATGTACAATGACTCTCTGTTCAACGCATTCGCACGGTCCTTCGAGGCCCGGAGCGAAACCGACATGTCGATGACGGAGTACCTCGAATCTTGTCGAGGTGACCCGATGCGATATGCCAATGCCGCCGAGCGACTGCTAGCAGCGATCGGCGAACCTCAGATGATCGATACGGCCAAGGACGCCCGCCTTGGCCGTATTTTTTTCAACCGCACCATGCGCGCCTATCCGGCCTTCTCCGGATTCCACGGCATGGAGGACACGATCGAGCGGATCGTCGGCTTCTTCCGCCACGCCGCGCAGGGGCTGGAGGAGCGCAAGCAAATTCTCTATTTGCTCGGGCCCGTCGGCGGCGGCAAATCCTCGCTCGCCGAGCGGCTGAAGTCGTTGATGGAAGTTCATCCGATCTACGTGCTGAAGGCCGGCGACGAGCTCAGTCCTGTCTTCGAAAGCCCGCTCAGCCTGTTCGATCCCGAAACCTTCGGGCCGATGCTTGAAGAGAAGTACGGCATTCCGCGCCGTCGCTTGACCGGTCTGATGAGCCCGTGGTGCTACAAGCGACTGGAAGCCTTCGGCGGCGATATCTCGCGCTTCCGGGTAGCGAAGATCCAGCCTTCGCGATTGCGCCAGATCGCCGTTGCGAAGACGGAGCCCGGCGACGAAAACAATCAGGACATCTCTTCGCTGGTCGGTAAGGTCGATATCCGCAAGCTCGAGGTCTTCGCTCAGAACGATCCCGATGCCTACAGCTATTCCGGCGGCCTGAACCGCGCCAACCAGGGCATCCTCGAATTCGTCGAGATGTTCAAGGCGCCGATCAAGATGCTGCACCCTTTGCTCACGGCGACGCAGGAGGGCAACTACATCGGTACCGAGAATATCGGCGCTATTCCCTTCACCGGCGTCATCCTCGCCCATTCGAACGAATCCGAATGGCAGAGCTTCAAGGCCAACAAGAACAACGAAGCCTTCATCGACCGAATCTGCGTCATCAAGGTGCCGTATTGCCTGCGCGTCACCGAGGAGCAGAAGATCTACACCAAGCTGATCCAGGGCTCGGAGCTTGCTTCTGCGCCTTGCGCGCCGGCGACCTTGGAGACGCTCGCGCGCTTCTCGGTCATGTCGCGTCTGCGCAAGCACGAGAACTCGACCGTGTTTGCAAAAATGCGGGTCTATGACGGCGAAAGCCTCAAGGAGTCCGATCCCAAGGCCCGCAGCGTGCAGGAGTATCGTGATGCGGCCGGGGTCGACGAGGGCATGGACGGCGCCTCGACGCGGTTTGCGTTCAAGGTGCTGGCCTCGACCTATAATCATGACACCGCCGAAATCGGTGCCGATGCCGTCCACCTGATGTACGTGCTTGAACTCGCCATCCGGCGCGAGCAGTTGCCCGAGGAAGTCGAGAAGCGCTATCTCGAATTCATCAAGGCTGAGCTCGCGCCGCGCTATGCGGAGTTCATCGGCAACGAAATCCAGAAGGCCTATCTCGAATCCTATTCGGATTACGGTCAGAACCTGTTCGATCGCTATGTCGACTACGCCGACGCCTGGATCGAGGACCAGGACTTCAAGGACCCCGACACCGGCCAATTGATGAACCGCGAGCTACTCAATCAGGAGCTCACCAAGATCGAGAAGCCGGCCGGCATCGCCAATCCGAAGGATTTCCGCAACGAGGTCGTCAAATTCTCGCTTCGCTCGCGGGCCCACAATAATGGCAAGAATCCGACATGGACCAGCTACGAAAAGATCCGCGAGGTGATCGAGAAGCGGATATTCTCGCAGGTAGAGGACCTGCTGCCGGTGATCTCGTTCGGATCGAAGAAGGATGGCGACACCGAGAAGAAGCACGGCGAGTTCGTCGAGCGAATGGTGGAGCGCGGTTACACCGAGCGCCAGGTTCGCAGGCTCGTCGAATGGTACATGCGCGTGAAGCAGGCCGGCTGAAGCTGACGTAAAGGTGGCC
>Ga0210387_10004460_pt1 | contig 10731 bp, 12 predicted proteins | sample IncBWC7OmetaG_FD_160108 | JGI IMG/M metagenome (GOLD analysis project Ga0210387, IMG submission 160108) | Forest soil microbial communities from Barre Woods Harvard Forest LTER site, Petersham, Massachusetts, United States - Inc-BW-C-7-O ... | reverse complement strand
GCCAGGAAACAGATAGCTCAAGAAGTGGTATTTCGACCCTGGGGCGCACGTCAGGAATGGGCAGCTACCGGCGGTGATCGAAACTCCCGTAAGTGATCAGCAACTGCGGCACGTAACAAGGGAACTCCGACGCATTCAAGAAATATTCACAGATGAAGTTCGTGATGAAACGTGAAACCCTCGCGCAGCTGAACCGCCCAGCCAACAAGATGGCGGTTGGCGAGGCACAAACAGCCCCCGTTTCCAGGGTTTTGGTACGGCCTCGATACAGTGTTGACGGAAAAGCGAAGGAATGGATTTCCGAGCGCGCGGAAATGCTTTAGAATGAAGGTCACTCCTACTGTGGGCGTGTAGGATAGCAGTAACTCATTGATCAGACTTCGCTTAGCCCTCCGATTTAGCCCCGATTAACCCTCTGGATGGACCCAAGAATCGACCCAAACCGACCCAAGGAGGCCCAAGGAGGCCCAATGAACACCCAAGTCCGTACTTTCTGGATATTTGTGCTCCGGCAGCTGCTGAATTATCTGAAGAAACAGCAATAGAAGCCTGAAGACATGAGCTCCAATACTTGCTGGCATCGACTCACCGGTATAAGACTCGCCACAAATACAAAGCTCGACTGTGGAATCGATCGGATTTTCTCCTCGGCACTGAGCAATCAGAAGGGAACTCGCCTTGTCTCTGCCACAACCCCGGGGCTGGAAGATCTTACACCGGCGAGCTGAACAGGCCGCAAAGGTGAATCGCAGAGAGCAACGGACGTCCCGACTTTACTTCTGCTGAATCATTGGTGTCTTCGTTCGGCCTCCCAAAAGAAAAAGACCCTGCGGCACTTCTGTCTCTGAACAATTGATTTCTCGGACTGCGACGCACCACATCAATCGTTCGGGAACCATCTAATTCACGAACGGCTACGTGCAGACACGTGCCCAAAATCATGTGATTTTCGTTTGGGGACGATTCTGCCTGCAATGCCGTCGACCAGCCAGACTTACACGACGCCTCCTGTGTTTTTGGGCAGTCGCACGGATCAGCCAGCCCTGGTTTGGGCGTTGGCTTCGATCCCCACCGCCCCTACCAAACCAAATTGTTTTCAGCGAGTTGCAGGTCCATTTTCTAACAAAACCAGGCTTTCTAACAATTGGCCTCAGTTCACTAGCTTTGTCGAGCGATTCTGAACCGCGTTGCGCTGCGCATCTCCGACAACGTGCCCGTAAATTCCGAGCGTGATTCGTGCATCGGAATGGCGGAGTTGTGCTTGCACAACGGCAGGAGTTAATATGATCCGCAGTGATTGAAGGAGGGTAACGTGGAGTCCTCAAACCTCTGGGAGTTTGTCTCGTCGAATCTTGGTCTGATCCTCGCAATTCTCGGATTGGCGTACGTCTTGATCAAGTTCTTCCGTCCTCGCAAGGTTGATAGCATCCCGCCAACGCACTTGAGCAAAGCGGAAATTGAAGGGGCGGAAGCGGCTGGCGAACGCGCCAGAAAGGATGTTCGAGCGCGCTACGGTAATTACTTTGGAGGGGGAAACCCATGAGTGCCCATGCGGTTATTCTGTTGTTGTGTGTACTTCTGGCCGCGTCAGGCGTCGCAATAGTTTGGTTAATTACGAAATTGCTTTCCGTCAAGAAACGCTTGGCAGCTGAAACGCTGGCCCACGGCAACACCGCCCAAACCCTCACCACAACCAACGCTCGACTGAGCGAGGTCGAGAAAAAGGGAGGCGAAATGTACGTTGAGCTTCAATCCAGGGCTTACCAAGCAGAATATCGCTCGAATATCATAGGTTGCCTGGAGGGAAAAGTGACCGACCTCGTATCGCACGCTGCCTCGATGCGCGCGAAACGCTTCGCCGAAGAGAAGAAAGCATTGGGAGCGAGCATCGTCGAATTCCTCGTTGCTGCTTTCTTTCCCGCAGGCTGTGGGCGGACGAATGCAGTTTGAAATAGCCCGTGGTCTGCGTTCTACGAACTGGGCGAGAAATCAGCAATCAACTCTTCTCCAGGTCTGATTTCTCGGAGTGCGTGGAATTCATAATAGCGGTCCGGGCGGACATTGGCCGCTACACCCGGCTTGGCAGGTCTCAGATACCACGCAACCGTCAAACGATTGAAGTTGATCGGGCATCCCACTCTTCCGTCGCGATGAAGACTGAAGTCCCCATAAAGCTTGCGCGCCGCACTTGGTAGGTGCGCCTTATCGATCGTTTTCTTGTCGAGCCAAAGTACTTCTTCGTTCTCTCCAAGAAACGGTTTCTGCCCCTTCTTGATCGTTGAAAGCGCGAAAACCCCAACACCTCCCGGATAGGCTTTTGATGGCTCAAGTCTGGTAACGACTCCCAAATGCGGAAGCTCATGGTGGTCATCCGTGTACTCAACCTCGACCGCTTTCGCGAGCCCGCCCAAATCCGGAAAAATGGTCGCTTCGTCGATGCCGCTATCAATCAGTTCACGTTTGATCGATCCGACGCGAAAGCTCGGGATGATTAACTTGCGAAGAATCGGGCGCTTTAGTCCTAAGAGTCGGAGCAACCCCAGATAATCGCTGCCGTGGATCGTAAAGCACGACCTTTGTGTGCTGATCCGCCGGGCAACATGGGTAGGAAATACGGCAATCGGTCGGTTTCGCTTCAGTGTCTGTCGGAAACGAGTCGGCAGCCACGGCTTTACGCTGTCGCGGTCTTTCTTGGAAACTCCCTGCGCACTTGGAGGGATCACCTCGTATCGGTTGAGCACGCGCTCATTCAGGGCGTACGGGTCGAGAGCCCACACTGCGGCATCGTAATGTCCGGGATTGTCTTTTACAGCAAAGTACAGTGCTAGTAGAGCGCCCTGCGTCCAGTCGAGCAGCCGGGTCGGTGCACCGTAATGCTGCATCAGGAAATACCATTCCCAATCGTCATCGCCTGCGGGCCGGTAGTCGGAAAATATCGGCGCGCGAACGATGAAATCCTCACGGATTTCATCTTCAATTTGATCGTCAAGGATCTCTTTGAACGTGGAGCGAAGCCGGTAAAGGCCCGGGACGAGACCCCATTCCGCCCTCTTCTGACCACGATACCAAGGTCGAAGGTCTTCGTCCGGAAACCAATTGGTTCTGATCTTGCTGGCTTCGTTTAGAAAATCCGCCACATTTTCTATGACAGGATCGACCGCTGGAACTTTTGCTGGCACTGTTCCTCCGCTGCCGAATGATATCGCGTAATGACGATGCGACCGAGAGAGTCGCATTTGTCGTGACCACGAACAGCCATCACGAATTCGAGATCCATGTGAACCTAGCGGGCCGCATGCCCTCGTCAACGAAGAACTCGTCAAGCGCCTCTTGGAAGTGTGTGCGCCGCTCCTGAGCGTTTTCTCCGGTGGAGTTTCCAAGGCTTCGATAGATTGCTTCAACGAAATCGTAAAATTTGAACCAATCGCAACCGTAAACTAAGTCTTGCGCCTCACCCCACACGTTCGGGTATTCGCTCCAGTTATTAGGATCTGCCCTGACATGCAGAACTGAGCAAATCAAGTCGTGGATGGCTGACGGTCCGTAGCCCATTTCACGAGCCGTCTCCAAGACAAAATGCCGTAAATTCTCCGGCGCGCCCTCCCATACGCTGATTTCTTTCGGCTGAGACCGATACCCGTGGCGTTTGGAGAATGATTTCCTGGCCGGGTCAATGCTTATCGAAATCGTTCCTTCCGTAATACCGCTGCAAGTGTATCCTAAGCATATATTCAGCATCTTTATTGTTCGTGGAATCTCAATTTCGCTAAGATCGCAGTATGTTTCCGTTTGACCGACCGACGAGCTACAGCGAGATGCTAAACAAGATTGGAATATTCACGTTCCTCTCGGCTCTGGGGTTGACGTTGGTAGTCGCATATTTTGTCCCGTCGGTCGCGACATTTCTGAATTCTGAGCCAACCACCGTTGAGATCCTAACTCTCAAGATTCCTCTGCTCTTTGTGGTGCCGCCGGTCATCATTGCTCTCGTGGCTCGAATCATCAGGCTTCACGACAAGATGTCCGATCTGTTCGGACTAAGGGCGCGGTTCGACCTTTATCGCATTCTGATTCCGCTCTGCGGATCGTTACATATCTCCGTGGACAAAAACTTCCGAGACAAGCTGTCGAGCCGTCGCAAGGCAGCCATGGAAAGAACCTATTATGCCTATGCGAGCTTTGAGGATCCCAAGATCTCCAAAGCGCTCGTTCTTAGTGCGATTGATCGCTGGACGTGGTACTGGGTACTGCTTGAATCGTGCGTGCTGCTCGGAATTGCGGGCAGCGTGTTGTTGGTTTTTGGGGCCTACGTGGGCGACAGCCTTGTTCTCGTTGTGTTGATTCTGGCGATGCTGCTCTTTTCGACGTACTATGATGCTTGTGGAAAGTTGGCGGACGCCCAAATCGAGGAAATCGTAGCGGAACCAGAACGTGCGACTAAGCTCAAAGCCGAGTTCACACAGATGCGCAACAACTCCTAGCCTTATCCCCCAGCACGCGGGAACTTCGGTTGAATTGACGATTACGCATCCAACGGATTGCGGTCAGTTTGTCTCCGGCTTCCTCCATCTTTGGGCGAAGTACGTCCGCGGTTTCAATCGCAAGGTGCATTGCCAACCTGCGTTGCGAGGCCCTCTCAGTTCCCTGGTCAAAACGAAATCCACTCGAATCAACGCCAAATTCTTTCTCAACGAAACCCGAAATTACGATTCGCTATACATCTGCGGTGTCGCCGAGGGGCCAATTGCCGGCCGACGAGCAAATAACCTCCACCTTCCTTTGCTGCATCGTGTAGGTGCACGATTGCTATACACGACCTACAACGGCTATTTACTCCACGTCGAGAACGCAATCATACTGCCAACACCGGAATTGCCAAGAGGATGGAACGGACTGCCCGAGACTTACACCCGGTGTCGTAACTTCAGATTTTGCGTAGACCGATTTGGTTATCCGGCGCGGTCCAACGAGGCGGATGCGCTACGTAATACACGGCAGGGAGATTCGATCCGAAAACGCAGCCAAACCGGCTTCCTCAGCCGGGGTCTGGATGCTTCACTGGATCCGGGCACTTCCCCGGCGGGCGACAGGTCTTGATCTTGGCTGTGGCAAGCTGCGCTACACAGTTCCTCTTGCGAAGCGCATTTCTTCGGTTACCGCGGTGGACTCCAGCATTCAGTTGAATCGAAAGCAGCGGCTGTTTGGGAAGGTCCGCTCAGTTCGTGAATATGCGTCAAAGAGATTGCCAAACGTTCGGATATGTGACCTTAACGACGTATCTTGGCGCAGCAAGCGTTATCAAATAATTCTCTGCTCGAACGTTTTGTCGGCTGTACCGTGCCGAAAAACGCGCAAGGCCCTTATTGCTACCGCGTATTCGTGTCTTGCACCGCAGGGGAGATTTCTGCTGACGACGCAGTATCGAAACAGCCACTTTAGCGGCTGGAAGGCTGCTCTCCGGGCCGCGCCGTACCTAGACGGTTTTCTGGTTCGTGGGAAGAGGGGAACGTCATTTTATGGTCTCCTTGACGCCTGTGCTCTAGCACGTTTGTGTCGGGCCTCTGGCTTTAGGATTCTCAGTGCGGGCCACGTTAAGGAACTTGCTTTCGTCCTAGCGGAGCGGCCGGTGTAACGAAAAATGGAAGCACCGAGCTGACGTTCTGTTTCGCGGGCTGGATGCTCATCGACATCATGAGTGCGAACCGGGAAGTCCACAAGCAAGGCGACGTCCAGGTCCGCGTGAGTAGCGACCTCAACGAGACTCAAAGATTCGCCAATGCTGCGGCCTGCCGGAATCGGATGCGGAAGCGGCCGACAAAACTCCGGGGGAAGCACCAAAAGGCTAAGCGCTACAACTGTTGCGAGCATAACGACCTTGGGTCTTCGGGATTGCATCTCTGCGATTGTCAGAATCGTGGCGACAGCCGCGTAAATCGGGATCAACCCGTGGTCCAATCGAGATCAAAACTCCGTTGCCCAAAATCCTCATCACCGGACTGATTCTAAGCCGTTGATTCTGTTTATCACAAAACCGTCAGCCCGATGGCCCAGAATCACATATTTCCGGGCAGCGAGACTGGCGTGTGGTGAAGGACTGCTTACTCACTTTTTCCTTTGGCCAGTTCCACTTCAGTCTGCCGCAACAACGCCACGATCTGCTACGGGTTGGATTTCTTCATGGGCGCACTAGTTTCTCGCTAGACTAAATTCTCTCTCACTCCCGTTGATTGGAAAAAACCGGTTAGGTCAATTCACCGGACGTGATGGGCACCCATTTGTCCGTTTCCGTCAGTCGCTCGTGGAGGTGGTCTCCCTAGAGGTGATCTCGTACTTGAAGTTGTCGGGGTCGAGGCTGTCGAGCCGGCCTTCGGCAGTTTCCGCCTGCGGATACATGAGGAAGCCGACCGGCGCGCCGTTCGAACCGGGTAGAGCGACGTCATGCGCGAAGTTATACGCCATCCAGTTCATTTCCCAGGAGCCGAATAAGCGCTTCCGGGCACTCTTCACCATGTCGTCGTCCAGGGGACGATTGCCGGGCGGCTCTTCGAGTACGACTTTGCGGACATCGGCTGGATCAACTGGCACCCAGCCAAAGTCGTTCAGGTAAACCTCTGCGCGGCAGTGCTGCGATTTTGTGATCGTCTCTGTCGAAGCGCCCAGACTCTTGTATCCCAATTCTGATTTGCCGACACGTATGCCGTATACGTCGCGCGCGGGAAGCCCTGCCGCCATCGCCAGACCCACGTAGAGAGCGTTCAGATCCGCGCACTTGCCACCGAGATCGCGAGACTCGAGCATGAAACGAATGTCGCCGACGCCGCAGCCGCGCGTTTTTGGATTGCGAAAAGTGTTGTCAACGATCCATTCGTAAATGGCGCGTGCTTTTTCGACGTCCGTTTTCGCGCCGGCGGTGATTTCTGTCGCAGTGGTTTTCACGATGCCATCGGTAGGCAGAAGTTTCGTCGGCTGCAAGAAATGTTGCAAATCCGCGCGATCCATTTTCGGCACATTACCCGGCGCGGAGAGATCCACAACGTAGTACTTGGTCGTGATCCTAGTGGTGAAGGTGAGGACTGGCTTGACGCCAGATGGATAGTCTGCGGCGATGATGCCGAGCGAGCCAGGCTTGCTTTCGATCATTTTCGCTGTGCCGCCGCTCTCCGGCTGGAACGTAGCGGAGAGCGTTTTCTGAAAGGGAGATTCGCTGATGAGCGGCGCGGGGAGCCAAATGCGTGTGGCACCGGAAGGTTTGAGGACTTCGGCGAGGGTGGTGACTTCGAACGTGCGCCACTGGTCATTCGTGAGGTCATGCGTGGAGTCGTTCGTAAAGATTCGCCCGGGTTTCGCGAACGCGAGGCTCGCGGAAAAAATTCCTGTGGATCGCAGAAAATCGCGTCGCTTCATATCTCACCCTTTGAATCAGTAATTCTGCTCTTACCCGCTGGCCGAAGGATAGCGTACACTCGACTCGCTCGGCAGGCAACGTGCGAGGCGGATCCTTGAATTCTGAGATCGGATTACGGGATGCTTTGCGGTTCCAGGACGCGGAAAAATACGCGGCTTATTTGAAGACGCCGGCGGGCAGGCTGCGCTCCGAGCTGGCATGGGAGAACTTGCGACGTTTCCTGCCGCGCGATGCAGCGAAACACCAGGCGCTCGATGTGGGCGGCGGCACGGGCTCTGCGAGTGTGCAGCTCGCTGTGCTGGGCCATGAGGTCGTCCTGGTTGATAGTTCCGACCAAATGCTCCGGATCGCACGCCAGGACGCGGACGCCTGCAGTGTTACGCCACGAATTTCCTTCTGCCACGCCGAGACCGGGCAATTGCGTGAACTCTTTGCTGCCGAGTCTTTTGATGTCGTCGTTTGCCACAACCTGCTCGAGTATTCTGAGGTTCCCTCCACGACTGTTTGCGATATCGCGCACGTCCTGCGCAAAAATGGCGTGTTTTCTGTGCTGGTGCGCAATCGCGCAGGAGAAGTACTGAGGGACGCCGTTAAAACAGGAGACTGGAAACTTGCAAATGCCAATCTCACCGCGGAAACGGTGGTGGATACCCTCTATGGCAACCGCATGCGCCTATTTGCTCCCGCGGATTTACACGAATTGCTTGCGCGCGCCGGATTGGAAATTGTCGCTGAACGTGGCGTCCGCATATTTTTCGACTACTTGGCCCAGCAGAATCCGACGGATGAAACATACTCGCAAATCTTCGAGTTGGAATCGGCGTTGGGAGCGCGGCCAGAATTCTTCGCGATTGCGCGCTACATCCAGCTGATCGCTCGCCGTTCCCCCGCATCCTCCAACGAGGTAACGGTGTCGTGACGCAGCCAAGCCTTCATTCTGCTTTAGACCCTCCTCCAATGGTCCGTCCCACGGCGACCGGAGCATTTGCTCTGGGACTCGGACTAACCAACGAGTGCAACTTGGCCTGTTCATTCTGCTACCGCGACCCGGCGCGGACCGATCGGCTTAGCCTCGAGCAAGTTAGATCTGTGATGGAAAGCCTCCCCGTCCGTTCCGTGAATCTCGGAACGGGCGAGAACGGAATGCACCCGCAATTCCGCGAGATTTTGTCCTACCTTCGCTCTCTACCGGTGAACCTCACCATCACATCGAACGGCCACAGCGCGGCCGTGCTCACTGACGACGAGCTCCGTGCCTTTCACGATATCGAGTTCTCCCTGGATTACCCCACCGAAGCCGACCAGGACGCCCAGCGTGGCAGCGGCAATTGGGCCTTGATTCATGCGCAAGCAGCGCGCTGTGTCCGGCTTGGAATCCCCGTCAACTTCATCGCGGTAATGATGAAGTCGAACTACTTGCGACTGGCTGCAGTGGCGCACGCGGTGAAGCGCTACGAGTCGCCGTTGCGCGTCAATGTTTATCAAGCCGTGCGTTCTGACGTCTATGCGTTGAGTTATGACGAGTATTGGCACGGTTTTCGAGCGTTGTTTGCGGAGACCGACGTGATCGCCATCGGCGAGCCGTTGGTTCGCGCCATGGCGGGTCTACCTCCCAGGACCGGCGGTTGCGGAGTGAGCACTGTGCGGATTACGCCCAGAGCCACCACGCAACCATGCGTGTACTGGCCGGGAGCTGGCGAGCCCCTCTCGCTTTTGTGCACGCTGGGCTCGGCAGTTGTGCAGACTCCACCTTTTGTAGACGCGCGCAGCGTGCCCGAAGCTTGCCGCTCGTGCGTGTATCTTCAGAGTTGTTACGGCGGATGTGCGGGCCGCCGACGTCTCCAGAGCGCGCTTGATCAGCCGGACTTCTATTGTCCCGTCGTCAAGGGACATGTAGAAAAGTTAGAGATTCGCATGGCTGCCGCGCGCGAACTTCCCAAGATGGAAAGCGCATGCACGACGATGGTGATTGCGCGCGATTAGTTTTTCATTTCGCCAGCAGTCGAAGGGCTAGTTGCACCGTAGCACGAGAAAGAAAATTCGACCTACGGAGACGGAGAGAAAATCTATGACCAGCAGCTCCAGTTCACTACGCAACAACTCCGAAGAAGTTCCGCAGCCGCAAGCCCGCTTCGGGTTGGCGATCATGCGCCTGACGATCGGCGCGATGTTTGTGTGGGTCTTCTTCGAGAATCGCGGCAAAGGGCTGTACACGCCGAGCGGCTACGCCGGATTGATCGACTATTATATTCAGCATGATAAGGCTCCGGCTGCATGGAAGGCATTTATGGGGGTAGCTGCGAGTCACGCCGCGATTGCAGCTCCGATGCAAGGGCTGACAGAGATCTCGCTTGGGATTTTGCTAGTCCTGGGCCTCCTCACGCGCCCCGTTGCGTTCGTCGCGTTTCTACTACTCGCGAGCCTGTGGATGTCGGAACTCGGCACCAGCTGGATTTGGGAGCTACTTGTTTCTGTGATGGCGGCGCTCGCAATTCTGGTAGGACGCGCCGGTCGAACATGGGGCGTGGACGCCGTGCTGGCGCGGCGCTGGCCGTCTTCCCCGTGGTTTTGAGTTGAGCGTAGATCCGGTGCGAGTTTCGGTCGTCATTCCTACGCACAACGAAGCGCAGTCCATTGGGCGCGTGTTAGCCGATCTTCCGGCGAAGATCGTCACGGAAGTGTTGGTGGTGGATAGCAATTCGACCGATGGGACTACCGAGATCGCTGCAAAGATGGGAGCCCGCGTGCTGCGTGAATCTCGTCGCGGATACGGCCGCGCCTGCCTTACCGGTATCGCCAATGTGCAGAATCCAGACATCGTGGTGTTTTTGGACGGCGACTACAGCGATCGCCCCTCTGAACTTCCGCTGTTGCTCGCTCCGATCATTGAAGGCCGCGCGGACATCACATTAGGATCGCGCGTCGTGGTGGAACAAAACCACGCAGCTCTTCCTTGGCATCAAGTGTTTGGCAATCGCTTGGCCGCTGCCTTAATCGGGCTCCTCTACCGCGTGCAAATTAGTGATCTGGGACCATTCCGCGCAGCGCGATTTGACGTGCTTCGCGCGCTAGACCTGGAACAAGCCACGTATGGCTGGGCGGTTGAGATGATTCTGAAAGGCACCAGGGCCGGTTTCCGCATTGTAGAGGTTCCCGTGAGCTATTACCCGAGGATTGGAACTTCTAAAATCAGCGGGACGGTGAGGGGCACGATTGGCGCAGGCTGGTACATACTCACGCTGATCGCGCGTTACTATTTCTGGCGGAGACGGCCCGCCCCGCAGCATTCGGCATGAACATCCGCGGAGCCAACCAGATGCAATCTC
>Ga0210387_10004459_pt1 | contig 10733 bp, 4 predicted proteins | sample IncBWC7OmetaG_FD_160108 | JGI IMG/M metagenome (GOLD analysis project Ga0210387, IMG submission 160108) | Forest soil microbial communities from Barre Woods Harvard Forest LTER site, Petersham, Massachusetts, United States - Inc-BW-C-7-O ... | reverse complement strand
CTTGTCGGCCACCTTCGTGCGTGCAAGCTCTGCATCCACGATCAGGTTGGCGACGGGCGCCAGCTGCGCGAGGGTTTCATCGTTGCAGCGCCCAGGAACGCTCGCGGTTCGCAGAATCAATCCATCCGTCGGATTCTGCGAACGTGGGACGAGCCCTATGCCCAGCGAAGACTCGAGATCAGAGATCATTTTCTGTTGCGGGCGGTAATCAGCAGTCAGCGGCGCCGTAACTGCTTTCTCCTCGCGGTCCGCTGGCACTTCTTGCTTCGCCGCGTCCGCGATATTCGGAGTCGCGCCTGCACCAATCCACAGCTCGATGATTTTAATTTCCGCCGGACTCGGTGCCGGCTTGCCCGCTGCCGGCATGAAGTCCTTGTTATCCGGCGTTAGCTTGATGCGCCGCAACAGTTCGCTTTTAACTGGATCGCCTGGCAGGATGACTAGACCATCCTTGCCTCCGCGCATCGCGTTTTCGTAAGTGTCCAGACGCAGCTTGCCCTTGAACTTCCCAGCGTTGTGGCAGGTCACGCATCTCTCGTCGAAGATCTTCTGCACTCGCGTCGCATAAAAACTTGTCGGGTCAACCTTGGTGGGTGGCTCGTAGCCGAACCAACGGCGCAGCGGCTCTGGCGAATGCTCCGTCAGGAAGGTTTCGCCGTGAGTCAATTTTCCACCCTGATCGCTGGTCCACATCAGCAGTCCGACGGTCGCGAGCAAGGCCACCGCATAGGCACTTCGCTTCCAACCGCAGACTCCCCAGCAGGCGAGGGTCGCGGCCGCGAGCGCTGCCCCGCCCCACATGTGTCGCGTGACTAACGCTCCCTCATAGCCTCCGCTCCAGGCAAGCAGCCAGCCTAGCCAGGCGGAGATGATCGCGGCGGCCGCGGCGAGCCCCAATACGAACTCCGCTGCTTGTCGCAGGTGCGCCCGCTCTCGCGTCAGCGCAGCGCACTCGAGCAGCGCCACCAGCAACAAGAGGGCGATCGGAAGGTGCACGACAAGCGGATGGAACCGGCCCAGGAATTGCGCCAGATCAGCCCGCTGCAGCCCGTCTGGCGGAGCGTAGACCAACAGAATCCCCAGCGGCGCGATCGCAACGCAACCGATGCCAAGCATCCACGCGCGGACTCGAAGTGGCATGCGGATTCCGTTTACGTCCTGCGCAGGAGTGTGATTCGCCCAATGGGCAACCACTCGGCCACAAGAATATCGCCGTTGTGCAGAAATATAGCATCGTGAGGTGTGATGAATTTACCCGGCGTGAATTGCTGCCGCGTCTGGCTCCGGCGCGACCCTACTTCGCCGTTCTCCACTTTTCCGTCTCCCAGTTGCGCTACTACCTTAAACTCGCGATCGAGGATGCACACCTGACTGTCGAGATCGGGACACACCATCCACTCGCCCTGGGTATGAAAATTGCACGGCATCCGCAGATGCTCTTCATCCTTGATCGTTCGTAAATGAGCACCGTCGAGCGCAAAAGTCTGAATGCGGCGGTTCCCGCGGTCGGCCACAGCCAGCAGTGGCTTCTCTCCTCGCGGGTCGAGCCACAATCCGTGCGGCGTGTCCAGTTCTCCGTTTCCGTGTCCCGGCTTGCCGACCTCGCCCAGGAAAGTTCCGGCAAGAGAGAAACGCAGCATGTGACTCGATCCGTAGCCGTCGCCGACAAAAAAATCTCCATTCGCCGCGAATGCGACATTCGTCGGAACGAAATCGATTGGCCGTTCCGAGTAATTCGCATCTTCGCGCGGATAGCCATGCACCCAAATCTCTTCACCGGTGAGCGAAGTCTTCACGACCCGGCAGCGATTAATGTCGCAATGATAAAGAAATTCGTCCTTACCCTCGCCCCGCAGCTTCAATCCATGTGCGCCACCCCGGAAGCCCTCTCCAAAGGCGCGAACGAATCGGCCTTTCTCATCAAACACGACGATCGCTTCGCCATGCATACTCGATTTGTGCGGTGTGCCCGACATAGATCAGCCCCTGCGCGTCCTGGCAAAGTCCGTGCGTATCGCCCCACACAAGCCCCTCAGGCGGCACCAGCCAGTCATGCACGCACTCATACGTGTGCGGCCCTGAACCCAGCACGGGAAGGCGCATGCCAGACTTGTCGGAAGTTTGAAGTGAGAAAGATGGGAGAGCCGCTGCCAGGCCGGCGGCGGAACACGCGGTCAGAAATGAACGGCGAGTATGTTTGTTCATGGCGGTTAACTCAAAAGACCGGTCACAACCTTCGCCGGAATCACTCCGGTGAATTTCTGGTCGAGGCCCTGAAACTTGAACGTGAGTTTCTCATGGTCAATGCCCAGCAAGTGCAGCAGTGTGGCATTGAAGTCGCGCACATGCACCGGATCGCGAACGATGTTATAGCAGTAGTCATCTGTCTCGCCGTAAGCGATTCCCGGCTTTGCGCCGCCACCCGCCAGCCACACGGTAAAGCAGCGCGGATGATGATCGCGTCCGTAGTTATCTTTGGAAAGGCCGCCTTGACTGTAGACCGTGCGGCCGAACTCTCCGCCCCAAATCACCAGAGTGTCGTCCAGCATGCCGCGGCGCTTCAGATCGGTGACCAGCGCATATGAACCCCGGTCCGTAGCCGCGCAAAGTTTAGGCAACATGCCAACGCAATCCCCGTGCACGTCCCAACCGCGTTGGTAGATCTGCGTGAAGCGCACTCCTCGCTCAGCCATGCGGCGGGAGAGAAGACAGTTGTAAGCAAACGTGCCGGGCCTCTTTGCTTCTTCGCCGTAAAGCGCCCACGTGCTGGCGGGTTCATCGCGCATGTCGGCCAGTTCCGGCACGGATGTCTGCATGCGGAACGCCATCTCATATTCCTGAATGCGCGTGTGTGTTTCCGGATCGCCAAGATCTTCGTAAGTGAGCTGGTTGATGGCATTCACAGTGTCAACCAACTCGCGCCGCGTTCCACTGCTCATGCCCTGAGGATTGTCAAGATAGAGCACCGGAGAGCCTTCCGACCGAAATGCCACGCCAGAATATTCGTTCGAAAGAAATCCGCTGCTCCATAACTTCGGAGAAATCGGCTGCTGATTGGACTTCGGAATCAAGGTCGAGTTCAGCACCACAAATGTTGGCAGGTTTTCATTCATGCTGCCCAGGCCGTAAGCCAGCCATGCGCCGAGAGAAGGCTTGCCTGGAATCATGTTGCCGGTGTTCATCAGCAAAATCGCCGGTTCGTGGTTGATGGCGTCAGTCTTCATCGAGTACACGAGCGCGAGGTCGTCCACCATTTTCCCGGTGAAGGGAAGCAGGTCACCTACCCATCGCTCTGACTTGCCCTGCTGCGCAAACTTCCAGTGCGATGGCGCAATCGGAAAACGCGCCTGGCCCGCGGTCATGCCCGTCAGCGGCTGGTTGCCGCGAACGGAGTCAGGCAAGTCTTTGTCGTAGAGAGCGCTGAGGCCGGGTTTGTAGTCCCACATATCCATCTGCGGGGGCGCGCCCGACATAAAGAGATAGATGCAGCGCTTCGCCGCGGGCGGAAAGTTCGGCAGGCGCAGGGATTCAGGATCAGGCAACGCGGGTCCCGGAGCACTGGCCGCCCCGGCGAATAATTTGTCCCCCATGAGAACGGCGAGGCCGGCCCATCCCAGGGTCTTGCCCATGCGCCCGAGAAAATGCCGCCGGCTGGCCAGGCGCAACCATTCGTCGCGCAATGATCGTGGGACCGGCAGATCGTAGACCGACGGACCTTCGCCATGATCGTCGCAGCAAACATGCCCGGGGACAGGATTCTTGGATTTCATTTATTCACCACCGCATCCAAATTCAGTGCAGCGCTCGAAACCAGCATCCAGGCGGCCAGTTCCGGTGCCGGGATGGTCTGATCGACTTTACTCTCGCCGACGTTCAACAGCTGCGCCGCGGCTGATGGGTCCTTTAAGTAAGTTGCACGGAACTTTGCGAGCGCGCTTTCCAGCACATCTTTCTCCTTGGTGCTCCAGTTTCGAGCGAGGAGTACCCGACCAAGATAGTCCAACCGCGCATCCGCAGTAGAAGATTCGTGAATGACGCGTTCCGCCAGTTTGCGCGACGCTTCCAGCCGCAGCGGTTCGTTCATCGCCACCAGCGCCTGCAGCGGAGTATCGGTGCGCTGGCGCCGTGTGCACGCCGCGTCGCGTACCGGAGAATCGAACGTATCCATGTCGGGCATTGTCGCCATGCGCTTCCAGAATGTATAGAGACTTCTTCGGTAGAGCGCGTCCCCATGGTCCTGCACGTATTTTCGTGTGTTGCTGGCGTCGTGGCTTCCATCCCAGATTCCGGGCGGCTGGTACGGCTTCACGCTGGGGCCGCCGAGTTTTTCCACGAGCAAGCCGCTGGCTGCCAGTGCCGTATCGCGCAGCATCTCGCTATCCATGCGAAATCGCGGGCCCCGCGCAAGCAGGCGATTCTTGGGATCCTTTTCCAAAAGCTCGGGAGTAACCCGCGCCGACTGTCGGTATGTCGCCGACATCACTAGTTGCTTATAGAAGCGCTTCACATCCCAACCGCTGTCGCGGAAATCGACCGCCAGCCAGTCGAGCAATTCCGGATGACTTGGCCGCGCGCCCATCACGCCAAAATCCTCGGTAGTTTCTACAATGCCTGTGCCGAATAATTCCTGCCACATTCGATTGACCGTGACTCGCGCCGTCAGTGGATTTGCCGGGCTGACCGTCCACTCGGCCAATCCAAGCCGGTCCTGCGTCGCCCCTACAGGTAGCGGCGGCAGAAAATGCGGGACGGCCGGTCGAACCCGTTCCGTGCGCGCGTTGTAGACTCCGCGAGTCAGCATGTCAGCGTATGCCAGTCCGGGCGCTTCCTCGCTAACCAGCGTGATGTCGCCATCCTTCGAAAGCTGCGCAAGTTCGCTGTTGAGCGCCGGCAATTGCGCCGCCAGCGTTCGCGTGGGCTCATCGCGCTGTACAAAATAGAAATCACGAACCACTTTGAATTCATCGTCCGACCATGCGGAGAGCAGTTTCTGCACGATCTCCGACACATAGTCCTCAAACGGAACGCGCGCCGCTTCGTCGGGCGCAAGCTCGCGGCCATAGAAACGAAAATCCTGAAACGCCGACTGCCGCAGCGGGTCGACGTCCGGGAACATTCTCCCAAAAGTCATGGGAGCAGACGTCCGCACCGTGCCGGCGAGTTTGTCCTTGACGACTTTTAACTGCTGCGGACGGCCATCCACGTAAAGCTTCATGCCGTCGGCCTTGCCCGAGCCGGAGTACGTCGCGGTGATATGGTTCCAGCGGCCCTCGATCAAGACTGCATCCTTCGTCTCAACCGTAACCGCGTTGCGCGAATCCGCCGCGATCGTAAACGCCAGTTTGCGCTCGTTGATGCGTACCTGCCAGCCGCGAAAGTTCTCCTTGGCATTGGCGCGTGCGATGATGACACCGTCCGGCAGTTTGGTGTCTTTGGATTCCAGGGGCCGCAGGTGTGGACGCAGCCAGAGAGAAACCGTGAACGGTTGATTCGCTTCGACGTCGCCGGCATCCTGCAAATCCAAGCGGGTAGTGGTATCCATTCGCATGTAAGGCCAGAGCCATATGCCTTCGCCCCAAATCACCGGACTCTCCGTCGCCAAGACGCTCTTCATCTGCGCGCCGGGCGCCGAATTCGCGAAGGTCACATCTTTCTGCTCGTCGAAGCGAAGTCGTACCTGCAATCCCGCTGTACTCACGGGTTGCGCCCGCAAGTGTGAATCCTGCAGCCAGGCCGCGACCAGTTCGCGGGAACGTGCACGCCGCTCATTGATCTGATTCTCGAGTGCAGTGCGTTTCGCCAGAACGCCTTCGTAAGCCGCGCGAGTATTTTCCTTCGGCACGCGAATGAACGGCGGCCAGTCCTCCCGATCATCGTTCGAGGGATTCTCGGTCAGATTGTTGAAGAACGCGGTGAACTGGTAAAAATCCTTCCGCGTGATGGGGTCGAACTTGTGATCGTGGCAAACCGCGCAGCCAGTGGTGAGTCCCAGAAACGCCGCCCCGAAAGCTTCCGCTCGTTCGCGCTTGTTGTTCACGCGCAACTCTTCGATCAGCGATCCCCCCTCGCCGGAACTGATGCCCGCCCGCAGAAAAGCTGACGCGACAATCGTGTCCAGGTTTCTGGCGGGCAGCATGTCGCCGGCAATCTGTTCCTTCACGAATTGGTCGAAGGGCTTGTTCTGGTTGTAGGACTTGATCACATAGTCGCGATAAGGCCAGATGCTGCGTAGATTGTCCAGATGCAGTCCGTGTGTATCGCCGTAGCGCGCCACGTCGAGCCAGTAGTGCGCGCGATGTTCTCCATATCGCGGACTCGCCAGCAACCGGTCCACTACTTTTTCGTATGCATTCACGGACCCGTCCGCTATAAACGCAGCAACTTCTTCCGGCGTGGGCGGCAAACCGGTGAGGTCGTAGGTGACTCGCCGAATCAGCGTCGGCCGATCCGCCTCCTCCGAAGGCCCCAGTCCTTCCTTTTCGAGTCGACCCAGAATGAAATGATCGATGGAGTTTCGCGCCCACTGTTCATTCCTGACCTTAGGGATGATGGGCCTTTTCGGCGCGATGAACGACCAGTGCTCCTCATACACCGCGCCTTCTTTCACCCACCGCCGCAAGAGCGCGATCTGATCCGTCGTGAGGGTGTGACGAGCTTCCGGCGGGGGCATGCGCTCTTTGGGGTCGTTCGACTCAATGCGCCGTACCAACGGACTCTTATCGGGATTGCCGCGCGAGATAGCCGGGCCATATTTCTCGTGGGGGGAAAAGGCGAAGTCCGCGCGGTCGAGCCGCAGTCCGGCCTTGCGCGCCCCCGGATCGGGTCCGTGGCACGCATAGCAGTTCTCCGAAAGAATCGGCTGGATAGTTTCGTTAAACGACAGCTTCGGGGAGCTGAACGCGATCGCCAAGCGATGAGCGGCCCACCAGACCATGGCGACGCCGAGGACGACACTAGCAACCACCCACGCGATCCGAAAGCGCGGGCGCGAGGCCGGTGTATCGTTTCTACCTGGGTTCACTGAGCGTTCTTCCATCGAGAAGACGGGCCCTGGCAAAGCTCCCCACAGATAGTATGCCCGGCGCCCCTCTTACGGAAAGTGTTTAACGCTGGTGAACCTCCAACTGCAGCGGGCGCGCCACCGAACTTACGTCCGGGTCGTAGTATTCATAGACTCGCGACTGGAAAGTCCGGGCGTGAATGGGATACTTGGCTCGCAGCCGGAAGTGGAGCCTGACTGTGTCGCCGGCAGGGACGGAATCGAAGTAAAGAATTGCCTGGGTCGCGGTGAGGCTGAACTTTTCCAGACGGCCGCCTTTGCGGCTGGCGCTCTTCTCAATATAGTCCTGCAGGTCCTCGCTGAGCAGGTCGAATCCCGGTGGTATGCCAAGGTCAACCATCACCATGTTCGCAGTCTTGCCGAGATTGTTCTTAATTGTTGCCGTAGCCGTAGCGATGTCATCCTGCGCAAGGTGCGTACGGTCGTAAGCCACATCGATGGAGAGCGGCTCGTTTACCGGTTTCTCGTCCCATGGCAGGAAGTAGCTGCCCACGATCTGATACGCCAGCCCGCCCTTGCCATCGAACTGGAGTTCCACCGTTGCCGCGTCTCCAGGGCCCGTACTCTTCGACTCGAGGTTCTTGAACACGAACTGATGCAGCAAATCGTTGTTCTCCTCCGTCAGAGTCAGTTTCTCGACGGGCTTACCGTTGAGCAGAACCTGTAAGGTGCCGTGCACGTCGGCCGCACCTTTCTCCGTGGCGAGCAACAAAGCCCGAAGTGCCATAATGGTCGCTTGCGTCGTACCCCAGGTCCCGGCGGCGTCTTTCTTCGAGGCGATGAAATTCATCGCCTTACGCGCCGTGCCCGACGCCTGGCCCCACTTGAGCAGAGCTTGCACCGCGAGTCCTGTGGTCTCCACGCTCGCGCTTGCCCCGGTGCTGTAGACGCCGGTTTCGTCCGCAGTCCACCACGCTTGTTCTTCCTTCTCGGTACGCGCGTCGAGTAGAAGTTGCATTGCCTGGCGGGTGAAATCGCGGTCCTTCCCTTGATCCCCATTCTCTGCATCAACTGCGAAGTTGGCGATCACGGCGAGCGTGTATGCGTCAATCTTCGCGTTCATGTGGCTGTCGATAAACTTCTTGGCCTTTTCCACTGTCGGCCCGTGGTAGCCCGTGTTCTCAAGTGACCACGCGATGTAGGCCGTGATGCGAACTATGTCGGAGTTGTATCGATTGGTGGCGCCCTCGTTGATGAACTCAGTGTCCGGTTTCCAGCTTCCATCCGCCTGTTGCTGGTTGGCAAGCCACTGCTGGGTTCGCGAAATCAGTCGTGGGTCCACATCGTACACTTTCGACATGTCGCTGAATTCCATCAGACCGTAAGCGGTCAGGATCTTGTTGGCCGGCGCCTGTCCGAACCACGAAAATCCGCCGCCGGGAACTTCAAAAGTCAGCAGACGCTGGTAGCCATTCGCGATGTATCCCTCCGCTTTCGCGTGCACTTCGGGAGTCAGCTTCTTCGTGCGCTTCATGTAGTCCAGCGCCAGCACATTCGGATAAGTGCTGGAGGAGGTCTGTTCAAAGCACCCGCCCGGCATGCGTAGAATGCTGTCCATGCCTTCGATGACCTGGCTCAACGGGCCGGGGTAGAGCCGAACGAAGATCTTGCTGGCGTCGGAAATCGCAGTTGCCGGGAAAGCGATCTCGTGTCGGACGGAGTTCTCCAGTCGTCCATTGAAAACCACGTTCTGCTCCCGACCGTTGGGGATAACTTCGATTTCCCGCACGACGATGTCCTGGCGAGCGCCGCCATTCATGCTGGCCGAGAGCGTCAGCTTGAATTTGCCGATCCGCCGCGCTTCGAGCGTGAACTGCGATCCGCCCACTCGCGCTGACTCAACCGCAACCGACTTGTCGGCGACGTCATCGACCAGCGAGAACCATTCGTCTGCCTGCAGCTTCAGGCTCACATCCCCGCGAGTGCCGGAGTAGTTGTACACCGCCACAGGAATGGAAACGCGATCGCCCTGAGTCAATGTGACTGGCAGGTCGAGGTCGATGAAGAAATCCTGGAACACTTTCAGGCTTGAGGTTGCTGTGCCCAGCGCGCCATGGGTTGTGGAAGCAATCATCGCCATGCGCCAGGTGGTGATCGAATCGGCCATCGGAATCGTGATGCTGGCCACCCCATCCTGATCGGTGATGATCTCCGGATTGATATAGAGTGCCTCGGGGAAGTAAGAGCGCACGTGCGCCGGCGACGCGGACTCGTCTTTCTGGTCCGCAGCGAGAACCGCGCTGTTACGGACGAGGGTTCTGGCCATCTTCATCTCGGGTGCGGGCGCGGCGAAAGCCATGTCCATGCGCCCGTTCATGGGACCTCCCATGACACCGCCGGCAACTCCACCCGCTACGCCGCCCCCCATGCCCTGACCGAATCTTGGTTCGGTCTGAACGACTACACTCGCGCCGCTGACCTCAACTGTTTGGCTTGAAGATGCGATTGCCAGCCTCGCGGAAAGCACTGCCCGGTCGCGCGCGTGCACAGTCACTTCCTGTGAAACGGTCTTGAACCCAGCCACCGTCACTTGCACTTCGTAGCGGCCCGAGGACAAGCCGGCTAGACTGAATTGTCCGCTGGCATCTGCATTTACGGTGCGAGTCTTCCCGTTGGAAAGTTCGCGCACGCTTACGTTGGCTCCCGGCACGACTGCTCCACTTGGATCAGTGACGGCTCCAGCGATCTCGGCGAAGCCGTTGAACGGGCCGCGATCATGTTCCATCTTCACCGCCATGCTGCCTGAACTGGCCCGGCTTCCGATGTTCCCGGTCCGAACTTCGAAATACGCCGTCATATCGTCGATGTTGTCGAATTGCCGATTGACCCCGGCGCTGTGTAATACGTAGTGTTTGTTGTCGCGATACCAGCGAATGGGTTCCAGGCGAAGTGGAGTGCCCCAGGCGTCAACCACGTCAGGTCCGCCGGCGCTCGAAAGCCGCGCGAAGACCTTGGCCAGATCGCCCTTTTCAGGATTCTCCCGGTAAGCGCGGCTCAAGTTCTCCGCCAGTCTGGCCGCCTGGGCTGTGAATTGTGCCCGGTATCTACCCACGTACTCCTGATATTTCGTCATCGGAACCGTGCGGCCGAACTCGGTTTCAAACTTGTTCGCACTCACCAGTTCCGTAGCTGAGAACAAAGCTCGTGCGGCGCGATTACGCTCTTCCACCTTCGACTCTTCGACCGGCTCGACCATCGTGAGCATGTCGATGGAGTGAATCTCATAGCGCGGCTTCATCACTTCCTGCTCAAGATAGAAGAAGACCTTGGCAAATCCAGGCTGTTTCTCCGCCAGAGCGAACACAGCTTCATCCACCACCTGCAGGCCGAGGGCAGCGCTCACACCTTCTCCGCGAGAATTGGTTACACGGAAGCGGATGTGCGCTTCGCCGCCGGGCTTATACTCCGGAGCATCGGCTGCCGCGTCAATCTTGAGTTCATCCGCGGGCTGCACGAAAACCAGGCGATGGTCTCCCACAGGCTGTGCGTTCCGGCTGAACAGATAAGCATTGAAATCCACGGTTCCGGCCAATTCCGGTGTCGCCGTCAGCGAAAGTTCGGCCTGCCCGTTTTCGATGTCGACGTCGCGGGTGAGAACGGTCTGTCCATCCTTGACGATGTCAACGTATGCCGTCCCGCGCTGCTTCGTCGAAAAGACTCTGAGTTTAATGCG
>Ga0210387_10004458_pt1 | contig 10734 bp, 12 predicted proteins | sample IncBWC7OmetaG_FD_160108 | JGI IMG/M metagenome (GOLD analysis project Ga0210387, IMG submission 160108) | Forest soil microbial communities from Barre Woods Harvard Forest LTER site, Petersham, Massachusetts, United States - Inc-BW-C-7-O ... | reverse complement strand
AGAGAGATAGCGCAATAAGCCAAGGAGGACAAAGAGACACGCAGGTTCCGATCCTACAGATAGCGAGAATGGATCCGGACCGACGCTCAGCGACACGGCAGTGTGGAACAAAGCTGTCCACAAAGATACGGAGGGCGGACAAGGCCAAACCGACGAAACGGTGTGTTTTGAGCTACTCGGAGCTTGACGGTGTGTGCGATCCCTAGTAATATCAGATAACAAGTACCGACCCGATGGTAAGAGAAAGGGTCCCAGAAACCACCCATCTGATACAGCATGCGGTCAAGGTGAAGGAGACAACTTCTTGGTCTTTGCTGCGTTGGAAGGAGCCAAGATCCGAAAGTAACAATCACCGTGTCACAGTGCTTCGGCCGATGCATTTTGGATTGATAGGGACCCACAAATACAAATACGGAGTGGGCGGCGGTGGTAGGTCCGTGTTGGATCGCGGTGCCGTCGTTGTTAGGGAAATGATTTCATTGGTCGAAGATGATGTCATAGCGCGAGATGCCCGCCGATCATGACTTCGCCTTTCAATCGTCTTTGCTCAAAAAATTGAGGGGGTTCTCGGCCACGCTATCGGGGGGTAATAGTAGCTCAAATAGTACCGAGGATAAGATGTGAACCTGTGTTCAACCCAGCGCCTCGCGATGCGATTCGGAGGATTGAGAAGAAACAGTTAGGGACCTGGCGCCTAAATGACGATAACGACTGAGGAGACAAGAACCGATGAAACTTGGTGGGAGCCATAGACTCCGTAGCGTGGGTATGCGCAATGGCCTTTGACCCGGGGGGAGGAAACAATGGGACGGAAAATGATAGCACAGCTTGGTGAGTCAGAGAGTAGTTCGTGTGCTTCCATTCCGATATCTCCACATGATTGATTGCCCACCAGTGAGTATGCATGGACGTCCGTTGCGTATGTCCGGGCAATATGTCATAACGAGTTGGATCCGAATCGGGTGGTCAGCGGTAAGGACGGGAGGAAAGCTAGCGAAGTGCAGAAGGTAATTCAAGATAATGAAAATGTGAATTTCGAATGTGTTTGGTGCTCACTGCCTTAAGATATCCGGAACAAAGAAAGTTACCTCCAGAGACAAACATTTCCTAAACACCTTTACATCACCAATCGAGAAATGAACTAGGACTGCGGACAAACTTAAGGAAAGGTCAACAGGAGGGGATACGGCACTACATACGTCACGGGTGAAGCCACGGTTCCAAAGTCCGTGCCACTCCCGTGAAGATCATCAGATGCAACCATGCTTGATTGTAACTAAGTCCTGTTGCGGCCAACAACTGACTTGCCAAAACAGGCTGGCGAGGTAAGCCTTGCGGACCTATTCCAACCGTTTAAACCTTGCGAAACACGCGGTCCGACAGAAATATTCAGGATCAATTGATAGCACACCTGGTAGCGGAGTGTAGGAACGCGATTGTCACAGTGTAAGATTGTGCATGTGAACACCTCGACCAAATGCCCAAAACGCGGGACGCCCATGTTAAGCGCGACCTAGAAATTTGCTGGAGCGTCCGTAATCATGGCACAGGTTTGGTAACAGACCTATCAGGATGTCGAAGGGGTGCACGTTTCATCACTTTGGGGGACACGAACTTGAACCTCTGGTGCGGATCAGCTCAATGACCAAAATGTAACAGGCGCTACTGAGTTTGACAGCTGGAATTTTCTGGCACGAGACCGGTCCATTTTGGGGCAGGCGTGGAGGAATACTTATCATATCGCAATTAGTGAAGCAGCGCGTACACGACGTGTTCATACGTGGGGAATCGATCCAGATATTCCAGGGTAACCGCGAATGCGGACCTTGTACATCAAGTGTATATTGTTGAGGTTATAGCATTCCTGTGTCTGAAGGAATACCACCCTCACCTTTGAAAAGACGACATGCCTCAGGCTTGGACGTTCAAGTTGATCCCGAGTTGGTGGCAATTAGATAGTAGTATATTCAATATTGAATATAATGTGACCAAGCGGTAGGAGCAAATGGAGGCTGTGTTTGGACCGGAATCAATCGGAACGACGGAACCAAATTTGGACATGAGCCTCGTGCTGTCAACGCCTCCGTTTCCGAGTCTGAGCACCTCAAGTTGTCTATACCCCCTACCATAGCCAGGGTTTAATCATTTAACAGCTTTAATTCACATCACCCAATTCCACACAGCCATATGGTCATCTGCCTCTTTCCTCTCCGGGAAACCAGGGCCCAGCGTTGGGCGCTTCGTCTCGTCTATAAAGAACATCCCAATTCTACTTGTTCAATACACCCCATACTAGTAGACGCGGCACAGCCTCACACTGCAATACCATCAGTGGCACGCGAACCACACGTGCAGATCCTACGATGTCAAATTCGCCCTATAATACTTCACATCTAAAGCTGTCTTCTCCATCTCTTTCTCTCATCATCTTAGACATGTTCCAACAAGACGAAGGACTGGTTCCCATTACCGTCATCCCACCCGACACACCCTCAGTCCCAGTCTCTCCCGAGTGAGTCTGTCCCCTTGTCCACCTTCCTGACGCTAACAATTCCTTTAGACGCAGATACGATGAATACTATTCACCCAGCCCCCATACGTCGTCAGATGGATTGTCATGTCCCTCGAGTCCGCACTCTGATACGGATGGCGGTACGTGTCGGTGACATGAATCACCCAAAGCCCTTGTTGACGGGACTTCTCTACCCTCAGGATTTCTTTCCCCCAGCATTCGTTCGAACGACTCCCATTCAGGGTTTGACCAAAGCCAAAGGCATTCCCCCTCGCCGCTTAGTTTTTACCCCATAGACACGGCGAATCGCTCGCTATCCCCATTAACGAATTCGATGGACGAGTTCTCCCTGCGAGACGACGTTTCTACCTCATCTGGTCGCAGTCTTCTGAGACTGTCTGACGAGACGTACGGAGTCCCTAGGGACTGGAATTTCAATGACTCCGAAGGAACGGTGTCAACAGAGAACCCCCGTGGACGACAATTCCACAGCGCACCACCCTCGAGAGCACCCAGCCGTCCTAATGTCCGACCTGATAACATTGACACCCATTATCCATATCCTGATTCGACCTCTGAATATAGTTACTCAACAGACATCATGGCGTTTCTTAACGAACAAATGTTTTCTGACGAGAACCCACCAGCTGACGGGAGCGGTGTTGTTAATGAGAACACATTTGCTAGTCAGACTGACTTGTCGTTACTCAATTTCCCACCACCCGTTGTTCCTCCACCCTCTGCGCTCTCCAACGAGTCGCACCAGTCTGTTTCATTTCAAGGAGGTTTCGTTGGAGAACAGGGTTCTCCATTCTTGTCTTCCCATGACCCCCAGTTTGCCCTCCTTATGCTCCCTGACAACGGTTCCGAGACCAATAATTCTGGCATGGAATCTAGTTGGGCCTTCAGAGAGCCCAACAGCCCCAACACCGATCTTGGTTCCCCTTCATCGTTGAGTACACATAGCTATAGCGAGCGTTATAGCAATTACGACGACAACGAGGATCGCAGTCCCTCTTCATCCTCAAGCACGCATGGCTTTGGCGAGCATTTTATCAATTCCAGTGATCGTGGTTCTCCTCCACCCTCACCCTCAAGTCTGCAAGGCTATGGCGAGCTTCATATCAATTGCGACACCAACGCCCATTCAAGTCGTGGGCGAAGGCATAACCGGAGCCTGTCGGGCTCTTTGGGTTCCCCGACTTCCAGACCTTACAGTCCTTATCCGCGTCCTGACGAGATCACGGGAATGCCGTCCAGTCCGGTCAAACATACAAACGGGTTCTTAACCGTACCAGAGCAGGACTTCGCGAACGGCGGAGGACATAGACGGAGGCATAGTCATTTTGAGAGAAGCACGAGCTGTGATACTACATCGCTTTCCCGTCGTACAAGCGACCCATCTGCGGGCCGTCGTCCGCAAAAGAAGAATCCCGCAGGACTCGCCGCACAACCCACCGCACACCACATATATGAGGGTGTTGGGTTACTCGGGCATGGGGGGATGGGGTCTCCAGGACCGTCGAACTCAGCGGGGGTCGACTGGGGTCCGACCAATATCGGTGGTGTGGGCACGATGGCGCCCCAGAGCCTGCCGAGCCACCAAATTGGAGGGCAAGGTTCGGTTGTCAAGCCGAAGGTGGCGTCGGATGCTATTGTCACAGCCAGCAAGAGTAGGCGAACGAAGGAGGCTAGGTTCTTGTGTCCGATACCTAGTTGTATCGCGACTTTCACCGCCAACCATAATCTTAAGAGTACGCTATCTCTGTTTACCCCGTGGATTGGCTAACAGTTTCGTGATAGACCATCTTAACTCGCATAACGGTATCAAGGACTTCAAATGCGAATCTTGCAGTGCTACATTCACCACAGCTGGTGTTCTCGCCCGTCATGCAAAGAACACTCACGGCGGTGTTCCCCCCTTATGAACTGGTTCGTTGGCTATGAAATCGAATGGCAGGCTCATATTCACGTTGTCTCTCATGCAGAAACGACATCATACATTACCAATATTTCCGACGTGTATCATTAATTGTCATTTATATACCCCGGATCGGCGTGCATTCCAACAAACATTGTAGCTATTAGTTTCTCTACTCCTCAATTACTGCTCCTCTTTTAGTGCGATCTGTTTTGCTATCTTGTTTTCGTTTGGGATTCTGCAGGCATGAATGGAGATACATTCCTCCTTCCCCCACCCCACCACATCTATATTTTCGGTATTAATATTTAATCGTCCTGCAGTAATCTCATTAATTTTGCATCAACTACTTGTCCAATCCATATGCTCCACGTTATATCGCTGATTGAAGCAAAACTGGTGGTATCGATAAATTTCCAGCTGGTCAATTAACAAACAAGAACAATTCGTTTTGGACTGTGACTAGTGAAGAACAAAGACAAGAAATACACCGTTACAGCAGTGAAATCTAAAAATACAGTATGACAGCTGTTGAAATCGAAAACAAGGTCTTGGAGATGTCCCAATCTCCGAGCTGAGTTCACTGTAGTGGATGGAGTAAGTACAATGCATGTTGTTACATGTTCCCTTGAATGCCTATAATTGAAAACCGTCGTCAATCATCCATGAACTCTCTTCGAAGCGCCTCCACGGCTGTCATCGGGAGAGCGCGTCCGCTTATTCCGATTCCAGGCATTATCACGAATGGCCAGCGGTTGTGTGAAATAGCTCTCTATCGATGGTTTGCGAGTACTGGGGGTATCGAAAGTCGGTTCCCCAGACGGCACAGCATTGCCAGTAGTTGGACTAATTGGATAGGAATGAACGAGAGATTCAATCGTCATCGTCGAGTTGCCAGATGAGTCATTAATATAGCTGGATTGGGAAGGCTGGGGCGGTTTCTTCTTGTACTATAGTATGGTAAGAGATTAACAGGCTGACAGACGGAATTGTGACTGACTGTCTCGAGCTCTGGCTTTCCCCGCCACTTCGCAATTGCCTCACAAAATCTTGCTGCAGCACGTTCAACAGGTTCAGCCGGGTACTGCCACGCGAGGTCCTCCATATGGGTCGATAGATCGGGCGCCGAAGGCGGGATATCGTAAAACTGGTTGTGTGTTAATATGTGCCTAGCGGTCACGAGCATCAGGACCCACCCTCCGAAGTCTCTCATCCATTTCAATCTCGAACTCCTGCTCTGCTGGGCCCTTCACGACCGGCGATCCACTCCTCGATGCGGGGAACAAGATTTTGACAGCATCAAAAAGACTCGGCAATTCATCTGGGTCGAATTCCTCTAAATCCCCGTTTACATCCTCATCACCTTCAACCCTTCTTCCCTTCCCATTCCCGGTCTCGTCGTTAGCATCAACGGTCCCAGTTCCCACCGTCAACAAGCACTCTACAGCCTCCAATCCTGTCCACCCAGCAGTCAAATACCCCTCCAACACCGCACGAGTAAGCAACCCCGCTAACAACATATACCACTCCCTCGATGGCCGTAGCGCATACGCGTACATAACGCTCTGGGGTCGTGCAATAGCACGAGTGGTCGATGGAGAAGGTGGGCCTGGCAACGGAGGTAACTCCTTTATTTCTTTCTCATTGTTCTCAACCCACCCTTCTTTTGAAGGAAATGTATCCGTCCTACCAATCTCCTTTGAATTGGACAACTCAAGTTGCTCCTCATCCTCCCTCGCCTCACTCCCCAGTTCCATCGCCACTAGCGCTGACAACCTGATAAACCTTGGTATAAGTTCCGACAATTTGGTGTTTCCCGATCTGGTACCAGCTTCGCCACCCCAAACAACTGGTTTCCGGCGCAGAACACTTCCTCCCACGCCAGCCCTCGCCAAGCCAGATCCAATCCCACTCCCATCCTGCCACCCAGAAATCCCTCCGTCCCCGGGTTCTACTCTCCCCCGCTTCCCCTTCCGGCTATTTGACTGATTAATGCCCCTAGTACCGAAATCCCCTGATCCAAATGTATTCGATTTGCCCCTTGCGCTACCTACACCAGGCCTTCCGCTTGATTTTGCCTCTACACAGATCTCGCAGCCTGTGTGGAGATGTCTTGGACATCGGAATACGGGTGGCATATTGACACTGCTTAAGTCTGCTCCTGCCATGTATAGAGAACGTGTGCGGGGGCTTGGGGTCAGAGGAGATTTACGTTGGACCTGAGAGAAAAATAATGGTAACACTTCTTGGAATAGTCAGTAGATGAATAATTACAGTGTTGGACACATGGCCAGGCTGAAATGAACCAGAAGTGCCGGGTGTGACCGACATTGAGTTTCTCAGTTCAGTCAATGGGGCGGAGATGGTTGAAAGCGCAGTCAAGGCGGTGGGCAGATTGGAGAATGTACTGAGTGTAGACGTTGCCAAATTTGAGTTCGTGGAGGGATTGCCCGATGACGTTGATGGTTCAGACGGAGAAGTTGTGCGATGTTGAGGACGGTACGGTGGAGTAGGGGCCTGGCGAGCAAAGAGGTCATTGATCACGGTTCCCAGCGCAAGCCGCAGACGAACACCATTCGGAAGAGTGTGTGGATGTGGTGGTTCACGCTGGTTGGACGGGTGTAGCTTAGGCGAGGTCGGATAAGTCAAAATATCTTCATCGTGTATTGGATGAACAGTGGGAGGTTGATCAAGCATGGAAGTGATGACCTTTTCGAGACTCTCTGCACGAAGTCTGAGATTTCTTGCGAGGACCAAATCTTGGCTGCGCAGTCTCTCGTCCTCGTCCTCATTGTGAGGATCACCTGCTCTGGCTTTGAGTCTGACGACATCTTCTCCTTCACTCCCTACATCGTCCTCTTCCTCGTAATTCTCGGGTCGCTGACGGTGAATATAAGTAGATGACGTTGGACCCCCTGTGCGATCAGTCATGCCGAGTTCAGCACGAGCCTGTGCAAACCGGGTTCTTCCTGTAAATATGCTTTTAACATGAAGGACCTGCGCCCTCTGAGGTTAAAACGCTTGCCATGAACCCAAAGCATATGATCTATTATGAGAGTACGAGCGCTCTTCTCTCTTGGAGGTATTGAATGGAGATGGTGGGCATGTTTATGTGCAGGTGCTTTGAAAGAATTTGTGGGACTGGAAGTCGGATATTTCGCGGAAGATGAAGACGCCAAGTTATTAGCTGCGGTTGATAGACTGGAAACCGCTTGTGCTATACTGGACGGTGGGGGTGCTGGTGGGGGTACCGGATAAGGACCCCGCACGAACGAACCGGTGGGGGCCTGTGGAACAAGAAAATATGGCGGTTGATTCCGAGTCATGGCAAAATTTGTCGAGAATTAATCCCCCCCTAGTTCAGAACCGTTGCCGTTGGGAGTGGGTGAAAGTTGGAACCTCCAGAGTCCAGACGAGGTTCCAAGTTTTGATGGAAGCTCAATCCCGATTTCCTCCTTGCCCAAAATCCCGTGCGAAGTTTCGGGACGATCATCCTACTATATTCCGACAGTCCCGATTGAGATTTGAGAATTCAGACTTGATCCCGACCTTCTCCTATAGGATCTTCGCAGATTGACATTCGTGCTGATATATCGCCACGGATAAGACAGGAAGCTTGAAGGTTAACTGCTGATCAGGGTCAACAGATCGCCATTACCGTATAGTACTTCCCACACCGCGCTTGTTCTCGAATCTCAAGTAACTGTCGTAGTACTCTGGTGGCCGTTGCCACCCTTTGCCACCTCAGGCTTCGTATGGTCCATCATCATGATTTGATTCTGGCTGGAGCAGCACGTTCTGCGCCGCACACGACCGTAGCAGGCGATTTAAACAGCACGGCCAATGCCGTTTAAACCCTGATTTCTGGTTCGGTTTCACCACAATGGTGAGCGAGCACTAATGCCGATCCTTTCTGCTCCTTGTCGTCGGGCCGAGACTTCAACTTGAGCAAAAGAAAGGCAACGCTAGGGCTTTCCGTCCTATAAGACCTCCCACTTTTGAACATGGACTCTCCCGTCACTTTGCAACGTCCGTCTCTAGATGTATTCACCAGCCGTCCACAGTTCCTGTGACACCGTATACCCGCATCACGAAAATGAGAATTCAGACGTATGTTGCTCTCTGAACATGTATTCTCTTGCTTCAACAATCCAACGCCGTGCGCTGGAATATAAAATGCTCACTATTCCCCTTCTAGGGCTGGGATATATGCTACCGGGCCAGCTGTTAGGATGTGGTTCGTTGAACCATCACCACGAACACGTTGCTCACCTTATAACCGCATCAGTGGGGTCTTTCTCCTTGGTAGGCTTGGCCATTCCCTTCACCATTGGACATCACCCTGTATTCGGGCAAGGGGTGGCGCAAATACCTTATCCTTAATGGTTCTGGAGACTAAGTCCTATTGCTCGTGAAACTTGTCATGTATTGTAAGTGGGCCCCGGATCCCCGTGTAACTTCCTCTAATTATTACCCTTAGAGCGGCCGCGAAAGCGAGCTAACCTGGTCCTCCAATAGTACCAGACCCAATTGCGTTCGCTAGGATTGTGTCTGCTGTGGCTGGCGTTATTCTACATCTCTGGTGGCCCATTTACTCAAGGAACTGTCAAATTTGTGTGCCGGACTATCGCTAGTATCAGACAGTGAGACCTCTCTTCGCCTTCTCAGATAGAAACCCCCAACTCTCATCAGAATAATGGGCAGAAGCAGAATCCACCAATATCGCATCAATGGTTTCAAACACTAGGAGGCGATGAAAATATACAGCACGTCATTTGCAGAGTAGAAAATGCCAGTTGAAGTAGTTTAAACTTGAGTACGTTCGCGGCTGATTTGGACTCGGCGGTTGGAAAGATACGTATATAAGTAAATACCAAATTTAAATTTGCCGAATACTTGTTTGGATCACTTGCATGTCACTGTCACGTACGACTTTCTTCAACTTTCTTCGTTCGAAAATCCTGCAACTCTATCACTCACAATGCTTGCATAGCCGCGCCATATACAGGCCCAATACCAATATCAAGTCTAATTGCCAGTGAGAAGAATACAGCTTTTTGAGTTATAGTAAAGGGTTTACATGTGGCAGCACAGCCGCCCGCCACCATATGCTTCAAGTTCATGATCGACCCAACGTGCGCGGTGGTAACGCCAATGACCTCCCAGCTTCTCATTTTTGGACCAAGAAGCCCTATTCGATTCTAGAAGAAGTGAGCACAACTGCATAATATGTTCCCCGGGGATCTCACATTGACACTCTTAATTTTAGCCTCGTGTTGCCTGCGTAGAAAGTGTCTCGTGGGTCATTACCTTACATTGTCCACGCCACACGTATACCAGTCATCCCACATTCGAACATGTACCCGGTCGTTTTACAACCCCAACGACGATCTTCAATACTTTCACGAGACCTATTACTCACCCCCCAGAATCAGCAGGATCCCATTCCCTCTGAAGACCTGTTTCACGAAAATAGGCCCGAGGATCCAGACCCATCTTGCTGTCTCACCGCGACATCAATTCGCCGTCGTGCAGTGGCCTATGGGCACATCGCTATTGCAAAAGCACTAGTCACCCCCTTCTCAGGGCTAGGGTGCATCCTAATGGGCCAGCTGCTGCGACTCTCATTTGCAAACAGCGGCGAACAGTACACTTCCCCGCCATACATGACCGCACTAGCGGGGCTCGTAGGTGGCTTCTGCCTGACGGGATCGGTCATCTTCCTCAACATCTTACTGGACATCACCCCATGTTCAGGAACGCGATGGCACAAATACCTCACCTGGCCATACCTCTTCATCATCTGCGGCACCAGCGCCGCTGCAGGTCCCCTTGGCGTGTTGATTGTAAACTTCAATCGGCATTCAAATTCCGAAATACTAGACCTCGTTCATGCTGTTTCTGCAAGTGGTCTCGGAGCTGGCATTGTATTTTCCTGTCTGCTGCTCCTAAAATGTCTCATATATGGTAAGTGTATACCTGTCTCCCTTGTGACACCTCCTAACTCTTAACCCTCCAGTGTGGTCGCGGAGACATAAACCTAGCAAGCAGTTATATTCTTCTTCAAGTTGCTCTGGCGGGAATTGCAGCTGTTATGGACCTTATGGTTGCGACTGCCGTGGCTGCGACTGCAATGGCTGCGATTGTGGTGATTGTGGTGGCTGCGATTTTTGTGGTGGTGGTGGTTGCTAGTTTACATCTATGACGGACCATGGGACATTGGACATGGACATTTTAATCATCTGTATTTTTACTCAGAAATAAATTCTCACACGGAAAGCTCAAGTCATTCCACCATAAG
>Ga0210387_10004456_pt1 | contig 10735 bp, 6 predicted proteins | sample IncBWC7OmetaG_FD_160108 | JGI IMG/M metagenome (GOLD analysis project Ga0210387, IMG submission 160108) | Forest soil microbial communities from Barre Woods Harvard Forest LTER site, Petersham, Massachusetts, United States - Inc-BW-C-7-O ... | reverse complement strand
ATCCGGTAATCGAAGGGTTGCCAAAAATAACCGGTCCAAATCTGTTTGAACCTCATTTCAGCGTAAGCGCCTTAATAATCAAACAGTTTGGCCGGTTATTTTCGGCATAACTGGTCCAATCTGTGCACGCGCCCCTAAATCTTTTCATCCGTTTGAGTTACGTTCGCGCGGGCATCATGATTGGCCAGTTATGCCCTTCATCCGCGCGCGGTAACGATAGCGCAAAACTCATGTCGGAAAATCGGCGGTCGACAGACATACAGTGGTGGACAAATTTACCGTGTTCGCCCGATCGAAGTTCTCGATCTGGACATCATAGTGCAGCGAGGTTCCTGCGTTGTGGGTCAGGTCCGGCAGCTAACTTAATGAGAACCAATCCGGGCGGCTCACAGCAGCGAGTCAGAGGGCTGAGATCGAAGGCGGCGCTTGTCGCGAGGGGCAGACCATTCCTCACGGAGTTCTTCGGCGCGGCGGGTTACGCGTTCGGTCAATTCACCGAGGCTCGGAGACCCATCGGCCCGGTCCAAAGCCGGGCTCTTCCCCGGAATCTCCAGCGATTCCAGCTTGTCGATGATGGGCTTAATGGCACGTTCCGGCTCGCGAAAAAAGGTACTACCCCGCACGCGTGCGAAGGTCCATCCGAGTCGCTCGAGCATGGACTGTCGCTCCACGTCGTCGAGCTTTTCGGGCGGTAGATCGCGATCCCCATCGCACTCGATGGCCAAACGCTTGTCGTTACCTTCCACAACGAGATCGATGTTCCGCGAACCAACCTTCCACCGCGGAATGACGTTGTAGCCGGCTTCGACCAGACGCTTCATGACATCGTGCTCGAGTGCGGACTGGACCCGTCTTTCTTGGCCGCTGACGGTCCTAGTGAGGAGGTCGGGAGCCTGCGCGTGCTCAATGAGCCGCCGCCGCAGGTCGCCCGGTTGAAGGTCCTTTTGCGGGTCCAGGGAGTGAACGACCCACATTTGGTCTCGCGCCCGGCTGGCCGCTACGTTATACCGCTGCTTGAACATCTGCTGGTCACGAAAATGGAGTGCCCCACCTGCCGGGGCATCCACAACGGACACAAAAACCACGTCTCGCTCATCTCCCTGAAATTGTGCCGATGTTCCACACAGCACGCGATGTCGTTCGTACACGTCGGGAGCAAGGTGCGTTCTCAAGAGGCGGTCGATTTCCAGAGCTTGCTCCTCGCCCACAAGAGACACGACACCAAAACTGGATGGTTGCCCGAACTCGTTGGTCTGGTATTCAGCCTGTTCGAGTGCCGCCGCTATCAGAGAAGCAGTGACTTTGGCCTCCTGGTGATTGACCTTGCCGTCTCGCGTTGAGCCTTTGACGGCATACGCAAGGACATGCGGCCTCAGACGAACGTGGCTCGAATCTCGTAGTGGTTTGATGTCACCGTCGTAGGAAAGTTGGTTGCTGAACTGGATGATTTCGGTGACGCAGCGAAAGTGCTCAACCAACCGGACCGTTTCGCCGAAAGACTGGCGGGCCAAATCGTAAACTGAGGTTTGGCCATCGTACAAATGAGCGTTAGGAATTCCCTGCAGGAACTGGTCGATCAAATTCTGAATTACGGCGGCCTCCTGTCCGACCGCGGACGGGCTCACCTGTTCGTGGTCGCCGACCACCACGACGCGATGGCCCAGATAAAATGCTACGAGAGCCATTACGTCGCTTTGGCTGGCTTCATCGATAATGACGACGTCAAAGCGCGACTTTCCAGGATCAAAGTTCTCGACCACTCTGGAGAGGGGCATGACCCAGACCGGGACCGCACCCCAGCACTCCGTCATCTTATGGGCCGCTGCCGCACGCAAACGCGGTGCCCGCATACCGGTGCCCTTGCCGATCTTCCTTATAGTGTCGAGCCAGCCGATAAGCGCTTGCCTTTGAGGAAGAGAGGTCCTCCGCGCTTGAAACATCCATGCGCGATTGTCAATGAGGTCAACTGTGGTGGTCTGCAACTGGGCGGCCACCCGTTCTATGGATGTTTGAAGTTCATCGATGGACACGCCCGCCCTGCGGTCCAGTTCATCCTGGATTTGACGCCACGTCCAGGCTTGCGCAGGGTCTCCAGGTACGGTGGCGCTTGTGTGGGGGCCTCGGCGCTCTCGAATTGCCGCCGCCCAACCCGGCGCCGCGGTCTCAAGCTGTGCCAAGAGAATATTCCGGCGTTGCAGCTTGCTTCGGAACTCGTGCAATTCCAACAGCCGTGTGTGGCCCCGACGGTAGGCTCTGGAATCCAACGACTCAACCGCTTGGCGAAGACTGGCGATGGCACGGGAATCTGTGAATGACTGCATTGCGACGGCTAGGCGGTCTCCTAACTCCGCCAACATCCGGTTTATCTCGGCCCCCTTTAGGTGGTTGCAGCGCGCCGCGAGTATTGGCGGGAGCGCGTCCTGCACGGCCCTTCGCAATCTTGTTAACTCACCATCATCTCCCACGACGACTGGTTGCTCCCACAGAAACTTGTCCCAAACAAACCCGGCCTCCTTCAGTTCCTTCTCCATTCGGTTCCAGATCTGTGAGTGCCAGGCCAGGCAATCTCGAAGCGGGGCGCAATACTGAATTGCATCCTTTTCGATCTCAGTTCCCATTTCGACTGAGCTGCTTGCGCCCAATGGGGCCATTTGCCGGTCCCAGCGAATAGCGAGGTTTTTGCGAAGAAGCTTGATCCGTGAAAATTTACTGGCCGCTAAAAAATGATCGGGCAGTTTGGGCTGGCCGCCGTCGACCCGGGTCGTCCGAATGAACTGTTTCCAGCGCTTGTGCGTCAGGAGGCTAAAGAAACCCAAGCCGCCCCCGCTCAGCAAATGGCCGTGGATCTCCGTCGCCGTGTGGGCGTGCTGCTCAAGAGGCGTTTCTTCTCCCAGCGTGGTGGCATGCTGGATGAGGATCTCTTGAGCGCCCGCCGCCTCGAGATGGAGTTGCTCGACGAGTGCAAGCAGTTTCTCCCAAGTCTCTCGGTGCGGTCCTCCATTCTTTCCCGCATAGACGGCCGCCAGTTTCCACCTCTCGCTGCTGGCTAGGACGTCGACTGACTGCTTGAGCTTGGTTGCAATCTCGTTCAGGGAATTCGCGGAAATTGGTTTAAAGCCGGCCTGCCAGAGATCGGAACGGAACTCATGGTCCACTTTTTCCAGGCTTGCTCTTTCAAGGAGCAGTTCTTGGAAATCGGCCGGAGATGGGAGTTCGTCGGGGCCTGGTAAACGGCCCGATAACTCGCTCTCCACATCCGGGGATATTGACCGGTTGGTGGCATAAAGTTCCGCGAGTTCACCGCCGGAAAGCGGCAAGTCAGCACCGGCAGGAATCGGTCCCAGAATCCACCCATTGATCTCTAACTCTCGTGCGATTTTCCGTGCAGCTTCCGAGGGCGACCACGCCCGTCCGCCAATCACGACGTCTCGATACTCGTCGGCACGCGCGTCCGCGAGTTGTTGGCGCAACTGCGCCGACCGGCAAAGGAGCTCCGTTCTTTCTTGGGTGAGTCGCTGGGTCTCGAGTTCGAGCCATTTCGCGTCTGTTTTGGACAGCCGGTCAGCAATGGTACTGACCGCACTCTCCAGCTGCATGCGGCTGTCGAGATCGTTTTCCAGCAGACTTACGCTAAGGGAGCGTAACTCGGGCACAATCTGGTTGCGTACCATTCGGAGCGCCTTCGTCGTGTGACTGGTGACAAGCACGCTCTTTCCCTCTGCGAGCAAGTGACCGATGAGATTTCCGATGGTGTACGTTTTTCCCGTACCAGGAGGCCCCTGGACCAGGACTCCGCCCGAGTGCTCGATCCGGCGCGCGATCCGGACCTGCTCGGGGTTCGCAGGCTTGCTGAGGAGGATGTCCGCCTCCTCAGGTGCCGGAGTGCCGAAGCCTTCGGGACCTTCGAGGGCTGGAGGGGGTGGTTCGAGACCCACGATATTCAGCAGCGACCAGGGTAAGTCGTTCCGGTTGCGGAGATCTTCCAACACCGCCTCGATTGCGGCTGCAAAACCCAGGGTGCGAGGACGCAGAAATAGCACGAGTTGTCTTCCCACCCGGGGATTGTCTGTTTCCCCTTCCGGCGCGCCTGACTCAACAAATTCACCTCGGGGAGATAGTTGAACGACCAGGCGTCCCAAAAACTCCGATGTCGGACCGTCGTCGAGCGGGAAGTACCCTTCCCGCTCCAATTCGTCGCGACAACGTCCGATGGCCCGCCCGTCGACATCCGGCATCGACTGGAATAGGGCGGAATAGAGTTCCACAGGGTGTTCTGTTTCGGTCAGCGTGAACTCGGGGACCGAAGGGCTGAAGCTGAGTTGAAGTCGCTGCAGTAAAACGGGATGGTGTACAGTCCCCTCCGGCCGCCGCCAACTCAGGATCCCGTCGCCCAGGACGATTTCGACGCGTTCGGCTTCGCGCTCCACGCGGCCGTACAGCTCATAAAAATCCTCGAATATCTTCATGGCTGCGCGAGCCGGCCGCTCGTCCTTCGCCCACTGGTTTCGCTGTGTCTTCCATTGATCGAGTGCCACCGCCCGCTTGGGATCGCTGCCGAACCGCACACGAACAACGCCACCGGCGGAGGTCTCGTTTCTGGATTCGAGCACGGACACGTCCTTGAACGGATTCTCCCAACCACCTTCAAGCCACGGCTCGATGAGTGCAGGAGGAGTAGGCGGATTGGTGAGTCTCGGGCGGGCAACCTTCAGTATAAAATCTGAATTCTGTCGCTCAGCCTGCAATCCATCCTCGCTTGTCCCAAGGGCCGGCAACTCTACAGGCGGAGGGGCGCCCCTCCTAATCGAAGGATGGCCCGGTAGGTCCTTCAGCCACAGTGTCCACAATTGTTCCCCGATGTGCCGTTTGGCGGGATTCCGATGCTCATTGAGTGCTTCCAGGTAACGGAAGACCCTCTGCAACCGATCCCGCCCAATACGGATTGTTTCACTGTCCATGGTCGGTCCACCTGAACGGGGACTACTACATCCATTCGCATCCGGATTGGAGGTAAGTCCAAGCTAAAAGATAGCATCGCGGTCTCAGGGGTTGTTTGCGGGAAAGCATACGGGGCTCGACAGAATGCCGCCAATACAGTCGGACCCTGGGTTCGGAAGTACTTGATTATTATCAACTTGAGGGCCTTGTCAGCTGCTCGGTAAGGGGAGAAATGGGAGGTACACCCGGCGTGGGATGCGGAGCACTAAGCGCATGCAAGATAGCCAGGATTTGATTTCCGTGAATGATGGAGTTCGCGAGTGCTTCGCGCCATGCAATCGCCATATCGCTCACCCTCGGGAACACATCCGCATTTCCTCATTAAGGGCATGACGGTTCCATCAGAACTGGCTCAATCGGCCGGCGGCCTGGCATTTATCTTCTCAAGGGCGACGTGCGTTCGGTCTTCGTCACTTAGCGTTACGGCTCACGACCCGCTGACATTCGTAGTTGTCGCCTTTCTTCTGATGGCCGTGGCAATCGTCGCGTGTTGCATGCTTCCTCGGCGCGCAATACGTATGGATCCCGTGGTGTCGTTACGTTATCGGTAGCTCCCACCGTCTGTTTGATCCCAGTCCCGATGGCGAATCTCGAGCAGATTCTCCGCGAGGTCACGGTGCGAACCCGTTGCCACTTGGCGAATCGTCGGCAAACAAGAGGTAATTCGGTTCCTTCCGGTTATGAACCAACTTATAGTTACTGATTTAGCTCGGCATTCGGATCGAACCAGTCTGGTTTGCCGACGTCACATCAGATGATGCCTTTCCCGAGACTCAACTCGTCGATTGTGCGTCTGTCACGTCTTCGGTATAGGCCGCGAGGGTGTCATCTGGTCCGGCCAGGAGCACCGAGGCTCTCGAACTGCATCTCGACTACGGTCCGATGATCTCGAGCCGAGTCTGGCCCTGGCTGATCTCGCCTGTTGGATTGGTTCCTGACTGTCCTCCTGAGTCTCTCGATTGCTCCGACCATGCGACGAGAAATTATTCGAGCATATTGGAAATTGGAGCGCTCGTGTCTTTCAATTTCGCGGTAGATACAACTCTCTTTTCCTCGATCCACTTCGGCGCGGCTTCACGTTCTTCGTCCGGACGATTCATCGTGAATACCGCAACCACACGTTGTTGCTGAAGCCACCATACGCTGAAGCTTTTGCTGGCGAGATCCCCGCGATGAATGAGTTCATCTGCTCCCGATGCATCGCCCCAGTATTCATAGGAGAGGTCAAATACATCCGAAAAGAAATAGGGGACATGCCTGAATGGAGTCTGGTCGCCCATCAGTGCTCGGGCACAGTATTGACCTTGCGACACCGCATTGTCCCAGTGCTCAACGCGCCTCCGTTTTCCGAAAATCACGTCCTGATAGCTGGCAACATCCCCTGCGGCATAAATGTCTGCATGGCGGGTTCGGAGATATTCATTCACCATCACCCCGTCTTGCACCTCGAGGCCACTGGTCGCCAGCACCTCGGTCAGCGGCGTCACTCCGATTCCGGCGACAACCATTTGGCACGGCACGGATTGGCCGTCGGCAAGTGCAACTGAACTCACAATGCCATTGCCGCGCAATTGTTTCACGGTCGCGCTCTTCACCAAGCGTACTCCCCGATCCGCGTAGTAGGACTCGAAGAACCCAGACATCTGAGGCGAGAAGAAACGCTTCCAGATGCGATCTTCATTCACGACCATCGTCACTTCAATGCCTTTCTGCGCAAGAACTGCGGCCACCTCCATTCCGATGAACCCACCTCCAATCACGGCAGCCTGCTTTACGTTTTCCGCCGAACGCCGAACGAACTTGGAATCGTCGAGCGAGCGCAGATAATGCACGTTTCCGAGACCCGCACCTGGGACGTTCAGAGTTCTCGGCCGTGCGCCGGTGGCGATGATCAACTTCTCAAAACCGACTTCTCCGCCTGTTTTCAAAAGGAGCCGTTTCCGACTTGTGTCCACCGAAGAAGCTTCACAGCCGAGCTTGATCTCGACTCTGTGTTCTCGGTAAAAGTTCTCGGAGTTGATACGGATCGCGTCTTCGGTATCTTTACCCGCGAGAAAACCTTTCGACAGCGGAGGCCGCTCGTAAGGAACCGCGGTGTCGGCCGAGATGATTGCCAGTTCGTCTGGCTTCAGACCCAGTTCAACGAATTGTTTGGCTGCGTATCCGGCAACCATTCCGCCGCCCAGAATAACGAACCTTGATTCGCTCATTCATCCTCCTTTGAGAACGATCGACCCACTCATCTTCTCATTACGCCTGCTGTTCTCAACTTCCGGCTTGCCCGAGATTCCAGCACAATCGTCAAGGTTAAGACCCAGCCAACCCGGCGTATGCCGAAGCGCCTGGTGGCGCGAGGCCGGAAGGGACTCAGGTCGCACGCCATCCGAAATCGAACGACTGGAAAAACGCCCGGTTTCCAATGAGCTTCTTTCGGTCACTGCCTTTCCGTCTGATGAATTGATGCAAATCCCGCCGCAGAATTCTTCACAGGTCTGGAATGAGGTTTAAGATAGCGGCGTGAAAGAAACCTGGCGGTGGTTTGGGCCGCAAGATCCAGTTTCGCTCGATCACGTCAAGCAGGCGGGAGCAACGGGCGTTGTTTCGGCATTGCATCATCTCTATCGCGGCGAGGCTTGGTCGCTGGACGAGGTGCTCAAGCGCAAGACGCAGATCGAGGCCGCCGGACTGGACTGGTCGGTTGTCGAAAGCATCCCGGTTCACAACTCCATCAAGCTGCAGACAGGACCTTTTCGGCAGTTCACGGATGCGTGGAAGGACTCTCTCGCGGCGATCGCACGGGCGCGCGTCAACATCGTGTGCTACAACTTTATGCCCGTAGTGGATTGGACCCGCACGGATTTGCGATGGCGACTGCCCAGCACGGGATGCGCTCTGCGCTTCGATGTGATCGATTTCGCAGCGTATGACTTATTTCTTCTCCAGCGCACGGGCGCCGAACAGGACTACTCAGCGGAATCCATTGCGGCCGCGCGCGCCCGCTACGATTCGATGTCGGAGGCCCGCCGCAACGAACTGGAGCGCACGATTATTGCGGGTTTGCCGGGCGCCGAAGCATCCTACACCCGCACGACCTTAAAAAACCTGCTCGCAGAGTACGCAGGGCTCACCGCAGCCGAACTGCGCGCTCATCTCATTGCATTTTTACGGGAAGTTGCGCCGGTCGCGGAGGAGCTTGGCGCCCGTCTCGCGATCCACCCGGACGATCCGCCGTGGTCACTTTTTGGTTTGCCGCGCGTCGTCTCAACCGCCGAGGATGTGCGGACGATACTGGCCGGCGTGGATACGGCGGCGAACGGGCTGACGTTTTGCGTGGGATCCTACGGAGCGCGCGCCGACAATAATCTGCTCGCCATGGTGGACGAATTCGCATCGCGGATTCATTTCGCACATCTCCGACAGGTGGTGCGCGAGCCCGACGGATCCTTTTGTGAGGCGGAGCACCTGCGAGGCAGTTCGGACATGGTTGGTGTGATCTGCGCATTACTGAGAGAGGAAGCGCGCCGGAAAAAGCAGAACAGCCTGGACCACGAGATCCCGATGCGTCCCGACCACGGGCACTTGCTGGCCGACGATATCTCCCGGGAAGTGAACCCGGGTTACTCGCTAGTGGGCAGGTTGAAGGGTCTTGCTGAGTTGCGGGGGGTCATGCAAGGCCTGAAGTACGGAATCCCCGAATTGACGAACTGAGTTCCAGAAACTGTGGTCGCGGAACGATCATAGGCTGCAACACCAGCGAGTAAGGAGCAGCGAAGATGAAAGAATTTGAGAATCGAGTTGCGATTGTAACCGGTACGACGGGCATAGGTCGGGCGATCACGAAACGCCTCGCAGTGGGTGGATGCACCGTATTAGCTTGTGGAATCGAATCGTCGGCCAATCAAGAACTGGAGCAAGAGAGCGGGGCGAGCGGGTTGACTATACGCGTCGAGCATTGCGATGTCAGCCAGCCCGACCAAGTCCAGGCGGTCGTTGCCAAAACCGTGGCAACGCATGGCGGGCTGGATATCATCGTCAGTGCTGCAGCGATTCATCCCTTCGGCACCGCAGTCGAGACCGACCCCGATACCTGGAACCGCTGCATGATGGTGAATGTGGGGAGCATTTTTCTGCTCGCGCACTTTGGCGTCCCGGAAATGAAGAAACGAGGTGGGGGATCCATCGTGAACCTTTCCTCGGTGCAGGGTTATGCTTGCCAGCGGGGAGTTGTGGCGTACGCTGCATCCAAGGGCGCAGTCCACAGTCTGACCCGGGCGCTTGCGCTCGACCATGCCGCGGATCACATTCGCGTCAACTCCATCAGCCCCGGCTCCATTCGCACGCCGATGCTGGTGCGCTCCGCGGCGCACTTCGACCCGGACTTGCCCGCAGAGACCGTATTCGAACGTTTCGGTGCAGCTCATCCCCTCGGACGCATTGGCACGCCGGAGGAGGTGGCGGAGCTGGCGGCCTTCCTCGCGTCCGACAAAGCAGGATTCTGTACGGGCGGCGATTATCTCGTGGACGGCGGATTGCTGGCAGGCTTAGGCGTGCAATGAACGTCCATCCCGCTTGTGTAGCGCCAACCGGCGATGTGTGCGGAGAAGGTGCCGTATGGCATGCGTCGCACGAGGCTGTGTACTGGACTGACATCAACCGCTTTCTGGTTCATCGCTTTACGCCCGCAGACCAGTGCGTTCGCACATGGTTCTTCGACGAGCCAGTGACGGCGCTCACGTTAACCGACCGCCCAGAAGCGCTGGCCGTGGTTCTGGGCTCGCGCGTGATCTTATGGGAGCCAAGTTCGGATGTACGACACGATCCTCTCTTTCATCTTGATGGATGGCGCAAGGTTCGCCTGAATGACGCGCGCGTGGATCCGCGGGGTTCGCTTTGGATCGGTTCGATGCGCAACAACGTGCACTCCGATGGGTCAGGCGGTGAAGGCGGTGGACAGGATGGTGCGCTTTTCCGCCTCGATCCGGATGGCAAGGTAACGGTATGGCGACGAGCCATTGGAATCTCGAATACTCTGGCCTGGAGTCCGGACCACCGCCGTTTCTATTTCGGCGACACCCTCGCCAACACGATCTGGGCTTACGACTATGACCCAGCCACGGGTGCGATCGCGAATGAGAGACCTTTTCTTCAGGGCTTCGCGCGAGGTCTGCCGGATGGCTCCACAGTCGACTCTGATGGCTATCTTTGGAATTGCCGATTCTTTGGCGGGTGCATTGTTCGCGTTGCACCAGACAGGACGATCGATCGCGTAGTGGAAATGCCGGTGCAGAACATTACGACCTGCACGTTTGGCGGACCGGATCGCAAGACTCTCTACGTCACCACAGCGAGGATCGAGGCACCCGCAGGAGACCGTTTGGCGGGCGGGTTGTACGCCATTCCGACGGAAGTCGCTGGCCAGCCAGAGAACCCGTTCCGAGTATTCGGCCAAACGCAGTGAGCAGGGGGGAGAGTGTCACTTGTTCCTGGGCCTCCCTTCAGTTCTGGGGCGCTCCGCGCCCTTCAGCGCTTATTCTCGCAGTCCAGAACGGCGTTCGCGAAAGTTTGGCCTGACTCAGAAGCCGCGGCGCCAAACTTCCCCCAATCTGACTTCTGGCCCGCGCACGTTTTTCCGCCGCGGCCTTTGCGGCTATGATGTCGAGCTATGTCCAAAGTCCGCTGGGGAATTCTGAGCACTGCGAAAATCGCTGTAACGAAAGTCATACCGGGCATGCAGAAG
>Ga0210387_10004455_pt1 | contig 10736 bp, 12 predicted proteins | sample IncBWC7OmetaG_FD_160108 | JGI IMG/M metagenome (GOLD analysis project Ga0210387, IMG submission 160108) | Forest soil microbial communities from Barre Woods Harvard Forest LTER site, Petersham, Massachusetts, United States - Inc-BW-C-7-O ... | reverse complement strand
GCAAAAGGCCGCTCGCATTACTCTGCCAAGCAATGTCAGCGACGCTGCAGCAGATCGTGCCCAAGCCTACGACGGTGCAACGTTGCGCAGTGCGGAAGTCGAGCGCGAGAAGAAGCGGCAGCAAACACTTGCGATCAATCGCGCAAAGTTTGTAAATGGTCCAATATTGGTAATCCCCCTGCACCATGTAAATATCCAGTTCAATCCGCAAACGCTTCAACCGTTGGAGAATTTGGGTACGGTCTACCCCACCATGCGCATTTCGGCGGGCTGGGGCGTGTTAGAAGTCAGCAACGGTGCGCTCCTGAAGTCCGATTGGAGCGAAGTGAGCGTTGTTGCTCCCACTACCATGGGCGCAACACCCAAAGGCGATGGGTGGACGCTGGAGCTGAAGCCGAATTGGAAACTGGTTCCCGGCGGGCGCAGCGGTGACTTTACTCTGGCCGGCCCGTGAAGCGCACATGGACGATCATCGGCGTCAGAGACGTTTCGGTCAGCTTCAAGTGGTATCAATCGCTCTTTGGGCAGCCCGAGGCGGCTCCGGGCCATGAGAACTGGGGTCAGATCCGCGATTCGGATGGAACCGTCTTGCTATGTCTCCATCAGTGGGGCGCGCATGAGCATCCGTCCTTGATGAGCCCTGACAGGGCGCTACCTGGAAACGGGCTACTCTTGTTTTTCCGCGTCGATGATTTCGACTCGGGCCTCGAGCGGGCCCGCGCTCTCGTTCCTCGACTCGACGAGGAGCCTCATCTCAATCCGAGCACCGAAACGCAGGAATTCTCACTCCAGGATCCGGACGGTTACTACGTTACCATCAGTGAGCTGTCTGAACCTTAACGAGTGGAGCGAGGGTCATGGTGGAAAAAAGCCGAACGGCCGAAAGCCAAATCAAAGCACTCATCGAAGCATGGGCGGATGCCGTCCGCCGGCATGATCTAGCGGGTATTTTTGCCCACCATGACCAGGACATCGTGATGTTCGACGTCCCTCCCCCGCTGCAGTCGCGAGGACTCGCTGAATACAAGAAAACGTGGGATCTGTTTTTCACGTATCACAAGCCTTCACAAGCGTTTGACATCGAAGACCTTGAAATCACCGCCGGCGCAGACGTTGCTTTCGCCATCGCCATCATGCGTTGCGGTTCCGGGACGCAGAGCGGACCTGCGGAAGAAGGCGGGTTTTTATTCAGGCTAACGGTCGGACTTCGTAACTTCGATGGCGACTGGCGAATTATGCACGAGCATCATTCTCTTCCCGCGGCAGACTAGCGGCAAAACAGCCCGCTTTCGCCGATATTTCCGGCCGCTGAGTCACTTACGCTTCACGTTACTTTTCCTTCCTTGTCAACCCAATGACGCCTGCCGCGTTGCGTTTTCGCGTCTCAAAGTTTCAGAAAATACGGAATCGTCATGAGCGCGACCCCGATAAGGACGAGCAAAACGGTGTTGGTGACGAAATAAGGAAAGACCATTAGGGCCAGGCCACAGACCAGCGGCACCACCGCACGCTGCCTGCGGCCATACATGAAAAATCCCAGCCCGATCGAACCGAAGAGCAAGCCCCACAAAAGCGACGATGTATTCAACGGCAGACTTCTTGTGCAACGCCGTTACGGCGGCTGACGATTCAACACCGCCCAGTACAGTCCGACCTGTGCGACGACTTGGGTGAATTCGGCGAAATCGACCGGCTTCACCAGGTAGCTGTTCACACCGACCTGATAGGTTTCGATGATGTCACGATCTTCGGCCGACGAGGTCAGCACGACCACAGGAATGAGCTTGGTACGTTCATCCATCTTGACACGCCGTAGCACATCGATCCCACCGAGCCTCGGCATCTTCATGTCAAGCAGTACCAGTTTCGGATTACCGCCCGGCCTCTTGAGGAACTCGCCCTCCTGGAACAGGTATTCCAAAGCCTCGACACCGTCACGCACCCGCACGACCTTGTTCAAAAGATTGCCCTTGCGCAATGCTCTGATCGTCAATTCCGCATCCGCGTCGCTATCTTCCACCAGCAAAATGTCTGCCGCCGCCAATTCATCCATCGTTTTCTCCTAGAGGCAATGCGAAGGTAAAGACTGCGCCTTGATTGATCTTGCCCTCCGCCCATATCCGGCCGCCGTGCCGCGAAATGATCCTGTGAACGATTGCCAATCCCACGCCGGTTCCTTCGAATTCATCGGTGCGATGCAGACGTTGGAAGACCCCGAATAACTTCTCCACATAGTCCATGCTAAATCCTACGCCATTGTCTTTGATGACATACGCGCATTCGGTGGCGCCGCGTTGCCCGCTCAGGGTGATGGTGGGCCGCTCCGACTTGCTGCAATATTTTAGCGCGTTGGAAATCAGGTTGGCCCACACCTGGCGCAACAAGCCCCGATCGGCATGGGCGACGGGAAGATGTTCCATCTGGATCAGCGGCGGTGTTCCCTTGTGGTCACGCAGTGCTTCATCGAGTACTTCGCGCACCAGCGCATCCATATTCACCGCCGACTTCGCGATCGCTTGCCGACCGAGCCGCGAAAAGGCCAATAGGTCGTCGACCAGCGCTCCCATGCGCTTGGTATTTTCGCGAATCACCGCAAGGTAGCGGCGTCCTTCGCCATCGAGGCGTGCGATGTAATCCTCTTCAATCATCAACGCAAATCCATCGATGGCGCGCAGCGGCGCTCTCAAGTCATGCGACACGGAATAACTGAAGCTTTCCAATTCCTGATTGCTCTCGCCCAGCTGTTTTGCTTTGGCCTCCAATTCCCGTTCGAGATCTTCGCGCCTTTTCATCTCACTGCGAATTCCCCGGAACAGTCCCATGAATAGCATCGTCGCGAGCGCCAGCGTAATCACCAGGGAGAGGAAAGTGATGACGCGATTGTGCGCTGATGCCGCTTGCCGTTCGTGCAGCAGCCGCACTTCCACCTCGTCCATTCGGCTGGTCTGCGCGAGGATGTCCGCCGCGCTGGTCCCATTGGCGCGGCGGGCAACCGCAACCACCGCGCGCGCCGCAGCCACGCCGAAATGATCAAATGCGGTAAAAGCGCCGCGCATTACTTCGATACGCCTGGCGACGGCGGATCGCAGGACACCCAGATTCACCTCCTGTGACGGATTGTCCTTGACCAGGTTTGTCAGCAAATCCAGCCGCTTAGTACTCTCTGCGATCAGCAGCTCGAAAGCATCTTTGCGCCCTTGTTCGGCGCTCAGCAAGAAATCCCGCTGCGCGAGTTCTGCATTGGCAACCGAGCCGGATAACTCCGCCAGAGACACCCTGACCTCTTGAGTGTGTGCCACCCACTCGACCGAATCGGCGAACGCAATGTTCGTCGTGTAGGTATAGCCGCCGGCAAATATCAGTAGGGCCATCGCGACCAGAAATCCGATGAGAACCTTGATCTCAACGCCACGCAGATCCAGGGCCACCGCACCGCGCGCCAAATACAGGCGGCTGGCCGGGCGTGACGCCGTACTTGGCGATGAGAGGATCATTTAAAGCTTCAGTGCTCCGCAGCCACAACTCGATGCAACGCCGCTTGGGACACATCGGGATACTGAGGCTGTTGAGGGTACTATCGGTCATCTCCCCAAAATCTTTAATTCGGCCAAAGCCTTAAGGGGTGTTCTCGTACCAATGGAGCACGCGCAGCGACCGGAGCGTGTTCCACCGGCTCGGCTCGCCCGCCACCTCACTGAACTTGAAGGCGAGCGCCTCGTCGTGCGCGCGGTCCAGGAGCCATCGTCCGTCGGCCTGCCGCCGACTCGTTACGACTTGCACGGCATCATCAATGCGCGCATCGGGCCGCACACCCGCGTCTCTGAGATAATCGAGCGCACGAAGGACATCGTAGTGGTAGCGAGGCGGGAACGCGAAATTCAGGAACGCCGCATTTGCGACTTCGCCGCTGGAGCGCCGCCGGAACAGGCCGCGCTCGAGCAGATAGTCCTCGCCTCGCCTTCTTGCCGCCTCGATCTCGGGCGTGGAGCTGCCGGCGCGCTGGTACTCGAGCAGCCCCTCCAGCACGCAAATAGTGGTATGAAACGACGAGCGGGCGCTCTTCGGCGCTTCGCAATTCCAACCGCCGTCATCGAGCTGCTCGCCGATGAGACGCTGTGCGAGCTTCTCCGCTGGGTGCCCGAAATAGGCGCCGAGTGCCAGCGTGCCCCCATTGATGCAGGGTTCCACCTCGCCTTCGAAAAACGGCTTCTTGCCGAACTCCTCGTCCCAGCGAAAGCCCGCCTGGAGGCGTGTCACTGCCGACTCGATGGCCGGATCTGTGCGATCGATACCGGTCGCCCGCAGGAACATCATCGTGAAGAGGGTCGGCAACCAGTCGGGGGCGTCGGTGCGGTGCCACGCGCCGTCCGATCCCTGGCAAGCGAGAATTGCCGCCCCTACCCCTTCGAGCGGTATCCGCGCGCGCTCCGCAGCGATTGCATCCGGCGAGGCGCGCAGCAGATCGCGCATCGCCTGCCAGCGGATGGCCGGGTCCGAATCGAGCAGCCAAGCGATCGTGTCCACAGCGTGATATTACCTGTAACTGGACGTAGCATGCATATAGAGGTAAGTAGCGTCTATGTATTCCGCGGCCGCTGATCGATACAACCGAATTCCTTACGCTCGATGCGGACGCAGCGGCCTGAAATTGCCGCGCATATCCCTGGGGCTGTGGCAAAACTTTGGCGCGGCAGCCTCCTTCGAGAATGCGCGCGACATGATTCTTAGGTCTTTCGATCATGGCATCACCCATTTTGATCTCGCCAATAACTACGGCCCTCCGGCCGGATCAGCCGAGGAGAACTTTGGCCGCATCGTCGCTACCGATTTGGCGGCTTACCGCGATGAGCTGATCATCAGCACCAAAGCCGGCTACTTCATGTGGCCCGGCCCGTACGGTGAGTGGGGGTCGCGCAAATATCTGCTCAGCAGCTTGGACCAAAGCCTTGTGCGCTTAGGGTTGGAATATGTCGATATCTTTTATTCGCACCGCTTCGATCCTCAAACCCCGATGGAGGAAACGATGGGTGCGCTCGCGACGGCGGTGCGCAGCGGCAAGGCCCTGTACGTCGGCATCTCCTCATACGGACCGCAACAGACCGGCGAAGCGGCGGCACTTCTTCGCGATCTTAGGGTTCCCTTCGTGATTCACCAGCCCTCTTATTCGATGCTCAATCGCTGGGTGGAAGACGGACTGCTCGAAGTTCTCGATCGGGAGGGATTGGGGTGCATCGCATTTTCGCCGCTCGCGCAAGGTCTGCTCACCACCAAATACCTGAAGGGTGTTCCAGAGAATTCGCGCGCGGCCCAAGACGGTTCGTTCCGGAAAAGCATGCTCAGCGAAGCCAATCTTGCGAATGTGCGTGCACTCGACCAAATTGCTCACCAACGCGGACAGAGTCTCGCGCAGATGGCAGTAGCCTGGGTGTTGGCAAAGCCGACCATCACGAGCGCCCTCATCGGCGCGAGCAGCTGGGCACAGATCGAGGAATGTCTGGGCGCATTGCAGACTCCGGACTTCAGCGCAAATGAACTGCAATCCATCGATCGCTACGCGCGGGATGGCGGGCTCAATATCTGGGCGGCTAGATAACCGCCTGAGATCGCCTCCGCCGGAACCGCGGATCTTCCGCACGCTGGATGGCCACGTTCTCAAAGGGTGCAGTGCAGATCGATAAAATTCTACAAGGCTCCTTACCCGCGGCCACATAGGCGTGCGCCATCCCGCTGTCAAAATAAACCGAATCTCCCGCACGCAAACGCAACGGCGTGTAGCTCTCGCTGTGTAGTTCCAGCTCGCCGCTCACCACGAAAATAAATTCTTCGCCGTGATGCCGGTGAAATTCGCCCGCCTCCTCCAGAGAATGGGCCTTGATCTCGCCGATGATGGGTGCAAATTGCTTGTTCGTCAGGTCGACGCTGAGGTAGCGCAGCGATTGCATCGGCGTATCGAGAATCTGACCTTCGCCCGCGCGGTTGACGCTTCGACGCGCGGTCTGCAATGGCTTGGCCTCATCCATGTCGCCCGACAGCAGCTGCGCCATGTCGATACAGAGTCCCACGCTGAGTCTGCTCAGTTGATCATAAGTGGGCGAAATCTGATCGGTCTCGATGCGCGACAACGTCGACACCGGCAAACCCGTCTTTTGGCTTACCTCAGCCAATGTCCAGCCCTGCTTGCGGCGAAACGCGCGCAGCGCGGCGCCGGGTTTGGCGACAGATGTGAATCGAGACGACACGCGTGGCTACTTCTTCGCCGGCACGCCGATCGCGAGGCGCTCGATTTGATCGGCAATCTTGGAAGCGCCGACATCCTTGCCGATCACATTCGACAGCACCACGACGGTTGTTTTGTCATCCGGGAATTCCGATAGAGCGGCACTGAAGCCATATATTCCGCCGCCGTGATCGATTTTTCGATGGCCCTCAACTTCCGATAGAAACAGCGCATAGCCATATTCGTGTTTGGCGGATTGCGTCGCTGCCGGCGCGCCCGCCGCCGCCATCATTTTCGCCATCGCCGTGCCGGAGTTCTCGCCGTTGTTGAGCTTGCCCGGCGTCAACATCGCTGTGAGCGAAGCGGCCTTCAAAATCTTGCCGCCGTACAGGGCCGCATTCCATTTGGCGAGGTCGCCGGCAGTTGAGCGAATTGAACCCGCGCCGCCCGGAATCGACATGGATATGAAAGGGGCGTTGGTGAACTTCCCAGGAGCGGAGGCCGAATAACCTGCGGCCCGACCGGCGACGATTTCGGTTTCGTCATCGAGTGCGGTGTGGGTCATGCCGAGAGGCGTGAAAAGCCTGGTTTTGAATACTTTTGCGAGAGTCTCTCCGGCTGCCTTCTCCACTACGCCGCCCAAAATGAAATAGGCTGAATTGCTATAGGACCAATCGGTTCCCGGCTCGAAATCCTGGGTTTTAGGCAGCTTGCCGATGTACTCGACCATTTCGTCGGTACTGCGATGAATCATTCCGTCAACCGCAAAGCTGGGCGCCGAGGTGTAATTGTAGATGCCGCTGGTGTGATGAAGCATTTGCTCCAGGGTAATGTCATTGGCACGCGGAAAATTCGGGTAGTACTTCGACAGTTTGTCTTGCAGAGATACCTTTCCCTCCTCGGTGAGCAACAGCAGCGCGACGGCGGTAAATTGCTTCGTGACAGAGCCGACGCGGAAGACACTGTCATTCGAGACCGGAACGTGTTGCTCCAGATTGGCGGAGCCGTAGCTCTTCACCAAAAGTGGCTTGCCATCCTTGATCACGGCGACCTCGAGGCCTGGACTGTCGCCTGCGGCAACCGCGGCGAGCGCCGCCTTGTCGATCAATGCGGCGAGATTCTTGTCGTTCGGTGTTTGAGCGTGTGCCGCTGACCCTAAGAATGCCGTGACAACGGCGGCGGCAATACAACCCTTTATTGGATTTTTAATGTGTTTCCCCTTCAGCCAAAACCCTTGAGACTAATATCTCACCTTTGGGAATATTCCGAAAGTGGAAAGTTATTCCGCATATGCAAAATTATTTAAAATCTGGGTGCCGACCCCCTCACGTGATGTACCTGGGCCGTCAGGCCGCGGGCCGATCGATGACAACGACGTCCGAGCGCGCCTGCGCGCGCTCCAGTATCGCTTCGGTACCATCGGCCGAGAGGTCGAAGTCACGAACGTCGAATTCCGCAGGCATGTGAGTAAGCTGCCGCATGGCGCCCGTCTCGAGGTCGACCAGCCAGAGATTCTTGTGTTGAATCTCCCCCTGCAAAAAAACCAGCTTTCGACCTCCTGGAAGCAGCGCAAGATGCCGCGCGCCACGGGTTAGAACGAGTTCCGGCAAAGGGTGCGTGGCGCCATCGGCGGTGGCGGCCTTGACCTCGAACTTGGTGCCGATGTCCGGTCCTGAATAAACGACGAATTGGCCGTCCGGCGACCAGGTCGGATCAACTGAATAAGCGCCGATGAACGACGTCGGCACCTTCCCTTCCAGCGGGATGCGGAACAAGTGCGCGACCCCATTCTCCTCCGCCGCCGAGATGATCGACCTTCCATCCGGCGCCCAGGCAGGCGCGCCCCGCAGTTCCAACGAGTCCGACACGATATGCGCCCTGGAACCATCCGATCCCATCGCGTAGAGCAGCGTCTGACTGCGCTGGCGCACCGAGAAAGCGATGGAGTGTCCGTCGGCGGAGATTGCCGGCGCGCCGATGATTCGTGCGTCGCTACCGGCCCACAGCTGCATGGCCACGGTACCCGAGATCTTCCAGATGCTCTCGCCCGTACCGGCCGAAGCAACGTAAAGCAAATAATTCGATCCCACCCGCGGAGCGAACCCCGTGCCGGTGGTGAGCGTAATTCGCGCCGGCACCGATTCAGTCGCTGTTGGATCGGCAATAGGTACCCGCCAGAGCGTTCTTTGCGGTGTGGACACCGTAGCAATGACGCGGCGCCCGTCCGCGCTCGCGGCCAGAGAGGTGTATTGCTCAACACCCGCCGTCAGGCGGTGCGCAACCCGCCGCTCCACATCCATTCCATAGACCCAGGGACCTGAGCCGTCCGGCGCGCTGGCGAGGTAAAGCAAGGTGCGCTGATTCAGCAGCACGGGATAAGTCACGCGCGTCGAGTGCGACGTTATACGTTCCAGGGCGTTGCCCCGCGGGTCAACGCGCCAGACATCCAGCTGATCAGGCAGGCTGCCCTTGGAAAAATAAATCAGGTTTCCGGGTGCCCAAACGGGGAAATGACTGTGCAGTCCGGAGGGCGCGATCAAGATGGGGCCGCTGCGAGACAGACCCTTGCCATCGCCGATGAACAGCGGATCTCCCGGCAGCGTGGTGTGATAGGCCAGCTGATTGCCATCCGGCGACCACGTCGCCTCGGCCGCTCCCTCGAGGTATGGCCTCGGCTCGCCGCCCAACGTCGGCACGGCCCAAATACTGATGTCTGGCGCCGACCCCGACTGCCTTCGCAGCCAAAATGTGACCAGCGAGCCGTCGGGGGAGAACCCTAGTTCGCGGATCGAGGGATTGACCAGTTCCCCCTCGAGCCCCCGGGTGAGGTTGTGGAAGCGTCCCGATCCCACCTGCGTAACCCAAACATCGGTGCGTCCGCCGCGATCCGAAAGAAACGCGATGAACTGACCATCACGCGAAACGGCGGCTGCCTCGTTGCGGCCATCGAAGCCCGTGACGGATTGATACACGGCTCCCATCAGAGGATTGCGCCAAAAGTGATCGCTGCGCTCGAACCAGATGATCAAGGCAATGGCGGCTGCGCCTAACACGGCGGCGACGGCGATTGCGGCCCATCGAGAGCGAAACGGAGACGCACGGGAAGTTCGCGATGTCGCGGCATCGTTGGGATCCGGTTCTGGTGCGCCAAGCGGTGGTTGACCGCTTCGAGCGCGCATCCAGCCGTCGAGCTCTGACTGGAATGCGTACACCGACCCCATTTTGTCGTGCACATGACGGTGCACGGGCATGCCTTCGCGCTTCTCCCAGCGTTGGACCGTCGTTATGTCGCGCTTCAAATAGACCGCGATTTTTTTCCACGAGTCGAGGCGACCTTCATTCGGTCCGTGCGGCAGGTCAGGAGACGGCTTGTCCATCGCTCGCGGATCACTCCCTTAGTATGGTCAGGCATTCTATGCTGTAAAAGGTCCCTCCTCCCAGCAGCGGCAAAGGACGGCATTCGACGGTAGTGCGCGGATTCCGTGCATTGCCGTTTGACCCCAGCTGGCCCGGCATCCGATTGTTCCCTCAGCAACACATCAAACGGGAGGCTTTTCGAAATGAAGAACAAAGCGTTGAGGTGGGTCGGACGTGACCTCGTTATGTTATCGGTGGCGTCGGCTCTTGGCGGATTCACTGTGGCTGCGGCAGGCGAGCGAGAGGAGCCGCCGCCCGTGCATTACAACGGTCTGATCAATGACTACACCCCCTCGGCCGCCGTCACAAAGGGTGGTCCGTATGAAATGCGCGGCAGATGGTCGCTGGATGTTAACGAACGACGCGGCACTGCGAAGTTTTCAGCCGTGATGAACATGGAGACATCGGACTACGGGATTGTGCAAGGCACGGTGGACAAGGACGAGGTCGATCCTACAAAAACACGCGGCGCTCACACACATCACATCGTCATAACGGACGGCATGGTCACTTCCGATTGGGCTGCGAAATGCCCGACATTCGCTCAGCCTGTAAGCGGCGGATTTGTCGTGACCGGACCGGCATACATCACTGTAAACGGAGGTAAGACGCCATTTGCGAACCCCTCGACTGCGACGATATGCGTGCTCGGCGGCGGCGAAGTCATGTTCTCTAACTTCACCCTGACGCTCGTCGGACCTGCGAGCGGCCATTTTGGCATGCAGCCAATTCATGGCGTGGTCGAGCGGTGCGCAGGACCTTGGGAATTCGAATCGAAGGATTGCACCGTTCAAATATCGGATTAAAAATACGAGGACTAAGATTACGAAGTTTAAAAGTACAAAGATTAAAAATCAGCATTCGTAAGTAAGTGCTCGCGCAGCCAGGGCTTTCGCCTTGGCTGCGTTCCGAGCGCCGTCGCCTCGGCACGCCGCAAAGCCGCGCGTCGACTATGTAAATCAGGCGAAAGTGCCGTAGCCCTTTGGGCAATCATGCACACCGCAGTGCGTCTGCCATCCAGCAGAACTCCCTTGTGAGGGCGCATTTCGCACCTATTTTTCAATTGGTTGCACATGTTAGTTAAGGTTAGATAGTTAACTTA
>Ga0210387_10004452_pt1 | contig 10739 bp, 10 predicted proteins | sample IncBWC7OmetaG_FD_160108 | JGI IMG/M metagenome (GOLD analysis project Ga0210387, IMG submission 160108) | Forest soil microbial communities from Barre Woods Harvard Forest LTER site, Petersham, Massachusetts, United States - Inc-BW-C-7-O ... | reverse complement strand
TGCGCGGGCGATCGCGCTGCATCCGAAGCTGGTGGTCCTGGACGAGCCGACCGCGGCGCTCGATGTCTCGGTGCAGGCGGTGGTGCTGAACCTATTGCAGGACCTCAAGGCCTCGATGGGCATGAGTTATCTGTTCGTCTCCCATGATCTGAATGTGGTGCGCCTGCTGTGCGATCGTGTCATTGTGATGCGTACGGGACGGATCGTGGAGCAGGGCACCGCCGAACAGGTCTTGGGCGATCCGCAGGACGCGTATACAAAGGAGCTGTTGACGGCGATCCCGCATCCGCCGTTGCCCGTTCACTAAGAAGGCTTGGGAGAGAAATGTCCGCGGATATGATCGACGATTACATCGCCTCCGTCGGAGCGGCCTTAGGGCTGCCGATCGAGGACGCATGGAAGGGCGCGGTGCGCGCCAATCTGGAAGTGTCGCTGCGGATGGCACGGCTGGTCGACGAATTCCCGCTGCCCGACGAAACCGAGCCGGCCAGTGTCTTCGTCGCCTGATCCCGCCAAGAGTACCGTCGTGACCGCCGCCTCCGTGACGCCATCGGCGTCCGAAATCGCCAAGGCCGTGAACTCCGGCAAGCAATCCGCGCTGGAGGCGACGGAAGCCGCGCTTGCACGCATCGAGCGCTACGACGGAGTCCTCAATTCCTTCACTGACGTCACCGCCGAGCGCGCCCGCGCCAGGGCGCGCGAGGTCGATGCTGCCATTGCCGCGGGGAAAAATGTCGGCCCGCTCGCGGGCGTGCCCTTTGCGGTGAAGAACCTGTTCGACGTGAAGGGCATCTCCACCCGCGCCGGCTCGAAGATCAATCGCGACCTGCCGAAGGCCACGCGCGACGCGACGCTGATCGAGCGGATGGAAGCCGCCGGCGCCGTTCTGGTCGGCGCGCTCAATATGGGCGAATACGCCTACGACTTCACCGGCGAGAATGTGCATGACGGCCCCTCGCGCAATCCGCATGATCCGTCGCGGATGACCGGCGGCTCCTCCGGCGGCTCGGGCGGCGCTGTCGGCGGCGCGCTGGTGCCGATCGCGCTGGGATCGGACACGAACGGATCTATCCGCGTGCCGTCGTCCTTCTGCGGCATTTTCGGCCTGAAACCGACCTATGGCCGGCTGTCGCGGGCGCGCTCGTTTCCGTTTGTTGCGAGCCTCGATCATCTCGGCCCCTTTGCCCGCAGCGTGCGCGATCTCGCACTCGCTTATGACGCGATGCAGGGTCCGGACGCGGATGACGCTGCCTGCACCACACGCGCGGTAGAGCCGGCAACGCCGCTGCTCGCGGAAAATATCGGCGGCTTGCGGATTGCGCTGGCGGGCGGATGGTTTCAGAAGAACCTGTTCCCCGAGGCCGTCGAGGCGGTCGCCCATGTCGCCAAGGCGCTCGGCGTGACCAAGGTGGTGGAAGTCCCCGAAGCCGCGCGCGCCCGCGCCGCGGCCTATGTCATCACCACCACCGAAGGCGCCTCGCTGCATCTCGATCGCCTGCGCAAGCGGCCGAATGATTTTGATCCCGCTGTGCGTGACCGGCTGATCGCGGGCGCGATGGTGCCCGCGCCTTTGGTCGATCGCGCACAAAAATTCCGTCGCTGGTATCGCGCGCAGCTCGTGAACATCTTCAAGTCGGTTGACTTATTGATCGCGCCGGCCACGCCCTGCGTCGCGCCAAAACTTGGGCAGGTGAATTTCACGCTCGACGGCGTCGAGCTTCCGGTGCGCGCCAATATCGGCATCCACACCCAGCCGATCTCTTTCATCGGCCTACCGGTCGTGGCCGTGCCGGTGCCGCTTGATCCAATGCCGATCGGCGTGCAGCTGATCGCGCCGCCCTGGCGCGAGGATATCGCGCTTCGCGTTGCCTACACGTTGGAGCGGATGGGCGCGGTTGCAGCGCCGCTGCCAAAGAAACTTTTGAGTGGAACCTGAGATGGACATCGATCTGCCCGACGTGCTGGCGGAAGTCACCGCGCAATTCGAGCGCTACGAGAAGGCGCTGGTGTCGAACGATGTCGCCGTGCTCGACGAATTGTTCCGCAAGGATTCGCGCACGCTGCGCTATGGCATCGGCGAGAACCTCCATGGCTATAGCGAGATCGCGTCCTTCCGTTCGGCGCGCTCGCCGGTCGGGCTGATGCGCAAGACCGCGCGCACCGTGATCACCACTTATGGCCGCGATGCCGCGGTCGCCTCGACCCTGTTCTATCGCGACAGCGCGCCGGGCAGGGTGGGGCGGCAGATGCAGACATGGGTGCGCTTTGCTGAAGGATGGCGAATCGTCGCCGCACATGTCAGCATTATCGACGAGCCGAAGGTGAGCACTGCATGAGCCTCGACGATCTCCCATCCAACGGCGCGCCGCGCCCGGCCGAGGCGGCGGTTCGCCGTATCGACCGCGCCGCGCCGTCGGTGGTGAAGATCACCCGCGCCGAGGAGTTGCGGCTGCAACTCGCCGACGAGATCGTGCGCGGCGCATTGCCGCCGGGCGCGCCGCTGGACGAGACCGACATCGCGCGTCGCTTTTCGGTGTCGCGCACGCCGGTGCGCGAGGCGCTGCGCCAGCTTGTGGCTTCGGGTCTCGTCGATGCGCGGCCGCATCGCGGCGCTGTGGTGGCGCGGCCGACCATTGAGCGGCTCACCGGCATGTTCGAGGCGATGGCGGAGCTGGAGGCGATCTGCGCGGGGCTCGCCGCCGAGCGCATGCCGCCGATCGATCGCCATCAGCTCGAGGCCGTGCATGAGGAGCTTCGCGTGCTCAGCCATGCCGGTAATCCCGACCGCTTCCACGAGGTCAATGAGCGCTTCCACAACAGCATCTATGCCGGCTCGCAAAACGCCTATATCGCCGAGATGACCTTGGCCACGCGCGTGCGGGTGCAGCCGTTCCGCCGCGCCCAGTTCCGCAATCTCGGCCGTCTCGCCAAGTCGCACGCCGAGCATGACCGCGTCGTCGTCGCTATCATGCGCGGCGATAAGGTCGGCGCCGAGGTCGCGATGCGCGACCATATCGAGCTGGTGCGAGACGAGTACGAGCTCTACGCGGTGTCGGTATAGGCGATAGCGCGCCACTCCCTCAACATCGTCATTCCGGGCTCGCGCTAACGCGCGCCCCGGAATGACGATGCAGTTACACCGCCGCCTTCTCCGCCATATAGGCCCGCCACCCGCCGAACGACGAAATATCACGCGCGCCCTCGACGCCCGCGGCTTCGACAATGAATCCCTTCACGCTCCGTCCATCGGCGAGGCGGATCGCGCCGATCGACAGCGGCGGCGGGATCGCGGCGACGAACTCGCCGAAGGCGGCCGGTGGCAGCGACCAGATTTCGAGCGAGATCGCGGAGCCCTTGCCGGGCTCGACCCGCAGCATGCCCGGCTTCGGCGGCGCGGTCGGCAGCGCATAGAGCTTGTAGTCCGGCGCGGTGACGGCGGCTTCCAGCAGGCGGCCGCCGAGCGTGCGCAACTCGCCGTTCAGCGCCATGCCGGACAGATGCGCGCCGACCACGGCGATCGCAAGCTCGCCCTCGATGCTTGCCGGCAGCGCTGCCAGCGGCGGCTGCGACAAGCCTTTGGCGCCGACTTTCAGCCTGGTGTCGGCATGGAAGACACGGCCGATGCTGGCGAGCATCGCGTCGCGCCCGGCCGGCGCCAGCAGCGTGATGCCGAAGGGAATATCGTCGGCACGGATGGAAGCCGGTAGCGCCAGCCCGCAGAGATCGAGCAGGTTGACGAAATTGGTGTAGGTGCCGAGTCGGCTGTTCAGCTCGATCGGATTGGCCAGCACCTGCTTGGTCGAATAGGCCGTCGGCGCGGTCGGCAGCACCATCGCATCCATGTTGGAGAAGCTGCGCTCGGCGATCTTGCGCAGACCCTGCAGGCGATACAGCGCCGAGAACGTCTCGGCCGCGGTCAGCCGCGCACCCGCCGCGGTAATCTCGCGCGTCACCGGATGGATGGCGTCGGGCGATGAGGCGAGCAGGTTGCGGATCACGAGATAACGCTCGGCAACCCACGGTCCTTCATAGAGCAGCCGCGCCGTCTCATAGAACGGCTCCATGTCGAACTCGACGATCTCGGCGCCGAGCGCGAGCCAGCACTTCATGGCTTCGTTGTAAGCGGCTTCCGCCGCCTTGTCGCCGAAGAAGATCAATTGCCCCTGGCGCGGCGTGCCGAGTCGCAGCTTTTGCGGAAGCGGCGTGATCGCTTGCAGCGGCCGGTCGCGCGAAAAAGGATCGGCGAGGTCGGGCCCGGCCATGGCCGCGAGCGCCGTAACGGCGTCGTCGACGGTCAGCGAAAACACCGAGACGCAATCGAGTGTGCGGCAGGCGGGCGCGACGCCCGCGGTCGAAATCATGCCGAGGCTCGGCTTCAGGCCAACGATGTTGTTGAGCATCGCCGGCACGCGGCCCGAACCTGCGGTGTCCGTGCCAAGCGCAAGCGGCACGAGGCCTGCGGAGACCGCGACCGCCGAACCCGAGCTCGATCCACCGGGAATGAGATCGCCGCGCATCGGATTGTTGGGGATGCCGTAGGGCGAGCGCACGCCGACAAGGCCGGTGGCGAACTGGTCGAGATTGGTCTTGCCAATGATGATGGCGCCGGCCGCGCGCAACCTGGCGACCGCAGTGGAATCATGCGCCGGCGTGTAAGCGAAGGCCGGGCAGGCGGCCGTGGTTTGAAAGCCGAGCGCGTCGATATTGTCCTTCACCGCGACCGGTACGCCGTAGAGCGGCAGCTCGGCCGCATTCTTCGCCTTCAGGCTTTCGGCCTCGCTGAGCGCGTTCTTCTCATCGCGCAGGCTGATGAAGACGGCAGGATCGTTGTAATCGCGGATGCGCTGAAAGCTGCGCGCCACGGTCTCGACGGGATCAAGCGTTCCTGCGCGATGCGCGGCGACGATCGCGGCAACGGTTTCAGTCACGCTAAAACTCCTGTCTTGACGCGATTCTTCGCGTGATTCTTGGCACGACCGCGCGCCATCGCGTGGCAGCCTAAATCCTGCTCAATCGAAGCAAGCAGTGTGCCATTGTGTACAATAACGGCAGCGCCGGATGGGTCGAAATAATCCTGTTATGTCAATAATTTGAATTGCCCACCGGCGGTCGCGCGCCGGGCTTTTCACCATCGGCTGCGCAAATTTGATGCAGTCTTGGCTCCGCCTCGGTTGATCGGTCGCGGGACGCACGCTCTGAGGCGGCGTGCTATTTGCCCGCGTGTTGGGACTTCGTCGGCTTTGGCTTGATGCGCTTGACGGGCGGGTGGGGGCTCTCACCCGCTGGCAGCGGTGCATTGGTGGTGCCGCCCGTTGCCGCCGCCTGCTTTTGCGCAATCATGTGCTCGGCGATCAGTTCGGCGGTAAAGCGGCCGACCGTATCCGGATCCGTAATGATCGATTGCGTGTTGTTTTGAGCTTTGTAATCCTTGCCTCCAGGCTGTCCCTTGACGATGAACTTACCTTCGCCTGAGGCGGACCAGTTGGTCGAACCTTCGCCCGCCACCTTGCCATCGGCTACAAATCCCTTGGTATGGCTGATCTGGTGCGTTGCCGACTGGCCGATCACAAAATGTGTGTTGAACATCGCAAGGTTATGCTCCCGGTCGGCATCGATCAGCAGCTTCTCGTGCGCTCCGCCGGCCTGGCTCTTGTCCAGCGTCACCAGCATGGTGATGCTGGAATCCAGTGCGATATGCATCAGGATGTCGTTGAGATCGTCGTCATCGAAGCCGAACATGTTCAGGTAGAGCGAAACGCTGACCCGCGACAGCACAAATTTTAGAATCTCGTGGACGTTGTCGCGTCCGACATAGAACAGGTGAAAGTCCTTGCTGGCCGTGGTCGCATAGGTCTTTTCCTGGGTGAATTGCTGCAGGTCGGTGAGGTCGAACCGCTGCAGCGTGATCGCCGGATCGTCGATCGCATTGATCGTGGTGTTGTTGTGCGGCGGTGTCGGTGCTGTGACGTCTGCGGTGGTCGGCTGTGTCATGACGTTGCTCCTCCGAAAAGTCCCCCGGGGGAGCGTAGTGTATGCCAGTCCGATGTCAATTTTTAGTAGTATTAAATTTTGACTACATCCAGCGCGCGATCGCTGGATGTCGTGAGCGAATTTTGACGGCCGTCAGCTCGCGACCTTGCTGCTGCCTTGGGTGATCAGCCGCGCGGCGCGCTGGTCGCGGGCGTGGATCCAGAGCCAATTCAGCGCGACACTGATGCGGTTGCGCAGGCCGATCAGGAAGTAGATGTGGGCGATGCCCCAGATCCACCAGGCGATCGCGCCGCGCAGCCTGATCTTGCCGAAATCGATTACCGCGAGCCGTTTGCCGATCTGTGCGAGGCTGCCGGCATGCTTGTAGTGGAACGGCGGCAGCGTGCCGCCATTGAGCCGCGCCCTTATCAGCGCTGCCGCGTAGCGCCCCTCCTGCTTGGCGGCCGGCGCGATGCCGGGCACTGGATTGCCGTCGGGGCCGGCGATGGTGACGGTGTCGCCGACCGCAAAAATATCGGGATGGCCGGGTACGGTGAGATCAGGCTCGACCTGCAGGCGATAGGCGCGGTCGGCCGGCGCATCCAGCCATTCGGCCGCGCGTGAGGCGCGCACGCCGGCGGCCCAGACAATGGTGCGTGCCGCAAGCTTCTTGCCGCCATAGACGACACCATCGGCCGAGCATTCGGTGACGGGCTCGCCCAGCATCACGTCGACACCGAGTTGCTCCAGCGACTTCTGCGCATAGGCGGAGAGATCGTCGGGGAATCCGGCGAGCACGCGCGGGCCGGCCTCGATCAGCACCACGCGCGCCTTGCGCGTGTCGATGTGGCGGAAGTCGCGCGGCAGCGTGTCCTTAGCGAGATCGGCAATCGTGCCGGCCATCTCCACACCGGTCGGGCCGGCGCCGATGATGACGAACGTTAGCAGCGCGTCACGTTTCTCCGGATCGGTCTCACGTTCTGCCCGCTCGAAGGCCACGAGAATGCGTCGCCGCAGCGTGGTGGCATCTTCCAGCGTCTTCAGTCCCGGTGCGAACGGCTCCCATTCGTCATGGCCAAAATAGGCGTGGCGCGCGCCGGTGGCGAGGATCAGCGTGTCATAGGGGATGCTTTCGCTGTCATCGAGCAGCACACGCTTTCCCGCGGCGTCGACGCCGCAGACATTGGCGAACAGGGTCGTCACGTCGTGACGGTCGCGCAGCAGATAGCGGATCGGCCAGGCGATCTCGGATGTCGCGAGCGAGGCGGTCGCGACCTGGTAGAGCAGCGGCTGGAACAGATGGTGGTTGCGGCGGTCGATCAGCGTGATTTCGACACCCGCGCCGGCGAGGCCAAAGGTCGCTTCGAGGCCGCCGAAGCCGGCGCCGACGATCACCACGCGATGAGGTTTGGCCGGCGTCATGGTCATGGCATCACCCTCGCTGATCAAAACCAGACCCCGAATGTAATCATTAATGCGGAAGGGCGATAGGCGGTTGCCACCTATCGCCCCATAACCGATATCTATCGTGATCAGGCTTGCTGCGGCTTGAGCTGGACGACAGGTCGTCGCGCCGGCAGAAAGGCGCCGGCAAGTGCGGCGAAAAGCGACAGCATGGTGGCGACGATCATCGCCGCGGCAAAGCCGCTTGCGAAATGTGCTGGCGTATCCGCCGCGCCGTAGGCGGAGAACACGGCAACCAGCAGCGCGACCCCGAACATGCCGCCGAGAAAGCGGCTCATGTTGAACACGCCCGACGCCTTGCCCATCTCCGTGACCACGACCGAGCTCAGCACGGCGTTCTGGGCGGCCGGCATCGCCATCGAGACGCCCACGCCGGCCAGGATCAGCGGCGCGACCATCGCGGCATAGGTCGCGTCTGCCGTTACTTCCAATGCGATCCAGCCAAGCCCGGCTGCCTGCATCAACAGTCCGGTCACGACCAGTACCCGCTCGCCCAACTTCTGCACCACGGCGCCTGCAATCGGCGCGGTCAGGAACAATGTCGAGGTCCAGGGTAGAAGCCGCAGCCCTGCACCGAGCGGGCCGGCGCCGAACGCGGCCTGCAGGAACTGCGGCAGCAGGAACAAGGTGCCGTACATCGCCGCATAGAACAGGAAGCTCGAGATGACACCGGCCGCAAACGGGCGTAACCCGAACAGGCGCATCGGGATCATCGGCGCGTCGCTGCGCCGCTCGAACGTGACAAAGGCGAGCGCGAAGAGAAGGCCGAGCGCGAGTGCGCCGGTCACCTCGCCGCTTGCCCAGCCCATCTGGTTGCCGCGGAACAGGCCCCAGACCAGCGCCAGCGCGGAAGCCGCGACCAGCGTGAGGCCGATGATGTCGAGCTTGGCGGGCGGACCAAAGCTTTCGCGCAAGCGCAGAGCGATGAGCGTGATCAGGAAGAGCCCGATCGGCAGGTTGATCCAGAAGATGAAGCGCCAGCCCAAGGTCGCAGTGAGGAAGCCGCCGACCGCGGGGCCGATGATCAGCGCGCATCCGGTGACGCCGGAGAAGATGCCGAGCGCGCGGGCGCGCTCTTCCCTCCCAAAGGCGCCGCTCAGGATCGCCATCGCGAGTGGCATCACCAGCGCCGCTCCGGCACCTTGCGCGCCGCGGCTGATGATCAGCCATCCGACACTGGGCGCCAGCGCGCAGGCGGCGGATGCCACGACAAACAGCGCGATCCCGGCGGCAAACATGCGCCGACGCCCGAAGCGGTCGCCGAGTGCGGCTCCCGTCAGCAACAGCACTGCGAAGGTGAGGTTGTAGGCATTGACCGTCCATTGCAGCGTTTCGACGGAAGCGCCGAACTCGGTGCGGATGGTGGCAAAGGCCGTGGTGATGACCATGGCGTCCAGCGCCATCATGAACGAGGCGAGCGAGGTGAGGCCCAGCGCCCAGTTCTTTGCCATGATATCCTTGTTTTCTTGCATGATCCTTGTCTCCGCCTGGAAATAGCGCGCGACGGCGCTCCTGCCCGGCAAGACGAGGCGGAGGGAGGGAAGGATTCGGCCCGAAAGTTTTTTATTTCCGGCGAATCCTTTTGCTCGCGTGAGACGTCTTGGCGCCGAGACCCCAACTGCAACCCCCAAAGTGCAATCCATGGAGACGACGATGAGGCGCACCCTGATCCGCTACAAAGCCAAGCCCGAGGCCGCCGACCGCAATGCGGAGCTGATCGCGGCGGTGTTTTCCGAACTAAAGGCTGCCAAGCCGGATGGCGTCCGCTATCTTTCGCTACGGCTCGACGACGACACCTTCATCCATGTCGTCGAGGCGGATTCCGAAGACGGGAGCAGCCCCATTCCCAAGCTCGAGGCGTTCCAGGCTTTCCAGAACGGCATCCGTGAGCGTTGTGCCGAGCCGCCGCTCGTGCGCGAAGCAACCATCGTCGGCAATTACCGTATGCTCGAGCAGGATGGAGAGACACCGGCATCCCGGAAGGAACAGGCGGCATGAGGGCTGTGAGGTGACATGACGCCGCTCCCTGATCTCGCGGAGAACTCCGATCTCGCACCCGTGCTCGTAGCGATGCGGCCAAGGCTGCATCGCTACGCCGCGCGCATGGTCGGCTCGGTGATCGACGGCGAGGATGTGCTGCAGGACGCCTTGATCAAGGCGGTGGAGGCGCGTCCCGCTGGCGGTGCGATCCAGAATCCGGAAGGCTGGCTGTTCCGGATCACCCACAACACGGCGCTGGATTTCCTGCGCCGTCGCAGCCGGCAGGACGCGCTCCGATCGGCGGAGGAGGTGGAGATGATGGCCGACCCGGCTGACGACATTCTGAACCGCCAGATCGCCGCGACCTCGCTTCGCACTTTCATGCGCCTGCCCGTGGCGCAACGCGCCAGCGTGATCCTGGCCGACGTGCTCGGCTGCTCGCTGCAGGAGGTCTGCGATGTCATGGCGTACAGCCTGCCAGCAGTTAAGGCGGCGCTCAACCGCGGCCGCACGCGGCTGCGCGAACTCGCCGAAGAAGCCGACGACGCGCCGCGGCCCCAGCTTTCGGACGCGGATCGTGCGCGTCTGTCCGCCTATGTGGCCTCGTTCAACGCCCGCGACTTCGACACGATCCGCGCCATGATCGCTGATGACGTCCGCCTCGAGCTCGTCAACAAGACGCAGCTGAACGGCAAGGCGGAAGTCTCCCGCTATTTCGGCAATTACGACAAGGTCGCGGATTGGCATCTGGTGCCGGGCCTGGTCGAAGGTCGCCCGGCGATCCTGGTGTTCGACCCAAGCGAGCCGGACGCGGGGCCGAAATATTTCATGCTGGTCGACTGGCAGGCCGGCAAGGTCGCGAATATCCGCGATTTCCGCCATGCGCCTTATGTGATCGAGGGTCTCGAATACCTGATCTGAACGGCGGTTCGGCTGCAACAAACGTAGTCCAAAAACCGGCACTATATTTCTTGCTTTCCCCGAAGCTGGCGAATTATGGTGCAGGCCGGCGGGCATCCGGTCGGGCTTGAGCCGAAGGTTCTATGGCTCAAAACCGGCTTGGCGCTTGCTGGCGGTCGGCGATTTCGCGCACAAAACAGCTCACAACTGGCGATCGTTCGGCAGGCCGTGTTTGAGGTAACGAGGAGGGGGAATACATGAAGACCGCATATTGGCTCGCGGGCGCGATGGCGCTTTCGCTGTCGAGCCTTGCCTGTTCAGGCTCTGCTTTCGCAGGCGACACCATCAAGATCGGCTTTGTCTCGACCTTCAGCGGCCCGACCGCTGTGATCGGCAACGACATGCGCAATTCCTTCGAGCTCGCG
>Ga0210387_10004451_pt1 | contig 10739 bp, 9 predicted proteins | sample IncBWC7OmetaG_FD_160108 | JGI IMG/M metagenome (GOLD analysis project Ga0210387, IMG submission 160108) | Forest soil microbial communities from Barre Woods Harvard Forest LTER site, Petersham, Massachusetts, United States - Inc-BW-C-7-O ... | reverse complement strand
GGGTTTCTCGAGATCATCACCTGCGCGGCGACACACGGGTTCCTCCCGTTGATGGAACAACATCCCGAAGCGGTCCGCGCCCAAATTCAAATCGCCCGCGACGATTATGAAAATAATTTTGGACGGAAGCCCAGAGGAATCTGGCTTCCTGAATGTGCTTATTTCTCTGGGCTGGAGAACTATCTGCAAGAGGCGGAGCTGCGCTGGTTTTCCCTCGATGCGCACGGGCTGATGTTTGGGAATCCAAGACCACGATACGCCATCTTCACCCCCTGCTTTACAGCGGCGGGTCCCGCCGCTTTCGGACGGGACAGGGAATCGAGCAAACAGGTCTGGAGCGCGCAAGAAGGTTATCCCGGTGACCCGGCTTACCGTGACTTCTATCGTGACATCGGTCACGACCTGGATCTCGACTATTTGCGTCCCTACCTGCATGCCGACGGCGCGAGGAAGTTTACCGGGATCAAGTATTACCGGATTACAGGCCGCACTCCGAACAAGCAGATTTATGTTCCCGGATGGGCCGAAGGCGCCGCTGACTATCACGCCGGTGATTTTATGGTCAGTCGGAGAAAGCAGATCGAACATCTTATCGAAGCCACCAACATTGAGCCCCTCGTTTTGAGTCCGTTTGACGCAGAATTATTCGGACACTGGTGGTACGAAGGACCGAGATTTTTGAATTTATTTATTCGCAAGGCGGTCTACGACCAGAGAGTGTTCGAATTAACCACCCCCAGCGCCTACCTGGAGAACCACGACACGCTGCAAATCATTGCTCCAAGTCCGTCGAGCTGGGGCCATAAGGGGTTTTGGGAAGTTTGGTTGGATGAGTCTAATTCCTGGATCTATCCGCACCTTCACGCAGCCGCCCGACGCATGACCGAGGCGGCCCGCGCCGGTCAGAAAGAACCAGCCAAATGGAAGGAGCCAGTGCTCAGACAAATGGCGCGCGAACTCTTGCTAGCGCAATCAAGCGATTGGGCTTTCCTCATGAAAACGGGAACGGCCCGCGACTATGCGACCAAAAGAACGAGGGATCACATTCTGCGCTTCACACGACTCTATGACCAGCAAAAGGGTGGCGCGATGGACGAAGATTTCCTCTCGAATTGTGAGTGGCGAGATAACATCTTCCCGGACGTGAATTGGAAGTATTATGTTTGATCGTCCGCGGTGGTTGCCCGGAATCGCACTGCTGCTCTGGTTTGTTCCGCTCCACCTGATCAACGCGCAGGATGAAGAGGCAAATGCTAAACAATTGCTATTTGTCCCGCCTCCTGCCGAAGGAGTGATCAGCCTCGGGGTCTACGATAGCAAAGGTAAACTTGTCCGCGTCCTGAAAAAGGCCGCCGAAATTGATAGCTTCAAAATCGCCTCGGACGGTCTCGTCATCGATTGGGACCGAAACGATTCGCAGGGCAAGCCTGTTCCAAACGGGAAATACTTTGCCCGCGGCGTTTTGATCGGTGATGTCAAGATCGAAGGTGTCGCCTTTCATTTGAATGACTGGGTTGATTCCTCAGACGATCCAAGAATCCGCAAGGTCCTTTCAGCGGATTTGTTGGACTCGCTTCGCCCTGTGGTGCTCGCCGATGCCTCACAACCAGAAGTCCTGGTGCTTGAAAACAACGGCAAACGATCCAGCACCATCTCCCTCGCGTTCAATCCACTCACGATTAAGGCCGTCGGACCCAACCTCCTGCTCTTTGATAAAGCCCAGGTGATGTTGATCGATCCGACTTCTGGTGCTGAGGTTGCACGACAGAATCTTCCCGACATCCGAGACGCGGATGCTGCCGGAGATCGCACCGTGGTCCTCACCGGAAACCAAATTAAGTACCAGATCAATTCGAAACCTCAGGATCTGAAAGCGCCGGCAGAAGATCTTTTTCGATGCGCCGTTCTGAGCTCCTCGATCGTGGTCGCATCAAAGGATACGCGCATCTGGAAGCTTGACGGCCAGGAGTTCACAGCACTTGACGCGGGGGAAACAGGCGAACTCCTCGACATGCGCGCCGGCACCTCGGACAGCGTCTGGCTTCTGGTCAGGACAAGCACGACAACTCTCTTGAAGCAGATTGATTCGTCCGCGAAAATCCTCAGAGAGATCGAACTGCCTCCTGACTTGCGAACAGTCACCCGGCTCGGAGCGTCCCGGACCGATGATGCGCTGCTTTTGATCTCTGACGACGGCAGTGCCGAACGAGTCGTTGGTGTTCGCTTCCAGGCGGAAAACCAGGGGAAGTCAATCTGGGAAAAGTGGTTTGAGCGAACCTTGACCCCGTTTAAGTTCTTCGAATTGAAGGAGGGTAAGGTCGTCCCAGCCGATGCGAAGTCCGATTCTCCACCAGCTTCCGTAAAGCCGGCTGACAACCCGATGGAAAACACCCGGCAAGTTTTGTTCCAGCTCTCGATGGTGACAGATGAAACCGGCGCCTGGGTCGCTGGTGTGGACGGTCTCCCTTTATTCCAGGTGTGCGCGACAAAAAACATCAAGCAGACCCGGTGCGTCTCCGATGGCGCAAACGGCTTGCGAGTCTTCACCTCCGACGGAACCGTTGTTGAGGAATATCATCTTACCAGTCTTGAAAATCTTTTCCGATTCGACGCGGGCTCATTTGACTAGCGTAAAATTCGACAGGGAGTAGAAGAAGCTGAACATTATTTACTTCGATCTCGAAACGCAGCGCACCGCCAACGACGTCGGCGGATGGGACAAGAAAAGAGATATGGGTATGTCTCTTGGAGTCACCTACAGCACGAATCTAAATGAGTATCGGATCTATCCGGAGAAACGCGTCAACGATCTGATTCAACAGTTGCTGCGCGCCGATCTTGTTGTCGGGTTCAATATCGTAAACTTCGACTATCAGGTCCTGATGGGGTACACCATTCTTGACCTGCCGCATCAATTGCGAACCCTGGACTTGTTGGTCGAGATCGAGAAAGTGGCGGGGAACAAACTAAGATTGGATAATATCGCTCAAGCGACCCTCGGCGTGGGCAAGACAGCCGACGGAGTCGACGCGATCAAATGGTGGCGCGAAAAGCGAGTCATGGAAATCGCTGAATATTGCTGTTTCGACGTCAAGGTTACCAAGCTCGTTCACGAACATGTCGTGGAGCATCGCCAACTCTTCTACACCGACAAATTCAGCCGCAAACAACGGGTAGAAATAAAATGGTGAACCGGAAACCGCCGCGTTTTCTTGAATTTCCGAATCTGGCATCGACACTGAGACAAAGCTCCACAAGTTGTTCACATGATTTTGCCTCTACGCTCAACAAAGGAGGTCTGGGCGTTCGATTGGTTCGACCTGGACGTGCCAATCCAATTCGGGTCGATGTTCATCCTTCCCACCTGCCTCTACGTTGTCCATCGGCACACCCGTATGCTGCTGGCGCACGAATTCGTCAGGGAGCTCGACCAGCGCCGGGTTGAACTTTTCCTGCATCGCGCGTTTCAGGAGAAAGGTGCACCGGATGAGCTGCTCGTGCCTGATGTGGACGAGTGGGACGAGACCGTATGGCAAAGCTTTTCGAAAGAATACCAATGCCAGATCAACCTTGTCGACGTGGAATCCAACGGGACGGAGACAGGCGAAGAGGAGGGCATTGAATCCCAGCTCAGCAATTTAATCGCCGGCCCCGCCGAGAGTCTGTTAGCCAGTCACGGAGCTCAATTTGTGGCTCAAGGTCTGGTCAAGGCAGTCAAGCACACGCGATCCCGCGAGAAGCAGCGCGCCCTATTGGCTAAAGCACTTGATCTCTCTGAAAACCTGCCGGAAGCCCTCGTTGAACTAGCAGATCTCGATCTGCAGGAAGGCAACCTCGACGAAGCCGCGGAAGGCTTTGCCAAAGCCACCCAGGCTGCTGCCCCATTTCATGTCCAGGGACAACCCAGCTACTTCCTGAGAGCCCAGCACGGCCGATTGCTGGTGTCCTGGCAAAAGGGTGAACTGAATGAAGCCGTCGCCATCGGAGAAGAGTTATTGTTTGCCGATCCGGCAGATCATTCCGGGGTGCGCTTTCTGGTCCCGTTGCTGCAGCTTTCACTCAGCCAGTTTGAACCGGCGAACGAATTTTTTACCTGGTATCGCCAGTCTTACCCTAATGATCTGGAGGACCCGGGATTCTTCTTCGGATGGGCTCTCACCCTGTTTGAATTTGATGAAGAATCGAGCGCGATCGACTGCTACAAACGCGGAATGTTGCAGAATCTTTATCTGGCGCCGCTTTTGCTCGATCTGCCCGAACCTTCACCGGAGCTCTGGCAGCATAACCAGCGTGGTGATTACAATTACGCCATCGAATTCGTCGATTCCTTCGGCGCGATCTGGGAGCGCGATGCCGCTGCGACACGATTTCTCCGGGAATTGTATGTCAGCCTCTTACCATTGTTAGACGCCTTGATCGACGTTCGCCGGCAAATGGCTGAACTCCAGGATAATCGCTATGAGCCCGAACATCGAAAAATCTGGGACAAACTTGTCGTCGAAGAACAGCGCCAAATCGAGAGATGGGCAATCTGAAGGGGCTCTCTTGACACCGGGCCGGGTTTCGCCACGGTTCCCTTCATGGCGCGTTATCTCACCGGATTCCAACCGACTGGAGCCCTGCACATCGGAAACTATTTCGGAGCGCTGCGCCCTGCAATCGAGCTTCAGGAAAAAGGGGAAGCGTTCTATTTCATCGCCGATTATCACGCTCTCAATACGATTCGAGATCCTGCGGTTTTAAGAGACCTCGTTCGCGGAGTCGCCATCGATTCCCTGGCCTGCGGACTTAATCCCGCGAAGGCTTGTTTTTTTCGACAATCCGATGTCCCGGCGGTCACGGAATTGGCCTGGGTCCTGAGCAACGTCACACCGATGGGACTCCTCGAAAGAAGCCACTCGTACAAAGACAAGTTATCCCACGGTATCGCTTCGTCTCACGCTCTGTTTGCCTATCCAGTTCTCATGGCGGCCGATATTCTGCTTTACGAAAGCGACGTGGTACCGGTCGGAAAGGATCAAAAACAACATCTCGAGATAACGCGCGATATCGCGATCAAATTTAATGAGTTGTACGGCGGAGTCTTCAAATTACCTGAGCCTAGCATCCGTGAGGAGGTCGCCACTATTCTCGGGTTGGACGGGCAGAAGATGAGCAAAAGCTACGGCAATACGATCGAGTTGTTTCTTCCTGAAAAGACGTTGCGGAAGAAAATCATGAGTATTGTCACGGATTCCACGCCGGTCGATGCGCCAAAAGATCCGGACAACTCGGCGATTGTTTCGCTCTACAGGTTGTTCGCGACGTCGGACATGGTTGCATCCATGGAACGCGATTTTCGAGCCGGAGGCGTCGGTTTCGGAGAATTCAAAAAAAGATTGTTTGAGGCTATCTGGGAGAGTTTCGCTCCAATGAGGCAGCGTCGGGCGCAACTCGAGGCCGATGCCGGCTATGTCGATCATGTCCTGGCAGACGGCGCCTCACGGGCACAGGAAGTGGCACAGAGGACGATGAGCAAGGTCCGGCGAGCCGTTGGCGTCAGAGACTGAACTATCGGCCAATGCACGGTGCGGGATAGATTTGGCCCCAATCCCGCGTTTGACGTTTGCACATCGTCCGCTAATCTGCCAACGCCCATGCCTAAGAACACAGATCTCCATAAGATTCTGCTCGTCGGTTCCGGTCCAATCGTCATCGGCCAAGGGTGCGAGTTTGATTATTCGGGAGTTCAGGCCTGCAAGGCTCTGAAGGAAGAAGGCTACGAAGTGATTTTGGTGAATTCCAATCCGGCGACCATCATGACTGACCCCGAGTTTGCCGCGCGGACCTACATTGAACCGATTACCGTTGAGATCCTTGAAAAAATAATTGAACGGGAAAAACCGGATGCTCTCCTGCCCACGCTGGGCGGTCAGACTGCTCTTAACAGCGCGATGGAACTCTATCGTGCAGGGATCCTGGACAAACACCACGTCCGATTAATCGGCGCGAATGCGGAAGCGATCTCTAAGGGCGAAGATCGCCAACTATTCAAGGAAGCTATGCTGCGGATCGGCCTGGACGTCGCGAAGTCCGGCAATGCGCACAGTGTCGCCGACGCAAGAGAAATTGCCGGCTTCATTGGATCCTTTCCGCTCATCATCCGGCCGGCTTTCACTCTGGGCGGCGCCGGAGGAGGGATCGCTTATAACCGTCAGGAATTCGAAGAAATTGTTCGTCGCGGATTGGACCAATCACCTGTCCACGAGGTGCTGATCGAAGAGTCTCTGCTCGGTTGGAAAGAGTTCGAGATGGAGGTCATGCGTGATCGCGCAGACAACTGCGTCGTGATCTGCTCGATTGAGAACTTTGATCCGATGGGGATTCATACCGGAGACTCGATCACCGTAGCCCCTGTGCAAACACTCACTGATCGCGAGTTCCAGATTATGCGCGACGCCTCTTTTGCCGTGATTCGTGAAATCGGCGTCGAAACCGGCGGATCAAATATTCAGTTTGCCGTCAGTCCTCAGAATGGACGCATGGTCGTGATTGAGATGAATCCGCGAGTCTCCAGATCTTCCGCTCTGGCCTCCAAAGCGACCGGGTTTCCCATTGCCAAGATCGCTGCCAAACTAGCCGTCGGATACACCTTGGACGAAATCCGCAATGACATCACTCGCGAAACCCCTGCCAGTTTTGAACCGGTGATCGACTACTGCGTGGTTAAGGTTCCTCGTTTCACTTTCGAAAAATTTCCCCAAGCCGATCCGACTCTCACTACCCAGATGAAAAGCGTCGGTGAGGCCATGGCCATCGGCCGAACGTTTAAGGAGTCATTACAGAAGGCGCTCCGCTCACTCGAGATTGGTCGCTTCGGCCTCGGAGCCGACGGTAAGGATCGAGAACCACGCACCATCGCCGGCGGATGGGATCTCGAAGAAATCCAGCGAAAGCTAGTGAACGCTTCGTGGGATCGAATCTTCTATCTCCGGTACGCGCTCCTGGCCGGCTTCACGATCAGTAGACTGCACGAGCTCACCAGTATCGACCCATGGTTTTTGGAAAACATCCGACAGATCGTCGACGAAGAACAAAAGATTGCCAGTGGATCGTTCAATCTGCGGCGAGCAAAGCAATTCGGATTTTCCGATCGCCAACTAGCTTATCTGACCAAATCGACCGAAAGCGACCTGCGTTCCCAGCGGATCAGGGAAGGAGTGCTCCCAACCTATCGGCTCGTCGACACGTGCGCTGCGGAATTTGAGGCCTACACGCCCTACTACTATTCGACCTACGGAGACGAAGACGAAACATCCCAGGACGACCGCAGAAAGATAATGATTCTCGGCGGTGGCCCCAATCGGATCGGTCAAGGTATTGAGTTCGACTATTGCTGCGTACACGCCGCATTTGCGCTGAAAGAGGAAGGGTTCGAAACAATCATGGTCAATTCGAATCCGGAAACGGTTTCGACCGACTATGACACCAGCGACAAACTGTATTTCGAGCCGCTGACACTCGAAGATGTCCTCAATATCTATCAACATGAAAAATGTTGGGCGGCCATTGTGCAGTTTGGCGGGCAGACACCTCTCAACCTTGCGAATGCTCTTCAGGCAAACGGCGTCAACATTATCGGCACTCAGCCGAAAAGCATTGAAATGGCGGAGGACCGAAAGCATTTCTCCGCACTATTAAATCGACTCGGTCTCAATCAGCCGCCAAACGGCACTGCCACCAACGAACAGGAGGCGGTGAATGTCGCGAACGCGATTGGCTACCCGGTGCTGGTTCGGCCATCCTTTGTTCTGGGCGGGCGCGCCATGGAAATCGTGTATCAGGAAGATGACTTGCGGCGTTACATCCGAACCGCTGTTGAGGCCAGCCCGGAAAGACCCGTTCTCGTTGACCGCTTCCTGGAAGACGCTATCGAAGTGGATGTTGACTGTATCTCCGATGGAGAAGTCTCAGTGATCGGCGCGATCATGCAGCATATTGAAGAGGCTGGCATCCACAGTGGAGACAGCGCTTGCGTGATCCCCGCATTTTCGCTTTCCGCCAAGGTATTGAGCGCGATCGCCTCTGCCACGAAAGCCATGGCGCGCGAGCTCGAAGTTCGCGGACTGATGAACGTCCAGTTCGCGATCAAGGATGAAGAAGTCTATGTCCTGGAAGTAAATCCCCGAGCATCGCGCACCGTGCCGTTCGTTAGCAAAGCGATCGGTGTGCCGCTCGCCAAACTCGCTGCCAAGGTCATGGCGGGTAAAACGTTGTCCGAAGTTGGCTTCACCCGTGAGGTTATACCGGCACACTATTCCGTTAAGGAGGCGGTCTTCCCTTTCATTCGTTTCCCAGGCATTGATATCACCCTCGGCCCTGAAATGAAGGCGACGGGAGAGGTCATGGGGATCGCCCAGGACCTCGGTCTGGCCTACGCCAAATCCCAGATGGCTGCTCAACCGCCACTGCCGTCCGGAGGCAACGTTTTTCTAAGCGTCAAAGATGCAGATAAACTTAACATCGTGAAACTCGGGAAAGAACTTCTTGACCTAGGGTTCACTATCTATGCGACAAGCGGTACCGCTGCCGCGCTTGCTGCTGCCGGTTTGACCGTGCATCGGCTTTTCAAGTTGAGCGAAGGACGGCCGCACGTCATCGATATGATCAAGAACGACGAGATTAGCCTCATCATCAATACCCCGAGCGGCAAGACTCCCAGAAAGGACGAAGTCAAAATTCGCAGCACCGCTGTTGAGCGCCGCATTCCGATCCTGACCACGATCAGCGGTGTTGAAGCGAGCATCAGGGCAATGCGTTCCATCCAAACCAAAGGACTGACCGTAAAGTCCCTCCAGGAGTACCATCTACAGCCTGCATCAGTCACCAATCTCTGAGGATTTGTCTGTGACACAGGCTGCGCACTCAACACTGACGCTTATGCACAGCATGACAGGCTACGGGCGCGGGCAGGCAATAACCCAGGGGACCAAGGTCGTCGCCGAGATTCAGTCGGTGAACAAACGGCAAACCGAAATATTGGTTAATCTTCCGCCCGCATTGGCCTCGCTGGAAAGCGATCTTCGCACCAAGATCGACCGTAGCCTGCATCGTGGTCGGATCATCGTGACCGTCTCCGTCTCCGGTCCAGCCGCCCACCATCAACCGGTCGTCGATTCCGACTTGGCCAACCTCTACCTCGCACAATTCAAACAGCTCCAGAAAGCGCTCGCGGTGCCCGGCGAGATCACGATCGAAACCATTTTGCGGGCCCCTGGAGTTATCTCTGCTGCTGAGCAGGTGACCCTTGATTCTTCCACTCGATCCGCGGTCAACGCCGCGTTAGATCTAGCTCTGGAACAGCTTCTCCAGATGCGCGCTAAAGAAGGTTCCAATCTCCACAAAGAGTTGCTTCGCCGCATCAGAACCATCGGCCGTGCCCTCTCAAAGATTCGCAAGCTCCAGCCACGCGTCGCAAATCGCTATCGTGCGCTCCTGTTCGAACGTGTCCAGAAGATCGGCCTCGAGATTACTCTCGACGATGATCGCCTGACCAAGGACGTGACTTTTTTCGCCGAGCGCTCTGATTTTTCAGAGGAATTGAGCCGGCTCGAATCGCATCTGGATCAATTCCTCGAGACCACCAACAAGCAACCGGCCATCGGGCGAACGCTGGAGTTCATCAGCCAGGAACTCGGCCGCGAGTTGAATACCCTCAGCGCTAAAGCAAACGACGCCGAGATCTCCCAGATCGTCGTCCAGTGCAAAGCCGAATTGGAAAAGATTCGCGAACAAGTCCAGAATGTAGAATGAAAGGCTCGGGTTTTGGGGTTGAGGCGCGACGGCTTGGATTGTGCATCCACCTGCTCCAGAGGTTGCTCAACGCCAAACTCCATCCGCGAAACACCCAACCGCTCCCATGAACATCATCCTCGGAGTGACCGCCTCGATTGCGGCCTACAAAGCTGCCGATATAGCCAGCAAATTGACCAAGCAGGATCGTTCCGTGCACGTCGTGATGACGGCCGGTGCGACCCATTTTATTACCCCGCTGACTTTGCAGACCTTGTCTCGTCATCCCGTCACCACCAACATCTTCGACGAAAAGGTGTCCTGGCATCCAGGGCACATCGAACTCGCCGACAATGCCGATCTCGTTCTGATCGCGCCGGCTACTGCCGACATTATAGCGAAGCTTGCTCACGGTTTCGCCGACGACGCTTTGACGTCCATCGTCCTCGCTACTGAAGCGCCCCTGCTGCTCGCCCCCGCGATGAACGGCAAAATGTGGCTGCACCCTGCCACGGCCGCCAACGTGGCCATCCTCAAACAACGCGGCGCCGATTTCATCGGCCCGGAAAAGGGCATGTTAGCGTGCGGCTACGAAGGAATCGGGCGTCTCTGGCCGGTCGATGAAATCGTCGCCAAAGCGCTTGAATACAAGAAGCGCTGACGCACCGCAGGCCACCGACGCAAAAAAATAGGAGGAGAGATTTATCTCCTCCTATTCCAGCAAACGACCGACTTGAACTATTTAGCGTTCTACTTCTTAACGGCGCTTTTCTTCACAGGCGTAGCGGCCTTTTTCGCAACCTTCTTAGCCGGAGCCTTCTTGGCAGGCGCTTTCTTAGCAGGAGCCGGTTTCTTGGCTGCTGGCTTAGCGGCAGCTTTCTTTGCAGCTGGCATCAGTTATCCCCCCTTTCATTCCGCAGTTGCGGAGGATAAGAAATTAATGTCATTCCAATTCGCTTGACTAACGA
>Ga0210387_10004450_pt1 | contig 10743 bp, 17 predicted proteins | sample IncBWC7OmetaG_FD_160108 | JGI IMG/M metagenome (GOLD analysis project Ga0210387, IMG submission 160108) | Forest soil microbial communities from Barre Woods Harvard Forest LTER site, Petersham, Massachusetts, United States - Inc-BW-C-7-O ... | reverse complement strand
GTTCCGCAGATCGCTGAATTTTGTCATTACCAGCGTGGTATGTGCTATTGCCGGTATCGCGGAGGGGGTATCGGTCTTCGGAGGGCCAATCATCAGGGGTGGGAATATTTATACGTCATTCCGCACGAGCTTCGACTAGATATTCGCCCGTGCGAAACATGTATTCATCCGCGCCAGCTGCGCAACCGGTCGATTCGAACGCCATACGAGTGACGGAGGCAATTGAGGTTGCTGGCGCGGTCCCGACGTATAGCGTGCCAGTCGTTTTGATCGGACTCAAGCTTCGTCGGGTCTGCGGTGCGCTTCAATGCAGCGGCATATTCCGCCGCCATTTGCATGTCCATGGCCGCTAGACCTGGATCGCCACATATCGCTTTTTCGTTGAGATAGGTCGAAACTGAGCAATCAAAGCTCGTTGGATATGAGGTGGCCGCAGCTTGTTGCGGAGCCATCTGGCTCGCTGCGCTGACCTGACCCGCGGGTGGGGTTTGGTCGATGATGTTCGTGAACCTTTGCTTCCGATCCGCGTACCAACCTACCAGGCAAGCTTTATCGCGACAGTTTTGCTCGCGCCAGTTCCAGTTCTGCCGTGTGGTATTTGTAAACTCCCGTTTGTCAGACGCGGTTGAGGATTTTATAAAGCGTGGGCGTTCACTTGGGGTTGAAACACACGGGGCAATGCCTTCATCGACGCGTCAGTGCGCCGCACAAAAGCCACAAGGTATCTACTCACAGAAGGGCAAGGCGTCTGCAACGGCAGATGTCGCGCGAAAAAGCGACGGCTGTAACTGAAACCGCATTTGAAGTTTGTGCTCAGGGCGCTCGTGCAGACAAATTGTTACGTCAATGCGCTTAGCTGCATCGAGGCAGCACGGCCTGGCACGCGGGCGTTTGGGGGGAGCGCGGCACTGTCTATCCTATTCACATCGTCTGCAGTTCGTTCGGCGCAGGCGTGCAGACAGTCTGATTTCCCGACGCCTTCAATGCCGCGCCCGGCCAAGTGCAGCCAGCGAACAATGCGCATCGCTGCACCGCCATTTACCCGTGCGGACGGCTGCGACGGGCGAGCACCACTCTAGCGGCCGTAGCGGTTACGCGCTTACGGCCGTCATTGACCGCCTTGCGAATCCGCGCTTTACCAGCGAACGCGGAAACCACTGCTTCCCTCAAGGTTTCAAAAGCGCCGAAGGCGAAGGCGAGACAGAGAACCCCGGCCTGCAGCCCGAAAAGCCCCACTGCGATAACGGTGTGAACCCCGCTGTTGGGTCCGTCTTCGATATGCTGGGCCCATATTGCCGGCAATTGGAAGAGAAAATAGCCGGCCCCGATCGCAATGCATACCCACAATGCGAATAGCGCAGACGAAAGCAACCCATAACCTACGATACAGACGAGTTGCCCAGTGAAACTGAGTGCGGCCTTCATGGCTTGCTCCGGAAATGTCCTTCCCCGGAAATGTGCCGCCCGATACAGCGACCGGGCGTGAGTACCTTGCGACCTTGTTTGCGGTGGGCGATTTTTCTAAATCCCGAAGCCACCCCGTCTCCGCTGGCGAGTCAATCCATGATGCCGATTATCAGTGTTTTTCTGCGCCGTTCCCTGTCTGGCGCCGGCTCGAACCTCAGACGCGCTTAGAGAACATTGTGTCGGAGCGTTGGTTGTGGGTCTGAGTGTTGGCGCACACAAATGGCTGGTGAAATTGTCGAAGTACAGCCGAGCGCCGGCATCGGGCTAGTCGCGAGTATCGTTCTCGGCCGGCGATGCCGTTGCCCGGACTGTAAATGGACCGCAGTATCCATATGCTTCTCGCTTCAGCGGGGGTTACCCGGATTCGTACGCGGTCTTTGGCGGCCCTGGGCTCTACTGGCAGTCTGGAGAGCCTTCTGACGTTGTTCGTCCTGTTGTTTCTCGTTGAAGCGCTTGATGTGAAGTTCGCGAGCATTAGCGCTTTGCGAAAGGGCGCGCTCGATCTGCTTCGAAGGCGGACCCACCCACTCATGCTTGGCCGGATATTGCGCATCAATCTCGAAGCGCGTCACGCAAATCTGAGCCTTCTCGAGGCCTTGATCGACGTTGTGAAGGATAACGTTGAAGATATTCACTTTCTGTCGGGTCGGACGGTCGTACCAGTCGTTGACCAGCCTGTCGAGGCCATGCAACGACTCATAGAAACTGACGAGCGCGATGGCATCGTCACCGGTCAAGTCGTGAAATTGTGGTGCGTTCGGATACAGGACGGGCATATGTGGAATGAAGTCCGCCTGAAAGTCGCTCGCCGGGACGTGACCCATTGTCGCTGACGAATAGTTGGCGAGCGCGCGCTGATGGATAAACAGCAGCCTGTCGATCAAGCGCTTCAGTTCGGGCGTCAATTAGCGCTTGACACCGGCCTCTCGGTCATTCCTTTCAATTGGATTCGCGCGCTGACCGTTGATCAACGTTATCCAACCGCCGAGTATCGTAGCGCCTGCGGCGAACAGTGCGCCCGTGATCGCGGGGACGCCGGCAAATGAGCCCTAAGACCTCCGAGAATTAGGGCACCAGAGATCGCGAGCTGTGGATTGCGGCGTAGGTATTCCCAAACTTCCTGAAGATCGGGTTTCAGTTCGTCCATTGATTCACTTGGCCTATTTCTGGTCCTTATTGTCGTTGTTATGATTGGCCGGGCGCGGGACGCCCGACGTAGGCAGCATGCGCGGGATTTCGTCGGGGCTGAACACGCCCGTGATCGCCTGCTCCCACACGTTCGTGTTGTTCAGCTGGCCGGCGAGCCGTTGAGCGTCATCAAGCCGCAGGGCGACTTCGGCCAGCGTGATCGGGGGCGGGCACGGGTTACCGGCCCAAGGCGCCGAGATCGCGCGTAGCACACCCGCTTCGACCCCGAACATTGCCGCGAAGACGGCGTATCCGTTTGGTAGCGCTTCGATCGAACCTCCCTGTTTTGTGGCTCGGATTCTACATTCTCCGGGGCGCGCAGGTCCGACCCCTATTAGCAATGGGTAACTTGAAAAGTGTACCACCAAGTGGTATGTTTACACTGTTTTCAGGGTCCACAAATACATGGCAAACAAACCCCAGGGTGTTCAAGACGGCTTGGTTCGCCAAGAAGGCGCGGGCTGCTGGGATCTCCGATACGTCCTTGTGCAAGGCGGCGAAGGAGCTGGACGGCGGTCAGGGAGACGATCTTGGTGGGAATGTCTGGAAGAAGCGACTCGACAAAAACACGAAACGCGGCATCGTCGTCAACAAGATCGGCGATTTTTGGGTATTCGTCTACCTCTTTGCAAAGAGCGACCGGGAGAACATCGATGATCGCGAGCTGCGGGATTTCAAAAAGCTTGCTCGCGATTACGGGAAAGCCAAGGATGCCGATATCCATCATCTGTTGGCGTTGAAGGAACTAGTGGAGATTTGCAATGGCTAAGGCACGGTTCAGAAGCGATGCGTCGGAGGCGATTCATAGCGCAGCATTCGGCCTGCATCGCGCGAAGGTCATCGACAAAAAAACGATGCGTGAATACGACGATCTGTGCATCGAAAAGGCACCGGAGTTCAATCCGCAAGAGATCGCGCGTATTCGAAAGGATGTGAAGGTTAGCCAGGGCGTATTCGCCGTGTACCTGAACACCACCGCATCCACTGTTCGTCAGTGGGAGCAGGGCGACAAGAAGCCGAGTGGCATCGCAGCACGTATGCTCCAGCTCGTACAGAAAAACGGTCTCGAGATCTTCGGTTAAGGTCTTGGGAGCGCAGTGAATAAAGGGCCGAAAATTGCGGCCCTTTGTCTTATCCGAGTTAGTCGTCCCGGCAGTACCGGATTTGCGCAGACGCGACGCCCGTCTATCTCGTTACTTCCCGCACATCGGACATCCGCCCGGGACCGGCCAGAGGTTCATCGTTGCTCCCCGCACTTCCTTCCATTCCTTGAGATCCTTGAAGTATTCGAGGGTTGGCACCCCACGCACCTCGTGGATCACTTCCTGGACGGTTGCGATCTTCGCTGCGATTTCGTCCCGACTTTCATTCCGCAGGTCGAGGAGACAAATTGCAACTGGTTGCGCGTTTCACGGCAGATTTCAGCGGCGGTCGGTCGAAGAAGACGGTGACGCATGCCGAAGACCACCCGCACTATCGCGAGCTCGCTGAGCGATTGTCTGTCGTGTCGTTCATAGGCTGCACAACAGCGCATCGAGCGCGTCGTACAGGCGGCGAATCGAGTCCTCGTCCATCAGGATGACCAGGTGCGCGCGGAACGTCTGATCTTCGAGCGCGAAATTGACCTCGAGCAAAAGAGCGGTCCGCCATGCGAGAACGTTCGCCTGAAAGACATCGTCGAGTGCAATTTTCTCCCCGAGCAGGCTCGGTGGCGAAAAGACCGGCGTGCGATCGAGTTGGTTCAGGACGCACGAAATGCATGCGCCAGTCAGCACGTTTGCAACATCAAAAATCAGTTCCGTCTGGCTGACCGTCTCGTGTGCCGAATGCGTGTATGGCGCGTTGACGAGCGCACTCAGGTACCCGACGCCGCTGCTGCGGCAAATCAGGAGCGCCTCGCCGGCGATGTCGGAGCGAAAGCCCTGGCGCACGGCAGTCACGCTTTCGTCGATGCCGGTCATCTCCCACAGGGTCTGCGTGGCCTCGTCGACTCCGACGACGCACACACGCGGGACCGACAGCTGGATGAAGGTATCGAACAGGCGAGCAAGGCGCGTAGCGGCTTGGCCCATTGCCAAATTGGCGATCTCCTGCAAGGCGTCGCGCTGTTCTTCGGTGAAAACGTTCTCAAGCATACGACGTTCCCTTTTTTGGTTGGCTCATTCCACGGTTTATCCACGCTAGGTCGTGGCGACTTTAATCGATCGAAATTGGCAGGCTTGACCGTGTGTGTCAGTTTTTGAGAAATTCCACTCTCACAACTGATTGCGGGTTTCAGTCCAGCGCGAACTGAAGGCAGTGAAGCGACGTGGCGTGAGCGCGCAGGAGCGGTTCGGTTGTGAAAAAGTTCGATCTTTACGTTATTTAGAGTGATGGCTTGTAAGGACTGCAAATAATGTTGACGTGACGCTTCATGGCACGGTGCGCCATCGCCATGGTGTTCGCGCCAGCGCTGATCGTCAGCAGTAGTGCCGCAGGTTGATCATCGTGTAAGCGAGGGTCTTGAATGTATAGTGAACCGGGATCAGACGCTCGAAGCGCAGCAGCAGGCGCCGGAACTTGTCCTCCCAGGCGAAGACCCGCTTGATGGTCCGGAAGCGCTCCTCGAAAATGGGATCGACCGCAAACGCCTGAGGCTTGCGCGTACCTTCTTCGTATCGGTCAATGTTAGCGGCGCATCGCTGAACGACGAGCGGTTCGTCGCGGAGGTCGGTAAACTCTTCCATAGCTACCAGCACGTGGTTCCGCTGCTTTGCCTTGAGATCACCGAGGGCGTGGCCCTCCATGACCTGAACAACACTCGACGTCTGGTTGACAGCGTGCAGCGTCTGGGCGCGAGGGTTGCGCTTGACGACTTCGGTGCAGGCTACGCATCGTTCCCATATTTGAGGGATCTGCCTGCCGATGCGCTAAAAATTGATGGCGGCTTCGTCCGGAACATGTACGAGGTCTCCGCGAACGGGGCAATTGTCGAAGCCATCGTCGGGCTAGCGCGCAATTTCGGCATGCAAAGTATTGCAGAGTGGGTCGAAGACGCGCCAACCCTCGAGCTTTTGCAAACGATGGGGGTGGATTACGTTCAAGGTTTCTCCATCGCGCGCCCGCAAGCTCCCGAAGTAATCCTGGCTGCAACTTCGGCGGCGGATTTCATTGAAGATCCCAAAATTCGCGCTCTGATCGGGCCGCGTGCCACGCCGTCTTTGCAGGACGAACATTCACCGCGATCCTTGCACCGATGCGCATCGACTTGGGTGATAAAAGGGTAGCTAGTGCATGTCACACTGCAGCTTACGGTCATGGCCTGTGTTGCCAAATGCCGAAGTAGGCGCACCGTGCGAAGTGACCCTTCGGATGCCGTGGCATTCTTGAACCCGTGTTGGGGTGGAGCAATCTGAGCGCGAATTTCTAACATAAGCGCCAAAGTTATATAGATTTGCTGAATTATTCGGGGAGGCTGCGGTCGGTGCCGTTTCTGGATACCGGAACAGTCCTGACGTTGCGGGGACGGTCCCAGAAACGATATCCGACGCCGTCTTTTGCAACTTGATGCGACTGAATGCCGCCCGGGAACTGCACAATTCATTTATGAAAGGCATGGGCTTTACGACTGCGAAGCTTGTGATCGAAATTCGCGCTCAGCCTGGTCCAACCCCGATTACCCTTAATAGGCGGGTGATTCGGGTCGGAGATCTAGTGCGCCGAGATCGCGCGCAGCACGCTCGTGTCGACGCCGAGCATTCCGGCGAGGACCGCATGGGAACTTCGCGTATCGTCCACGTCTCTGTCCTTCTAAAAGTCCGGTCCGCGACCGGATCAGCACGCCGCGCCCTACAGCATCAAGAACGATTTCAACCCCAACCGGACCGCGTCAAGTTCGGCCTTGGTTACGCTCTGGCCGCGATCGTCGGAGCGTCGCGATCCATAGTCGACGGTGACAATCTGATCGAGCACCGCCACGCAAGGGCGAGGCAAAGATGCGATTGGCACCTCGGTCGCGAATCCACGCCCTTTGGTCGTGCAGGGGATTCCTGACACTCTACCGGTCACGCGGTTATGCGTTTCATGTGTCAGCACAATGATCGGTCGTAGATACTCACCACCGAGTTCATGACCAGCCACGGGTTCCAGATCCACCCAAATGACGGAGCCGGGAACCAGTGGCCGACTCGATTTCTTGGTCGTTACCAATCATTCTCTCCGGTCGGATTTCCGAGTTCTGATCCGACTGCGTTGCCGCGCGCGATGGTGGGATGCACCTCATCGGGCCGTTCAGCGAGCTGGGTCAAATACTCGTCCCAATTAAACGTCTTGATCTTCGGTGTCGCGGTGAGAACACCGTTCAGCACCTCGACCTCGACTTCCTGATCCTCCTGCAGATTCAATTCTTCCGCGATTCCCGCGGGAATCCGCATGGCGAGGCTGTTGCCCCACCGTTTTACCCTCTGCGTTGTCATTCCGCACTCCATTGCGTCGGCGCTCAAGGCGCCTTTCTGAAGACCGGCAGGTTCTGCCGGTGTCTACAACTGTAGATACATTCTAGTCTCCCTGTGTCGATGTGTCAACATATGTATCTACATGGCATACGGGAGGAGATGAAGCAAAAAACCGCCCGGATAGGCGGCTTTCGCTTTCACGCATGCAGCAGTTCATCCGATCCGGGGTTGTCGTACTTTCCGTGCGAAATCTGGCGCTTTGATCCTGAAAATCCATATTGATCAAGTGCTTGCGCAATCGCTGAATGCGCGAAAGCTACCGAACGGTCGAGCCTTGCTGCAAGCGGCTCTGCGCGGCTACCGCCAGATTTTGGGTTCTGCCTTGACTTCGGCCGGCTAATGGGTGTCGCGTTAAGGCGATCAGGTGAAATTCGGCAGCCGAACTTGAGACAACTACGATGGGCATGATGGACAAGGCGCCGCGCAAGATATTACCGCCGGGGATTGCGAAGGTGCTGAAGCGGCTGCACTATCCGCTGGACGTGATTCTGCTGTGTGTGCGATGGTACGTGGCCTACTCGCTAAGCCTTCGCAATCTCGAAGAGATGATGGCCGAGCGCGCCTTTGAGGTGGACCATTCGAGCTTGCATCGCTGGGTGATCAAACTCGTGCCGTTGTGCGAAAAAGCCTTTCGCAAGCACAAACGTCCAGTGGGTAAGAGCTGAAGGGTGGATGAAACCTACGTCAAGGTACGCGGCCAGTGGAAGTACTTGTATCGCGCAGTGGACAAGGCCGGTGACACGGTCGATTTCCTGTTGCGGGCGCATCGCGACAAGGCTGCAGCGCTCCGCTACTTCGAGAAGGCCATCGATCGCAACGGCGCGCCTGAGACCGTGACCATGGATAAAAGCGGGACCAATCTGGCCACCCTGCGCGCCATCAACGCTGAACGGGAAACGCCCATCAAGATCCGGCAGGTCAAGTACCTGAACAACATCGTCGAACAGGATCATCGTGCCATCAAGTGCATCATCAAACCAATGATGGGCTTCAAGGATTTCCAGTGTGCCCGCACTATCCCTGCAGGCATCGAAGTGATGCATATGATCAGGAAGGGGCAGATGGCCGACGACGGCGTCACGCGAACCGCTGCCGCTCAGTTCTATTCGCTGATGGCATAAGGAATCCTTACGATTAAAGAATTTTTTGTCTTGTCTACCTTATCGCGACACAACCGCGAAAAGTCTTGAACCCCAGCATGGGCCGCGTGCGTCGCTTGATCGCCCGATGGTCCTGCTCGACCAGGTTATTGAGATATTTGGACTGGCGGATCTTGAGGGGCGTTTCACGATCGGCATTGATCGCTTCGAGCGCGGCGAGATTGGCGCCGCTTTTGTCGATCGTCGCCGTCTCGGGCACGCCATTCTGGGCGATCGATTTCTCAAAGTAACGCCGGGCTGCAGTCTTGTCCCGATGGGCGCGTAGCAGGAAGTCGACGGTGTTGCCGCCCTTGTCGACGGCCCGGTAAAGATACCGCCATTCGCCCTTGACGCGGATGCACGTCTCGGCCATCCGCCAGCTCTTGTCAACCGGCCGTTTGCGGAGGCGAAACGCTTTCTCCAATACCGGCAAACAGCTTGATGGCCCCGCGGTGCACGGTCGAATGATCGACCAAAACGCCGCGCTCAGCCATCATGTCTTCGAGGTGGCGCAGGCTCAGCGGATAGGCCACGTACCAGCGCACGCAAGTCGGGATCACATCGAGCGGATAATGCAGGCGTTTGAGCACTCGGGCTACCGCCGGATTCAACGTCTTCATCGAGCTTTTCGTCGTTGGTGTTATTCCGCAAATCATAGCCGACCGCCTTATTGCAACAGAACCACCACCGATACGTTCAAGGTCATAGATGGACAAGACACTACTAAAAGGGCTCCTCGTACTCGAGGCCATGGCGAGCCAGACTGGCGAGTCTGTAAGCATCCAGACTCTGGCAACCCAGCTTGGGCTGACCAAAAGCAACACGCATCGCACGTTGCAGACGCTTGCGCATGCGGACTACGTCGTGCGCGACAAGGTGTCGGGAAATTACCGTACCAGCTTGAAGTTGTTCGAACTCGGTGCGATGCAGCTCGCGCGCCTCGACGTACGGCGAATGGCCCTTCCGGCCATGCGGCAACTGGCCGAGCACACAGCTGAAACGGTCCATCTCTCCGTGATCGATGGCGACACGGTCATCTACATCGACAAGATAGACAGTCCGCAGCCGGTGCGGGCGTATTCGACGGTCGGCGGGCGAGCGCCAGCCTGGTGCGTGGCCACGGGCAAAGCGCTGCTCGCCTTTCAATCGAGCGACTATCTCGATGGCTGCCTGAGCGAATTGAAGCCGTTCACGCCGCTCACGGTTACAGACCGGGCCGCATTAGAGGCCGAGTTGGCAAACGTCGCGCGTTTCGGTTATGCGGTCAACCGGGGAGAGTGGCGCGAGACAGTAGGCGGGGTCGCCTCTCCAATCTTCAACGCCCTTGGTGCGGTAGTCGCCGCTATCGGCATTTCAGGGCCGATCGAGCGGCTGAGCCAAAAGCGCATGAAGGTGCTTACCCCAGATGTGGTGGCCGCCGGCGCCAACATTTCGCGCGCAATGGGGTACCGGCACCCCTACTTCGGCGTGCTCGGGTGAGGTGACTTTCAAGTCGTCCTATGAAATAGGACGGACAATTTAAAATTTGCATTCCCGGCAGCTCAGGCGACACAATACTCAGACGAGAACGAAAGCAACGCGCCGCACCGCGCCTCGCAAAGCGGCATGCTTTCGCGCGTGCGAATGCACATTGCCAATCATCGAGGAGTTGGATGGACACGCCGCTTCGGGGAATCAGGGTCATCGAGTTCTGCAACGTGGCGGCCGGTCCGTTCTGCGGCATGCTGCTCGGCGACATGGGTGCCGACGTCATCAAGGTCGAGCATCCAAAAGGCGGCGACACGCTGCGTTCATGGCCGCCGATTACGGACGGTTACAGCGAGAACTTCGCATCGCTGAACCGCAACAAGCGCTCGGTCACGCTCGACTTGAAAGACCCGGCTGATATCGAGCGGGCCCGCGCGCTGATTCGCGATGCGGACGTGCTCATCGAAAACAACCGGCCCGGGGTGATGGATCGGCTGGGCTTGGGCTGCGCGGCGATGGAGAAGTTGAACCCGCGCCTTGTCTATTGTTCGATTTCCGCTTATGGCCAAGAGGGTCCGCGCGCGCAGGAAGGCGGCTTCGACCTGACCATTCAGGCCATGAGCGGCATCATGAGCATTACCGGGGAGGCTCATGGCGCCCCGGTCAAATGCGGCGTGCCGCTCGCCGATTTTTCGGCGGGCCTGTATGCGGCTTTCTCTGTCGTATCGGCGCTGCGAGGTGTCGAGACGAGCGGGCGCGGCACCCATGTGGACGTCCCCATGCTCGGCGCGACGCTCGCCATCGCCGCGCTGCAAACCTCGGAATACTTCGGCACGGGTAATGATCCGGTGAAGCTCGGATCCGCTCATCCGCGCAACGCTCCTTATCAGGCGTTCAAAGCGCGCGATGCGTATTTCGGCATGGCCGCGGGCAACGACGCACTGTGGCTCTCGGTCTGCCGCACGGTGGAACGCCCCGAGCTCGCAGCC
>Ga0210387_10004449_pt1 | contig 10745 bp, 11 predicted proteins | sample IncBWC7OmetaG_FD_160108 | JGI IMG/M metagenome (GOLD analysis project Ga0210387, IMG submission 160108) | Forest soil microbial communities from Barre Woods Harvard Forest LTER site, Petersham, Massachusetts, United States - Inc-BW-C-7-O ... | reverse complement strand
CAGACAGCAGAGTTCACGAACAGTGTCGTCAGCCATCGCGGCCAGAGGTTTATTCACAGAACGGTCACCAGTGTAAGGCTAATCATGATGCCACAAACGCAAGTTGTATGAATGAAGGTGAAAGGAGAACGAGGAAAACTGGCTGCCAGTGGTGTGACCCGCGAGTTGGAGTGGTGGGTTCAAATTGGAAAGGACGAGGAAAAGTTGGCCAATAGCGCGGCGAGTTGAGACGATGAGAGGAAGTACTAGGAGGATAGACTCGCTGCTACAGTAGTGCAGTAGCCCGAGAGTCCGACTCAGTCCGACTCGGAGTCGAAACCCACGTGACTCGGAAGTATGGCAAGCCCTGATCTGCCCTGATGTGATCACAATAGAACACAACTTGAATTGGAACACAAGGACGACATGGGATTAACGACCGCCGGGGGCAACGAGCATGTGGAAACTACAATGATCTTCCAATTCTGTTTATATTGGCTGAACATCAGGTTGTCGCGTCCCAAGGGACTTTCAGGACCTGCTCTGCCAGATTATCGTCTACGATGTATCCGTCCAGATTCATTTCTGTTCTTGCTTTCACCGCCATCACAGTATCGGCTCTCCCACTCACCAAACGTGCTGTGGACTTCTACAATCCCACCGATGGGGGTGGCTCGTTTCTCAATGAGTCTGGGGATGGTGGAGAACCACTTAATGTGAGCCCATCCACATGTCATAACCGAAGCGACATCTAAACGTTCTAAACGTTTGTTGAAAGGTAATCATTTCCGGTTTGAGTTCTCCCGACGTCCTTACGCCAAGCGGTCTCCTCAACTTTGCCCGGGCTATAGGATAGTGAGTATTCAATCGCCATCCGTGTGGCTTTTCTCATCATGCTGGATTGTCCTATCAGTTCCGAGGAGTGCTTAGGGTTACACCAAGGAGGAGCAGAACCTGCGAATTTAGGCGATGGGCGTGGATACGTCCCGGAACAGGTACCTACTTCCAGGCACGCAGTCGTCCGCGTTTACCAACATTTTACCACTTAGTCGGTCATCCGAGAACAATTTTTCATCCCTGTGGTTGGCACATGTTTGGAGAGTTTGGTTGGCGGAAATCATTTCCGGTAAATCATCACCGTTTATTTTGTTTGGAAAATGTTAATAACTGCTTGGCGTCGCAGTGTCTATCCTCAGACTGGACCACAAGCGAACAGCGGTGCATTGTTCTTAGCGTGAGTTGTTGTCGAGCGATCCAATGAGAAATGAACTGACTGTTGTATTTGTTTCAGTGTTTCCCAAGAAGAGGTATTCACCTGGTTCACTGCTTCTATGCCTTTTGTTTTGTGGTTTCTTATGACACTTTGACCACAAGGATGTCGCCGAAGGACATGACATCGTCCCGGATGGATATGATATCGGACGGTATGTTCATTTTCAGTTCCCTTGTGATTTATCTCCTTCAACACTCAGCCACTATACATTCTATAGAGACAAACTGGTCGCGGCGGCAGTGGGCGAGAGCTCGTATTTGGGTACGACATATACCACGGTCGTGGAGGCAATCCCGAACCTGCTTGCCGCTGGCTCTCAGGGTATCAATCATGGTAATCATCCATCATTTTCTGCCTTTTTCACCGTCCCGATAAGATTTGACGCGGGATGTTTCTTCATAGGCATCGCACAGGACGGCATCGTTAAGATGCTAACCGTCACCATCGAGGGCTGATATCCACCAATTGTCATTTTGATATGATCCCCTCTCATCTCTATACCACCTACACACAACGCGTGTATCACTGTCTTTTCTGTATCGCTGTTCGTCCAGCAGCTCCAACCGGAGATTTCATTTCAAGGTTAACTTTTCATGCAAGGTATTGGACAACAGACCACAACAGTCAAGCAGTTAGCACGTAAAACAAAGATATTAGACGACAAGATCTCTCGTTAGATCTACGACTCTGACGTGGCCTGTAAACGCAGAGGCTCATATATCCCTTGGAGGGCGCTCAGACTGCTGACAATCAAGATTACACCCATAAGGTGCCGCGAGACTTGTTGATCAGAAATATCTCGGATCTACCAAGGATCTATTGTGAAATCTCGGGTTAAAGAGTGCACCATCCGATTATCGCCATTTCATATATACAAGTCGTACACATGAACTAGTAATACATACAAGAAATACATTTTTTGTTTTTGAAGTCCTGCGGAAGGTAATTCCGATGGACTATCCTTGTCCTCGTACATACGCTGGCGGAGGTAAAGCAGCCAGTCGCGTCTCTTGGATAAGGTGATCAATCCGTCTTTGCAGTTCGATTACACGGGCGCTCTCCCCACCCATTATGCCTGATGCATAGGCAGCAGCAGTTTCGATCTCAAGCTCTGCTACCGTGTCATAAATCTCCCGCGTCAGGCAGCCGAGTGGCATCTTAGGCGCTACAGAGACTGTAGGAAAGGCACTTGGGCTTTGTTTGAGAGGAGTGACGGGGAGCACTGGATTCATGACAACCCTGGTAACAGGGGACGTTCCGCCTGGTTCCTCATCGGGACTGGACGAAAGGATGAGATTGTTGTGATGTATTACAGCAGGAGACCCTGGGTTAACGGCTGGATGATTCTCTGTTTGGGGCGTTGAGAAATGTGAAGATGCGGGCAGTACTGGGGCGAAAGATGCCACAGGACGTCTACTTCTGCTGAGCAAAGGAGATATCGCTCGGGTTGAGGGGAACGGAGATATATGGTTGTGGTGTTGAACGTCATTGGTGATGTTAGAATAGGGATGGTTTTGGTCCTCAGAGAATAATCCGAGTTCAGCCATGGAGAGGATGAAAGGCTCAGCCCGGAAAGTTTGTGGTCCTGTTCCGCAGCATGTTTTAGATATCCTCAAGAAAGGCCGGAATACACACACCAGTCAAATTCGATGGGTGGGTCACCTCCTTGGATGCGAAAAAAGTCTGAGGCAGGCGTTTGCGCCAGAGACATAGACCAATAGCGGCGAATAGCAGTACTCCACCAAGCACAGCCCCTACAATCGCCCCTACGGGTACCTGTTTCCCACCAGATGAAGCAGAGGCTGAAACTGCGGTTGCCGAGGTTGATCTGAGAAAGTGATAAGTCACGCGGAACCACCACGAGTGGCTACAAACATACGTAGAGACGATAGTTCCCGTTGTGGTGGCGGTGGCACGAGTGTTTGTTGACCAACTGCTACCAGGCTGATTCGGAGGAGTCGAACTGGGGCTGGAACCGCTAATACAGCTGGTATCGGCTATACGACAAATAAAGCATAAACGACAGTCCATGAAAGAAATTCAAAGAAACGTACCTCCGGCCTGTACCGTGAACGGCGCAGACAGGGCGACTGCGCCGGTGGTGTCGCGAACTTGGAGGATCACTGAAGTGCCTGCAGTAATGCCATCGGTATGAGGATCAAGGCCAGTCATGATATAAAACTTACCAGCTGTAATATTAACAACCCAGACGCATAAAGTCTCAGGCTCCTCGCCGAGGTCAGCGAGCGGAGGACCATTGGGTTGATCGCTGGGAAGGACGCTGGGAAAAAAGGTCAGTGTATTAGCCAAAATTTCTTACATGAACTCACCTCTTACAACGTGACAGGAGTGGATAGCTTTTTAGTGCAAGTAATATTATAATGTACAACTATACAGTAACACAAACCAAGAAGTATGGTGCTGGTTGTGACGAAGCTACTGTTAAAGTCAGTGTCAGAGGAGCCCACCAAGAAGACTCACAGGTTCCTCCACTCCAAGCGATGTTGAGAGGCTGGCAAAGTATAGCGCTGTTGCTATAAATTTGGCAGTGGAAATGAACATTTGCTGATCATGAGAAGGGGAAACATACGGGGTATTGATTGCCAGGATTTGACCAACAGCACTAGTCACGAAGAGGACAACAGCCAAAATTGGTAGAAATACACATTTCATCGTCACCAAGTCGTTTCTGCGTCACGGCGCCGGAACTGAGCCCAAGAGGAGGCCAAGGAAAGAGACAGGACCTGGGATTTTATGCATCACCGCATTCCAATGCAGTTCCTGAAGTAGCCATCTATAATATAACCAAGAGTTAGCATAATAACAGCGAAATAACAGCCCTGGATTCAAGTTTGTTTCAAACTTTCAGGTTGATATCATCCTCGCACAAGTCCGAAGGATTTCCGCGAGCTTCAACATTGCGATTTCCAAATTGAGACTGCTCAAACATTTCATACTCAGTAGGTTGCGGCGTTCTCTCTCGCTCATCGAATCATGGTTCAACGCGCGTTATCCCTCCCAGATACGACTCGGAAACACGGATTAAAAAATACACAGCTTCAGGATATGTCCTCAAGTCCGATTCCACTCAATTCCCACCACAAATGGACAACTCTCTCATTTCCTGTAACACTCCTTCAACCTGAAAATAACGGTGATAATCGAAGAAGGTAAATACAAATGAAGATGGCGTACCTGGGCATCCAGCTGGCCAGCAGCGTAGTCGTCCCGAATGCTGTCATCGAAGTACCTGTTGGTTTTCGGTCCATGAGTACCAGAGTTAGACTCTTGCTGAGATCATCAATCGCACCGCTGAACGCCACTCAGCTTCTCATATCCCTCTTCCGCGGACTTCGACTGCATTCGGATCATCGCCTCGAAACTCGGATCAAAGTACGGGACACGCAGCTCAAGGAGCTGGGGGAGTTCACTGATGAGTTGTTCATTGAGCATGTCGAAAACTTCTTTGGCATCATCATGTTCTTGCTGGGCCTGAGCATTTTACACAAGTAAGAAAAAAAGGACACAATCTGGAGTAGTCAACGGCACCCACTTTTGGCAATCGAGCGGGGTCTTCGCTGGGCTTATCTACAAGTTTTCGCACCTTGCTTCTGGCTGAGTCGTAGTCTAGCAGCTAAGGAAGGTTGAATATGAGGCACGAGATGAAGTAGAGATGCATATGCACAGCTCACTTTCTTGTTCCGCTTTGCAATGTGCTCATTGATGACGGGGAAGTAGGCACACATTTTGCCCATGGGTTCCAAGATTGTAGTGCGATAGGGTCCGTCCTAGGATACAAAACAATAAGACCAACACAAATTCAGAGTGTCAAATGAACGCACGAGTTCTCGACCGAACCCTCCGTCTAAATCATCCACAGACCGCTTGTATGCATGTCCTGCCATCGCACCATCGGATGTACGATCGGCAGCACTATAGAATGTCTCAAGAGTTTCCGCTATTCGAGTCTGCGCGGCCGTCATGGCTACGAGTAACGTTAGTACATGTCGAATGGGATGTTATTTCAAGAGATGACCTACCCCGTAGAGCATCCCAGTAGGCCTTGCTGTCCTTTTGGAGAGCTTGACATTCCTTCTCGAAGCTAATACCACCCAGCAAGTCAGCATCACGGCCTTCATCCCCAAAGCCGCACGCACGTCTTGAACTTGGCCTCCTCATCCGCAAACTCTCGGTCAACGGTACGCTCGATCTGCCCGGTCTTCTGCAAGAGCTATGCATTGTGAAAGATGTATTAGTTGCCAAAGGATCATGGGATCATTCACACAATATACCGTCGTCCCAGCCCTGTTAACAGACTTCTTAAATCTAAGCCACCAGCGGTCAGATAAAATGCGGGATATAAGATAAGAGGCCACACACCCTGACCAACTCATTGGAATGCACAGGGAGCCTGTTCAACTTGAAGTTCGCCTTGGCAATGACAACAGTAATAGTCACAAGCTGGTCACAAGCACAGACCTGTCAATCACGTGCATGGCTAATCAGATTCTAATTATACACATCTTCTATGGTGCCCGCGACCCCGCTACTTTGTGACAGGGGCCAATTTGGCCCGGAGCCGTGGTAGCCTGGTAGGTCATCGCGGGGTGGCTGAACGCAACCAAAATCGTTCGACATTTGGTATATGTACAAATTTGGAATCGTATAGCATCTACAAATATGGAATGGTATAGGTACAGTGAGCGGAATGAATGAAAGAAAAAACTTAGCCTCTATACCGTGTCTTCGCTATGCCTTGCAATCTCATGCTGCTGCAGCTGCACATGCTTGTGAGGGCAGGGCTTGAAGGTCATTCAGAAACAGCCTTACAGAATTGAGTGCCAATGGACTGGAGGTGTCAATCACATTCTGTCTTCAGACAGCGAGTTTTGCTGGATGGATTCTGACATGGACTCAGAGTCAGAGTGATTTCTCTGAGCTTGAGGGTCAGGAGCTCATTGAGAGGCTCCATGCCTGTCTCGAGAAAGAGCTTGAAATGCTGGGAGCAAATGATGCTCAAGTGCAGGAAACCAAGTTCATAGGGTGTACAAATCTCTCAGACACATTGGGGAGCTCTGGCATGTCACTAGCTACTAGTTTTGGACAGGCCACATGCACCCTATTTCCTATTTAAGAATATAACATGTGATTTGGCCAAATCCAGGATATGCAAAAAAATTACTCGCCCAATTTTGAGTATTATTTAAATTGCTGTAGTACATTTGATCCTCTCATCAAAAGGAGCATTTTGGCTAGAGGATTAAGAATTTAGGCCAAAATTGAATGTACCATTTTGGATGTCACAAAGTAGCGGGCTATAGGTAGCAGGCACAATATATTATAAATCTATCACAAGAGACAGAGGAATATTTGCACCCCGTGCATATGCTTAGCAAATGTTGAGGCATGTTGTAAATATAAAGTCATAACACTGGCAAGCAGCAGTGCCTGCTACCATTCTTTTTTTCATTGCTTACAAGTCTACAACCATGAGAAGTAAAGATTTTCACATGAGATAGAATGGAGGCAAAGTGAATTCTGTAAAATAATGATGTCATTTACTGAATATAGAAGCACAAGCACCAGAACTTGAATTCCACAACATAGCAGCTTTAAGTAGGTCAAGGCCACTTTGGGAGACCATCCAGCATGGTCAGCTGTATGACAATTGGTACAAGACACAGGCATAGATGAGCAGGAGGTGAAGAACAACAGTGGACATCAGGGGACATTTGGTGAGAACTTAGAAGGGATCAATGACACTATTCAAGATTGGGGTTAAAAGCAAGGACAGCAGAGGAGCAGGGGAGATGACTTACAAGGGTCAGAACAGATTGCAGCAGCACATGGGTCAACTGAGCAGGGGAGTCAGTCAATATTGCTATCAAACAGTGTGTAGAGGAATAAATGAATAAAACAACAAAATGAGAAAAAAAATTATGAGGTTGGGAGCCATTGATAGTGTCTGGTGGAACATGAGGGCACAAATCCTTATCAGTCAATATGGCTTATGGAACAAAGGAATAAGTAGATAAAACAATGAAATAAGAAAAGACTTATGGTGCTGGAGCCTTTTATAGTGTCTGGTGGAACATGAGACCATGAATCCTTACCAGTCAATATTGGTATGGAACAAAGGAATAAATAAATAAACAGTGACATAAGAAAAAGACTTACAAGGCTGGGACCCATTCATAGCATCTGGTGGAACACAGGACCATGAATCTGTATCAATCAAGATTGCTATAGAACAAAGGAATAGATAAGATAAAATGGTAAAATAAGAAAAAGACTTATGAGGCAGGGAGCTGTTGATAGCAGCTGGTGGAATGTGAAACTGTAAACCTTTATCCAACAAAGGATAGTCAGAACTGAGATGCACTGAAGACTGAGATGTAGAAGCTGGAAAAGAGATGATGTGGCCAGGCGAGAGGGTGAATGTGCCATAAGGAAGAAGTGATCAAGAGGAAGAAAACTAGTCACAACTATGGATGATAGTAGGGTGTGGAACAGAGGTAGAAACTGTGACTTGAGACAAGAAGGTGAAGGATTCAGAGTCAGTTGTTATGGATACCAAAGCAGAACAGGTGCCATCAGATGAAGGCCAGCAGAACAAGCAACACAACAGTGGACCAGAGAGAAAGGCAGAGTCTCATCATACACTGCTAACACAAAGAAACCATTTATTGAAACAGGTATTTGCAGTTGAGGGCAGACAAGAAAATGGGGCAAAAGACAACTTGGTAACCAAGCTTGTGGCATGATATTCATGATACTTAAGTATTGTGTTCACATACTCTGATTGGATCAGAACATTGCACATGATCATGATACCTCACACATACACAATATACTTCTTATGGCAGTTGAACAAAAAGCCTCATAGCTCTGTCAGTTCTGCCTGGGTTGAGAAATGGTTTGTTCTATTAGAATCAGCATAAAATTCTGCTTCTGATAGTATATATATAATATAAGAACATGCAAAAAATAAAAGATGAAAAATATGCTTCATGAAACCTTAAAAGTTTGAAAAATTCAAATTCAACAAATACTAAGTATCATATGTATGATCTGGGGTGGGAAATTGAGCTTGTTTTAATGCCTAAATTCAATTTTTGTGCAGATAAAAATTGACAGAGGTACAGCTCATTCATTCCATTTCAAGCTACACTTTGAGAAAGTCTGCAATGCTGATTTAATTTATATTCAACACAATGTCTATTTTTTTTCACTCCTCTAGACTGATTCATAATGAGTGGAAATTGTATACTGAGACCACTTGTTTCGGCATTATAGCTCTAATTTGCCTTGTCTTGTATTTCATTGAATTTTTTCAATTCTGGATAGCTAGATTGCAGTGAAACTAACCTCTCACACAGCCACAATGCAACAGAAATTTTCTGAACCCAAAACAATTCAGAATTGCCAGTTCCATTGGTGAGAGTGTGAATTTCTTTTTTTCACCCTGAATTTTATTTTATTTTAATTATATAATCCCACAAGCACAATTACCAAGCCCAAAAAGGTGAATGTTTCACATCAAAGAGAAAAGGCAAAAGCTGAAATTAAAACTCAGAATTGACAGAACACAGCCACTGCCAGATTTATGAGATTGCCTGCCAAAATTGTTACCCGAGGGTGCCCTAAGACTAAAGGTAGTGGGAATTTATCAATATCTGCAAAATCATTTGCAATATGTGCTGATGATAAATCAAAATTTAAATCCTATTATGGTGCAGATAATAAATTTGCACCATAATAGGATTTAAAATTTGATTTATCATCAGCATATTTGCAAATGATTTTGCAAATATTAAATATGATTCTGCATTTGTCACAAGTGCAGATATTGATAAATATTTACAACATGCCTCAACATTTGCTAAGCATATGCATGGGGTGCAAATATTCCTCTGTCTTTTATGTATATTATAAACATTGTGGATTGAGACAACAGAGCATTTTGATTGGTTGAGAAAGTGAGCTCAATGATTGGACAGCAAATAATATGTAATAAGTATTTGTAATTGTCATTTGCAGTGTTCTCACTTACTAGAGGATTCTGGAAGACTATTCTCCTGTATATAAGGTGCATTCAAGTTGTCATTTGACAACCTGTTGGAAAATTGAGATAGAGCACCTCATGTATAATAAGATGAATGAGAATTCAAATGACGGGATACAACAAAGGTACTAGTGGGTTATAAATGCATGGGGAAAGACAGTGAAACACAGCCAAATATATGGTAAACTAAGCCAGTCTGTGTGCAGAACTAATAGAACAAAACAAACATTACCAAAGTGAGTCCACACAAAATCAAATATTCAACACAACCTTCAGTGCTTATCATATCAGCAACTCTCTCAGGTCTTATTGTATTTGAGAACCCTAGGCTGGTTGATGGGTTACCATTGTCAGTCATGTTTGATGGTCAGATGTGGCTTGGACCCAAACACATCCTAACAAGCATATTTCATTACTATAACTCCTCTAATGATTCTTCAGCTGAGCTTGGCCATTATACAGGTTATAGCATGAAAGCATAGACAACTTGTCAATGAAAATATAGTCAACATCTTCAAGTCTAGCTTTAAGCTGTGCAATTGAAGCAGCTTTCACTTCTAAAACTAGCATTTGAATTTATGCCTAGAAAATAATGATATGTTGAGCCATTTCATTGTGCAGCAGCAGTACCAGTTGGTGCAAGAATGATGAATCAATGCAATTCCTTAACTTTGGCAAAGAAATCCATTAAGGCTTTGATAACTTGAGATTTTCCAGTACCAGCCATGCCACCAAGATACATATTTAGCTGCTCATTGTTTAAAAATGAAGAATGATTGGCAATAATCCTAAATGCTCTTTGTTGTTCTGTATTTAGGCTAAAGTCTTTTACAGTGGAATCAACAAATGTAAGTCTTTGAAAGTCCTGTGCTTTGAAATTAAATTCAAAATATGAAACAACAATCACATCATTTGCATGTGAATTAGAAAAGGAATTGTGACAATCATTTTTAGATTTTGTTGCAGGGATATTTTCAATATGCTCTGCAAGAAGTTGTTGTCTTTTATCTTGCACAACATATTTCCATTTGGTAGCAGATTGATTTATTGCAGGTTCAAGGGCATCTTTATTGACAGATATAATACCATCAGGACATTCATAAAGCCATCCAGCATTTCTAACAACATTTCATCAGCAAAAAGTATTCTGAGCAGTAGTGTTGTGCCAAAACAATGTGGCTGCTGTAGCACTCCATTGTGTCAATAGCAGTGCATAGGCTAACATAGCATTCTGTAGCCTCTATAGCACCCATACATCACATTATAGTCTGCATAGCTGGCCCACAGAGTGCTGTAGTGCCAGTTACGAGTCCCTATTCTAGGGACTCATTTTTTAATATTTCTAGCAGGAGTGATTCCAACGTGATGTTGTGGGAACTTTTAACTAAATCCATTCATATATGATATAAATAATCAGTCAAATGACCT
>Ga0210387_10004448_pt1 | contig 10746 bp, 6 predicted proteins | sample IncBWC7OmetaG_FD_160108 | JGI IMG/M metagenome (GOLD analysis project Ga0210387, IMG submission 160108) | Forest soil microbial communities from Barre Woods Harvard Forest LTER site, Petersham, Massachusetts, United States - Inc-BW-C-7-O ... | reverse complement strand
GGCCTTGTCGTCGAGAGTTTTGTCTCCAGCACGGTTCGCGGCCATGTCGAGGACGTAGAGGTACATGACGTCGGACGACAGTTGCGGCCAAACAGAATCGAGGGTGTTGGCCGCGGCGGCGTAGTCCAAGGTGAAGACCTGGCAGAGTCCGAGAAGATAGTGAGCTTGCGTGGAGTTGGGATCATCGCGCACGACGGATTCGAGGTAAGGGATGGCTTCGCGGTAGTTCTGCCGACGGAATTCCACAAGAGCAATATTCAAACGAATACCCGGGGTCTTCGGGGAGAGCCTTTCCGCTTTCTTCAAATTTCTGAGGGCCGCGTCCCAGTCCTTGCGGCGCATGGAGACAACGCCGAGGTTGGCATAGGCAGCGCCGGCGTTGGGGTCAGCGGCGAGAACCTGACGGAAAGCTTTTTCAGCGGCGTCGAGATCTCCAGACTGCAGGGCGGTCTGGCCCTTCTGAAACCAAGCCTGAGGATCGGCAATACTTGCGGATTGTTTGGTTTGGGAAGCGGAAAGGGGCGCGGGCAATAATGGATCAAAAGGATACAAAAGAAGTGAAGCGACGACGAGGATGATGAGAGAACGGAAGTCAGGCGGCTGAGACATGCACAGCTAGTTTGCGACAGTGCGGGAGGAAGGTTCAAGCGAGAGTGAAGGAACATCGGAAGCGGCGAGTAGCGAGCTCACTATGTAGCTGGCGCGAGCGGGCTTTCTATTTAGGACTTGACAGGGTAGCAACTATCCGCTATTAATCCGATTTAATAAGTGTTTTTGGGGTGGTTGAGGTCCCGTCGAGGACCGAGGGATTTCAGGCGAGTGGCCGCGAGTTGGCGACCAAAGGCAGATTGTCGCCGCGTCTGTATTTCCTCCTTCATGTCCGTGAAAGTCTAACCAAAAATTTGTGGACGTCTGGAGGTCTCATCGTGGAGCGACATCGCAATTCCTTAAATACAAGTTTGACGGGTAGGTTGGGAAACTGGCTGGGGGTAGTTGTATTTGTGCTCTTGATTCCATTTCACGCGTCAGCGCAAGACATCAGCGTGATCAGCGGAACGGTAATGGATAAATCGGGCGCAGCAGTTGCAGGCGCGACAGTGGTGGTGACGAACGCGTCTGGCAATCTGACGCGGACCACACAGACCAATGAAAACGGGGCTTATGTGGTCCCAGCGCTGCCGTCAGGCAGCTACGATGTGACGGTGACTGCCAAAGGATTCCAGAAATTCCAGGCGAAAGGCGTGGTGCTGGATGTGGCGCAGAAGTCGCGCGTGGACGTAACGCTCACGGTCGGAGCAGTGACGGAAGAAGTAATTGTTACCGGCGAAAGCGTGGCGCAAGTAGACACGCAGTCGGCGGAAATCGGAACCACTATCACGGGGAAGCAGGTGCAGCAGCTGGAGCTGAACGGGCGGAACTTTACGCAACTTGTGACGTTGGCGCCCGGGGTGGTGAACCAGACGGGCCAGGATGAAGGTCTTGTGGGCGTAGCAGGAAGCGTGACATACAGCATCAATGGAGGCCGCACGGAATACAACAACTGGGAGATCGACGGCGGCGACAACATGGACAACGGGTCCAACACGACATTGAATGTATATCCCAATCTGGAGGCGATTTCGGAGTTTAAGGTGCTAACTTCGACATACGGGGCGCAGTATGGCAAGAACGGCTCCGGCTCGGTGGAAGTGGAGACGAAGTCAGGAACCACGCAGTTTCATGGAAGTGCGTTCGAGTATGTGCGCAACCAGATATTCAACGCAAATTCCTGGGAAAACAACGGGCAAGGAGTGGCGCGACCGGATTACAAAAAGAATGATTTTGGATACACCTTTGGCGGGCCAATCTTTATTCCGAATCACTACAACAAGGATAGGAAGAAGACGTTCTTCTTCTGGTCACAAGAGTGGCGCCGAGAAATCGTTCCCGGGAGCACCATCAGCCAAAACGTGCCGTCGGACGCGGAGCGCAGCGGTAACTTCAACGACGTATGCCCGGCGTACACAGGCGCGACATTCGATCCAACGGCCTTTCCGGACTGTCCTTACCAGTCATCGAGTCCGGGGACGCCGTTTGTGAACAACACTCTGCCTGCAACGACCTCGACAACGGTTCCCGCGCTCTTGTCGATGATTCCCAAGGCGAATAACACGCTGGGTACATATGGCCCAGGGCAAGCCGCCGGCAGTCCGTTACCGGCTTACATAGCGAACCCAAGTTACCCGACAAATTGGCGGGAAGAACTGATCCGCGTAGACCAAAATCTTTCAGAGAACGAGCGGCTGACGGTGCGATACATCCACGATTCGTGGTCGACCATCAATCAAGGCCCACTGTGGGGCGTGTACAACAATACGTTTGACAATACCAACACCAACTTTGTGGGGCCGACAACCAGTTTTGTCGTTCGCCTGACTTCGACAATCAAACCGAATCTGCTGAACGAATTTGTCGCCAGCTACACGGCCGACCACATCATCCTGTCGAACATCACCAACGTGGCCCTCCCTTCCGGCGGTATCGATCTGCAGCCGTTGTTCCCAACACAATTCACTCAAGCCAATAAGATTCCGGCGATTTCTGTTGGCAACACGAATGGCACGGCTTACGGAACAGGGGGTTTTATGGTGGACACGGGCTACTTTCCCTGGAAGAACGCTAACCCCACCTACACGTACCGGGACATCATGACGTACATCCATGGCAACCACACAATGTTCTTTGGCGGCTATGTAGCGTTTGCACAGAAAAACCAGCAATCCACCGCGGATATCCAGGGCCAACTGGTTTTTGACATTAATAACCCGCATACCACAGGGAATCCCTTTGCGGATCTCCAAACTGGTCAGGTGAGTTCTTATGCGCAAACCAGCGCACAGCCATACTTCTATGACCGCTACAAGATCTTTGAGCCCTTTTTTCAGGATGACTGGCGAGTGACTAGAAAGCTCACATTGAACCTGGGCCTGCGCTGGAGCTTCTTCGGCCGATACCAGGAGAAGCAGTTCAAGGAGTTCAATTTCTCCAATACCAACTACGTTCCTCTGAGTGGCCCGGCACTTTATCCCTACAATGACCCGAACGCCCAGCTTCTGCTTCCCACGACCAATCCTTTTAACGGGTTCGTCCAGTGCGGCGCAATTAATCAAAGCTATCCGGGGATTTCCATGGGACCTACAGGATGCATGCAAAACAAGTACATGAACCCTGGGCCACGCATCGGAATCGCTTATGATCCCTTTGGCGACGGAAAGTGGGCGATTCGCGGCGGCTATGGAATTTTCTTCGAGCATATGAACGGAAATGAAGCCAACGCTGAAGCCCTTCAAGGGAATCCGTCGCCACTGGTTCAAAACGGAAGCGTAGGCAGTCAAATTGGATATCCCAACGTCGGACTAGGCGCCCAAGGAGCCCCGAGCCCATTCAGCGCCACTTCCATTCCTGGCCAGGTGCAATGGCCGTATATGCAGCAGTGGAACCTCAGCGTGGAACATGAGTTGCCGTCACACATCGTGGCGACTCTCGCGTACGTCGGCAGCAAGGGCACACATCTGACACGACAATATGATCTGAACCAGTTGCAGCCCGTACCGGCAAGCCAAAATCCGTATCTGGCGTCGGGCGCTCCCATTACGGGCAACGACTGCCAACCGAACAACGCAAATTTCGTTCTGGATCCAACCACCGGTCTTCCCACAGGAGCTACCACTGCGAGCGGCGCATTTGTGACCGGGCAACCAGCGGTGAATCTCTTTGTTGCGTGCGGGAATCCGGCGGCGGGCTATTACCGCCCGTATGCCGGGTTCGGCAGCATCACCCGTCTAGAGAACACGGCGAATTCCAACTACAACGCGCTGCAAGCCACGGCGCGTCGTACGGTGGGGGATTTGACATTTAGCGCCAGCTATACGTGGAGCCACTCGATCGACGATTCGTCTGATCGCTACGACGGAGGGTTCGTGAATTCGTACAACTCGGCAATCAACCGGGCGAGCTCGAATTTCGACATCCGCCAGGCCTTGTCGCTGAGCTACGTCTACGCATTTCCCTTCTACAAGCATGATACCGGGTGGAAACACACGCTGATGGGCGGCTGGCAGTGGTCCGGCATAACCGTGGCAATGACAGGCGCACCGTTCAGCGTCGCGAATGGCACGCAGTATTCAGACAGCGCGGGGGTGGCGAACGGCGTGGGCATCCCATCCTATCCTGATGTCGTCGGAAATCCCAATGTGGTCCCCGCGGACGTAAAGCAGGCGTTCGGAGCCGCGGGATTGTTTGGAAAACTTAACTACAACCCGACAGCGTTTGCCGAACCCGTGGGACTGACGTTTGGCAACGCAACCCGCAATATGTTGAGACAGCCTGGGCGGCTGAACTTCGATATGGGACTCTTCAAGCGCTTCGAGTTTAAGGAGCGTTACGCATTCGAGTTCCGTTGGGAAACCTTCAACACGTTCAACCACACGCAACTGGATTCCTTCAGCGGCACAAACCCTGGAGGATCTGGCGGTGCAGGTGGTTCCGTCTCTATGGGGTGCAATCCAGGCGCGGCCCTGTCTTCGGGTAGTGACCCGACCTGCGGCGGCTTCCTGGTGCTGAACGGCTCACACTTGCCGCGAATCATGCAGTTTGGCTTGCGGTTCCAATTCTAGTTTGCCGCCCAGGAGTGAGGAGGCAGCAGGCAGCGCATGGTGCCTCCTCGGGTCCAGTCACACCCAGGAAAAAGCCTCCCGAGAACATCGGGAGGCTTTTCTTTTTCTCTTGCGGCGCCAGTTGTTTGTTGCGTATTGGCAAGAGCGTTGGTGTACAATCGCCGCATGAACCGACGAACATTTATTGAAACATCCGTTGCTACTGCAGTTCTCACTTCGCTCTGCACAAAAGCTTTTGCCGATGAACACAAGATTTCTAAGGTCGGCCTGCAGCTGTATACCGTCCGGGACGAAATGAAGAAGGACTTCGAAGGGACAATCGCCAAGGTGGCCGCCATCGGCTACAAGGAAATGGAATTTGCGGGCTACTTCGGGCATTCGCCGAAGGATGTGCGCGCGATCCTGGACAAGAACGGGCTCACTTCGCCATCGAGTCACGAAAGTTACGACACTGTGGAGAAGAAGTTGCCGGAAACGCTGGAAGGCGCTCACGTGATCGGGCAAACATTTCTGGTGTGCCCATACATCGACGAAAAGATGCGGACAGCGGACGGCTACAAGCGCGTGGCGGAAACGTTTGATAAGGTGGGAGCTGCCAGCAAGAAAGCGGGAATCCAGTTCGCGTACCACAACCACTACTGGGAGTTCATACCCGATGCGCAGCTGGGCGGGAAATTTCCGTATGACTTTCTGCTGGAATCGACGGATGCGAACAACGTAAAGATGGAGATGGATTTGTGCTGGATCAGCGTGGCGGGACAGGATCCCGTGGCATATTTCAAGAAATATCCGGGGCGATTCCCGCTAGTGCACGTGAAAGACATAAAGAAATTGCCGAACGTGAAGCCGGAGCAGCTGGCCTCGGTGAATATGAAAGAAGTGGAGAAGGGGCTGACCTCGGTGGGCGACGGGATCATCGACTGGAAGCGCATTTTTGCGGCGGGCAGCATTGGAGGGATCCAGCACTACTTTGTGGAGAATGATGCGCCGAAGGAAGCGTTCTCCAACATTGCGGCGAGCTATAAATACTTGTCACAACTGACGTTCTAACGGACCGCGCCGCATGTCGTAATCCCGGAGTGACGCGGGGGCCGCCTAAAAACAAGGAACAAAGAACCCACACAAAGGTGGCGAGTGGGTCACCCGGCCAGTTCTAGCTGGACGCTTATGTAGAAGCTAGAGCTTCGACCCCTAAAGAAAAAGCAAAAACCAAAACCCGACCAGGTCAAAGGTGCGGCGCCGTCCAGATGATGAATCGTTCTTGCAGTCTCCTCGTCTAAAAGTGTTCAAGGGAGTGTGTATGAGCCGAAATCTGCTGGTTGCCGCCCTATTTGTACTACCCGTGACCATTCTCGCAAGTGACTCACCGAGTTTTCGAGGGGATCCGGAACATCCAGGCATTTATGATACGGCGCCGGTCGCGAAATTCACGCGACTCAAATGGAAGTTTCAGACGAAGGGCATCGTGCTGTCCTCACCTGCCGTGGTGGGAGACACACTCTACGTGGGCAGCGCAGACCACAATCTTTACGCGCTTGATATCGCAACCGGGACACAGAAGTGGGCATTTAAGACCGCGAGCAGCGTGGCTTCTTCGCCGGCGGTGGCGAATGGCACGGTCTATTTTCTGAGTTACGACGGTAATTTCTATGCGGTGGATGCTGCCGATGGCAAGTTACGCTGGAAGTTTCAAACGGGAGGCGAGCGGCGATTCGCGGCCAAGCACCTGCACGGTTCACAACCTACAGCGGAGACCATGCCGGACCCCTTCGACGTGTATCTCTCCTCGCCGGTGGTGTGGCAGGGCGCAGTGTACTTTGGATGCGGCGACGGCAACGTGTATTCACTGGATGCAACCAAGGGAACCCTGAACTGGAAATTCAAGACCGGGGACGTGGTGCATGCTTCCCCAGTGATTTCCGCGGGGGTATTGTACATCGGAAGCTGGGATTCGTACTTCTACGCGATCGACGCGGCCACCGGCAAAGAAAAGTGGCGCTTCAAAACGGGAGAGGATCCCGATGTTCACAATCAGGTGGGAATTCAGTCTTCGGCGGTGGTAGCAGACGGCATAGTGTATTTCGGATGCCGGGATTCGAATTTGTATGCCCTCGATGCGGCCACGGGGCAAAAAAGGTGGGCATACAACAATAAGGGATCCTGGGTGATAGCGTCACCGCTGGTGCAGAAGGATAAGATTTACTTCGCAACTTCCGATTCAGGTATGTTCCGCGCTTTAGATGCGAAGACCGGCGCAGAGCTGTTTTCACTGAAATTTTCCGGATGGCCGACGTTCGCCTCCCCAATCATCGCGGGAGAGATGCTGTACTCGGGCTCGCACTCCGGCACACTGTTCGCCATAGACCTGAAGGAGCAGAAGACCGCGTGGGAATTTCAGACCGACGGAGCAAAGCAGAATGCCGCCACGTACACGAACGCAGATGGAACCCCCAATTATGCGGCAGCGTATGCGAGCGATTTTTACGATGACATGGTCGCGGGAATGCGCAAGATCATGACCGTAGGATCAATCTACGCCTCGCCCGTGCTGGCCAATGGAGTGCTCTATGTGGGAAGCACGGATGGCGCATTGTACGCGCTGATCTAGAAGCTCGTCGGATTCCAACGAATTTCAACATGGTTGCCCACGGACGGAGTGTGAGCTAAAGGATTGAGCGGCACGACCGCGGCAAGTCGATGCGTCGCGGAGAGAACTGGGAGAACAGTGGTGCGCAGCGACCCAGGGCAGGCTATGATGTCGGCACTCGCTCCAAAAAGACAAATCTGAGGTCGGCACATTGGCGAAGGAATCGTCGAAGATCTTTCCCGTAGCACTGATTGCTGGATTGCTGCTCTTCGGAGTGGGGTGCGCGCCGCTGGCAGGTGGACACGGGCAAGTTGCGTTTGCAGCGGTGCGGTGGATGGGGCTGGCAGCGCTTGCGTATGCAGGAATTCAGCGGAGTTCGCTGACATTCTGGATCTTCTTGGCGATGTTTGTGGGATGGGAGATTGGGCTGGATTGGCCGGGGTTTGCGGCGCATCTGCGGGTGTTGAGCGACATTTTTCTGCGGCTGATCAAAGTGATTGTGGCCCCGCTGATACTGGGAACGCTAGTGACGGGCATTGCGGGACACGGCGACCTGAAAAAAGTGGGACGCATCGGCCTGAAAAGCCTGATCTATTTTGAAGTGGTGACGACGATTGCGTTGTTCATTGGCGTGGGTGCGATCAACCTGACGCGTGCGGGTGAAGGGCTGTCGCTGCCGGCGGCTTCGGCAGAACAGAGGCCCCAAAACGTGGCGCCGCTGAAGTGGGACGATTTTCTGTTGCATGTGTTTCCGGAAAACATCGTGAAGGCAGTGGGGGAGAACCAGATATTACAGGTGGCGGTGTTCGCGGTGTTGTTTGGCATCGCGCTGACGCGCGTTCCGGAGAAGTTGCGGCAACCGATGCTGAGCGTGGCGGAGTCGTTGACGCAGGCCATGTTCAAATTCACGAATATCGTGATGTATTACGCGCCGATTGGCGTGGGAGCGGCGATGGCGTACACGGTAGGGCACATGGGAATCAGCGTGCTGCTACCACTGGGGAAACTGTTGTTGACCGCGTACGGCGCCTTGCTGGTGTTCCTAATTTTTGTGTTGCTTCCTATCGTGCTGCTGGCGCGACTGCCGCTGGTGCGGTTCCTAAAGTATGTAGCCGAACCGGCCACGATTGCGTTTGCTACCAGCACCTCAGAGGCAGCGCTGCCGCGCGCGATGGAGTGCATGGAGGAGTTCGGAGTGCCGCGGGAAATTGTGGCGTTCGTAATTCCGGCGGGATACAGCTTCAATCTGGATGGCTCGACGCTGTACCTGGCGATGGCGTCGATCTTCGTGGCGCAGGCTGCGGGGATTCACATGGGATGGACGGAGCAGCTGTTCATGGTGTTTGCGCTGATGTTGACGAGCAAAGGAATCGCCGGTGTGCCGCGCGCGACTCTAGTGGTGTTGATGGCCACGGCGTCTACATTCCACCTTCCGTATGAACCCATCTTCATGATTCTCGGCGTGGACACGCTAATCGACATGGCGCGCACGTCGTTGAATGTAACCGGCAACTGCCTGGCCAGTGCGGTAATCGCACGATGGGAAGGAGAGCTGCTCGAGCCGAAAGCGTCTGCGTCGCTCGAGTCTTTGTGAGATCCTCCGAGACGCAAACTGCGCGTCCCTCAGGATGATACCCTGGCAGGCAAACGACGCGGCTCCCCGGATGGCCCGATGGTGGGCGTTATGCGATGCGGGAGACGAACCGCCAGGAGAGGAGCAGGGATACCACAGTCGTGACTAACGCTATCAACACCCAGGATGCAGCATGCCACAGAGGCTGAGATGGCGGGCGGGATGCTCCGCACCCGGGCAAAGCGCGCTTCCCAGGGAAACGGAATCGGTGGCGGCGCCTGAGATTGCTTGCGCACCGCATTCATCACCGAAGCGGTGAAACCGGAGGACCGGAATCGTGGGCCGCGTGCCGGGAATACAGAGTGCCGGCCTTCGCGCCGGCAGTGGAGCGTTCTTGCTTTCCGCAGGTTTCCAGGTAGCAATGTTGAATGTGAGTTTTCTGCCCAAATTCGCGCACCGATGAGACCTCAGGATTCAGGAAATGGGGGGCAGCCCGGGAACGAGGCGAGAGCCGTGTTGCCAATGTATTGGAGATCTTCGATGCCGATTTTGCTGGTGTAAAAGCCGTCGCAGGTCATCTGGCGAAGGTGCGCAAAGAAAGTGACGCCTTGGGTGAGCGAGGGATCGGATACGGAGTTTTTGCGATAGGCGATGAGGTCGAGAGCTTCGTTTTGTTGCGCGGGGGTGGAATCGAGGAAGGTGGCGCCGTACTGGTCGGCGCAGAAATTGTCGAGCCACATGAGGCCGCCGCCGAATGCAAGTTGGTAGTCTTCGTTTTCGCTGGTGAGGAGATCGATGAACTCGGGTGCGCCGGCTTCAACCGCTCCGCCAGACTTATCGTCCTTGGGCATAATGGCGTCGCAGAGGAAGACGAGTGTGGCGTATTGGTGAGGGGGAAAAAATTTGGGAGTGTACTTCCCTGCCGGAGACGCCTTCGCTTCGTGAACCATTTGATGGACGAGCGCCGCGGCTTCCGCGGGAATGACCTGGAGGATGGAGCCGGCGGCCGCGCCGACAGTGAGATTTCTGAGCACATCGCGCCTGGAAATTCTCGACATGTGGCTACTCCTTTTTTTGCACCAGGAGAAACGTCGAGACCTCAGCGGCCAAAGTGAGGCCAAGCACATACGGCACGACTGAAGTCGCGCCCTCCCGACTTACAAGAACTTTTGCACAAACTCCAAAGCCCCGATCCGCCAAAGAAAACCAAGAACCCACACGCAAAAGCGGCGTGGGGGGGCACGCGCGCGAAAAATCAAAGAAAGATTCCTCACTCCGCAGACTCCGTTCGGAATGACAATTTTGTTGAATAGTAATCGTGACGGCCGGAAACAGATCCCTCGCTGCGCTCGGGATGACCGCGAATTGTACTTCTTCCATCATAGTTAGAGGCTCCCGCTGCGGGCTTGGGCCAACAGATACTCGGAGGCGCGCCAGGAAAGCGCCATGATGGTGAGGGTAGGATTCTTGTCGGGATTGGTAACCAGCGGGGCGCCGTCGGTGACAAAAAGATTTTTGACGTCGTGGGCCTGGCAATAGCCATTCAACACGGAGGTTTTGGGGTCGGCGCCCATGCGCGCGGTGCCGACTTCATGGATGACTTTGCCGCCGGCTTCGATGCCAAAAGGGTGAGGGCCATCGATGTCGGTCTTGGTCTGATATTCACCGCCCATAGTTTCGATGATGGATTTGAAGGTTTCCTGCATGTCCTTGGCCTGGCGGATTTCGTACTCGCTCCATTTAAAGTGGAAGCGCAGCACGGGAATACCCCATTCATCCACGAGATCGGGATCGATTTCGCAGTAGGTATCGGGATTCGCGATCATTTCGCCGCGTCCCGCAAAGCCAATGGTAGTGCCGTAGCGCTGCCGGCAGGTGCGCTTCAGATTGAGGCCGTAGCCCTCAACATCATCACACACGGGGTCAAACAT
>Ga0210387_10004447_pt1 | contig 10746 bp, 7 predicted proteins | sample IncBWC7OmetaG_FD_160108 | JGI IMG/M metagenome (GOLD analysis project Ga0210387, IMG submission 160108) | Forest soil microbial communities from Barre Woods Harvard Forest LTER site, Petersham, Massachusetts, United States - Inc-BW-C-7-O ... | reverse complement strand
TGACCGAGATCTGCCGCCGCACCGCCGTCCTCATGGCGCACTGGATGCGGGTCGGCTTCGTTCACGGCGTCATGAACACCGACAACATGTCGATCCTCGGGTTGACCATCGACTACGGGCCGTTCGGTTTTCTCGACAACTACGACCCCAACTTCACCCCCAACACCACCGACGCGGGCGAGCGTCGTTATCGATTCGCGAATCAGCCGCGAATCGCCAAGTGGAACCTCATCAAGCTGGCCGAGGCGCTCTACCCCTTGATCGGCAGCATCCCGCCGCTCGAAGAGGCCCTCGGGGCCTACAGCGCGACCTACGAGGCGGAGGAGAGCCGCATGTTCGCCGCCAAGCTGGGGCTGACCAGGGCCGACAAATCGCTGGTCGACGAGCTCTTCCAGGTGCTGGCGCTGGTGGAGACCGACATGACGCTGTTCTTCCGTGGCCTGGCCAACGTCCCGGTTCATCTCGCTCGCGAAGCATCGGACGACGCATCCGACGAAGCTTCCGACGAAGCCTCCAACGAGGCGCTGCTGGCCCCGCTCCTCGACGCCTACTACGCACCGGAGGATCTGACGGGCGACGTGCGGGCGCGAACGCTCGCCTGGCTTCGTCGCTACGGCGCCCGCGTCCGGCAAGACGAGGGACAAGAGGCGACGGCGGCGGTGCTCCGCAAGCAGCGCATGGACGCCGTCAATCCGAGATACCTGCTGCGCAACTGTCTCGTCCAGGTCGCCATCGACGCCGCCGAAAAGGGCGACGCCTCGCTGGTGCTCGAGCTCCTCGAGCTGCTGCGACACCCTTACGACGAGCAACCCGAGCGCGCCCGCTTCGCCGCCAGGCGCCCGGACTGGGCCCGCCATCGCGCCGGCTGCTCGATGCTCTCCTGCAGCTCCTGAATCCCCGATCCTGGAACACGCGCGCGCCGGTGACAATCCTGGCACTTTCTCGTTTCGCAGGCGGTTGACAGACCCCGACGGCGACGCCCCTTTACGAGCGTGACGCCTCCACCCACCGCGACCGCCGCACCCTCCCGTGCCTCCAGCAAGCCGGAAGGGGGCGACCCGCGAATCACCCCGCGCGCCGGCCCAGTCCTCTCCCTCGACGGCGTCGCGGCACCGCCCCCGCACGGCCTCTTCCGCCTCGCCGCCGCGCTCGGCCCGGACTTCGGGCTGGCGATCATTTTTCTCACCGTCCTGACGGCGCTGGTCGCCGGGTTTGGCGCCTCCTTCGTCTGGAAGAAGGGGCCGATCCTGGTGGCGGGGGGAATCCTCGTCTCGCTCATCGTCGTCGCCTTCGGGCGGCGCGCGCCCGCGATCGTGCGCGGCGCTCCCGATGCCTGGCGCGACTTCGGCGCGGCGGCCCAGCGGGTGGTCCGCGACTGGGCCCCCTTCACCATCATCATGTGGGCGTTCGAGAGCATGGAGACGTACACCGGCGTCATCCGCAAGACGGGGATCGACGAGGCGCTCTACCGGATCGACCTGCGCCTGTTCGGGGTCGAGCCGACGGTCTGGGTGGGCCGCCTCTCTCATCCGCTGCTGACCGACTGGATGTCGCTCACCTACGGCCTCTACTTCATCCTCCCGATGGCCGTCGCCTGCGCGCTGTCGCTGCGCGGCCGCCGGCACGATCTGCGAGAGCTGTCGACCGCCGTCATCCTGCAGATGGGGATCGGCTTCGTGCTTTTTCTTCTCTTCCCCGCCGGGCCGCCACGTTTCTACGGGCCGCTGGTCCACGGCGGCTTCTCTCCGCCGCACCTGCACTCCCTGAGCGGCCTCTACGAAGTCCAGCAGAGCGCCTTCGACACGGTGGATCCGCTGCGCATCCGGTCGGCGTTCCCCTCGCTTCACTGCTCGATCGCGCTGCTGACGTTGTTTTATTCCTGGCGCTTCGGCGACGCGCTTTTCCCCCGGCGCCCGCGGCTCTACTTCTGGCTCTGTCTGCCGCTGGTCGTTTCGCTATGGCTGTCGACGATCTACCTGCGGCACCACTGGGTGCCCGACATCGCGGCCGGCCTGCTGCTCGGCCTCGCCTCCTCCACGCTGGCGCCGCGCCTGCGCAAAGCGTGGCCACGCGCGCGCGCCGCGGCCAGGGCCGTCTGACGCCGACGACCGTCTGGAAGGCGGCGACCCGATCAGACGCGCCAGGGCGGGCGCGATGAGGAGAGCGGCGCTGAGGCAGGTGGCTTCGCCGAGCATCGCCGCGTACCCGAAGCTCTGGATCCCCTTGTTGGCCGAGAACCAGAGCGACCCGTAGCCCACCACGGTGGTGTACGAGCAGAGCGCCACGGCCGAAGCGGTGCGGGCGCTCTCGACCCGGCCCTGCGGCGTGTCCGGCTCGGTGCGGGCCCGGCTGATGATGTTGACCGAATAGTCGATTCCGATGCCGATGGTGATCGGCAGCGCCACGAAGTCGAGGAAGTTGACCTTGAGCCGGAAGAGCCCGGCCAGCGCGACCAGCGCCAGCGTCCCGAAGGCGCCGCAAAACAGCGTGGCGAAGGCGGCCAAGCTGGGGCCGAGCAAGGCCACGACCACCACCACCGCGCCCAGCGCGGCGATCAGGGTCGCCCGGGGCCCGTCGCGCTCCATGGCCTGGAGCATGTCGCTGAAGACGAACGCGGAGCCGCCGACCAGCACGTCCGGCCCGAGGCCGAGGCCCCGGACCGCCGCCGCGAACCGCTGCAGATCGTGCGTCTTCCAGGAGTCGATGCCGAGACCGGTGTTGGCGAGGACGATCCGCCCGCGCGTCCCGTCCCGTTCGACGTAGGGCCAGGCCAGCTCCAGCGGGACGTCGGCGTCGCCCAGCGCGCGCAGCCGTTCGGGAGGCCGGGACTCCCGCAGCGCCTTGCGGTCGGCGTCCGTGAGCGTGTCGGGATGGCGAAGCTGGCGGTCGACCAGGCGCCGGAGGTCGTCCAGGACCTCGAGCTTCTCCGGCTGATCGGCGGGGAGGCGGTCGTCGAGCGTGGTGATCCGGCTGAAGAGCCGGTCCCGTTCTGGTTTCCCTTCGTCGGCGGCGCGCAGCCTGCGCACGAGCGGAGCGACCTCCTCACGCCGGTTGACGGCCAGCGCGAAGCCACCGGAGATGCCGTGACCGAAGGCCCGGTCGAACTTGTCCATGAGCGCGGCGCTTCGATCGAGCTCGGCGTTGGTGCTGGCCAGGTTCCGCAGATCGGTCTCGAGCGGGTGGTGGGTGAGATAACGCCCGGCGCCCAGCGCCGCGGCGGCGAAGAGGATCACCGCCGCGACCAGGACGGGGCGGGGCCGCTTCGGCAACATGCGTTCGAACCAGCCGATGGCGCGCGGCTCGGGACGAACCCGGATCCACCCGCGGCGCTCGGCGACGGCCAGGGCTGCCGGCAGCACGGTGTAGGCCGAGAGCCAGCAGCACGCCATCCCCATGCCGCCGATGATCCCGAAGTCGCGGAAGCCGCGGAACGGTGTGGCGGCGAGGGAGAGATAGGCGGTGCCCGCCGCCAGCGCTGCCGCCGCCGTCGCCCGCATCGTCCCGGTCCTGGCGATCTGCAGGGAGCGCTCGGCGGGGTGGCCCTCCCGGCGTTCCTCGAAGTACCGGCCGAGAAAGATGATCCCGAAGTTGATCCCGTTGCCGACGACGATCGACGAAAGAAACGCGCTGGCGATGTTGAGGTGCCCGATGGTGAGCTCGGTGAAGGCGAAGGCGACCAGCGCCCCGACGGTGAGCGACCAGCCGAGCGCCAGCACGCCGGCCAGCGAACGAAAATAGAGGAGCAGCGCCGCCAGCACCGCCGCCACGGTCAGCAGGGTGGCGATCGTCATCCCGGCGACGAGGCCGCGCTGCTCGGCCAGGCCGCGAACGACGTCGCCGGCCATCCCGACCGTGACGCCGGGGCCCGTCTCGGCCAGCGTGGCGTCGATCTGGCGCTGCAGCGCCGCCACCAGCCTGGAGCCGCTGTCGAGATCACCGCCGTTGAAGGTCGCGCGAACGACGATCAGCTGGAGCCGGCCGTCGGTGGAGACCAACGCCTTGGGATGGTCGGCCTTGTCCTGGGCCTCGTCGAGCTTCTTGCGGAGCGCGTCCAGGCGATCGCCTCCGGTGCCCTTCTCGGCACCGGTCTTGGCTCCGGCGTCATCCGGCTCGTCGAGCGACACATACAGGGGATTCGCCTTCATCATCCGGTTGCGCAGGGCATCGCGCGCAGAGGTGAGATCGGCGAGGTCGGCGAACAGGAAGCGGTTGTCCCAGGTGTAGCGGCGAAACAGGGCGTCGTCGGAGGTGACGCCGCCGATGCCCAGCGCGCTGGCATCGAGCGCATGGATTCGCCGGAGCAGCGCCGCCCCTGCCCGGGCGCGCGCCGCGACGTCGGGGCTCTCCACGCCGAGCATGACCGTGGCGGCGATGCGCGCCCGCTTCTCCAGCGCCCGCAGCTGGAGCACCGAGGGGGTCGACTCGGGCAGGAGATAGGAAAGATCGCTCTTGACCGAGAGCCGGCTGGTGAGGGCGGCGGCGGCGATCGCCACGGCTGCCGCCACGACCAAGACGGCCGTCGCGCGTCTCGACGGATCACGAGCATTCATGGTTTGAGAAACGAGCCGCCGGGCGCACCGGTAGCGCCCGAATGCCTGAGAAAGTAGGCACCCGAAGACTTCTGGGAACCCCCCTCCGGCGAACAGCCGGCAATCAGGCGGGTCGACGAGACCTACGGGCGGGTGCCTACGCGGGGGGACCGACGGGCGCCCGGGGATCGGCTCGGCTATCCTCCCGGCCGATGGCCAACCCGATGATGGCGCGCACCGCGCAGATGTTCCCCGAGCTGACCGACGCGCAGATCGCGCGCATTTCTGCGATCGGCAAGCGCCGCGAGATCGCCGCGGGGGAGGTGCTGTTCGACCTCGGCGAGCAGAACACCCGGTTCTTCGTGGTGCTGGAGGGGACCATCGAGGTCGTCCTCCCGGTGGGCGATCGCGAGCAGCCGATCGTGATGCACGGCCCTCGGCAGTTCACGGGGGAGATCAACATGCTCTCGGCGCGCCGGAGCCTGGTCCGCGGGCGCGTCAAGGACGCGGGCAGCGTCATTGCCGTCGATCGGCAAGACCTGCGGTTGCTGGTTCAGCGCGACTCCGAGCTGAGCGAGATCCTGCTGCGCGCCTTCATCCTGCGCCGGGTGGCGCTCCTTTCCGAGGGGTCGGATCTGGTCCTGGTCGGCTCGCAGCACTCGGCGAACACGCTGCGCATCCGGGAGTTCTTGAGCCGCAACGGTCAGCCGTTCGTCTACCAGGACGTGGAGACCGACCCCAGCGTGCAAGCGATGCTCGACAGCTTCCACATCGGGGTCTCGGAGGTTCCGGTGATCGTCTGCGCCGGTGGCCATGTGCTCAAGAACCCCTCGCTGGAGTCGCTGGCGGATAAACTCGGCCTGGCCGGCACGCTCGACTCGAATGAGCTGCGCGACGTCATCATCGTGGGGGCCGGACCGGCGGGGCTGGCGGCCGCCGTCTACGGGGCGTCCGAGGGTCTCGACGTCCTGGTCCTCGACAGCACGGCGGCCGGCGGGCAGGCGGGCACCAGCTCCCGCATCGAGAACTACCTCGGCTTTCCCACCGGCATCTCTGGCCAGGCGCTGGCGGGACGGGCCCGCACGCAGGCCGAGAAGTTCGGGGCCGAGATCGCGGTCGGCCGCAACGTGGCGCGGCTCGACTGCGACAGCCGCCCCTACCGGATCTTTCTCACCGACGGGCAGGAGCTGCGCACGCGCACCATCGTGATCGCCACCGGCGTGCAGTACCGGCGCCTCGACCTGCCGATGCTGGGGCGCTTCGAGGGGGTGGGCGTCTTCTACAGCGCCACCCACCTCGAGGGGCAGCTCTGTCAGGGGGAAGAGGTGATCGTCGTGGGCGGGGGAAACTCCGCCGGCCAGGCCGCCGTGTTCCTCTCGCAGCTCGCCTCGCACGTTCATGTCCTGGTGCGCGGGCCGGGCCTGGCCGAGAGCATGTCCCGCTATCTGATCCAGCGCATCGAGTCGAGCCCCAACATCACCTTGCGGACCCGCCGATCAATCGACGATCTGCAGGGCGACGACCACCTGGAGAGCGTCCGCTGGCGCCACCTCGACACCGGCGAGCAGGAGACGCATCCCATCCGCAACGTCTTCTCCATGACGGGAGCCGATCCCAACACGGACTGGCTGGCCGGATGCTTGTTGCTGGACGACAAGAAGTTCGTCAAGACCGGGATCGACCTGCTCCCCGACGAGCTGAAGACCGCCGGATGGCGGCTCCCGCGGCGACCGTACCTGATGGAGACCAGCATCCCCGGTGTGTTCTGCGTCGGGGACGCGCGCGCCAACAGCGTGAAGCGGGTGGCCTCGGCCGTCGGCGAGGGATCGATCTGCGTGCAGCTGGTTCACCGCGCGCTGCAAGAGCTCTAAGTTCGCTCGTCTCACCGCTCTGGCCGACGGTCGCAATCATTACTATCATCCGGACGACGGGCGTGCGGAGATGAGGCTCCTCGACCAATACCGGGCGGTCCGCGCGCGCACCCTCCAGCTGGCGTCGCCCCTTTCGCCCGAGGACCAGGGGGTGCAGTCGATGCCCGACGCCAGCCCGACCAAGTGGCACCTGGCGCACACGACCTGGTTCTTCGAAACGTTCGTGCTCGAGCCGCACCTGACCGACCATCGGCCGTTCGACCCGGCCTTCAAGTTTCTCTTCAACTCGTACTACGAGGGGGTCGGACCGCAGCACGATCGGGCGCGGCGTGGAAGTTTGTCGCGGCCGTCGCTCGACCAGGTCCAGTCCTATCGCCGCCACGTCGACCAGGCGATCGGTCGTCTGCTCGAGGCCAGCGACACCGCACCCGCCGTCGCCTCGACGATCACCCTGGGCCTCCACCACGAACAGCAGCACCAGGAGCTGCTCCTCACCGACATCAAGCACGCCTTTGGGTCGCACCCCTTGCAGCCGGCTTACCAGGCGGCCGGGCCGGCGATGGCGCCCGCAGCGGGCGCGGCCGTGGCGCCGGCGCTCGCCTATCGATCGTTCGAGGGCGGTGTCGTCTGGATCGGCCACCAGGGGGCCGCGTTCGCCTTCGACAACGAGGGGCCTCGCCACCGCTGCTTCCTCGATCCCTTCGCCATCGCCGACCGGCCGGTGACCTGCGGCGAGTACCTGGCCTTCATGCGCGACGGCGGCTACGCGCGTCCGGAGCTGTGGCTCTCCGACGGGTGGCGGATGGTCGAGAGCGAGCGCTGGCGGGCGCCGCTCTACTGGCAGGAGCCGGGGGCGGCGACGGCACCTCGGGCTGGGTCCTCTACACGCTCGGCGGCTCGCGCCCCGTCGAGCCTGACGAGGTCGTCGCGCACGTGAGCTACTACGAGGCCGACGCCTACGCGCGCTGGGCCGGCGCGCGCCTCTTGACGGAAGAAGAATGGGAGCACGCCGCTTCGAGCGCCGCCGCCGCACCAGGAATGTTCGGCGACGTCTGGCAGTGGACGCGGAGCGCCTATGGCGGTTATCCCGGCTACCGGGTTCCCGAAGGGCCGATCGGGGAGTACAACGGCAAGTTCATGAGCAATCAGATGGTGCTGCGTGGGGGGTCGTGCCTCACGCCGGCGGGTCACATCCGCGCGACCTACCGCAACTTCTTCCCACCTGCGACGCGGTGGCAGATGAGTGGCATCCGTCTCGGGCGCGATCTATGAGAGGCAGCTTGACGACCACCGCGCCGGACGAAGGGATAGACGAAGGGATAAATGACGAAGGGATGAATGGCGAAGAGATGAACGGCGTAGGGGCGGACGGCGCAGGGCTCGACGGCGGGCGCGTCGGTGTGGCGGCCGGGGCGCCCGACACGTTCGCGGCGGTGGCCGCGGCCGTCCGCGCCGGCCTGACCGCACCCCAGAAGACCCTCCCCCCCTGGCTGCTCTACGACGAGACGGGCTCCGCGCTGTTCGAGGAGATCACGGCGCTGCCGGAGTACTACCTGACCCGCACCGAGCGCGCGATCCTGGCGTCGTCGTCGGACGAGATCGTCTCCGCCGCAGGCCTGCCTCTGGAGATCGTCGAGCTGGGGGCTGGTTCGGCGACCAAGACCTCCCTGTTGCTGGAGGCGCTCTTGGCCCGGCAGCCGACCGCGCTCTACACGCCGGTCGACGTCTCGCCGACCGCACTGCGGCTGGCGGTCGCCGAATTGCGACGCCTTCGGCGCCTGCGCGTGCGGCCGATCCTGGCCCGTTATCCCGACGACCTGGTGCTTCCCGAGCGAACGGCCGAGCGCCGGCTGGTCGTCTTTCTCGGCTCGAACATCGGCAACTACGAGCCCTCCGAGGCGCGCGCCCTGCTGGCGGGCGTGCGCCGCCGCCTGGAACCGGGCGACGCCTTCCTGCTCGGTGCCGACCTGGCCAAGTCGCCGCGGCTGCTCCGCCCCGCCTATGACGACGCCGCCGGCGTGACGGCGCGGTTCAACCTCAACGTGCTGGTGCGCCTCAATCGCGAGCTCGGTGCGGCGTTCAATCTCGATCGTTTTCGTCACGTCGTGAAGTGGAACGCAGTGGCCTCGCGGATGGAGCTTTATCTCGAGAGCACCGTCGCACAGACGGTGCCGATCCCGGCGCTCAACACCAGGATCGCTTTTGCGCGCGGCGAGCGGATCCACACCGAGTCGAGCTACAAGCTGACGCGCACGGCGCAGCGCCGCCTGCTCGTCGACGCCGGCTTCCAGCCGGAGGCCAGGTGGTACGACGCGCGCAAGTGGTTCGGCCTCACCCTGGCGCGCGTGCCGGCGCGCCGCCGCAGCCGCCTCGGGGCCTCCTAGGCGCTTTCGGCCGGCATGAGGCGCCGGCTGGTCGCCCCGGCCGCGGTCGCGTAGAACGAGCGGACGATGGCCTACTTCGATCGCGACCACCCGACCTTCCTGGCCGACGCCGTCAGCGCAGCCGACCACGTCCGCGGCCCCATCGACCCCCGCTCGGTCGGCGTCACGCTGGTTGAATTCGGGGACTTCTCCTGCCCCTCCTGCGGCGAATCCTACGGCATGATCAAGGCGCTGCTGGCGCGCCGGCCCGATCTGCGCTTTGTCTTTCGGGCCAATCCGCGCAGCCACCTGTTCCCGCACGCCGAGATCGCGGCGGAGGCGGCCGAGGCGGCGGCCGCCCAGGACAAGTTCTGGGAGATGCACGATCTGCTGTTCGAGAACCAGGCGATCTTGTCGCGGGCGGAGATCTCCCGGCTCGCCGGGACGCTGGGCCTCGATCTCGGTCGCTTCGATCGGGAGCTCGACGCCGGTGCCCACCGTCCGGCGGTCAGGGCGCAGGAGGTCTCCGGTTGGCACAGCCACGTGCTGTCGACGCCGACCTTCTTCGTCAACGGCGTCCGGTTCGAAGACGCCCCCAGCGCGCTGCCCGCCGCCATCGAGGGGGCAGCCCGCCGGGAGCGGATCGAGCATCAGCTGTTTCGCGAGGTGCGCGTCGAAGGAACCGGACACCACCGCCGGCAGATGCTGTCGATCGGCCCACACCGGTTGCTGTCGGATCTCCCTTCGCTGGAAGGGGGCGGGGACGCCGGACCGAGCCCCTACGATCTGCTGGCCGCCGCCCTCGGCTCCTCCACGGCGATGACCGTCGCCTGGGCGGCCGAGAAGAACCGGATTCCGCTCGAGGGGGTGGCGGTGCGGCTCACCCAGTCGCGCGGCTCGGGCGGGCATCTGTTCCGGATGGCCGTCGAGCTGCGGGGAGATCTCGACGACGTCCAACGGACCACGCTGGAAGCTGCCGCCGGACACTGCCCGATCTCGCGTTCGCTGCAGCACCCGATCACCATCGACACCCGCGTGACCGCCGCCAGCGTCCTCGACGAAGCGGTCGACGAAGCGAGCGAGGAGACCTTCCCCGCCAGTGACGCCCCCGCCTGGACCCTGGGCCGCGACCCCCCACCGAAGTAGCGGACCCGCTCCCGCGAGCGGGAGCGGGAGAGGCAGCCGCTAGAAGCTCATCAGCGAGATGATGTTGCCGTCGGGGTCCTTGAACCAGGCGGTCTTGAACTCGCCGAAGACGTGCACGTCCCCCTTCAGGGTCAGGCCGGGCATGTCGTAGTGCTCGAAGGCGACCCCCTTGGCCGCGAGCGCGTCGACGATCGCTTCGATCTCGGGGCCCACCCGCCAGTTCACGGCGGTCGCTTTGTTGCTGCCGGCATACTGCGAGCGGTAGACGATCAGCTCCGACCGTCCGGTCTTGAAGGTGAGCGCCTCGCTGCCCGTGGCGCGGGCGATCTCCAGCCCGAGCACCTCTTGGTAGAATTTCCGCGCGACCGTCAGGTCCTTCACCGCGATGGTGGCGATGGCTTCACTGTCTCCGAGCATCTGGGCCCTCCGCGCAAAGAGTAAGTCCGTCCCGCCCCGGGAACCAGGCCCCGGCGGGTGGACTATCCTTCCTGGGCGATGCCCGACGCTGCCGCGCCGTCCACCCCTGCCGCCGCAACCCCCGGCCCCGCATCGTCCTCGCCCCGAGATCCGCGCTGGGCGCTGGTGGTGGCGATCCTCGGATCGAGCATGGCCTTCCTGGACAGCACGGTCGTCAACGTGGCGCTCCCGGTCATGCAGCGCAGCCTGGGCGCGACCGTCGGCCAGCTGCAGTGGGTCGTCGAAGCCTACGCGCTCTTCCTGGCGTCGCTGGTCCTGGTCGGCGGCGCGCTCGGCGATCGGCTGGGGCGGCGGGCGGTCTTCTCGACGGGTGTCGTGCTGTTCGCGGTCGCCTCGGCGGCCTGCGGCGCCGCGCCGGGG
>Ga0210387_10004446_pt1 | contig 10747 bp, 9 predicted proteins | sample IncBWC7OmetaG_FD_160108 | JGI IMG/M metagenome (GOLD analysis project Ga0210387, IMG submission 160108) | Forest soil microbial communities from Barre Woods Harvard Forest LTER site, Petersham, Massachusetts, United States - Inc-BW-C-7-O ... | reverse complement strand
GAGTTTCCGCGCGCGCTCCACGTCGTCGGCGGTGACCTGCTTGCCGCCCTTCTGAACTTTTCCGGCAATGGCCAGCAAAGCTTTCAGTTTGTCTGAAACCGGCGCCGATTCAAAATCGCGTTTCAGGTGGTCAATCAGCGTTTCTTTGCCGCCCAGGTAATACGCGGCGGCCGCGCCGTGCACCGTCTGGCAGAAGAAGCAATCATTCTGCGAGGAGACGTGGGTTGCGATCATCTCGCGTTCGCCCTGCGTCAAAGAATTCGGTCAGCGCAATAGCACCTCCGCCAGTTCGTTCAACGGTTTGGCAGTCTGCGGGCTGAACGCCATCGGACCCAGAATTCCCGGAATACCTTCGGGCAAATTAATATGTGGCATCGCTTGTGGCTCCTTGCGTGGGCATTCGGAACTATTGGCCATGCGCTTTTTGCACTGGTTTTTCCCAGCCGGGCACGGTGTAGCCGGAGCTGGCCAGCCGCTTGCCCATCTCGCGATACATTTCCGCGTCGTGCGGCTGCCAGGTGGCCAAGCCGTCCACATAACGATTGAACATACAGAAGGCCGCGGCGATCAGCACGGTGGCGTGAATTTCTTTGTCCGTCGCACCTTTCGCTCGCGCACGTTCCACGTCTTCGGTGGTCACGTATTTGCCACCCTGCTGCACTTTCCCGGCGATTCCGAGCAACGCTTTCAACTTGTCGGAAACGGGCGCGCTCGCGTAGTCGCGTTTGAGCTGGTCAATCAGTTCATAATTCCCGCCGAGGTGTTCGGCTGCGGCCGCGCCGTGCGTGTGCTGGCAGTAATGACAATCATTTTGCGACGAGACGTAGGTCGCGATCATTTCTCGTTCCGCCGGTGGCAGGGAGTTGGGACCTCGCAGCAATACCTCCACAAAATCACGCAACGGCTTTGTCGTTTCCGGACTAAAGAGCATCGGCCCGCGAATACCCGGAACATTTTCAGGAAGCTTGATATGTGCCATGGCTGCAATCTGACGGCGGTCGGAAGAAATCACAATAATGGAAAAATACTAGAGACACGTGCTGCGTGGCGCGTTCTACTATCTAGCGCTGGGGCAGATCGCAGGCGCCGCAGAGATTTCGTGCCCTCCACTCAAATGAAAGGGACACACAGCTCTTGAACGCTCAAGTAATTTCCATCGCCGCTAAACTGCTGAAAATTGCGGGTGCCGTGCTCGCTTTGTACGCCGTAATCACTGCCGCGCTGTTCGCCATCATGCTGCAATCGCCCGACAAGTTTGCCGGCACCATGAAATATGTTCCCTGGCCGGCGTTCGTGGTGCTGCCCTTCAAGCCGCTGTGGAATGTGGCGCGCAAAGGCCATCTGGCCGTCGGCGACATGGCTCCGGATTTTTCACTGGAAAGCCCGGACCATAAAAGCACGTTTCAGCTTTCATCCATGCGCGGCCAAAAACCGGTGGTGCTGGTTTTCGGTAGTTACACGTGACCTCCTTTCCGGCGGGAGGTTCCCGCTCTCAATAAGCTCTACGAACAATATAAGGATCAGGTCGCGTTCTACGTGGTGTACATCCGCGAAGCGCATACCAGCGACGTGTGGCAGGATCCTGACAATCTGGACGCTCACGTAATTTTCGCGAGCCCGAAGAATATTGACGAGCGCAGCCAGATGGGGCAGCTGTGCGTGGTGAAACTAGGGATTCACTTTCCCGCTGTGGTGGATGGTTTCGACAATGCGACCGAACGCAACTACACCGGCTGGCCTGACCGTCTTTATGTGATTGATAGCGAAGGGCGCGTCGCGTACAAAGCGCGACCCGGTCCGTTTGGGTTCAAACCTCAGGGAGTCGCGGACACGCTGCAAAGGCTCTTGCCGTCGGCTGCGAATCGCTGAGGTTCGCGTTTGTTCTGCAACTACGCACCGCTTCTTGTGCCAGCCTGGGCGCTGGCGCGCGCTAGTTCACTTCGATGGTGGTTACGCTAAGCGCCGGCAACGTGATTGTGAAAGACGAGCCGCTCACCGCCATCGTGCCAGCCGCTGCCGGCTCGACGGGATTTTGTCCTTGCGCGGAAGCAGCCGTCATCTGATAGAGCTTCGCGGTGCCGGATAGCGATTGACCGCTAATAGCCGTCACTTGCGAGCTGCTGGAGCGATTGATGGCCACGAATACGAACCGGCCCGGCGTGGAACTGTCCGAGCTGGCATAGACCACCACATTTTGCACGTTGCTCGAAGCGGCTTGCAGCGAAGTGTCGCCGAAATTCGCGCCGGCTCCGTCGAAATCGCGGAACGCGCGGAAGCCGCCGAGCGCGTAGGAATACGTTCCATTCGGAGGCCAGAAATTCGCCGCGAAGACTCCCTGGCTGCCGAAGATGCCTAGGTTGTCCGCTTGCGCGATGGTTCCGGCGATGTGGTTCCAGCCGCCATTTTCATATTCGGTGAGTGAAATTTTCATGCCGGGAAATTCCGCGTTGATTTTCGCCTGCAGGCGCGGCAAAAGCTTGATCGGAGTATTGCCCAGCTCCTGGTAAATCCACGGATTGCTGTTGGTGGAATCGGTGAACGTGGAATCCCACAGGTTTCGCGGGCTCTGCACGATTAATTGAACCTGCGCGTCCGTCAGAGTGGTGCCGGTTAAATCAATGCTGCGAGTGCCGTTCGGGTCGTATTCCTCGGCGTACCAGTGGAAGTCGTACACGTCCACGAGAGGCTTGCCGTAGGCAGCGGAAGCGGTGCTTAGCGCGGTGAGATATTTGTCCGGGAACCAATTCGCGCCGTTGGGCGTGGCGCTGAGCTCTCCTTGCCAATTGTAGATGCCCTGGAATCCGTAGTGCACCGGCCCGAAAACTACCATGTCTGGGAACTGGTTCTTCAGCGCTTCCGTCATGGTGATGGTCTTCGCGATGTAATCGTCTGACGTCACCGGGTTCGGCCCCTGCACTTCCAGATGCGTCGAATTCCAAAGTTCCGGCTCGTTGTCCAAGCTGACAAAAGTTGGATGCGTCGGGTTCGCGCCAAAAATCCCCATGCCGGAAAATTTCTGATCCAGCGCCCAGACAAATTCGTCCATGAACACGTCAGCATCGGTGGCGGGCGGATTAATCGTGAAGGGTGCGCTGGAGACAGTGCTCTTTTGATCTACCGCTTGTTTAAAGCGGGTCAAATCCGGAGGGTTGGTCACGCTCACCGGACCGTTTTCGTCACCGGCGACCAGTCCTTGCAGTTGCACGGTCATCAAACTTGCCAAACCGTTCGACTGATCCCCAGCAATGAAACTGCGCACAGTTTCGGCAGGGACTGCGCTGCTGCTGAGGTAGTCGTCGTTCTCGTAGAGATAATCGCTGCCTGCGTTCGATGCGTTTGTTTCCCAGTTGTAGGCAGTCCAGCGGTTGCCGCCAGCGCGATCGAAAGTCAGCTGCGGCGGAACGCCAGTGACGCCGGAATAAAAATTGATGCCGTAGATGTACGGGGAAATGGGTTTGGTTTGCGCTGGATTGATGGCGATCGTGACGTTCGCAGTGGGGCTCGCGGGAGTAGCGCTGGCTTGCGTGGAATTGGCGCTTTGGCCCGCGCTGTTCACGGCGGACACCACGAAGTAGTAGGTGGTGCCGTTGGTCACGGTGGTATCGGTGTAGTTCGTCCCAGTGGGTGACGCGACCGCCGTGTTATACGGTCCGCCGTTAGTCGTCGAACGCTTCACATTGTAACTGGCCGCGCCGGTGCTCGCGTTCCAGGTCAGGCTCACTTGCACGTTGCCGCCAGTTGCTTGCAAGCCTGTGGGCGTTGCGGGGGCGGTCAAAGGAGCGCTAGGCGTCGCCGAAACTTCGGACGAGTTCGAGCTCTCGCCGCCGGAATTCGCAGCTGAAACCACGTAGAAATATTTCGTGCCGTTGGTGAGACCCGCATCGGTGTAGCTGTTGGAAGTGGGCGCAGAAATTTGCGTTTCCGAGCCACCGGTGGTGGAGCGCTTCACGTGATAACTGCTCGCGCCGGATGTCGCGGCCCAGGACAAGCTCACTTGTGAATTTCCAGCCGTGGCTGCCAGTCCCGTAGGCGCCGAAGGTGCGGACAACACAGGCGTCGCGTTCACTTCGCCGGAGTTTGCGCTTTGTCCTGCGGAGTTATACGCCGAGGCGACGTAAAAATATTTCGTGCCGTTGGTCAGCCCTGTGTCGGTGTCGCTCGCAGCAGCTTCCGTTGCAATTTGTGTGTAGGGGCCGCCGCTGGTGGTGGAGCGCTTCACGTAATAGCCAGTTGCGCCCGAGCTTGCCGTCCAGTTCAGCGTCACCTGTGCGTTTCCCGCTGCGGCCATCAGGCCCATCGGGGCGGCCGGGACCGTCGTGTTTCCGCCTCCGCCACCACCGTTGTAGCCGGTGCTTGCGCATCCCGCATGGAGCAGCAGGACGCCGCACAATAGACCGAGCACAAGAATTGTGAACACACGGTTGGCAAACTTCATCGGTTTCGCCTCCCAACCAGCGCGACTGCAGGGTTATTTCTCACCGGGTCATCCGATCAACGAGCTGGGGAATAAATGCTTCTGTGGAAATAGGTTAAGGAACCGGCGCGGTCCCGGCAAGCTGTCCTATAGGCCAGAAAAGGTTCCAGTCCGCGCGGGTCATTGGCGTGGGTAACAGGCGCATGTCCCAGGTGCAAATCATGCGCGCGCAGTCGATCGCCCCGAGGTCTCGTTTTCGCCGCCTGACTATTAACCACCTTGAGGCACTCTGCGGCTCTGCGCGTTGACACCCATCTCGCCTCTGTCAAAATCGTTGCACTGGACGCCGCGAAATCAATTTAAGGAGTCACGGATGAACATGTTTAGGCGCATTACTGTGATTGTGCTGAGCTCTCTGATGGCGGCGTTGCCCGCCATGCCTCAGCCGCAAACGGGAAACCAACCGGCGGGCGAGATTAACGCGCTGATTCCGGCTGCCACGCGCAACTCGCAACCCGCTAAAGTAAAAGAGGATTTGAATTGGAACGATTTGCTGCAGACCCAACATAGCGGCCGTGTCCGTGCAGGACTGAAGGACGGCTCCATTCTCAGCCTGGGTTCGGACAGCGAACTGCGCATCGTGCAGCACGATAGCGCTTCGCAGCAGACTTCCCTGGAAATGGACTTCGGAAAGATTCGCAGCCAGGTTGTGAAGATCAATAAGCCCGGCGGGAAATTCGAAATGAAGACGCCCAATGCCGTGATCGGCGTCATCGGCACCGACTTCTATGTCGGATTTGAATCCAACACCACCACGGTGATCTGCTACAAGGGTAAAGTTTCGGTAACGCCAACGAACGGAGCGCACACAGGCAATAATTCCGGGCAGTCCAACGCGGCGTCGAATTCCGTCACCGTCAGCGCCGGCCAAATGGTGGTAGTTACATCTGAAATTCCGCCTGCGGGATTTCAACCATCAGACACGCCGCCTGCAACGTTGCAGGCCAGCCTCACCGACACGGACATACCGACGAACGCCGGGGACGTGCACACCGGCCACACGCTTCGCTGGGTGGTAATCGGCACGGCAGTGGCGGTAGGACTCGGCGTCGGCCTCGGCGTCGGTCTAACGCGCGGTGGCGGGGGCACCACGAAGCCGGGCGCACCGGTGACCGGAGCTCCGTGAGGCTGAGTTGCAAACATCTTGTTTACTTGAAGCCTGGATCATTTTCAGCTAAGGCATAATGGTCCCCGGAATTAATCGCCCACTGCCATTTCTATGAGCTCGCCGGAACAGCGATGGCCCCGCTTTAGGGATCGGTTACGCGGATTTGCGCTCGACCACATTGATCTGGGTCTGGGCGTGCTGGTCACCCTGCTTGGGCTCATCCTGTTCCGATTTTCCGGCATCGGCGCCATTGATTCGCGCGCCGGTTTCGCCTTCCTTCAAAGTATTGAACAAAGCTCGCTGGATTTGCGCTTCGAAATGCGCGGCGCGCGCCCGCATGACGATCGCATCGTCATCGTGGGAATTGACGAGCAGACCCTGCAAGAAATCGGCGCGTTTCCGATTCCGCGAAAAAGCTACGCGACGCTGGTAAACAAGCTGGCCGCAGGCGGCGCGCGCGTGATCGCGTTTGACGTCACCTTCCCAGTTCCCGAAAGCAATTCCGCCCTGGACGCACTGCAGAAATTGCAAGCCGGGCTCGGCTCGTCCGCGTCTCCTGCTCTTCTGAAGCAGCTGAAAACGCTCGAGGTCGATAGCGACCAGGACGGCACGCTTGCTGCCGCGTTCAAGAACAGCGGAAACGTGGTACTGGGCCACATATTTTTGGATTCGCAACGCGATCCGAAATTGGCCGAGCAATATTTCAATATCGTTTGGGCGCACGCGTTCCCGCAGGTTCGCCCGGTGCAGTTCAAGGATGGCCGCCCTGTGGACCTGGGCCTTGCGTGGAGTGAAAACGGCGGACTAGTGAAGAAGGGCGTAGAAGCCAACATTACCAAGCTGGCGGATGCAGCCGCCTCGTTTGGATTCATCAATATTGTGCCGGATTCCGACGGCACGCTGCGCCACGCCCTGCTGATGATCCGCTACCAGGACCAGGATTTTTTTCCCTCGCTCGATCTGGAAGTGGTTCGCGAATACGAAAAGATTCCGGATCAGGACATCGCAGCGTACATCGCACCGAATGGACTGGAACGGATTCAGTTTGGCACGCACGCGTTGCGGCCCGCGTCCGATGGCAGCGCGCTGCTGAATTACACCGGCCCGTACCAGACGTACGCGCAGTATTCGATGTGGGACGTCCTCAGCGGAACCGTGCCGCCAGAAACCTTTCGCGACAAGATTGTTTTAGTCGGCGCAACGGCGCTGGCCATCGGCGATATTCGCAACACGCCGTTCGAAGGCCAGGATGAGGTTTACATGGGAGTGGAGGTTCACGCCAACATCATAGACAACCTGCTGCACAGCGCGGAGCGCGGCCGCGGTTTCCTGAAGCGCGGTTACGACGAAGAAATGGTGGACCTGGGCTTCATACTTTTGTTCGGCCTGGTTTTCGGATTTTTGTTCAGCCGCGTAACTCCTCTATATTCGACGATCACTGTGCTGGCGACCCTCACAGCCTACGCGTGGTTCGTCTATTTCAGCTTCGTGCACAAAGGCCAGTGGCTCAGCTTTGTGATTCCCGCCGGCACGCTGGCCGCGAACTATGCCGCCATCACCAGCCTGCGCATGATCCGCGAGGAACGCGCCAAGCGCAATATTCGCAAGAGCTTTTCCCAGTATCTTTCTCCCGGTGTGATCGAGCTGATTGAAAAGGATCCGGAGAAATACATTCGGCCCGGCGGCGAATCGAAGGAACTCACCGTACTCTTCAGCGATATTCGCGGATTCACAACCATCTCCGAAGGGCTCACGCCGGACCAACTCGTGCAATTGCTCAACGAATACCTCGGCCAAATGACTGAAATTGTTTTTGCCGCTGACGGCACGCTCGATAAATATATCGGTGACGCCATCATGGCCTTCTGGGGCTCGCCGTATCCGCAGGAAGATCACGCGGCGCGCAGTTGCACCTGCGCATTGCGCATGTCGCGGGGCTTGGCGACGTTGAACGCCAAATGGCAGGCCGCGGGACGCCCGCCGATTTCGATTGGAATAGGCTTGAACACCGGAATGGTGAACGTGGGCAATATGGGCTCGGCGCGCCGGTTGTCCTGGACCGTGATGGGCGACAACGTGAATCTGGCGTCGCGTCTGGAAGGCATCACCAAGCAGTATCACGTGCAAATTGTGATCAGCGAGGCCACATATCGGCAGGTCGCCAGCCAGTTCGTGTGCCGCGAGTTGGACAAAATTCGCGTGAAAGGCAAGACGCTGCCGGTGAATATCTACGAGCTGATGGACGTGGCCGCCGAAAAACCCAAGTACGAAAAGTTGCTGGAGCAATTCGACGGAGCCATGGCGGCCTACCGCTCGCAAAATTGGCGTGAAGCCGCCGCTCAATTCACCGAGGTCCTTCTGAAGTTTCCCGACGACGGGCCGAGCCAGGTTTTTCTGGAACGCGCCATGGAGTTTTCGGAGAGTGCTCCTGAAGGCGAGTGGGACGGCGTGTACGTGATGAAAACGAAGTAGCGGGCGCGCGACAAGCTTTGCAAATTGTTCCCACGTGCCAGCTCCTGCCGATCAATTCCCGCGCAGAGACGCCGACAACGTGAACGTTCCCTTCACGCCCTTCTCGCGATTCCAATCGTGATACGTGTGGCACTCGAAGCATCGCGATTCCGCAGCTTGTCGCCCGCCACGATGACACTTCTCGCAAGTCCGAATCCCCGGCAGCAACACGTCAGCAGTTTCCTGGCTGGTGACCGCCGCAGCGTGGCACTCCACGCATTTCAAGAGCTTGTGCGTGTCGTGATTGAATACGGCATGTTGAAACCACCGCTGCGTGATATTGGATTTCACGACGACTGGCAGCGGCGCGCTGGCCGCAAACTTCAGCGCGTGGCATTGCGCGCACGTCTTCCGGTACAGCAGTTCTTCCGATTCCGCCACGCGCAGCGTCACCCACTGCTGTTCCGTGAGCACGCGCACCGCGGGTGGGATTGGCTGATGCGGAAGATTACGGTTCGGAGCCGTCACGCGCAGCTCGGCCGGGTGATTGGGAATATATTGCTGAAATTTCTGTACCAAGAACGCGTGAATTACTTCCGGCGCATCGTGCGGCGCGCCTTCCTGGAAACGCGGATCGAATTGCAATCCGTGGCACGCGGCGCAGTGTTTCGCATAAGTCACCGGCGACATATAGGCACGCCCCGCATCCATGGACGGCGGAAGAGCGTGCAAATTCAGATTCACCGGCTGATCTTGTGCCTCGCCTGACCCGAACCGCAAGCGCGATTCCGGTCGCACCGTGCGATGGCAATCTTCGCAATCCAGCTGCACCGGACCGTTCGGGCCACGCAGATCGTGTTTCAGGTGTATCGCGTGGTTCAGCTTGATCGTGCCCGGATCAACGCTGCCGGCCCGCAATGCCGCGAATTCCGGATGCCCGCCGTTGAAGCGTGTGATGTCAGTAGTGAAATGCGTGGCAGCGCCGGTAGTGTGCAAGTTCGCATGGCACTGCGTGCAACTTACGTCCGCGGTGACCGCCAGGCGCGGGTGTCCGCGATGTTCCGCATGGCACGCGGCGCAAGCGGGTGTAAAAATTTGATTCGCGTGATGCACAGGTGCGTCGTGGCAGGAATCGCAGCCCTGATCGCTAGCGCGCGCGCTGAATGCGCCAGCCTGCGCCACATGGCACGCGCTGCATCGTGCGGTGAGCACCGCATGCGAAGCGGACATTCTGCCGCCGCTATAAATTCGATCGTTGCGCACGAGCGCGTGCCAGCCCAGCCAGAGCAGCGCAATCACCGGAAGTGCGACGGACAAAATAAAACGCAGGCGCCGGAAGGGATGTGGATGCTTGAAATATTCCAGGTCAATCCGCTGCGCCAGTTTCTTGGTTGTGAGTTTGGCTCGTGCCACCAGTACTCGCCTCGATAAATCTCGGCCTGTTTCTACGCGCGGCTTCAGTAACGCAATGCCATGACCGCGTGCGCGCAGCCCAGCAGCAGCAGCGCGAGCGACAATGGAACGTGCAGCATCAGCCATCCATGCAGCCAGTGGTGATAGGTTATCTGCCGCCGCAATTGCCGTTCCTCTTCGCAGATGTCTTCCAGATTTTTCACGATGTCGTGCAACTCAACGGGCAGCAGCATCCGCAACCCTTCGAAGATCCCGGTCGCTTTCACGCGATTCGACAGCGCAGGATTGTGCGCGCGCGACTGTTGCAAAAACGGTCGCAGGTCACGGCTATAGAAGTTGCGCAACGGAAGCGTGTCGGTTGTCGCGATCGTCGCGGTCCCGACGCCTGAGCGCGCGCCGGCCCCGGCCGCCTTATCCTGCAAATTAAGCGGGCCGCAGGCAGCTTCTACCATTTCGTCCGCCTCAGCGATAAATTGCGCGCGCACGCGATCAATTTGCTCGAAGATCGTTTCCATGGGAATGCGTGTGGTCATCACCGGCGGCATGAAATGCTGCAAAGCCGCGCCGAATATTCCGCTGACCACCACCACGATCAGCAGCACCATCAGTACAGTCGTCAGCGGGCCGCCGAACCGGAACCCGCCATGAAATAAAATCAGCGGCATGCTCAGCAATCCCAGCCACAGATGGCCGCGCATCCATGTCTGCGCGCGGCCCAGCCTCCACACCGGAACTTTCTTCCGCGCCGCCAGCAATCCCGCAAAAATCATGCACAGCGAGCCGGCAATTCCGAACATCAATCCAATGGCGCTGCCGCCAGCGGGGCCCGCCGGAGAAGCTGCCGCGTAAACAACGTAAATCGCCGTCGCCACGCCGAAAATAATCAGCGATGCGATCAGCCACGCGCGGTGTGTGCGGTCAATGCGCAAGCTTTCGTGCGTTCCCGTACTGCAGAATGAATGTCTTAACTTTCAGGCGTCGTGCTCGTGCCCTGCTTCAGCAAGTTCGCGAAAAATGCGCGCGGGTTCACGCGATGCGCCGCGTCGTGCGGGCAAGCGTACACGCAACTAGGCTCCGCGAAATCCGAGCAAAGGTCGCAGGACGTGGCCTTCTGTTTCACCAGCGCCTTTTTCTGTCCAGGCATCCCCGGAACATCGGTGAAAACATTGAACGGATGCATGTTGATATTTCCGTAAGGGCAATTCTCCGCGCACAGTCCGCAACCGATGCACCAATCCTCGATAATCACTTCCAAAGAATTTCGCCGGCGAATCGAACCCACCGGGCACCCGATCATGCAC
>Ga0210387_10004443_pt1 | contig 10750 bp, 12 predicted proteins | sample IncBWC7OmetaG_FD_160108 | JGI IMG/M metagenome (GOLD analysis project Ga0210387, IMG submission 160108) | Forest soil microbial communities from Barre Woods Harvard Forest LTER site, Petersham, Massachusetts, United States - Inc-BW-C-7-O ... | reverse complement strand
ATCGCAGAATAAGCACAGCCTTAGTCTGGCCGATACGATGCGCACGATCCTGCGCTTGCAGATCCGCATGAGGATTCCTCAACGCAACATCAGAATCAGTCAAGGACTACAAACGTTATAAGCGGTCCTACCAATCACTGTCGAAGCTTGGAAGTTAAAAAAGGTCAGCATCAACCACACCAAAATAGTTAAAAGTACCACCAACATGATGACTGTATCCGCTGTCTGCAAATTCAGACCCAAGCCCCCAGCCCTCGTCGACAAGATGAACACTTTATATTCCGAATCCTTGGCATTGAACATCTGAACAAATGAGGCTCGCTCCTCTGTCTTTGTCCCACCGTCCAGCCGAAGGTACTTCCACGCCATCATCTTTAAAAAGTCTTCCATGATATCCATGACCTTTGTCATTTGAAAGAAAATGAGAACCTGTGTAACGGAGGGGAAACTATCAGGTCAAACATCACGCGGAATTTGAAGGTCGAGTAATCACTCTGTGACCGGTCCGGAAAAATTTGGGCAGGATTCGGTTAAGTAGCTCGAGTTTTCCGGAGGTCCGTACGAGCTTCTCGTCGATGAAACCACTTGGACTGATCTTATCCTCGACGCTCTCAAACAAGAACGGATGCTGACATATCTTCCTCAGCTGCATCAACTCGTTACTCAATCCCTTCACACCACCCGACTTGCTGTAGATGAAGACATAATCAGCGAATGGTGAAATGGGAATATATCCGAGTACACCTACCCCTTGTTATCCTTGCCATCCGCGATCATCTTGTGCTTCTTCATCTGCTTATACAGCTGAATCTGTAACGCACTCATCCTAACCTTGATAACCTTCTCGACTTTATCCGGCAACTCGCTCTCCACATCCTTCTTCAGCCTCCTCAACAAAAATGGCCGCAGTACCTTGTGCAACCGACGAATAATCAGCAGGGCCTCTTCTTCGTTGAGCTCAATCTTGTCCCCTGTCCCAGAATTGGCGAACGGGGTGTTAAACCACTCATCGAATGATTTGACCGAGTTGAAGATTTTGGGAAGGACAAAGTTGAGCAATGCCCATAGTTCGGGGAGGTTGTTCTGGAGCGGGGTCCCAGTGAGAATGAGACGGTAGCGAGAGTGGTAGTAGGTTGTCAGGGTCTGTGCGAGTTTACTCTGTGTGTTCTTCATACGATGTCCCTCATCTGCAGCCATCAGGTAAACACACAACTAGACTTTGTAATGTTACTACTCACCAATGATCATGTGTACCCATTTGATCTTGCTCAAATGCGGCCGATCCTTGATAATATACTCATACGTCGTCAACAGTACCTGGAACTGGCCGACTCGCAAATCGCCCTGCAACACACGACGCTGAGCGGGGTTTCCCTTGTATGCCACCATCTTCACCGCAGGAGCCCACTTTGCAAACTCCCCAGACCAATTCGTCATCGTGGACAAAGGTACGACGACGAGGTACGGCCCACGTTGCCTCTTGCACTCGATTAGGAACGTAATAAGCGAGATTGTCTGGATCGTCTTTCCCAGACCCTGTGAAGAAATTTTAGCACACAGAGAAAAGACAGTACACAAACAACTTACCATCTCATCTGCCAATATGCCATTGAGCCTGTTATTATACAAGCTCACCATCCACTGTAACCCCTTGATCTGATATTCCTTCAACGTCCCTCCAATAAGCAAGTGCGGTTGTCTTGTAACCTTCTCCGAAATCCTATGCGCGACGGCATAATAATCCACCTTGGTCTTATCCTCATTCACATCATCCGGAGCAATCTGCGCCCCAAATGTCGCCTCCGTCGCCGGCCCCTCCTCCACCTCAAATTGAATCCCATCCCCATGCCCGGGTCCGCTCTCATTCTGCTGTGCAACAACAGCCTGCGCAAGCGAATCCAAATATGCATCCGTCTGCCTCAACAAATGGGTGATACGCGTGTCCTTCGCAGTATCAATCAGTTTCAAATAAGCCTCCTCATCGTCCGCCTTGAGCGCCTTCAACCGCTCCTTCGAGATCCTTTCAATCCGCTTTTGCTCCTCCTTCTCTGTGTACGCATGGAAACTCAACACCGCCCGACCAAGCCTGATCACCCGGTCCTGCGCGGCACGGTTAACAGTCAGCACATCCCTCCCGTGGGCGCATATCACACCAAGTTGCTCGACGTGCTTATGCTTCGCGCGGCGCTCACGATCGACACGTTGCTTCCTTTCTAGTTGCTCTGTCATACGCGCATCGCGGATAGTAGGTTTGCGGGTGCGCCGGAAGTCGGCGCGGTTGAGGGGGAGGAGGGAACCATGTGTGAGGCGCTCAGCGACGAGGGCACGGAGGGCACGTTGTTTGTCGAGGAGGCGAAGGGATTTGAGTTCAATCATGGCACGGAGTTTCCCGTGGGCGTTTGGGCTTGGATGCGGGAGGAGGGCATTGGATTTTTGAGGGTTAACGGGGACGGCGCTGTCATTCTCTTTATCCTCTCTGAGGGTGTGGTCATCCAGAAAGGTGTTGAAACCGCCGTCGCCGATTGTGGCGGGCATAGCTTCGAGTTCGCGGATACGCTGTTGCATGCGGGCTTCGATGAAGCGGTCGCGCTCGTCAATGACCTGGTGGGCGTCCAGTCCTGCGGGCATGATAGTTGGGACGAGGAGGCGCTGGAGGCGAGTTGCGAAGAGTGAGGGGTCAGTTTCGGGCGCGCGTTTAAGGTGGGAGAAGGGGTGACGGTAGGCGTTGTAGGGGTATATCCCAGATTTAATGTCATCTTCGAGGAAGGGGCCTTTCGGTAGGTCAGCGGGATTAATTACTACGTCGGAGTCTTCTGCTTTGACAGCCTCATCGACGTTTGATTCCCCCTTTGCAATCTTGACCGCATTGTCGACTATCCTAGAGCTTACGTCCGGACCTTGTAGGAGTTTCTCGAGTTCCGGGATAGCATTGTTGGGAACACGAATGGCTTGCTGGACAGCATCGGGGACGGGAAGACCGCGGGAGATTAGCTTGAAAGCATGGATCTGCGCTCGAAGAGCGTTTATTTGGTCGCCGGTGAACGAGACAGGCGTTTGAGTAGTTGGGGGGTAAGGCTGAGTTGGCACAGGGCCCGAGGCGATGGAGGGTACATTTAATGTGGCAGAACCGTTGGGAAGGGGCGTGGAGTGGCCGTTGACTATGGGTTGCTGTTGTTGTGGACCATGAGTAGAAGATTGACCTCGGCCTTGCACTAAGTTGTTAAAACGTAACGCATCACAATAAGCTAGACCACTCACTTTGACCAACAGCATGGATATACTTTAAAAGATTGTCCAACTCGTTTGAAGTCTTCTGTTCCATCGGGTTCTTGCGTAGAAAATTGGCACGCTGTCGAAGTCATATAAATTCAAGAGTACTTGATCTACATTGTACAGGTGACATACCAGGATAACCTGCTGTAAATCTGGCATTTGATTCATGGCAGAGGGTCTTGGTTGACTTTGCGGCTGTGCCATACTTGGGCCTAAATTGTTGCCCAGCATTGGAGCAGACATTTGAGGCTGCCGTTCGTGGTTGTGGCGGTCGAAAATCAGTCGCGTCAACAGCCTGGAAACAAAATCTCAGGATGTTACTTGAAGGACCTCGTGATGAAAGCACAGCAAAGGCTTGTGACGAACGTTACACGCTACATGTCACATGGTTTTTTGTCACACTGACTCAACAACGTGAGAAATCACACTCACGTGCTTCAATTTACCAGCGCGTCCTTCGTGACTGGTTTGATGTAAATACTCTTGCTCTCTACCATCATCATGCCTGCTGAACGAGCTGGGGTAAAGTGCCTCCCTACCTCCTATTTTTTAGTTCTCTTAAATGAAAATGTCTAGTACACCGTCGTAATGTTTCTCGTCGATATTTCCCCGTCGATGGGCACAACGAGGACCGTTGAACTTCCTCAAGGACCCAATGGCAAGGAATGCACCACTGAAATGACCAACCTCGAATGGTCGCTTCAATTTGTGAAACTTAAGATTCAAGAAATGGTGCTCTTCTTTTTTGCAGCTCGTGAAAATGATACAAACACTCGCGCTATAGATATTCAATGGACGAAAGACAGATCAATGCGGTGTTATTGTTTTCGGATCCGAAGGTCAATCCCTTAGCTCAAAAGCCCCTATTTCCAAACGATCTCTAACACATCCTCGCAAAGATACCGACAACATCATCAACGAGAAAAGTGGTGGATATGAGAATGTCTCAGAGTATATCCCCATCGGCCAACCCAACGCGGGCACCCTCTCCAAAATCGACGCACTCAAACCATCCACTGTTGCAGGAGATCGTACGTTTTATTCCAGCTGTGGTGTTTCACGCATGAGAAATCGCCCAATTTATGCCTCAACTCGCTCGCCAATGCTACCCAATTTCGGGGCAATTTGAGACACAAGTCGGAACATTGACTATGTGTGAAACACCATATTTTTATAATCCACGCTAACCCTTTCGACAAAGCCATCGACGCCCTCATAGTTGGTATCGAAACCCAACACGATTACCTCTCCTCTAAGAAGACCTGGACTCGCAAAATTGTCCTCATTACAGATGGCGAGAACCCTATTGAGATTGAGGATTGGGAAGCTACAGTCAAGAAGATGGACGTGCTGGATATCGGATTGACTGTCATGTGCGTGTTTATAAATGCTTCCTAACGTGAACTAGCTTGTCTAACGTGCGTGTGTTTAGTGGAGTCGACTTTGACGATGAAGAATTGCCATACGTCGAGGAAGACAAATCTGATGTCAAAGTAGGTCACTCCTTTCGCCTTGTCACTTTTTTCATACAGATTTATCTAATCCACCAATCACCATTCTCGTTCTCCCAGCGAGCGAACGAAACATTCTACGCCACCCTCACTTCCACCCTCACTTCCGGCGTCCTAGGCTCCTGTGCCCTAGCCCTGCGCGAAACTTCCCGTCCCGACATCAAACAAACCAAATCTACGCTCACGGGCACTGTGCTCCGCCTTGGAGACACCGAGACACGTGAAGCAGAGGCACTCGAAGTGTTGGTGAAGAGCAGTAAATGTACGGCTCTGAGCAGGCCGAAGAGTTGGAAGAAGTTTGCTGTTAGGACCGATGATCCAGTGGAAGAGGATATGGGCGACGAGGAAGTGGACGGGGAGGGTGGAAAGAAAGTGGCGTATGTGCAGCTGAAGATGCGGACGGAGTATTATGTTGACAGGAGCGAGGACAATGGGGATGACGAAGATGAGGATGTCAAGATGGAAGTGGATGAAGATGAGGACGAGGAGAAGAAAAGGAAGGACGAGAATCTGGAAAAAGTGGAGAAAGAGCAGCTTGTGAGGGGGTTCAAGTACGGTACGACATATGCTCCGTGTCCGGATGGGCAGTTCCCGCGGTTGAACACGAAAAAGGGTATTGATATTTGTGGATTTTTCCAAGCCAAGAATGTATGTCGCTTTTCCTTGACTTACCCTATCCTCTTCTTTCCACACATCATTTAACACCTCGCTAATTACGCGAAAATCCCCTATATCCTCACCAGTTCCGCCGTGAACTCTCCTTGGGAGAAATCCAATATATCTGGGCAGACCCCGGTCAGCCGCAACAGCAAGTTGCGCTCTCGTCTATCGTACATGCCATGTTCGAGAAGAATGTCATGGCAATTGGAAGGTGGGTGACAAAGGATGGAATGGATCCCAAAATGGGGGTATTGGCCCCGAGTGTATTCGAGAAGGTGGATTGTTTGCTTTGGGCGCAGGTAGGATTTTTCAATGTTACATTCATCTTTATGGTATTAAATGTGATCTATTTATGTGTAGATGCCATTTGCCGATGATGTCCGCAAGTACACATTTGCATCTCTAGATAATCTCATATCGAAAAAGGGAGAAATCATCACCACCCACCCGTACATTCCCACTGAGGAGCAGCTAGAAGCGATGGATAAATTCGTAAACTCTATGGACCTCATGGAAGCGGGTGAGAAAGATGATGAGGGGTGCGTTCATCCATTCATTGAAGTCTAATTCGTTAGCTTTCAGCATGGCATCCATCCAAACCTAACTTACTAACCTACCCACTCCAACAAACAGCAACCGGCTTCCCTGGTTCGACACACGCCTGTCTTACAACCCTGCTATCCACCGCACGAAACAAGCACTATTCCACTGCGCCGTCGTTTCAGACATATCCGCTAACCCTCTCCCGCCTCCCCACCCCGAGCTGCTCAAATACTTCGAACCCCCGAGGAAGGTGCTCAAGCGGGCGCGAGAGGCAATCGATGAGTGTAAAGCCTCGTTCAAGGTCAAGGAAGGTATTTGCTATAATACGGTTTCTGTTAACCAATGAATAATACTGAAAAAAAAAACATTGTTTAGTACCGAAGAAAGTCGCGAGGACGCGGAAAGACGGTCACGTCCACGCCCAAGCCGACGACGAAGAGATGCTTCTGCTCGACAAGAAATCTCCTCCCAAGGGAACCCAATCTCCGGTCCAAATTAGCCATGGGAAAGTATCCCCTTTCAAAGCCGCCAATGCTGGCAGCGACACGGAAGACGACGACTCTGGACAGATGCTCCTTGACAAACCCACAGAAACGGGTAGGAGAAACCAACCGCTCCCAACCCCCGCACGGTCCATGTCCCCACAATTTGATCCAGGAAGAGCCTCTGGCAGGATAATTGGCACGACGTACCCACTGGCTGACTTCCAAAAAAACATTGCGCAGGGGGATGTGGTCAGTAAAGCTGTGGAGGATTTGGCCTTCGTGATTAAGGAGATTGTGATGAGACCCTTTTCGTCAAGAAGGAGTGCGGAGTTGTTAGAGTGTATGACCGTGCTGAGGGATATTTCGCTCAAAGTATGTCTTATTTCTTAGTTTTTCACGATGCTTGGTCTTAATTTGACCTAGGAGGATGAAATTGATGCTTGGAACTCGTGAGCGATCTGCTGTCTTTTATCAATGTGTATACTCCAGCGATCTGAACTGTCCTTCCCGAGTGCAGATTCATTGAGGACCTACAAGAAACTTGTACGTCGGAGCCAGGCAATCGGGAATTTTGGACTCAAGTCCAAGAAGTTGGGAGAAGTATTGGTCTGATTAGCAAGAATGAGGCAGACAAGTATGGAGGTACCTCCACCATATCAGAGTCCAAAGCTGAGGAGGTTCGTCCTATAGCATTTTCATTCATCTTGGGGTGCTCATGCATTCCACGCAGTTTGTTAATACCTGATCTTCATTACGCACTCATGCATGTTACCTCTGCAACGCGGGTTATTGGCAGACAACGTATACTCTGTTCGCCCCCATGTTTGTCACATTGGTACATTCATTGCTATACATACAACAAAAGGTATGATTATTGAATGTAACGTCACCTCAGTTTTTGCCCCACCACCCTCCCAACAGCGTGCTTAATCCCCCACGAGTAGGAGCCTGAGGTTCAGGGCTCGCAGCTCTTACTTCCTCAATCTTGGTTTTCGCAACTTGTTTCCTCTCCAATATGGGCTCCGTTTTCCCTTTCGCGGGGGTAGCGGTAGGAGCAACAACAGTTTGCTTCCCAGCCCGTTCCTGTAAACGATCCGTATCCAGCTGTACATAGTTCAGCGCGATGTTGAAAAATAATGGTTTCTTGTGTGTTTTGGCATCACCATCACTCGAACCCCCGTTATAAGCAAACCAGTCCTTTTTGAAATAGAGTCCATCAGAAGTTAGATCACTTTCGAGTTTGTTGAAGTCAATGTTTGTCAGGGGATAATAGGATGGATTGCCGGTTGATATGGGGTCTGAATCGGATAGAGAAAGTGTGGAGACGGTTTCGCGAAGATAGATAGTCGCAAGTTGGATTAGTGTTAGTGCTTCAGCATATCTTTTGACGGGAGCATAGCAGCGAGCTAAGTAGAAACATCTGTGATTGGTGAAATCCACGGTTCAGCATTCGAAATAGCAACCCAGAAATGCTCCACTGACCGGCGAGCTTTTGTGAAGGACATCCTCGCTTCTACAGCCGAGGCCAGATCCGGGCTATCGTCCACGATGCTTAATGTTCGCATTTGACTGAGACCCTGTAGCACAGTATCCAGCAGCTTGACCGCGGCGGGGAACAGCCGGCTATCCACGGTTTTCGGTTTCAAGGTGGCTGTGTCAGCTCTTGGAGAGGTGGGTGACGGACGTGCATTCGGCGTGGGTTGCGAGGACAGAATGGCGGAAACAAGCAGAAGATCTCGTTGAATACGGCGTGAAAGGAGCTGATAGACAATGTAGGCATGGACAAATTGAATATCACGGGTTCCGCCAGCTGCGGTTCCCGTGTTTGTACTACTCAGCTACAATAAGATCCATTAGCAGTGTGCAGTTGACGTTCTCGAAAAGGATATGCACCTGCTGCGTTTCCACAAGTTTTCGAGCGACTTCTTCAGCATCACTCAAAGCCAGGAGGATAGCGTCATATGCCGCAACACCTTTCTTAGAGCCAAGGCCCTTGTCATGGATCGCGCTCTTTTTTCCATCGACTTTCGCAGACTCCCCGGATGTACTCTGATATTGACCGTCGAGCCTGGCCTCCGCTTCCTGTACCTTCAACAGGACATCCACTAATTCCGGATTCCGCACAGGAACAGGCTGTCCTTCCCAAAGCAAGACACCGAGCTTCTTCCTGATTTCTGCCTTTCCTGCTGCCTGCTCTTCCGTCTTCAGTTTCTCCACTAGAGCGTCATAACCCTCTATAACATCATGTCTGTGCTTGGATGCAAGCTCCCCGACAATTCCGTCGACGTCATACGCCTTGGAGTGGCCCAGTTCGTAGGCGCAATGCCTGATTTCCGGGCCAATATCGTCCGAGAAAAGAGTAGCAAGAGCCTGGTCACGACTGGTGGAAGCCCCTGCAGCTAGTTCATCTAAAAGGCCTCTCGCGACGCTTAGTTGAATCAAGGCATCCTCGAACTCATCCCGGTATCGCAGGAAGCGGCCGTTTAAAATCAATGTGTAAATAGTGATTTGGAGGAGGTTTTCGGCAGAGAGACGCGACACTGCAAAGAGAGTCTGACTGAGAGAGAGAAGCTGCATCGACCAGGTTACAGAACGGCGGAATCGACCAGTAGCACTGTGCCTAAGTGTACTAGCTTTCTTATCGTTCGCAGGCTGCAAGGATAATGTGATGAGGTCTTGAGAATAAGCCCATGCGCGTTCCGCTTCAAGCAGCAGCAGCTGCAAACTGTCAGTAGGATTTGAACACATTCTACGGTATTCCACCAAAATCAATACTTACTGTCCATCTCTGAGATTGTCTGGATTTAGGGGTGGAAGCTTCTTGAACTCACGACCCTTGCCATGCGTCATTTTGAGAGCTGACCGGAGACGATGGGTCCTGTTGGCACAATGTTTCCTGCACTACGATCTCAGTTACTACCCACGCGAGACGTAATTCCCCATACCGGTAACGGGAGAAGTCATTATATCGGAGTCCGTACGCGTTTCGTTGTTCATTCGCAAGTTGCAGTGCTATCCAGTGATACTCAGGACATACTCCATGTATTTGGTATCTCACACACCTTTGAACACTACAGGCGAATTTGCATCCGTCATATCGACTAAATTAAATTGGAAGTACTGGTGAAGTCTTGCAAAGTTCCAGAGTGTGACCGTAAGTTGCAGAAGGTTGTAGTAAAGAATAGAAGGTCACCTGCAGTGAGGCAAGTCCGATCACCATTCCTCCACACTTTCTCCTCATAAAGCCTGACACGTCTATATTTTCGTCGCCTACGTGCAAAATGGCTTCAGAAACTCTTCCTCCGACTCTTCAAAATGTTCTTGATCAGACATCTCTCAAATGGATCTTCTGCGGCACGTCTTTCACTTTTGTGTGACATCTGCTCCTAATCTCTCACTTACAGGCGGAAAGGGTGGTGTAGGCAAGTCCGAAAGTGTGGCCTTATTGCGAGGAACACTCTAAAGCATTTACTTTGTCGTCAGGCAAAACCACTACCTCTTGTTCCCTTGCTATCCAGCTTGCCAAGTGTCGCAAATCAGTTCTTCTCATCGTAAGTGTTTTTGTATCACCCAATGATGCCTTCTAAGCTCATGATTTCTACCCTTTTAGTCTACTGACCCTGCCCATAATCTATCAGATGCATTTGGGCAGAAATTCTCAAAGGATGCGAGTAAAGTCAATGGCTTCGACAATTTGTTTGCAATGGAGATCGATCCCACAAGTTCAATACAGGAGATGGTCGAACAATGTATGCTCTACCCTCAAGAATTGACCTCGAGTTCATTCGTTGACCGTGATTATTAGCCGACTCGAATGGTATGATGGGATCGATGATGCAGGACCTTGCTTTTGCCATCCCCGGTGTAGACGAAGCGATGAGTTTTGCAGAAATTATGAAGTTCGTTACCGCCCTGCTCACATGTCAATATCGCTTCACTTATAGTCTGAACATTAGACACGTCAAATCTATGGAATACTCTGTAATCGTCTTCGACACTGCACCGACAGGTCATACTCTCCGTTTCCTGTCATTCCCGACTGTACTGGAGAAGGCGCTTGGGAAGCTAAGTTCTCTTGGTTCACGCTTCGGGCCGATGATTAGTCAAGTATGTCGTCGAATTTTCCTCGTTGACTCACCGAGAATTAACCCCCACATTAGATGTCCAGTATGATGGGTGGAGAAGCCGGATCACAAGAAGATATGTTTGCGAAACTTGACTCCATGCGGGCCGTTATTACGGAGGTTAATACCCAATTCAAAGATCCAGTGAGTCATC
>Ga0210387_10004441_pt1 | contig 10752 bp, 9 predicted proteins | sample IncBWC7OmetaG_FD_160108 | JGI IMG/M metagenome (GOLD analysis project Ga0210387, IMG submission 160108) | Forest soil microbial communities from Barre Woods Harvard Forest LTER site, Petersham, Massachusetts, United States - Inc-BW-C-7-O ... | reverse complement strand
CAGACGGCCGAGGCCATTCTGCACGTCGATCAACGCCGTGCCCGCCCAGGTCGAGCTCTGCTGGAGCAGGTCGGTATGAGTCAAGGTCGCGTTCGTGCCGAGCTCGAGCGGCTCGCCCTGTGGTTTGACGGCGAATAGCGTACCCAAGCCCGTCACTGGGTCGACGTTGGTCAGGTAGAACGCCGTGGCTTGCGAAAGCGAGCTGCCATCATCGGGAAGCCCCTCGACCTTTCCAGTGCTCGAGTCCGCTTGCGCGGCGAATGAAACACGCGTTACGACCTGAGTCGCGCTCGTCGGACCCACGTGCTCGGCCACCAAGGTGTCGTCACTACACGGCGAATGCACGAGCACCCAATCCGTAAAGTCCGGGACGATACCGCTCATTCTGCAAGCGTCGGGGTCTACCGTTTGGAACGAGAAGCCTTGCCCCGTCGAGTCGACGGCCAGCGAGTGCAGGCCGTCGTCGTCGGCTACGGCGAAGGAGTCTCCAACGCCGAGGTCTGCGACGCTCGACACATCGTTGCCGAAGCGCGAGAGCTCGGTCGCGTTGCTGTCGAAGGCGATCAACTGGGCGTCGCCCCAGACCAAGAAGAGCGAGCCGGTCTGCATCAGACGCTGAAAGTCGCTCACGATCGGGCGGGTCATGCCCGCCCACGGATTGGCCAGCACGAGCCCGCCACCTTGTTTGACCAGAAAGCCCTGCCCCACGCCGAGCTCGATAGGCCTGAGCACGTTGCTCACGGAATATGGTTCGACTTTGCAGTCGATGGTCGAGAAGTGCAGCGTGCCCGCGCCGGTGTCGTCGATCGCATCCAAAAAAGGCAGCAAGCGATACGGCTGCGTCGCTGGCTTGCTCACGAACCAAGTGGCTACGTCGGGCGCAATGGTGCAGCCACTCTGCGCGTCCTGCCCGAAGATAGTCAGGCTTTGGTGCTGGTCGTCTCGGCGCCGCGCGAGCAGATGCACGTCCGTGTCCGGATCGAAGTCGAAGCCCACGCTGTCGAACGGGCCGGCGGTCAAAAGCGAGCCAGGGCCGTCCACGTAGCTCTTCTCACTTGGATCGACGGCGTCCGCGGCGCTCTCGAAGCCGGTCTTCGGATTGCACGCGACGGCGCAGCTCAACGAGAGCGCCAAGCCTGCAAGCCGCGCACAGGCAAGCTGCATGTCAGGCTGCCAAGTCACTGAGCCCAGCGCAGCCTAGCACTCCGGCCGGCTGAGGTGCCCGTCGCGCCTCACTCCATATTTTCGAGTGCTTGCTTGAAGGCTTGGCCAAGCTGCTCCAACGTACGCCGCTCGAACGCCTTGGAGCGCAAGCTGCCGTCCCAACGTGCTTCACCTCCAAACGCCCAGTCCCAAGTGCCCGAGGTGCGACTGGAAATGCACAGCGCGGTGCCTTGCTTGCCGCCGTCCATACGGTAGTCGACGCCGTCGATCTGCACCTCGACCAGTGGCGGGCTGTCGTAGTTGATGGATGTTTCAGGGTCACTGCTCATGAGTTCAGTATACGCGAGGCGCCCCTCGGTTGCCAGCCGCCAGTCCGCGCCCTACCTATCTCGGCGGTTCCCATGCTTTCAGTTGCTGACGCAGCGCCGGATTTCTCCGGGCAAGACCAACGCGGCGAGCTGCTCACGTTGGGCGGGCTGCTCGAGCGCGGCCGGCTGGTTCTCTACTTTTATCCCAAGGACTTTACGCCCGTGTGCACCGCGCAAGCGTGCACGTTTCGGGACGCGGCGAGCGAGCTCGCCGAGCTCGGCGCGAACGTCGTCGGCGTGAGCGGTGACGCCGTGGCGTCTCACGTTCGCTTCGCGGACAAGCACCGCGTGCCGTTCTCTCTGCTCTCCGATCCGGAGCACCGCATCATCAAAGCCTACGGCGCGACGTGGCCACTCTTCGGTCGCATTCGCCGCGTCACCTACGTCATCGGCACGGATCGTCGCATCCTCGGCGCGTTCAACCACGAGCTGTCCGCCGAGAAACACTTGAACGACGTCAAACGCTTGCTGAGCGCTGCTTCAGACTGAGCTGAGCCTACTACGACCAGTCAATCCGTGGCACCACCTCGTGGTCGGATTTGAAACTCAGCGCGCGAACCGCACAACGTCAGCGCGCGGCTTCAGCCCCTCCGCGACGCAGAATCTGATGTTTAAGTTTAAACTCAATGCCGTTCGGTTAAGGACCGAGACCACAATATGGACCCCATCGCTCATGCTGCCCCCACAACATATCGTAGGGTTCGCCGCTTAAGTGAACGGCATTGAGTTTAAACTTCAGATTCGAAATGAAATAGCGCGCATCTGGGGCCGAAGCACTTTTGGCGCTCGCCAATGCAGATGTCGCCCAGCCGATGCCGGTCGCGGTCGGATTTCGAGTCGCGGGGGCTTGCCCGCGTCGAGCTGAATTTTTTCGGTGCCGAGACGCGCCCACGCCCAAACTATTTCAGCGCGTCCAAGTCGAGGACCAGACGCTTCGCGGCGCGCACCTTGCGCGCGCTGAGCTCGATGCCGAGGGCGTCGAAGCCGAAGTGGTTGGCGACCGCGAGCGCGGTGCCGTGTCCGCAGAACGGATCGACCACGAGGCGCGTTTCGGTTTCTTCGCGCAAGAAGCGACACGCGAGTCGGCAGGCATCGACGCCCATCGCCTTGCTCCACGGCATGTGGCCCGCGTCGGCGAGCACATCCGGGCCCGGGTGCGTTACGGCGCGGCGCGGCGCGCGCGCGAAACAGAGCAGATGTGAATAGGTCGCGCGCCCGTGGCTGATCGTGCCTGCTGGCCGTCGACACACGATTTTGTGCCACAAGAGCAGGCAGCTTTCGGCCTCAGCGGCGCGTTGCACGAGGTAACCTTTGTCGACCCACGCGCCCTCGTGACGAATGTCACTTTGATAGAACATCGTCAGGCCAGGCGCCGGCACCCAACGGAGCACGGCGCGCGCCGCCGCATCGAACCAAGCTTTCCAACCTTCGAAGCCGAGCTCGGGAAGCTCGGATGTGTCGGGCAGTGACGTAATGACGCTCGTGTCCGTCGGCGACGGGTTCTCGCTCAACCACGTTAGAGCTTCGGTCTGGATGATGCGGCGAGTCGGCGTCGCGGGCTCGCTTCGGCTCGTTTGGCTCGGCGAGTCCGCCACGCGCTCAGCTCCCGGAGATCTCGGCCAGCTCGGCTTCGACGCTCTCCCATTCGCCGACCCAGAGCTCGATCTGTTTGACCAGACTGCGGCTTTCTTCCTCGAGCTTTTTCAGATCGGCGGCGCTCGTGCGCTCGAAGAAGCCATCTGCGGTGTAGCTGTCCGCGATCGTCTTCTTGCGTCTCTCTGCGGTCTCGATTTGCGCGAGCAGTTTGTCACGCCGCCCGGGCAGCGTGGCAAGCTTGTTGCGGCGTCGCTTCTGCTCCTCCCAGGACAGACCGCTCGCTGCGGGCGGCGGCGGCTTGCTCTGATTCTTCGCGGAAGTCTTCGCCTTCAAGCTGACTGCGTCGATGTCCAGGTGATCGTCGCCTTCACGCGCCAGATATTCGGCGTACGTGCCGGGGAATTCGCGCGGCCCCTGAGCGGTGACCTCCAAGATGCGCGTGGCCAGCTCGGAAACGAACCAGCGATCGTGCGACACGAAGATGACCGTGCCTTCGAACGCCTTTAGTCCTTCGACCAACGCCGCAATGGCCTCCAAATCCAAATGATTGGTGGGCTCGTCGAGCACCAAAACATTGGGCTTTTCCGCGATGATTTTACAGAAAATCAAACGCGCCGCTTCGCCGCCCGAGAGTGACCCGACCGGCTTTTGCACGTCGTCCCCGCTGAACAGCACGCGACCGAGCATGCCGCGCACTTGGGCCGTGCCCTCACTCGGGCAGGCGCCCCACACGTACTCGAGCGGCGTCATCTTGTCGCTCTGCAAGAGCTCGTGATGGTCCTGCGCGAAGTAACCGAGCCGCACCTCATGCCCGAAGTGAACTTTGCCGCGGTCCGCTGCGATGCGCTCCATGATGATCTTGAGCAGCGTGGATTTACCGAGCCCGTTCGGGCCGATGACCGCGAGCTTCTCGCCGCGCCGCACCGTCAACGACACGTCGTGCAGGACGACTTTTTCACCGTATGCCTTGGAGACCGACTCGACCTCCAGCACTTCTTTGCCGCTCGGACGTTCCTGAGTGAATCGAAACAGCGGTTCGCGCCGCGAGGTCTGGGCGAGCTCTTCGACCTCGATCTTTTCGATCTGCTTGAGCCGGCTCTGAGCTTGCTTGGCTTTGGTGGCTTTTGCACCGAAGCGATCGACGAATGCGCGCTTCTCGGCGATGATCTTCTGCTGGCGCGCAATTTCTGCCTCTTTGCGCTCGCGCACGGCCTGCTTTTCGATCACGAACCTGGCGTAGTTTCCGACGTAGCTCGTCACCGTGCCGTAATCGACGTCCAAAATGTGCGTCGCGATATTGTCGAGGAAGCGTTGGTCATGGGAGATGACGAGCGCGGTGCCGCGATAGCCGGCCATGAATTTTTCGAGCCAGCGAATGGACAGAATGTCCAAATGGTTGGTCGGCTCGTCGAGCAGGAGCACGTCGGGCCCACCGATCAAGACTTGCGCCAGGAGCACGCGCAGCTTGAAGCCACCGGACAACGTCGCAAGCTTCTGGCGGTGCGACGCAAGCGGAATGCCCAGGCCCTCCAGAATGGAGGTGGCGCGCGCTTCGAGCGTGTAACCGTCGTGCGTGCTGATTGTGTCTTCCAGCTCGGCGAGCTGCCCGGCGTCGCCATCGCGGTCGATGATTCGGCTGCGCTCTTCGAGTGCCTTCCAGACGAGTGCGTCGCCCATCATCGCGACGTGCAAGATCAACGCTTGATCATCTAGAAAATGGTCTTGGCGGAGCACGCCGACGCGCGCGCGCTTCGGGAACGAGAACGTGCCGTTCGTCGCGGGCTCGTCACCCGAGATGACGCGAATGAACGTGGTCTTGCCCGAGCCGTTGGCGCCAACGAGCCCGTAGCGTGAGCCTTCATTGAGCTCGAGGCTCACGCCTTCGAAGAGCGCGCGCGCGCCGTAAGACTTTCCGAGATCGACCGTGCGAATCATGACCGGACGGGGCAATGCCCCAGGCGGTGTAGCGAGTCCACTAGGAAATTGTCGGCCGTGCGCCGTCCGTGGCCGAAGTCGGGGGCGGAGCCGCAAGGCGAATGCGCGCGCGGCTCGCGCAAGCCGCGCAAACCAGCACGAAGCCGGCGGTGAGTAGCATGGCCAGGGTCACGTGCTCGCCGAGCAGTAGCCAGGACCAAAACAGTCCGAGGATGGGCTGCGCGAGCTGCACCTGACTGGCGCGCGCGATGGTGGTCCGGACGAGCCCGCGATACCAGGCGAAATACGCCAAATACATGCTAACCAAGGCGACGTACGCGAAGCCGAGCCAGGCGCGCCAGGAGACCGCCGCTGCGAACGTGAGCGGGTGGCGTGGCAATGCAAGCACGGTGAGCGCGCTGGACAGTGGCAATGATAGCACCAAGGCCCAAGAGATCACGCGCCAGCCTCCGAGTCTGCGTGTGAGCCGAGCGCCCTCGCCGTAGCCGAAGGCGGCGCTCAGTACGGCCGCGACTAGCCAGGCGTCGGCGGCCGCGACGTGCAGGGAGGCTTGCGTGAAGCCGAAGGCGAAGACGGCCAAAGCTCCGCAGGACGACGCTAGCCAGAACTCGAGCGATGGCCGTTCGTCGTTGCGCGCGACTGCGATCAGTGCGGTTGCCATGGGCACGAGCCCGATGACGACGAGCGCGTGCACCGCTGGCACTGAACCGAGCGCGATCGCGCTGCATATCGGGAAGCCGAACACGACGCCGAGCGCTACAAGTGCTAGCGCGGTTAGATCCGCTCGTGCGGGCCAGGGCTCGCGGCGCACGACGAGCACGCACGCGCCTGCGACAACCGAGCGGCCCGCGCCCACCAGCCACACGCCGAACTCGGGCACTGCCGAGCGTGTCGCGGGTACAGTGAGACTGAAACAGAGGACGCCGAGTGCGGCCGCGCCGAGCTCGGCGAATGGCTCAAAAAAGCGCTCTGTTCGGGTCGTAGCGTTATCCAAAGCGATGAGGTAGCGTTACTCAGTCCTGACATGGAAATAGATAACAGCGTTTCGCCGAACGGCAAGCCCTCGAAGGCCGATGCGCGCATCGCCGCCGATCTGCGCCGCCGGCTACGGCTCATGACGCCCGGTGCGCGCTTGCCGTCCGTGCGCGAGTTGAGCGCGCAATACGCGGCTAGCCCAGTGACGGTGCATCGCGCGATGGCTCAGCTCGCGCGCGAGGGTCGAATCGTTACGCGGCCAGGGGATGGCACGTACCTCGCTGAACGAGTCAGTGAAGGGCTGCGCGCGGATTCGTCATGGCAGCTCACCGTGCTCGGCCCAGCCAGCGATGCCGCGGCGAGCGCCGCCTTCGAGCTGCCGTTGCCGGGCTCGCTGGCGCTTGGCAGCGGCTACCCCGACGTCTCTCTGCAACCTCTTTCGCTGCTCAACAAGGCCGCGCGTCGGGCCGCCGCCAACGCGCGCGCGTGGGATCGTTTGCCGCCAGAGGGGCACCCCGAGCTTCGGTTGTGGTTCGCTCGCGACGTTGGAGGTGACGCGACCGCGAAGGACGTGATCTTGGTCTCGGGTGGGCAGGCCGCGCTGGCCGCGACGTTTCGTACGCTCGTGCCATTTGGCGGCCCAATCCTGGTCGAATCGCCGACTTACTTCGGCGCGCTGAGCGTCGCTCGCTCGCTCGGTCTGCGGCCGGTCCCAGTGCCGCTCGACGCGCAGGGCATTCGCAGTGACCTGCTCGAGGCCGCGTTCGCTTCGTCGGGAGCGCGGGCGCTGTATTTGCAGCCCGCGTTCTCGAATCCGTCAGGCGTGACGCTCTCGCCTGAGCGCCGCAAGGACGTGTTGCGCCTGGCAGAGCGCGCAGGCGCCTTCGTGATCGAGGACGACTATGCGCGCGATCTCGGCTTCGGTGTGGCGCCGCACGCGCCGCTCTTTCGGGACGGGGGCGATCGCGTCGTATATATCCGTTCGCTCACCAAATCGACCGCGCCGGGACTGCGCGTCGCGGGGGTCGTCGCCAAGGGCCCGGTGCTTGGTCGGCTGCGCGCACTGCGTGCTACCGAAGACTGGTTCGTCTCCGGGTTGCTTCAGGATGCCGCGCTCGAGCTGGTCAACGCACCGGGCTGGAACGCGCACGTGCGCCTGCTCCGGCACACGCTGCGCGAACGGCGAGACGTGGCGCTGCGCGCGCTGGCGCGTCATTGGCGCGCCGCTCGGTTGGCGCGCGTGCCCGAAGGCGGCTTCAGTTTATGGCTGGAATTACCGGAGAAAGTCGACGATCTCGGCTTCGTCGCGGCAGCCGAGCGCGCTGGCGTTTCGCTCACGGCGGGGGCGCCTTGGTTCGCGGCCGAACGCCCTGGGCCGTTCGTGCGCATCAGCACTGCGGGCGCGACGGCCGCGGATCTCGAAGCGGGCATCGAGAAGCTCGGCGCGATTGAGCTGTGAGTGAGCAAGCCAGGGGCGCGCGCAGCGTTTACACTGCGCGGGCTTGCCAGCGCTTCAAACACGCCAAGAGCCGCGCATGTCCCTCGGGCCACGCACCCAGGCCGGAGCTGGCGTTGATGTGGCCGGCCGAGCCGATGTCCACGAAGTCTGCGCGCCAGCGCTCCGCGAACAGCGCGGCGCGTTCGCGATCGACGTACGGGTCGTCGCTGCTGGCGACGACTTCAGCCGGGAATGGCAATGGCAAAAGCGGAATCGGGGAGAAGCAGCGTACCTCGTCCGGGGTGCAGCGGCGTGAGTCGACGTCGGCCGGTGACACCAAGAACGCTCCGAGCACGTTGCTCGGTCGAGACTTGGCAAAATGCGCGACCAACGAACAAGCTAGGCTGTGCGCGACGAGCACGACGCCGCTCGGTACCGCACTGACTGCCCGTTGCAGATTGATCAGCCAGTCGCCGAGCACGGGGGCATCCCAGTTGCTCTGCTCCACCCGCTGATAGCCATGCGCCTGCTCCCAAAGTGATTGCCAATGCTCGGGGCCGGAATTCCCGAGACCGGGCAGGATCAGAACCTCCGCATTTGCCATGCTGAGCTCATCATAGGCGGCGGACGCAGCTTGCCAAGCGCACGGCGAAACGTGCTCTCGGCTGGGGCTTTCGAGCTCGTTGCGCAGCGACAACGCTCTGTTGTGCGGGGCGCTCTTCCGATGCCGGCCAGAGAGGCTTAGCTTGGCGGTTGTTTTTTGGAGGTAGAGATGATCGCAGTCAGGAAAGCAGCAGACCGCGGGCACGCCGAGCATGGTTGGCTCGACTCATGGCACACGTTTTCTTTTGGGGACTACTACGATCCGAAACACATGGGGTTCCGGTCGTTGCGTGTCATCAACGAAGACCGCGTCGCAGCAGGTAAAGGGTTCCCCACCCATCCGCACCGGGATATGGAAATCCTAACCTACGTGCTCGACGGCGCGCTCGAGCACAAAGACTCGATGGGCAACGGCTCCGTGATGCGCCCGGGTGACGTACAGCGGATGACCGCTGGGACCGGCGTCGCGCACAGTGAGTTCAACGGCTCGCGCGAAAACGCAGTGCATTTCTTGCAAATCTGGATCCTGCCCGAGAGTCGCAATCTCGAGCCCGGGTACGAGCAGAAGAACTTCACGGCGCAAGACAAACAGGGCAAATTCAAGGTCGTCGCTTCGCGTGACGGAGCTGACGGCGCGGTCCTCGTGCATCAAGACATGACTCTCTTGGCGGGGTTGTTCGCCGAGGGTGAGCAGACCCAATATGCGCTCGCTGCGGGGCGATCGGCGTGGCTACACGTTGCGCGCGGCAAGCTGCGCGTGAACGGCGTCGAACTCGGCGCGGGCGACGCGCTGCAAGTCAGCGATGAGACGGCGCTCGACGTGACCGGTGTGAGCGACGCGGAAGCGTTGCTGTTCGACTTGAGCTGACAGCTCAGGGTGCGCCAGCGGCGCCGGTTTCGCCGGCTGCACCGGTATCACCACCGGCGCCGGCGCTGCCGCCGCCGTTCAGCGACGGAGGCACGCAGCCCCAAACTAGGGTGTTGCCTTGGTAGATCACCACGTGATCCCAGACGGTGAACGCCGTGTCTGCCGCGTTGAAGGAGTAGTCGTTCGACTGGATTTGGAAGGGCGCGTCGTAACCGTTCGGCTGCATGTCCCAGCTGATGGTGCCCGTCGAGCCCATGGCGATGCTGCCCGAGGAAGTGAAATCGATCTCGGTGTAGGAGTCGGCACCTTCGAGAGGCGTCGCGAGCGGAACGATCGTGAGCGTAGTTCCCGCGAGCGGCAGGTAAGGATTGTCGAGCTGTGACTCGTAAATGGACGTCGTCCAACCTTGCGTGTGTTCGTCGCTGAAGAAGTAGCGGATCTTGAGATCTGCAACGGGGATGGGTGTGCTGCTCGTATTGATGAATTGGTATTGCCCGGTGATTTGCTGACCCGTGTTGCTCTGCTTGTACGAGAGCGACATGGTTGGGTTCACTGCGCACACACCGGTGTCGAACACCGGCGCGCTACCGCCGCTGCCGCCCGCGCCGCTCGTACCCCCGGCGCCGCTCGTACCGCCTGTGGCGGTGCCGCCTGTGCCGCCGTTCGAAAGTCCGCCCGCTGCGCTGCCGCTCGCGCCGCCTAGATCACTCGAGCCGGCGAAGGAGCTCGCGCCGCTGCTGCCTGGGAGCCCAGCCGAGCCCCCGAACGCGCCGTTCGAGCCGCTCGCACCCGGTGTGCCACCGGTGGTGTCGCTGTTCGCGCCGCTGAAGCCATCCGAGCCGCCACTAGAATCACCCGGTGCCGTGCCGTTTTGCGCGGTGGCGCAGGCGGCAAACCAGAGTGGGGCGAGACACAGTGCGCTCAAACGGGATAGCTTCATGCACCCAATTCTGGAACCGGTTTCATACTTTGTAAAGAGCCTTGATCAAGGCCCAGCATGGCCTGCGAGGTCCGCTCCGCAAATGCTGAGATATATTCGATTTACGTCCAATTCGCGCAGGCACACCGCGCGCTCGCGCGAGGTTCGTAGCGGCGAGCGGCGGGAAGCGCGCGCGCCGACGGGCGCGTCACTTACTCGTCGAGCGCGAGGTGCTCCGTTTGGCGGCTCGGCGCGCGCGCGCCTCCAAATCGTCGAGCGACGCGGCCTGCAGTTGCGCTGCAGCGGCTTCGCCCTCCACGTCCACGTCCTCGGCGGCGATGTGCAGTTCTTCTGCATCGACGACTTCGTCGTTGTTGGGCGTGTCCTCGAAGGTGAGCACGTGATCGAACAGCGTGTCCGCGTTGCTGAACGCTTCGGCGAGTGCCGTGATTCTGCCGTCGCGGATGGTGTGTACACCTGCGCGAATTGCCGTCATCAGCGTTTCTTTCACGCCCCCGCCGTTGACGGCTGTGGCGGAGATCACGGGTACTGCGTCGTCGAGTTTGAGCCGCTTGCGCAGCTTGTCCGGGCTCAGCGCGCCGTCCACGTCTTGCTTGTTGGCTTGCACGACCAGGGGCAGCTTGTCATCTCTGCGGCGCATCAGCGCGCGCAAGCGTGAAAAGGTGCGCATCGTGTCGGGGATCTGGGCGGGGCTCGAGTCGCACACGAAAGCGACCACGTCGGCCATCTCGATCAGTGGCTTGCGGCGGTACGCGCGTTGCACCTGGCCCGGCACGGTGATGAGCTGGAATTTGAGGGCTTGGCCGCCCTGGCTCGGTCCGTCGATTTCGAGCCAATCGAAGAACATCGTCCGCCCTTTGCGCTC
>Ga0210387_10004439_pt1 | contig 10757 bp, 8 predicted proteins | sample IncBWC7OmetaG_FD_160108 | JGI IMG/M metagenome (GOLD analysis project Ga0210387, IMG submission 160108) | Forest soil microbial communities from Barre Woods Harvard Forest LTER site, Petersham, Massachusetts, United States - Inc-BW-C-7-O ... | reverse complement strand
TACCCCCGGGGGGAGGGGCGAGTAACCAACTAACGAGAGGAGGGTTTAGCGGGAGTTTCCGTCTGCTCCAGATCTGTGCCGAGCAGCCACCGCAGCGGCTTCTGTATCGCTCGCAGCAGCGCGCGCGCTGCAACAACCGCGGCTCCCAGACAGATGATCGCGATGGAAGCCGCGATCACCGGATGGTGTGTTGCGAACCAGGTCAGCCCAATGGCTGCAGCATCCTCGGTCGTACTCAACGCAATGTTCGACACCGGCTCCGGACTCGGCGTCACCGCCGCACGTAGAGCAGTCTTCGAACCATGCGCAGCCAGTGCAACGCCTGCGCCAATAGCCGTCGCCAGCACCTGCATCTGCGGCGAGAGCTGCGAGCTGGCGTGGTACGCGACGAGAGCAGCAATGGGAATTCGAACCACCGTATGCAGGGCATTCCAGATCACATCGAAGCCAGGAATCTTGTCGGCCACGAACTCGATCGCGAACATGATCCCGCACACCACCAGAACCCAGGTGTGGCCGAGCGAATCAAGCCCCGGAGGCAGCGCCACCCACTGCGTGCGGGCCAGAAGTCCAAGCGTCAGAACGGTGGCGTAGATATTCAGGCCTGCGGCAAAGCTGGCAGCAACCACAAGCGCCGTAATGTTTGCCGGACTGAAGCTCATTTGGCTGAAAGTGTACAGCCTTTCGAAAAAGGCCGTTCACTTTTATTAGCCAAAATGCCTTCTAGAGACGCACAGCCCGTTTGATCTGAGCGTACTGCAGCAGGATGAAGCTGTCGGTCATTCCGGCGATGTAGTCGGCAACGACTCTCGCCAGCCCTTCCTTCTCCACCTCTTCGAAGTGGCCGACCGGCAGTTCCTCAGGATCGTTGATCCAGTAATCGAAGAGCGCAGTGACCACCTCTTCCGCCTTATCGTGCTCATGCTCAAGCGCAGGGCAGGTATAGAGCGTGTCGTACAGATAGCGCTTCTCCTGCAACCGCTCCGCCTCCACCTCTGGCGAAAAGAGCGCCAGCCGCGTGGGATGTCTGCGAATGTCGGCAAGTGACTCGGCGCCAATGGCCTGGGTGTTGCGAGCGGTATTTTCAATCAGATCGTCGGTGAGAACGTTCTGCATCAGCTGCAACGCCTCGTTGAAGAGGAACTTCTCGTCAACACCAGCGTGTTCGCGCTCGACCATCTTGTAGCATCGCGCGACGATATCCACATGTTCGCAGATGTGAGGAATCTCAAGCAGTCCCGACTCGACTCCATCGTCGAGATCCGCCGTAAGATACGCGATCTCGTCAGCCAGGTCGATCAACTGTGCCTCGAGCGGCGGCCTCTGATCCAGCAGAAAACCTGCGAGATCCGGATGCTTCTCAACGTTGTAATCACGCGAGTGCTTGATGATGCCCTCGCGAACGCCAAGCGTGAGATTCAGTCCGCGATGCGCCGCATATCGCTGTTCGAAGTGCTCTACGATTCGCAGCGCATGAATGTTGTGGTCGAAGCCACGATCATGGCGCTTGAGCGCCCGATCCAGCGCACGCTCTCCAGCGTGCCCAAACGGCGGATGTCCGATGTCGTGAACCAAAGCCAGCGTCTCGGCCAGGTCTTCATGCAAGCCAAGCGCAGCCGCTGCCGCACGAGCAATCTGCGCGACTTCGATGGTGTGGGTAAGCCGGCTGCGAAAGTGGTCCGAAGCGCGACTCGTGAACACCTGCGTCTTCCCCGCAAGACGCCGAAAAGCCCGTGCTTGCACAATACGCTCTCGGTCACGCTGGAAAGGAGTCCGCGAGGGCCGAAAAGGCGCAGGGTACACACGGGTCAGAAGAAGATCGTCCGGGTCAGCGACGACCGCGCATCGATGAAGATCGAATGCCATAGTCACATTCAAGTGTAAAGGCAGACACCAGAACGGATGTCTGCCTCCACAGGTACTCAGTTACTATTTGACTGCGGTCGTAGCCTTGGCGAGCTTTACACGAGCGCTTTCAAGTTTGTGTTGAACTTTGGCAACATCGGCAGGATCGGCATCCGCTGGTAGAGAATGCGCGTATTCGGTCATCGAACGTTCCCACTGCGCAACGGCCATCTTGAGGTTGCCGGTCTTCTCGTAGACCTCACCGAGATGATCGTGAACGGTAGGATCCGTGTTGATGCGCTCATTCGCCTTACGCAGATTCTCCTCAGCGAGAGCGTACTGACCAGACTTGTAATAAACCCAACCAAGCGAGTCTAGAAACGCACCATTCTGCGGATCGAGATCGACCGCCTTTCGGATCAAAGCGAGCGCTTCGGGAAGCCGAACTCCACGATCGGCGAACATATAACCGAGATAGTTCAGGATCGTCGCATTTTGTGGATCGATGACTAGAGCTTTACGAAACTCTGCTTCGGCAAGATCATATTGCTTCTGTCTGTCGTAGAGCGAACCCCGCAAAAAGTCTACATAGAGCTTCTCGTCTGGCTTCGTCGCCAACGCGTCAGCACTATTCAGCTCCGTCGTAGCCTCTGGCCAGCGCTTCAGCCGGGTGTAAATCTGCGCGAGGGCAAGATGTGAGTCACGTTCATCCGATGTACCTTTTGTGGCAGCCAGCTGAGCATTCGCTAGTGCGATGCCTTCATCGACCTTGCCCGTATCCGTAAGCTGACCGGCATACATCAACTGGATCGCGTGATCATTCGGCATCGCCTTCGCTGCCTCAGCAGCGACAGCAGTAGCCTCCTTCCACTGATGAGCATCTCGGTAAGCGTCGATCTGGCCTTGATAGCTGTTCTTGACGTAGTCGCCTCCAAGCGCAATCAACTGCTTGTAGGTTGCCACAGCCTCCGCTGTCTTGTTCTCCTCGCGATAGATGATGGCCAAACGGTCGAGGAAGATAGACCGGTTTGCCTTTTCCCCGTCCGTGTACTTCCCATCCGAGTGCGCCGAATCAGCCACTAGCTTCGTTAGAACAGCAGTCGCTTCATCATAGCGGCCAAGCGAGTCGTAGATGAGCGCCTCGTTGTAGGTAAGCTCCAGTGAATCCGGAGCAAGCGGCTTAGCCTTATCCAGAGTCTTGAGGGCCTGTTCGTAGTTCCCCTGCCGCCGCTCGATCTCTGAGATGTGGATCTGTGACTGAGCGTCCTGCGGTTCTGCAGCAACGATCCCATTCAGGACTTTCAGTGCCTCATCCAGTTGTCCATCCGCGAGCAGAGCGTTGGCCAGTCCGCGCTCCGTATCCAGGTTGTCGGGCTCAAGATCAAGGGCTCGGCGGTATGCAGCGACGGCATCCTTATTCTTCTTCAATTGCTCGTAGCTGGCACCAAGAGCAAACTCGATACGAGGCGAGCGATCGTCGACTGGAACGGCATTGAGCACTTCAGCGGCACGTTTTGCATCTCCCTGTTCGCTGTATAGGCGAGCCATATTGAGCGCAACCTCTTCTGAGTTGGCATCAATACCCTGCGCTGCTTTGAACTCCGCCTCTGCCTTTGCCGAATCATGATTCAAACCATATAACTGGCCCAACAACAGATGAGTTTCAACGTCATTCGGCTTCAACTGAGCGAGCTTCTCATACTCGGTAATGGCCAACTGGAGCATCTGTCCGGATTGCGGGCTCTGCATGTCCCCAAGCGAACGCAGGTATACCTTTCCGAGCAGCGTGTGCGCTTCAATATCGTCGGGATTCTTCGCCACCTGGTCCTGCGCGGCGGTAACGGCCTCACGAATTCGCCCTATCTTGAAGTAAAGGTCGGCCAGACCGTCCTGCAGCAGGCGAGAGTTAGGATCCGCGTCCAGCGCGAGTTTGTACTGCTCAACGGCTTGGGTCGCATAGTCCGACCGGCCCGCGTTGACCGCCATATCCTCATATAGCCGGGCCAACCCGTAGTGGTAGTAAGACGAGGCACGATCCGGCGTACCCGCTGCGGTGATCATATTTTTAGAGGCTGCCGGGGCCTGAGCCAGCATTGTGTGCGCGCCAAAAAGTAGTGCCGCGACCGGCAGAAGACCGAGTTGGCGAAGGGAAGAGGCACGCAAAAGCAAAGTCATGATTTAGTTTCCTGTGCCGACGGAATCGAAGCGATGCTGTACCACCAGACGTTGGTTAGACGATGCCGCCTACAGATTGGATGCAGGTGACATATACCGACCGTTTGCACAGCATGGCCGTGATTATATCCATCCTTAGCCATAAAACGGAGCTTTATCCGTGCCGAAAGTGCCTTATCCTTGTAAATGCCATCGCCACACCCAGTCGGTCGGCGGCCTCGATCACCTCTGAATCCCGCACCGATCCACCTGGCTGAATCACCGCCATAGCACCCGCCCGAGCGACCGTTTCCAAACCATCCGCGAACGGAAAGAAGGCATCCGAGGCGGCGACTGAGCCCTCCAGAGGAAGAACCGCCTTCATCGCCCCGAAGCGCGCAGCGTCGACCCGACTCATCTGTCCCGCCCCAATCCCCACCGTCTGGCCGTGTCCCTCGCTGAAGCGCGCATAGACAATAGCGTTTGATTTGACGTGTTTACACACTCGCCAAGCAAAAAGCAACGCACGCAACTCCTCGGCGGTAGGCTTGCGTTTGGAGGCAATCTGGAGATCCGATTCGGTAATTCGTAGCCGGTCGGCATCCTGCACCAACAACCCGCCGGAAACCTGTTTGAGAACACGGGGGGTATCGGCCGGTAAAATCTCAATAAGCCGCAAATTCTTCTTGGCGGAAAACCGCTCGAGTGCCTCGGCTGTAAATGATGGCGCGACGATCGCCTCTACGAATAGCTTGGCAATCTCCTCCGCCGCCACGCCGTCCACCTCGCGATTGATGCCAATTACACCGCCAAACGCCGACACAGGATCAGCTTCGAGCGCCCGCCGATACGCCTCCACTACGGTGGCGCCAGTTGAAGCGCCACAAGGATTGGTATGTTTGACGATCACTGCGGCCGGCTCGTCAAACTCGCCAACCAGCTCCCAGCAGGCATCCAGATCCACAATGTTGTTGTAGCTAAGCTCTTTCCCTTGTAGCTGGTTTGCGTTCGCAACACCCTTGCCGCTGCCATCCGTATACAGAGCAGCTTTCTGGTGAGGGTTTTCGCCATAGCGTAGCGTGTTGGCCAGCGGATCGATGACCCGGATTGTGGTCGGTAGTGCTTCCTGCGAAAAGACTGCCTTGCCACTCGGAACTTCAATGCTCTCCAGCGCAGTTGCGATGCCGGCGTCGTAAGCAGCAGTCACCGCAAAAGCTGCCTTAGCCAGCCTCCAGCGCGTCGCGTGGCTGAGGCTACCGGTGTTTGCGGTCAATTCTTCGGCTAGCGAGGCGTAGTCCGCGGTGGATGTCACGATCGCGACGTCGGCGAAGTTCTTTGCCGCAGAACGAACCATGGACGGGCCGCCAATATCAATATTTTCGATCACATCTGCAAACGCAACCCCAGGCCGCTGTGAGGTCTTCTCGAACGCGTACAGATTCACCACAACCATGTCGATCGGCTCGATCTCATGCTCGGCGACCGAAGCCACATGTTCGGCGTTATTGCGAATATGCAAGATGCCGCCATGAACTTTTGGATGAAGGGTCTTTACCCGGCCATCCAGCATCTCGGGGAAACCCGTCAGATCGCTGATATCACGTACTGGCAGACCAGCGTCACGCAGCGCACGGGCGGTCCCTCCGGTCGAAACCAGGTCTACACCAAAAGAACCTAGGACACGGGCGAACTCGACCAAACCAGTCTTATCGGTAACGGAAAGTAGTGCGCGACGAATGGGGCGAAAATCGGTAGCGGGAGCAGAGGAATCAGTACGATGTTCAATCATCACTCACTTATTCTAAGCCAGTCGATGGACCGACGTTAGGACGTCAGAGTTGCGCCACCCCAGTAAGAGAGCTAACCTGTGCGACATCATGCGCGGCGCACCAGCGCTTTAGCCCGTCAGCGATGTTTTCGACCGCTCGCGGGTCGGCGTAACTGGCGGTGCCAACCTGAACTGCCGTCGCACCAGCCATCATGAACTCAACGGCATCCTCGGCCCTGACAATCCCTCCCATACCAACGATCGGAATGGTCACGTTTTTCGATACCTCATGTACCATCCGCACGGCTATCGGCTTGATTGCCGGCCCAGAGAGCCCGCCGGTGATATTGGCGATTCGCGGGCGCCGAGTCTCGACATCGATTGCCAAGGAGACGAAGGTGTTGACCAGCGAGACAGCGTCGGCGCCACCGTCGGCTGCGACACGTGCCATCAATCCGATATCTGTGACGTTTGGCGATAGTTTGACCATCAGAGGCCGCCGGGCTTCAGCTTTACACCGTGCCACCAACTCCCAGAGCTCTGGAGGATCGGTGCCGAAGACCATGCCTCCATGGCTGGTGTTGGGGCAACTTGCATTCAGTTCGTACATGGCGACGCCCGACGTATCGTTCAGGGCGCGAATGACCTCCAGGCAATCGTCGATGGTAAAGCCAAAGACGTTCGCAATAACAACCGCGCCCTTCGTTCTCCGCAGCTTGGGAAGCTTCTCCGTGATAAAAGCGCGGACTCCCATATTCTGAAGGCCAATTGCATTCATCATGCCTGCGGAAGTCTCAATAATTCGCGGAGCCGGGTTGCCCGCCATGGGCTCCCGCGACAACCCCTTGGTGACAAAGCCTCCGATACGTTCCAGCGAGACAATCTCTTCGAACTCCACCCCGTAGCCAAAGGTGCCGCTTGCCGCAATGACCGGCGAAGCGAACTCAACTCCTGCTACGGTCACCCGCATATCCGGGCCCTTACTCCGTGCAGTGGCACTCACTGTTCTGATTCCATTTCCATACCTTTATAAGTGTAACGGTTCGCTATCACACCTGATCCATCAGCAATATTCAGAGAAGTGCCCACCATTAGCATGCACGAAAGGAGAGCAACGACATGGATATAACTGAGGAAGGGACAACAATGCCCCTATGAAATCGGCTAAGTGGAACGTAAGCGTTTCGGTTAGATCACACTGTCCGCACTATTGTCGGGAAGACGCTAAAATGCTTGTGATGATCGATTTGGCATTTGTACGGGCCAACCTGGCCCTTGTTGAAGAAAAATTGCGCTCCAGGGGAATGGATCCTGCTGTAGCGCTGGGTGATTTTGCCACCATCGACCGCGAGCGTCGCGAGGCCATCACCGAAGTCGAGACTCTAAAAGCCCAGCGAAACAGCCTGACCGATGAGATCGCCAAACTCAGGCGTAACGGCGGGGACGCAACTGCTCTAACGGAGCAGACACGAACCTTGAAGTCTCAGGTGGAATCGCTTGAAGCAGCGGCTGTGGCCGCCGACGAGAGGCTTCGGGAGATTCTCCAGGCGCTACCCAATCTGCCGCACGCCAGCGTACCGGTCGGGAAGGACGAACACGGAAACCGCGAGGAGAAGGTCTGGGGAGAACGGCCAACTTTTGCCTTCCCTGCCAAACCCCATTGGGAACTGGGGGAAGCGTTAGGAATCCTCGATTTTAACCGGGCCGCTAAAATCTCCGGATCCCGCTTTGTCGTCCATTTCGGTCAGGGCGCAAGGCTGGAGCGGGCTTTGGCTAACTTCATGCTTGACCTGCATACCGGCGAACACGGCTACACCGAGGTTCTTCCGCCGTACATGGTCAACTCAAAGTCGCTCTTCGGTACCGGCCAGCTGCCGAAGTTCGCGGAAGATCTCTTTCACTGCGACGACAAAGGAAGCTACCAGCCAGGCGTCTATCAGGAAAGCGACCACTGGCTGATCCCAACCGCCGAAGTGCCGGTAACCAATCTATTTCGTGACGAAACCCTGGACGAACCTCAGCTCCCCACCTCTTTTTGCGCTTACACGCCTTGTTTTCGCTCTGAGGCGGGTTCTTACGGCAAAGACGTACGCGGCATGATTCGTCAACACCAGTTCCAAAAGGTCGAGTTGGTTAAGTTTGTTCGCCCAGAAGACTCGGAGAGCGAGCACGAGCGCCTGACTCGCCATGCCGAGACCGTATTGGAACGCCTGGGACTTCCCTACCGTCGTATGCTCCTTTGCACTGGAGATATGGGCTTCTCTGCTGCCAAGACCTACGATCTGGAGGTGTGGCTCCCCGGACAGCAGCTCTATCGTGAGATCTCCTCCTGCTCCAACTTCGAGTCGTTTCAGGCTCGCAGGGCGAATATCCGTTATCGACCGGCAGGCGCGAAAAAGAGCGAGTTTCTACATACACTCAATGGCAGCGGATTGGCCGTAGGCCGCACCTACCTCGCGATCCTGGAGAACTACCAGCAGGCTGATGGCACCATCAAAATTCCATCGGCCCTCGTGCCATATATGAACGGGGAGACCGTCATCGGCAAGCAGCAAGGCAGGAACTAACCATGTTCAAACTGATCCGAAACTACATCTTCTGGGCCTATGAACGAGGCAGCTTCCACTACGACGTCATGGTGACGGCGATCCTCGTCTTCATGTTCGTCTCGCCTCATTTCATCGATTTCAAAGACAAACCGGTTGAAACGGTCGCTCTCCACGCCAGCGAAGTGCTGGTGCGAGAGGCGGGCACATCAGGCGGAAGCAGCCGCTTCATCTACCAGGTGCGCGCCGACGATATGAATGGCGCAAACACCGACGCAGAACGTCGCGCCGCGATTCTGCGTGTGATTGAACCCATCTCCGGCGAGGTGTCTATTGAGCGTTACGAGCCTGTCCGCGACGCGCAGGGCAGGATCATCGCCTATAACGCTTGGGTATTACGCTAGCCTAGGATTGCGCACATAGCATCGAACCATTGGGAGTACTCAACTTATGAACACCTTTCGCCGTATAGCTGCATCACTTTCGTTCTTCGCCGTTTTCCTGGGTATTTCATTGGCTTCGGCGTCGGCGCAGCCGAAGCCGGGCCATTTGGATGAAGTTCTTCGACAGATGGACGCGGCCAGCTTGAAGTTCCAGTCTGCAGAGGCTGATTTTCAATGGGATCTCTACGAGAAGGTCGTAAGCCAGACGACGACGCAGAAAGGCACGATTTACTTCAAAAAAGAGGGTGGAACAACCGTGATGGGCGTAAAAATGACCTCGCCTTCCCTCAAGATTATCGAGTTTCGCAACGGGGTTCTTCGCCTCTTTGAACCCGGTACGGATCATTTGACCGTGATCGACGCTACGAAAAACAAGGCCATGTTGGAGAGCTTTCTGACGGTAGGTTTCGGGGGGAGCGGCAAGGACCTTGCAAAGGCATGGACTATCTCGGATCTGGGAGATGAGATGATCAACGGCGTTCAGACCGCGAAGCTGGATCTGGTGCCAAAGGATCCGGCGGTTCGCAACAACTGTACGCACATGACGCTGTGGGTTGATCCTGTTCGCGGGATCGAGCTGAAACAGAGTCTTTACATGCCTTCGGAGGATTATCGGACGGCGGTCTACAGCAACATCAAGTACAACCAGGGCGTCGAGACCAAGTCATACCAGATCAAAACGGACAGCAAAACGACGGTTGACCAGCACTAAATTTTGCTAGAAACTGCGCAAAAAAACTGGTGTGGTGGTCGAAGCTCGAAATCCTCATTTATGGGCGTTTTTGAGGGGTGTTTTGGGAAAGTGGCGTCCGGAACGTGGTGTTTTTGGTGGTGAGTTTGTGGTTGTTTGCGTGGTGAATGTGGTCAGTTGTTGGTCACTAATTTGGCGAAAAAAATGCGCCACGGTTTTCAATTATTTTTTTGCACAGCGTCTTTGAGCTGACGGCGTCGAGCCGAGAGCGGAAGATGAAGCTTCCCCAGACGATCAGTAGCGGGAAGAACTCCAGTGTGTAGCGCGGCTCGGAGTTGTCGAGGGTCAGGAGCAGAGTGCAGCGTAGAACTACGAAGGCGAGCATCGCTCCGGCCAGGGCTTCGTGCACACCCCATCCGGCCCGCCACCATAGCCACAACCCGACGGTTCCGAGGACAAAATAGCCGAGGTTGACTGTAGCCATTCCGTAGGCGAGCAGGGTCTGGAACCGATATTCGTGCCAGTTCCACCAATCGAGGCCGATCTGCATCATCTCGGTGCGTGGGCGAAAGAGCATATTGACGAGGCGGGCGACGGGGAGACCAACGTAGTAGCGGATTGGAGCGGCTTGAATGCGCTGCTCGGCGAGAGCTTCGAAGCGCTGGTCCAATGCAGGAGTGGCGTTGTCTTTCTGGTTATAGTCGGACAGGAGAGCCGCAGTGGTGCCGTATTGGTCCTCGGAGTTGAAGGCTCGGGTTGGGAGATCGCTGATTCGAAGATCGGTGCTGTCGTAGTTCCAATAGACCAGTTCGGTCGAGGCGAAGTCGATGGCCCAGGTGCGATACCAGTGTTGAAAGCCCCGCGGAATATGCTCCCCTGGATCGGTAGCGGAGCGAGGGGCAAGCGGCTGGATCACATGGAAGGTGCGCCAGTTCCTCACCGACCAGGGCAATAGCGGCAAAAGCACGCATATTGCCGCTAGTGCGACCGGCCAGAGCCTCCGAGTTAGAAAGAGCTGCTCCGAACGCTGGTCCGAATGCTGGTCCGGGCTTTTCCAGACCATCCAGATCATCGCGGGGACCGCGACAGCAGGCAGCATTCCCTGCTCAGGCCGCAGCAGGACCGAGTAGGCCATGGTGATGGCTGTGATCCATAGCCATCGGTTGAAGCCGAGGCCGGCACTGCGCCAGCGCTCCAGGCCGTAAAACGTGAGGGCGATGGTGAACAGGGTGAGGATTTCGGTGAGCGGAGCAGCAACATAGGCCGCTGTGAAGGGACACAGCGCAGAGAGCCAGAGTGCAGCAAGAGCG
>Ga0210387_10004436_pt1 | contig 10761 bp, 13 predicted proteins | sample IncBWC7OmetaG_FD_160108 | JGI IMG/M metagenome (GOLD analysis project Ga0210387, IMG submission 160108) | Forest soil microbial communities from Barre Woods Harvard Forest LTER site, Petersham, Massachusetts, United States - Inc-BW-C-7-O ... | reverse complement strand
ATGGGATATCGAGGCCAGTGCCTCTCCCCGAAAGCCATACGTGGTAATGCGAGAAAGGTCAGAGAACGTCGATAATTTCGAGGTGGTAAATCGTTCCGCTAGGATTGGCAAATCCGATTTCTACAATGCGAATCGTCAGACATGGTCCAAAGCTGTAAATAAGAATAAATTAGAAAGCGACCTACACGAATACCACATCCATTGTCTTGAATCTGCAGAAGTTTCATTCCGCCATCTTTCACCGTGACGCGGATCGAGGTGGAACCCGCGTCGAGGCAATTCTCAACAAGTTCCTTGAGGGCTGAAGCAGGTCGATGAATAATCTAGTGTGCGTCTAAATGTTAAGTTTGCAATTTACATAAGGCTTCGTGCACGTACTTCTCCTGCGGCGATACGGTTGATAAGCGATTCTTGCAGGCGACGAATCGGAAGTGGTCCTGGTGGTTCCGGGGAAGGCGACTTTGGTGTTTTGCTCATTGCAAGATTGAAAGCTGTGGTTCTCAGGTTATAAATGTCAGTACAAGGTGCATTAGTTGGAATCTCGTGACCGTTCCCAGAACTTGTTTGAAATATGGCGCTTGCCCGGTTTTACTGCGAATCATATTACTCTCGAGTGATCACTGCAGGAAGCACACGCAATAAGGCTCAACGGTAAAGGCTACGTTTTGGCAATAGACTACAGGTTCGGGTCATCCTTCGAGTCGTTCTACTTCGTGTTCAAGTCTGTTATCTCTCAGTTCGGGCTGTGGCTCTGACACCACCTCGTCAGAATGCTTCGTTGATAATTTCTCCGCCTTTACACCACCTCACTTCTTCGAACTGTCTCTGTGCTTAATATAACAAAGTTTCATTGTGCTGATATGATCAGCCGACTGCGATTGCAGCATGCGAAGACCTACGTACTCGATTTAGGGACACGGTGACCTTTAGCAGTTTCGTGTGCCAAGTGTTTAATATTCTTCCTCACCATCAAGTACGTTGCTCACACTACTGGACGCTGTCTTTGATCCTTCCATTCGTGTATTTAACGTCACAATAACAGTTAGCGTCTCGCTGGGGTTGAGTCCTCGTTACTTGGTGTTATACTTTTTGTCTTCATGTATCCCTCCCCTGCCCGCTTTTTATTAGCTCTTTCAGCTGCACTACCATTTGTTCTTGGACATCACAATGAAACGTTGTTTCATTACTCCTTTGTGTCAGGTCCTTGGACATTGGTACAGCAAGGGTTAGTTGTTACAGTCATTCATGCGTTATTATTACTTGTGCTAAGTTTTCTTAGAACAACTGGGGTCAGTGGACAACAATTGGCCGTCGTCTCAGAAACCAAGGCAATTATCTTCGACAAAGTGTTAGTGTCACATCTATCCCGATTGATCGCCTTCTTAGCACCCTTCTTACAAACAGTGAACACAATCCTGCGCAGGTACACGGACGTGAAGCCTGGTCTGTTGAACTGGACCTCAACACGCAGCAAATACGCGCCTTAGACCCCCTAAGCAATACGTGGTGTGCAACTGGGAGTTTCCTCGGTAACGGGACGTTAGTTAGTTCTGGCGGGACTAAACCCGTCCTCGCCGGTGATTCCCTCTGTTCTACCTCCTGGACCAGAATATGCGTCACTGAACTGGTTATTGACCTTCTTCGCAGGGGCCAGCGGCTTCCAAAGCCTTCGATTATTCACACCGTGCACCGATGCTACGTGTGATGTTTACGAGAATCCAACTCGTATTCGAATGACGGCTCATCGGTGGTACCCGTCTTCGGTTTGTTTCTTCTCGTGGTAGTGTTTAGTAACATTTATAAATTCACCCGCAGGTGCGAATCGAGGATGGCTCGATTATCATTTTTGGGTCGGTAAAATACCTTGCCTTTTGATGTATAGATGCTAATGGACACCCTAATTCTACCTCTGAAGTGGCTCAATTGATGAAGGGTTAGTAATATTAGCAATATCATCCCATTCAAGATTTTACAAAGCTTAAAACACTCCTCACTCGTTTACGCGAAGGTTTATCAATTCCCCAAGCTGCAATAACCCCAGCTACGAATATTTCCCGCCCAAGAATATCAATGGTCAATTATCCTGATTTTGACGTCGCTGCAACAATAACCAAATTCTTCAGGCTTCAATGGATTATCAATTCCAAGCCAGTTCCTGAAAGATACCCTCAACGCAAACCACTTCCCCATTTTGATCCAACTTCCGGATGGAAACATATTCGTTGCCGCCAATCAGGATGCCATGATCTTGAATTGGAAGAACAACACAGAAACCAGACTCCCAGGCATTCCTAACGGTGTCCGTATAACGTCCGTCCCCTTTCCCCTCCGATCTATTCGCCTTTTGTTCCTAATTTTAAATGGACTGCGAATAGCTCCCCATTTTCCGCGGGGGCAGTCCTCCTACCCCTTTCCCCCACAAACAATTATTCCCCGGAAGTAATGATATGTGGAGGCACAACCATCTCTGACTCAATATCCCCTTTGAACATCTCCTCTCAAACCCCAGCTTCGGCTCAGTGCAGCAGGATGGTGCTGACCATCGCTGGAATCATGGCTGGTTGGCAAGTGGAGACTATGCCCCAACGCAGAATCATGGTGGAGCCCATTCTGCTTCCCGACGGTCGGGTTCTCCTAGTCAATGGGGCAAAGACTGGTGTCGCTGGGTATGGTGACGTATGTGACGCCCATTTGACGTTTGTTATGAGAAGAATATTTACGGCTCGTTTGCCTAGGTCAGGAACCCGATCGGGCAGAGCAACGCCGACCACCCTGCCTTCACGCCGGTGATTTATGACCCCACGGCAGCAGCTGGTAGTCGTTTCTCAGCTAGAGACATCCCAGCGTCCAAGATTGCGAGGCTCTACCATTCTACCGCGAGTCTTACTCCAAATGGCACAGTTATGTTAGGTACCGTTGAAGTTATCTGTGACTTCGGTTATCTCTCACTCGTGTTTGTATTTCAGCTGGATCAAACCCAAATGAGGATGTGACCACAAACAAATACCCTACCGAATATAGGTTCAATTCTATCAAGTCCTCTTACAAAGGAAGACCTTGCTCACAATGTACACCGTAGATTGGAATTCTATTCTCCGCCATACATAGCGCAGCCTCGCCCTTCATACACAGGCCTTCCCGCTACCATCGATTATGGGACCCACTTCACGCTGCGAGTATCGCTTCCTACAGCGGTTTCCCGTGTATCAGGTACGCTTCTTGGCTATCAGCGTTATATTTGGTTCTCATGCGATTCCAGTCTCACTTATGGATCTGGGCTTTGGCACCCATGGAGTACACATGGATCAACGTCTCGTCAAACTCGTAGCCACATTGTCTCTAGACCGTACCTCACTGAGTATAACTGCACCCCCATCGGGAAGACATTTCCCTCCCGGCCCCGCTTTTCTTTATGTCGTTACTGATGCAGGTGTACCAAGCTTTGGGCACAGGACTATTATCGGCACAGGTGCATCGCCTCCCGTGGATCACGCAGCCATCGCGAAGTAAGCATTTCATTCCCATTGATTCACTAATTGTCTGACTGAGTTGTTCAATACTAGTATGTTGGCAATGACGAGCGGACCATAGTTTTCTGTGCTACGTCCAGCTACTTGCGAAAGCAGTAATCTCCGAACTGTATAGGCATTCGATTCCAATATAGCCATTTGGTCAGAATATATCTTGAACGGAGCACGGGTTGCGTAAACACAAATAACTTATTACTCTAGGAGTTCATTTTCCTTCTGCATTTATTCCAGAGTATTTCGCCTCCATTAGTTGGTAAATCTCGAGTCCAGGATACTGATCTAACAACTCAATGTCATTTTCAATTAAATCAAAGTCAATCAAAAATTGCTGTGAATTCTCTGGACTAGTTCTGCATCGTGATTCATTGCTCCAGGTAAAACATTCACTCTACTGTATATATGTGGCACCCTGTCTAGATCTTCAGCAGAGAAGTGGCTATGGATACTCACTTTTGTCGGCCATAAGACGGCCTTATAGTAATTAAAGCATTTGATAAACATCAGTAAACACGTTTCTTAAAAGAGCACTGCGAAGTGATTGCACCGTGATTATTCCATGGCTACAACATCTGTTCTTCCTGCCTCTGCGCCCTTAGCCCTTCCTCCATTCTCTGGAATTCCTGCCGACAAGTACCGTGGCGCAGTCGTCGAGGTCCGTTTTAAGTACTATCATTGACTGGCATTGCAGATTCAGCCGACATGACATCCAGGATCTCCAATTACCACCAGCGTTCACTCTTTTTTCAAACGAGGAGATATCGCGCGCAATTGAACTGGCTTACGATCGTGATTTCTCTCATATTCCGTTCGGCATTGAATCATGACTCAAGCCAGTCAGGAAGCTGATATTTGAATGTAGGGTCTTAGATCGGAATCGAAGACCGCTCGGTTATGTGGACGTGGCCAGATTGAAGGAGAGGTGGGAAGCAGGAAAAGCTGATCCGGTTAGTAGAACCATTTTCTATGTTGAGTTTAACCAACCGCATATGTGCATAGAGCGATAAAGTTGTGAGATATATGACCAAGTTTAAAAGGGCTGTGTCGGAGCCATACACCCTCATCACGCCCCTATCACCACTCGCTGAACTCGAACGGTTTCTACAAGACAACATCTTTGCACTAGGCGAGTCTCGATGTTTATAGTCCTGCAACCTTCTCCTGATCATTTACTTCTCAGTTACGGATCACGACCGCAAGTTCGTTTTAGCAGTTGCGACCTCACAAGATTTAGAGAGCTTCGTTTCCCGTCGCGGTTTCTAATGGGTTGAAATCGAATTCCACATTGTTCTGATATGTCATAGAAGTAAAGTTTCGACCTATTGCTGGTATTTATGTCACACCTATCCGCTGTCTTGTACATGGGTTCCAGAGTATCGCATTTGTAACTAATAAGTACATTCAAGAGCCAAATATTGGTGACTACAAAAGTGGACCTTCACTCAGAGGAGCGCCAAAAGATCATGCGCCGCCGGACTCCAGGTAGGAACCCTACATATGACGGATGAAAGTCTGGAAGGCAGGAAAAAAGACCACATACGCACCAAACAAGAACACCGGGCCCCAGGCCGCTAATAGCAAAGCAATATGCTGTGTACCAAACGCAGTTGGTTCCGCACGATGACTGGCAACATCAATGATTGTCGTTATAGAAGCGAGGAGTTGCACTGTCGAGAATGTCCTAATTAAAATGGAAGACTTGGTGAGTGGGTTGGTTGGGTGGGATTTGAAGCAATACAAGATGGCCTCACATCTGGAACAGAATAATCCGCGCGATTGAAGGAGCGAGGTACGGGGGAGGTGGGCGTCGGCATTTGTGTGATATCACTTATTAAAGATAAGAAGGTATAAGCTGTGATACCGTACCCAGAAGGGGGACTTACTGTCGAATGGTGAACGTCGTACATACTGATGATTCTGTTCAAATTGATCATCATGACGATCATCGCTGGTATCTTCGTCGTTCTCCTTTGTCCGAAATTCGAGTTCAGATTTTGATGGATCCATGTTATCCCGCCCACTCCATCTCAACGGGCTGACCTTATCACTGTTGACGGTGACTGTAGATTTCTTAGCGTTTTGCTCCCACTCATTCTTGTCTGTCGCAGACTCCACCATAATCCCATCCTTGTCGAGTACGCTCGGGGGGGCGGAAGGGGCTGTGAATGTCGGGAATGCGGATGATTTGGGGGATTCGCGTTCATCTAGCTCTGCGACGCTTGAGAAGGAGCTGAGGCGATCCAAGTCTAACGGAGGCGCATTGAAAGGTAAGTGGAATTTCCGAGCAGAGAGAGCGGGGCTGGAAAGAATCGGGGCAAGCGGTTCGCGTCCGGGGGATCTCGGCTGCGAGAGAGCGACAGATGGCGATGGGGAAGGGACGGCACGAGGGGTTAGAGGGTGCTCCTTTGAAAGTGTCCCACTAGTGGGGAATGGAGTGGCGTTACGCATGTCTGTGTTGGGATGCCGGGAACGTTGGAGGTGTCTGTGTGTCCGGAAGACACGAATCACTGACATCGTGGAGAGGTAAAGGCACGGAATAGACAAGAGAAACGGTGTCCCGGCATAACCTAAAAACCGCACCCTATCACACAGATAATCAAATCCACAGAACGACGTCTGTTAAGTAAGTTTATACATACCATTGTGGGTGATTCGCGTCACAATGGAAGTCATTCGCCGGTTGAACGGCATCATATTTGACAACGAACGCGATTTGAATGCCGGAAGCCACCAACGGGAAGACGACGACAGGCAAAATATATTGAGGACGCCATATCAATGCACTAAGGCGGGTAAACGACATCAAGATCCGATCTGGGGAGTATGGCAATTGAACATACGTGCGGGGGCCGCTTGAGGCCCAGCTCTTCGGTTGTAAGACAAGCATTGTAGTAGCGATTGCGAAAGCCGTGCATATGCCGGTCAAAAGGAATGTCGCGAACCCAAATAAAATTGTTTGCGCTGCGTACGAATCAGTTCATAGTCCAGAGTGTCCGCAAAAAGGGGTGTTGTTTACCAATGCAAAAGGATCTTGGCATGAGAAAAGGATCCATTCTCCAAAATATGCCTGTGAACGCGTCAACATGGATAATACTAAGTCTCCTCGCGGGATCTATGAGCTCTTACCAAGGCAGAACATTCCTTCCAGTATTGTGACCCCAATACAGTACAGAATAGGGCCCCAATATGCCTCGAGAGCGTTCGCAAAAGCCAGAAGGACAACCCAGCAGCTAAGCATGCCTACAGACGATGAGTACCCGAGTTCCAATAGGCTTGAGAAGAGCATTCACCTGAAAAGGATAGTGCGAACCATACAACTTTGATGCTATAGGGAAGCAGCATGGTCACTGGCAGACTGACAGTCCCAGACAATCAACTTTCAAAGCCGCCAGTGTTGAAGGTGATATGCAGTGATATGCTCAATACAAACTCAGGTTCCTGCCAGTGTAAATTTGCCATCAGTAGAGATTGATTTCGGTAGGAAAGAAAAGTCCAGATTAGATTAAATCAGGGTCACATCACGTCATTCCTTCTGCCTCATAATATTATAATTCATTATCTGGAATACATCAGAATACATCCAGCGGTCACTGGCCCTGGCACTGGTCTCCGATTTCCTGGCGTTTATATTGTCAATACCGGCAGACGGTCTCGTTCACCCCAGTGCGGCTCGATTCCTCTCCGGAAGAGACAGCCATCAATAGAACGAAGGGGAAATCGATATCCGAGTCGTTCCATCGTCTCAGTTGCTACTAGACACTGCTAGCTCAAGATGTCTCATTACTAAGGTCCAGCGCATACGGATCAAAACGCACAACGATGGGCTTTGAGCCGTGCCACATTTCTGCTGTGGTCTTGTAGCATCTCTGATGGCACACCTCCTTAGTAGGAGGGTTTATCGTTGCCAGTACTAGTGACCTTGCAATAAGGATTTCAAATTGAAACGTGAGTCCAATTTCAGCTTTCGTGAGGGAGAAGCTTGCATATCAATTGCATATACGGTTTTTCTTTTCCCGGAGTTGATTCTTCGTTGCTCCTCTCCCTTGACTGGCGAAGGCTGATCGAGTTTCTCGAGGCTGAAATGGGAAATACTAGTAGATGGACTCTATATGAACAAGCTCAGGGCCTTTGATGTAAGATTGTGCGCTCTGATGCTCATCTACTTTTAGCTAGAGCCGATCAAAACGCGGAACTCCGGCTCCGAAATTCTCCTCCTCCCGTAATCGGGGGTCCTTCCAGTCCTCCCTGGCCCCCACGTGCCAGCGGCATTGAAAGCGACGACGTGATCCTGCGCGCCCCTGAAGATCCGCAGGCCGAACTATTCTGGCCATTAACACTTATCCAGGCGCCCGAAAGCTGACATCGTAATCCGCGGTTCGTCCTCATAAACTGGGAAATCACGAAGTTTGTTCGCGAGATTATCTAACAAGCCCTCAAAGCAAGTCGTCAATGCTGTTGTACTTGTGCGAGTTCCCAGGGTTTTGTTATTACAAACAAACTCTCTTGAGAACAACATTGAATTAAGATGGGCACCGCCAGTATCACGATAAAGTGAATAATTTAAGGTGGTGAAGATGAGATATGTAAGATTAAAGTATCTTTCATTCCAAAAGCCTGAGACTAATACATATCGGCAACTAATCTTCTGCACCCTGTTTAGCCTCCACGGTGTCCCCAGTACTCCCAGCCACAAAAGCCTGCACCGTCGCTGCAATCAAAGCCGGCTCATTGCTCCCCTCCACAATCCCTTCCTCAGCGATCTGCAGGGCACGCGGCTGCACTGCCTCTGTATCTGTCTCCCTGAACCACTCGAGCGATATCCCTACATCTATGATCCCGCTCCCAACTCCGAGAGGGAAGTCGAGTTCTTTGCGGGTGAGCATGAATTTCGTTGTTGGGTAGGAAGGGGCTGTGGAAGAGGGTGGAGGGTGTGGCATGTGGAAGGTTGGGATGAACCACAGCCAACCCATGAATACCTGCGGGATGAGTACTTTAGCTGTTGTCATTAGTCACATGTGGTAATACACACCTGGCCCATGTATAACTTAACCCGGACTTCACGTCCAGCGTCCAACACAACCCCTTTGCCACCCTTCGCATCCTGCGTCACATCATACATTGAGCTGGTCTCGGAAGCCGATACATTGTTATTTTCGCGTTCCACACTGCTTTCTTGCTGCTCCTGTTGCACCTCATCCCGGATATTCACCCAATTCGCATCCGAGAGCGGGCGTAACGTATATGTTACCGTTTTCCCGTCCTGAACGCATATCTCAACAAAAGTTCGACGAAATGCTCAAAACCCACCTTTTCATTACCCCCCTTCGAAACTGCATCATCCCCAAGTGTCCCCAACCTTGCAAAGGTCCTGACCATCTTCTCCTTATCCCAATTCCCGTCCTCAAACAACTGATTAATCGCCTCAGTCCCCATATGGTCCGACCCCTTCTTTCTCCTGCCCATATGCCCTACCCCTCCTTCCCCCTCCCCAACATCCCGCGTATGCGCCTCCCATTTCTCCAGAAGCTCTACTAACTCGTCGTCATACCTCGCTAACGAGACCCACACATGTCCCTTCCCATTCGCTCTCGCTTCTATCGCACCATTCTTCGCCATGCCAGTCCGATCAATGACCATGCTAGCGGCTTGCACGAGGTTCTTCTTCACCACTGACGTTTCCTTCATCCGCAGTATGATCTGAGTTAGCCGGACTTTTGGTCTTTTAGGTTTGGCCTTCGCTTTCAAATTGGGGTCAGAAGGTGATGGAGGGATGGCCCAAAGATGTCTAGGGGCGTCACCCGCGAGGAGAAGAGCCCAGTAATACAACCATCGTCTTTGGCTAGGAATACTAACGCCCTGCTTGACCTTGTTATCTGGGGATGATCCTGCTTTCATTCGGCGGGCCGTATGCAGATCCAGGACGCCCTCCAATGAAGCTGTGAACGATCTCGCTGATGTTGAGCCCGCGCTCGTGGGGGGCGTCAAATCGGGTGTCTCTGTACGTTGCGGTTGGTCCTCCGGATCCAGGAATTGCGTTGAGGCAGGTGTTTCAGGGCCGGAGCTAAGCAGCTGTTTCGAGCGGTCGTCCTCTGAGTCGTCTTCTGGGATAACTTTCATCATGTCATCTGCACGCATTTTCGCCCATTGTTTAGTGTTGTAGCTGCGCTCTAGACGAGGCGGAGATGGGTCGTCGTGCAGAGATAGAAGATATGAACAGGCCATCGTTCCAGATCTGCCTTTCCCAGCTAGAGATACGTGTGTCATCTCTCAAAGCATAATTTTTGTACGTAGACCCCCACCTTTACAATGAAGTACAGCTACTCTCTCCGGAGATCCACTTAGCCAAACATGCATCTCACGAGCTGCGAGCGGCATAATCGCAAGGGGCGGTGCACTGAATACACCTGGGTCTGATGAACTCACCAATACACCACTTGAATCACTCACTGGTGATCAGGAAAGGGGTACCGACTGACTCTCCCTTCAAAAAAGCTCCCCGAGTACGAATTCTCTAGAATCGGGCAGAAATTAAACACCCAGAAGTTCTTGCCGTGGCGATGCTCCAGGAATTTTTTCGCGTCCTCCCTTCGATTGCGATACAAGCCTTCTATCCCTGCGGCTGGGTAGCCCATGATGATGACTTGGTCGGTAATGTATACTAGATCTAGATTCTATACCCGGTGAGAAGTGCTTCAAATCGTCTTTGACAGGGAACTGCCAGTGACCTAGCTCGAGATGCAGCTTGCTATCTCTAAACCGTGCTTTATTACCAGAAACGATACGGCGAATGTATTCGGCCATAGTAGCAGCTAAGTAGCTATAGCAAAGCTATAGTGTTTTGAAGCTATTCAAAGCTGTGCAAGCAAAGTGCAACTTGAAGTACCTATTCCGATGACGTCACACGAACCGTGACCGTGACATAATCCTACTCCTCGCTACCGCTCTTTCTGGTACATCCTTAGTACCACAAGCCTCAAATGCCACGCGGGCGACGACCATGTCTTGAAACAAACCACCCCTTATTCGTTCATATCCGAATCAGAGCCTGTGCTCGTACTCGCACAGATACCTCTAATGACAGACGGCTAAAGCTAAACCCAGAGAACCGCCATCACTATTCGCGATGGCGCTCTGTGTGTTACCCGTCGATGTAGCACATATCGTTACCAGAAAGTCCCGCGATCCGGGCCAAGTAGCTTCTCTCGTGTATAGCGTTGAGCACCATGCACAAGTT
>Ga0210387_10004435_pt1 | contig 10761 bp, 9 predicted proteins | sample IncBWC7OmetaG_FD_160108 | JGI IMG/M metagenome (GOLD analysis project Ga0210387, IMG submission 160108) | Forest soil microbial communities from Barre Woods Harvard Forest LTER site, Petersham, Massachusetts, United States - Inc-BW-C-7-O ... | reverse complement strand
GCGCATCTCCCAAGCGCATCTCAATGCGATTGCCCTGCGACTCAATCAACGTCCGCGAAAGACCTTGGGCTTCGAAACCCCAGCCGATAAACTACAAGCGGTGTTGCACTGATCGGTTGAACTCACAGCCTCAAAAGAGAGGGGGCGGAGGCGGCGGTGACCATGCGGGGAAGAGCTCAAGGGCCTGGCTGCCAGCCGAAAAGAGGGCCGTTAGTTCGAGACTGGCCTAGTGCAACAGCCCTCTTCTCGGAGGCTGTTGAGCTTCTTGGTGGGAGGTCAGGACAACGCTGGTATCGACATAGCATTGACGGACCCGCCGCGCTAAGTCGATACCCTCCATTCTGCCGCGCAGGTCTACGTTGGAGATAAGGACATCCACCACGGTGCTTTTCAGCACCGTAATTGCCTCGGCCGCATCGGCAGCTTCAAAAACCTCAAATCCACCGCGCCGCAGTCTGGCTGCCATTTCATGGCGCCGGAGTACGTCGCTCTCCACGACCAAGGCGACCGCCGAAGGTTTGCGAGGCAACTGCTCCATGGACATGTTCCCCTACGCGGAGCGCTCGAATGCCAAAGACTTTCTAGTTGGTGCATAAAGCTCCCTCAACTCCTCGTTGCGCATATCTTAAAATTGAGCGGGCCCCTTCACTATGCCTGCACTGCCCAGCGACGCCCTTTCTGACCGCCAGCTTGAAGTGAATTGCGAGACAATGCTGAAGGGGCTGGCGAGGCTGGCTCGCCGGGATCGGGGCTTGGCGAAGCTTCATTAGAGCCATCTCCTTTCCGAAATAGCGGAAAGCCGCACGGAAAGTCCGCGCCGATCAGGCCGCCAGCAACCGCGATACCTGGGCCGGTGCCCAGCGGTCACGGCCTGCTGGGCGTCCGGACGCCGCGGCCGGTCATCAAAAGCAGCGAACCAGGGATTGTGACGAACACGGCCGCAGCAAAGGCGTTTCCAGACCGGAGCGGCGAAACGCATCGATCGCAATCTCTTCCGGCTTACCCCTTTTGAACATCGAGCCGCCGTCTAGCGGCGCACATCAAGACCCGGCCATGATGGCTCAATGGAGCAAGCAAGCGGCGGAACTTCGTCCCGCAGGTGGAGCGTCCACGGTGCGTTAGTCAATAAGCGGGCCGCAGACTCTCGCGCCCTCGCTTTGCTCCCGACCATTCGAATGCTCATAGCGGCAGGCTTCGTTTCCCATCGTGGGCTCGCGAATGAATTGAACCGGAGGGGGGTACCAGCTGCCGGCGGCGGTAGGTGGCATCGCAACACTGTACTGAGGATGCTTCAGCGCCTGGATCTGCTCACGTCGGGGCAGGACGGAATCAACAATGGACTCAAGAAGCGGGTCGCGGACGTGCGAGCTGAGGCGTTTGGCCCGACAATTCGTAGACTTCGCAAAGCGGGCTTTGTCTCTATCAAGGCCATCGCGCGAGAGTTGAACGAGCGAGGGATACCAACGCCACGGGGCGGCAAATGGCACCTAACCACCGTTACTCGACTGCTGCAGCGTTTGGAAAGGCTCGATCGCGCCTCGAACGTCAGACACCGTCGCTAGGGCCGTTTTCCCTCGGCTGGGTCACGGACTCCCGGCCCAACAAAACGCTCCAGTGAGTCAGATTTTAACTCTGGCGGCCGCGGTCTCACACGGATCTTTATCGCTTTGCATTTCTGTGCGTGGGGAAACGCACAGATGGCTCGGAGCATGCTGCTACCGTCTCGGGGGGAGATAGGGGCGTTCCATGCTCTTCCAATCGTGGTTCTGGCCTGGCTACGTGGGCCAACGTGTGTCCTGGTGGTTACGGACTGCGTGCTTCGCATTGCTTCTTGCTGCTCCCGGTCTCTCTGCAGCGGCTGAAGAGACGAACTGGACCGTCCTCACGGTAGCGCGCAACGGCAACTGGGGAATCGGCCGCGCAATAACCCAAGGCGAGGCCATTGCCGGCGCCCTGCAGAGGTGCCAAGCGATGACGGTTGATGAGAGCGACTGCGGCGCCGAGTTCGTTGCGTTCAGAAGCGGTTTGGCGCTGGCGCTGATGTGCGGCGACTATCGCGTCATTGTCGCCGCCAACGACTTCGAGGAAGCCGAGAGCTCGGTCCTCGATCGGCTTATCGTTCTAAGGGAACTTTATGGCCCCGACTTTCCGGTGTGCCAGCACCTGCTGCAAATCGACGCCCGTGGCGCTCTCACAACCTTCAAAGCGAGGCGGCTCGAGGGTGGGAAGGCCCTTCCGACATCTTTGGACTAAGGTGGATCCCCACTGCCGTCGTCAGGGCGATGTCTATTCCCCGGCTGTGACACTGCAATCTTTGCTTCGATCGCGGGTCACCGAACATGGTCGCGGACGTTATATCTTCATGAGCAAGGCCTTGCCGAGGAGGAGCTATGAGCAACTTCCTTGGCTTCAAAGCCTGCAAAGTGCCTGCACCGCTGCCACAGTAATCAGCGGTGTAGCGCGACAAGATTGGACTCGCGCACCGAGCCTAGGCCGCAGTAGGACTCGCGGCTGGCCCACCGGCGAGAGGCATCTCCAGTTAAAAGGCGCGACCACCGGCCGCTGGTTCAGATGACCATCTACCAACAAGCACTGCCGAAGGGCGACCATTAATCGGGCCAAAGTCCGCAGTGTATGGGCAGCCCTCGGGGGAACGCACGGTAAACTGCGTCACAACTTTCACACGCAGCGCTCGCGCAGCTTATGCGTTCCCATTGCGCCGCACCCCGTGTGTGGGAGGGGAACGAAGCCCCGCGGCAGGCTCCGCGTTGGCTTGTCCCCATACACTCCGACGCGGAGCCACTTGGTTTTCTCAGGCGTTACGAATGGTAAGGGATGCCACCATGATCAGCACCTGCGGTAGCGAACGCTCCAAATACCCACCGCCGCCCCGATCTGGGAACGCATTTGCCGCGGCCGTGTTCGCTGCAATCCCGGGCTTGCTGCTTCTGACTGTCCTGGATGGGTTGTTCGCCCGATGAAACTCCTGGGCGGCAGATCGCCAAGCCCGTCGAGCCGAGCAACCGGAGACCTGGGCCAGCGCCGATGAGCCTCGACCGGGTCCTATGGCAGCAGCACGATCAGGAACATCAGCACAATCGCGATGCCTTCCAAGACCCAGCGCGCTGGCGTCGATGCTACTTCGCCAAGTCGCCGCCTCTTTCCCGACCTATAAACAAGCGCCCCGAGGATCAGGACGAGACCAGCGGCTAACACTCCCGCGGCTAAGGGGTCACCGTTGCCGATCCGGCTGGCCGCCCCAAGGAACGCCAGGGCGCCGAGAAGAAGGGCGACGGTTGATCCGAAATGCCTAACTTCTCGCCGTCGCAGGGTGAGCAACACAGCTGGCGATTGCGAAGCGTCACCTAGCGGTTGCGCAATTGCGCTAGGCTCATCCCGCAAAACTGGCGGCGCTCTCAATACGGGCAATACGGGCGGCGAGGGCCGGCTCCCTAGCTTGGTCCAGACGATTTCGTCCTCAGATGAGAGCGACGACAAGGCTAGTGCCGGTAGAGGCGGTGGTGGTGCAGCTCGAAACAAATCAGTGAACGCTGGCACCGTCTTTGCCTCGGTCCACCGAGCCATGCCCTCCGTCCAGACCAAGTGCTTTTCGCTTGGCGCTCGGTTGATCCTAAAGGCTACTTCCTCAAAAGACATTGGGCCTACAATCTTGCCCCTGTCCCCGTAGTACCACTCAATGCTCCTGGCCACTTGATGCCCTTCACCTAGCTCACAACACTGGAGCGGCTCGCTGCGTTGACCCGCAATTGAATTCTCAGACTGTGGCCCCACGTCAGGAACCGGGAGAGATGCGCCCAACGCGGGGCCGGCCGCGCGGGCGTCGGCCTCCCGCGCAATTGGGACGCGAGGCGGCGTTGAATTTAGCCACGGTCTCGGGGAGCACAGCGTGCGATAATTGTGACAATACCGACGGTGTGGTTGCGGCTTCGCGCAGGCACTCCGGAACCGTGGCGCCACTAGACCCCTTAAGCGCCCAACAGCCCCGACCCCTGCGCCGGCGCCCATGTCGATCGGCCGGCAGAGGTCCGCACGCCGCGCGCTTCCAATTCCTCAGGCAACAATGTCGGCTACCAAGTGCAGGTAGCAAAGGGTGCTGCCTATTGTTTCCCTGGCAAACCCGGACGGCGTAACTATCTGGCCGAGTTGACGGAACGATGACGGGGCGCGCCGTCGGCGTTCACGCGCATCGCTGCCCGCCACCGTGAGAGTGGCGGACTCTAAAACGGGCTGAGCGATAGTCAGTCGATCAACGTGCGCCGCAGCTATGATGACAGCGCCGGCAGCAGGTTCCGGCCAAGCATAAAGTACGTAACGCAGGCGAAGACGGCGATGCCAATAGCCAACGCCAGAACTAATTTGGATGAGCGACGAGGAGAAACGTCTTCCTCCAAATCGAGCTGGCCGCGTCCCTGAGGTGCTTCGGAGCCCTTCGCAAATGCAGCCGCCCTGGCCGCAGCTTGAAGCGAGATTGCCTGCCAGAACGCCTCAACGTCACGTGCATCCGCGGGTCCGCCGCGAAGGCCTTGGGCTACTGACATCGGGTCGAAGCTACGTGGTTGGGCCGCCGTACCGATTGTCTCGGCTCTCTTGTAATGCATAACTTGAACTACCTCCGCTGAGCATTTCTCGCGTCTTTAAGCTACGGCTAAAACGCTGTCCGAATATGAGCGGCAGCGTGTCCCTATTGAGGCGCGCGGTTTTATCACTCGAACGTCACGCGCCAGCACTGAAGGCAAAAAGTTGCTTCGTCACTGACTGCTGGTGGGCTCTGGTCTCGCGGCATGACCCGCTCCTACAGGCACATCCGGTAGAGATGAGAAAGCCACCCGCTCGGAGAATCACACTGGTCGTTTTCACCGCCATTGGATAGTCCCTTGCTATGGCGACTCCGCCTCAACCAGTGGGCGTGGTCAAGGTCGGGACGGCTAGCAACCGCCGAATGGTTTCCTATGCTGCTGCTGCCCGAGCGGCTCCGAACCTCGACACAATCTTAACACTGAGCCACTGCCTAGCTGGAGACATCGGGTTCCGGCCATGATGTCCTCGTGGCACTCAAGAAAACTTCGTCCCGCAGGCGCGGGATACGCGGCGGACCGCTAGTCATCAAGCAGGCCGCAGACGCTCGCGCTCGTGCTCTGGCCTCAACCCTTCGCAAGCTTCGGGTGGCTGGCTTTGTTTCGCGCCAAGCGCTGGCGGATGAGTTGAACCGACGGAGAATACCGACTGCCCGTGGCGGAAGATGGCAATACACCACTGTGTTAAGAATGCTGACGCGGCTGGGGCTGCTCACATCCGGCAAGGACGGCAGGATCAACAATGGCCAGGAAAGCAAGCGTGCAGCTGATGCGCGAGCCAAGGCACTGGCTTCGACAATTCGGAAACTTCAGGCGAAAGGCCTCGTCTCGTCGAACGCCATCGCGCGAGCGTTGAACGCGCGCGAGATACCAACCGCACAGGGCGGCAAATGGCACCACGCCAGTGTTAAGCGAATGCTGCAGCGCCTTGAGAAGCTCGATAGCGCCTCGAACGGCAAACATCGCCGCTAGGGCCGTTTTTCTGCCCGTGGCTATCCGTCTGCTACCGCAGTGCTGATGCTGAAGCTGTGACGCACGTCACCGCCTCCCGTCTTCTTTTGTGTGTGTCAGATTGGCCACAGCCTTTGGGCTTCCGATCCCACACGTCTCTCTCGCGAGAGGCCGTATGCCAAGTCAAGTGTAGCAAGAGTAGCAACTGTAGCAGTAGCAGCGCCCGGCCAAAGCCCGGTAGGGCAGGTGATGCTATCGCCACCTCCGAGGCGCGGAAAGATCGCGCCGACTGCCCGCGTCGGCAACCGCACGCAAATCCTGAAGAAGCCGTTCACCATCTCGGCCACCCAGGAGGTCGTGAAGAAGGCCGGGCGGGACAGCGAGATCAGCTACCAGACCGCGCTGGCCGGCCGTCGCATCAAGATGGATCTGGAAGCCTTCGCTTGCCAGAACCAGGCCTCGGGCGCGCAGTCCGGCGCCACGCCCCGCAAGATGGGCGGCTTCGAGTCCTGGATCGCCTCGAACGTCTCGCGCGGCGCGTCCGGCGCCTCGGGCGGCTTCACCGCCGGCAACACCACGGCGCCGACCGATGGCACGCAGCGCGCCTCGACCGAGGCGCTGCTCAAGATCGTCATCAAGTCGGCCTGGAACGCCGGCGGCAAGCCCAACCTCCTGCTGATGGGCTCGACCCAGAAGCAGAACTTCTCGGGCTTCACCGGCATCGCCACGCAGTTCCAGGAGCCCAAGGGCAAGATGGCCACCGTCATCGGCGCCGTCGATCGCTACGTGTCGGACTTCGGCACGCTGTCGGCGGTGGCGAGCCGCTACATGCGCGGCCGCGAGATCGCCGTCATCGATCCCACCCTGTGGCGCATCCTGTGGCTGCGCAAGTGGAAGAAGGAAGCGCTGGCGCAGACCGGCGACGCCAAGAAGTTCCACATCGTCGGCGAAGCCACCCTCGAGAGTCGCAACGAGGCCGGCAGCGGCATCGTCGCCGACCTCACCTGACCCCGGAGAACGCCATGATCGAGAATCCCAAAGAATCTCAGCGAGGCCCGACCGAATCCCAGGGAATCCCGCCGACGGCCGATGCCGAGACCGCGGCCGAGCCCGACGCTGGGCCGTGATCACGGTCGATCACGTCTACCTGCCCCTCGACGCGGCGTCAGCAAAGGCGAAGCCGGCCGGGCCTTTCTCCTTCATCAGCTCGCGCGCGGCCTGGATCAGCGCCTCGCGCTCGGCCCGGCGTTTCCAACTCATGTTAAGGGAGTTTACATTAGCGCGGGCGTGTTCGACAAACGCTGTAAGGGGAGGAAGACCGTGCAATTGTGGACCACCGGCGTCGCTTTGGCGCGCGGCGCGGCGCGCACCGCGCAAGAAATCGAGGCCGCTGGCTGGGACGGCATGCTGGTGGTCGATTCGCAGAATCTCTCCGGCGATCCCTATGTCTCGCTCGCCTTGGCCGCCGCCGCCACAACGCGCATCGGCCTTGGCACCGGCGTGACCAACTCGGTCACCCGCCACGCGGCGGCGACCGCCACCGCAATCACCAGCGTCAACCGCGTCTCGAACGGCCGCGCTGTGCTGGGCATCGGCCGCGGCGATTCCGCCCTGGCGCATCTCGGCCGCGCGCCGGCCCGGCTGGCTCAGTTCGAGCGCTACCTCAGGCAGCTCCAGACGTACCTCAAGGGCGAGGCGGTGAGCTTCGAGGAAATCGACATCCCGCCCGACGTGGCGCCGCTCCTGGCGGGACTGCACCTGCACGACGCGCCGCCGGCGAGCCGCATCGCCTGGATCGCCGGCGGCGCCAAGGTGCCGGTCGAGGTCGCGGCGAGCGGGCCCAAGGTGATCGCCATGTCGGCCCTGCACGCCGACCGCGTGATGTTCACGCTCGGCGCCGACATCGAGCGCCTGAAATGGGGCATCGCGCTTGTGAAGAAGACCCGCAAGGACGCCGGCCTCGATCCCGACGCCATCGCCTTCGGCGCCTACGTCAATCTCGGCTGCCACACCGACATCGCGGCCGCGCGCAGCCTGGTGCGTGGCGGTCTCACGACCTTCGCGCGCTTCTCGGTGATGCACGGCAAGACCGCGGTGCCGACCTCGGCAGGCGACCAGAGGGTGCTCGAGGCGCTGCGCAGCAACTACGACATGAAGGCGCATACCAGGGGTGATTCGCGGCAGGCGACGACACTCACCGACGACTTCATCGACCGCTTCGCCATCGTCGGCCCGCCCGACCGTTGCGTCGAACGGCTGCGCTCGCTGGCGGCGCTCGGCCTCGACAAGGTGGCGATCAGCGGTGCGACGCGAGGCGCTGCGGTCGAGGACACGGCGGTCGGGCGGCAGCTTGTGATGGAGCACGTGCTGCCAGCTATGCGGTCGTAACGGCTTCCTTCCTGCGCGGATTCCGCGCAGGAAGGGGAGCTTTGCTAGCGCCAGATTTTCTTGCCGCTCCCCGGCAACCCAAGCTCGCTCCACATCGCGTCGACCTTGTCGATGACGGCCTGCTCCATGCGGATCTGGCGCCCCCATTCACGGTTGGTCTCGCCGGGCAACTTGTCGGTGGCGTCGAGGCCGATCTTGGAGCCGAGGCCCGACACCGGGCTCGCGAAGTCGAGATAGTCGATCGGCGTGTTCTCGATCACGGTGATGTCGCGCGCCGGGTCCATGCGCGTGGCGACTGCCCACATCACGTCCTTCCAGTTGCGCGCATCGATGTCGGCGTCCACCACGATCACCCACTTGGTGTACATGAACTGCCGCAGATAGCTCCACACGCCCATCATCACGCGCTTGGCGTGGCCGGCGTAGGCCTTCTTCATTGAGACCACGGCGATGCGATAGCTGCAGCCTTCGGGCGGCAGCCAGAAGTCGACGATCTCGGGAAATTGCTGCTGGAAGAGCGGGATGAACACCTCGTTCAACGCCTCGCCCAGCACCGAGGGCTCGTCGGGCGGCCGCCCGGTGAAGGTCGAAAGATAGATCGGGTTGCGCCGCATGGTGATGGCGCTCAGCGTGAACACCGGGAACTTCTCGACGCTGTTGTAGTAGCCGGTGTGATCGCCGTAGGGGCCTTCATCGCCGTAGTCATCGAGACTGACATGGCCTTCGAGCACGATCTCGGCCTCCGCCGGCACCTTGAGGGGCACCGTCCTGCAGTCGACCAGCTCGACCTTCTTGCCGCGCAGCAGGCCCGCGAACTGGTATTCCGACAGCGTATCGGGCACCGGCGTGACGGCGGCCAGGATGGTGCCGGGATCGGCGCCGATCACGGCGGCGGCCGGCAGCGGCTCGCGCTTGCCGGCGCCTTTCCAGCGTTGGTGATGCTGTGCGCCGCCGCGATGTTTTAGCCAGCGCATCAGGGTGGTGTTCCGGCCGGTCACCTGCAGGCGATAGATGCCGAGATTGAAGCTGTCCTGCCGGTCGCCTTTTGGATTGGGTCCCAGGGTCACGATCAGCGGCCAGGTGATAAGTGGCGCGGGCTCGCCCGGCCAGCAGGTCTGTATCGGCAGCCGGCCGAGATCGATGTCGGGGCCGGTGAGCACGATCTCCTGGCAGGCCGCGCCGCCCACCGTCCGCGGCTTCATCGCCATCACGGTGCGCAGCATGGGCAGCATGTCGAGCGCCTCGCGCCAGCCGCCCGGAGGCTCGGGCTGACGCAGGAAGGCCAGCGTCTCGCCGACTTGGCGCAACTGGCCCGGCTCGCGGTCCATGCCCCAGGCGACGCGCTCGACCGTGCCGAAGAGATTGACCAGCACCGGGATGTCAGAGCGCGTGCCGTCGGCCCGCACGACGTTCTCGAACAGCACCGCCGGGCCCTTTTCGGCCAACAGCCGGGTCTGGATCTCGGTCATCTCCAGATGCGGCGAGACGGGCGCCGCCACGCGCACCAGCCGGCCACTTTGTTCCAGCCGGGCGATGAAATCCCGGAGCGAGGCGTAGGGCATGCTGGGGTTGTCCTTTAGAGTGGGCGGCGCATGAGATCAAACGCGATCCCGCCTTCGATTCCGGCCGAATTCGAGGATCTGCTGAGCGCCGCGGGAAAGCGGGTGCTGGCCGGCACGCATGCGCTGTGCGGCGCGCTCGCCCATCCCCGGACGCGCTTTCTCGCGCGCGGCGATCTTTTGGACCGCACCAAGGCCGAACGCGTGCGGCGGGTGCTGGAAGCCTCGCTGGTCGACAAGCTCGAGCTCATGGAGCGGCCGATTCCGCCCGAGAGCATCTCGGGCATGCGTCGCGACTACAGCGAGCGCCTGCCCAAGACCAGCCGCGCGCAGACGATCTACTTTGAAAGCCGCCGCGAACCCGGCGTGAAAGCGGCGGAGCGTATCGGGCTGGTGCGGCTCATGCGCTCGGCGTCGTACCGCGCCTTTGCCGAGGCGCTGGCCGGCCGCCGGCTTGCATCGGGCTGGGGGCTGCAGGTGCTGCGCTACGGGCCGGGCGACTATGCCGGGCCGCACAACGACCATCATCCCCAGAACAAGGATGCGCGTGGCGGCTACGTCGACCTGCATCTCAGCCTGTGCTCGCGAAGCGTGGCGCATCAATGGCTGGTCTATAGCCGCGCCGGCCATTTCAGCGAGATCGTGTCGGTCGCCAAGCCCGCGTCGGTGACAGCCTACCGGCTGCCGTTCTGGCACTACACCACGCCGCTTGCCGCCAGGCCTGGCCGCGCCGACGCCGCGCGCTGGGTGCTGCTGGGGACGTTCCTCTACCGTTGAGGCTATCTGACCGCGAGCGGCACGACGCTGATCGAATTGCGCGGACTGCCTTCGATGATGCGGTCGGTGTAGACGAGATAGATCAGGGCCCGGCGCTTGGTGTCCAAGAACCGTGTCACCTGGGTTGTCTTGAAAATCAGCGAGGCGCGTTCGCTGAACACTTCGTGCGGGCTTTTCAGGGTCGCGAGCTTGGCCTCGTCGATCGGTCCCACCTGGCGGCAGGCGATCGAGGCCTCGCCCGGATCCTCGGCCAGCCCGATGGCGCCCTTTATGCCGCCGGTGCGCGCGTGCGACATGTAGCAGGTAACGCCCGGCACGTCGGGATCGTCGAACGCCTCGACGACGATCTTGTCGTTGGGACCCAGCCACTTGAAGCGATAGCCGACCGAGCCGATGTCTTCGGCCATCGCCGGCAGGGCGACCAATGACAGCAGCAAGGTCAGGACAGAGCGGCGCATGAATGGCTCCCTTGGAACGCGAGGAGCTCAGGT
>Ga0210387_10004432_pt1 | contig 10768 bp, 9 predicted proteins | sample IncBWC7OmetaG_FD_160108 | JGI IMG/M metagenome (GOLD analysis project Ga0210387, IMG submission 160108) | Forest soil microbial communities from Barre Woods Harvard Forest LTER site, Petersham, Massachusetts, United States - Inc-BW-C-7-O ... | reverse complement strand
GCTGCAAGGCGGCCCGTAGCCAGTCGGGCTCAATCTGAGGAGTGCCTGCGATCGGCGTGCCTCCCTACTGGCAAACCGGCCCAGCGTCAGTGGTGAACGTGTCGTTGTTGGAGAACCAGCCATTGACTCCAACGGATGGAGCTCCGTAGAACCAGGAGAAAAACGCCAGCTCTTGCATGTGGTAGGTGAATTTATTTGCCGGATTGTAAATCGGCGGCGCCAGCGTGCCGCTCAACGGATCCCCTACCTCCAGGTTGTTCTGACATCCTACAACTTGCCCGATATTCCCCCAGGCGGGCGTGGGATTGTTGCCGAACGGATCGTTCATCCACTCCGCGACTTCGTGCGACATTCCCTGAACATCCGGCGTCGGGTTGACAAAGATTTCGCTGGTGTCGAAATCGGCCGTGCCGAAGGTTTGCGGGCCGTTGCTATCGTGGAAGCCGAGGATGCAGCACGCCGCGTTGGGGTTCAGTATGTCGCCGCAGTTGATTCCCGGCGCGAACGCTTCGCACTCGACGACGTTATGCTCGAGGAAGAACGGGAAGGTCGTCGGGTTCACAACTTTCGGGCCGAGCGCGGTGATAACCGCTTCGATGGCCGGCTCGTACACAGCAATGTCAATGATCGCTACATTGCCGCCGGGGCAGCCGCCAAACACTGCGCTGGGATACGCGATGCCGCTCCCCGCCGGAATGTCGATCACCACCGCCGCCAGGGTATTCACCGGGCTGAGAATGACGTGATAGACAGGGTTGTCGTCGAAATTCACGTTTCCGAAATTCAGGGCCTGGAAGAAGTTCCCGCGCTGAAACGCGTCGGTCGTCTGTGTGAAGCCCACGTCCGTGCCGCCGAAGTTGAAATCGAATGACTTGAAAATCGGCGATTGCTGCGTGAGCGTGAGCGGAACATCGTTCGGGGGAGTCAGGCACGTGTCATCCTTCATGGTCGGGTCGAACACGGTCACGCCGGGCGCTGTGACGACGTCTCCATTCGCGATGCCGGCAAACACCGTATGCGTCCGGATGATCACAGGAACCAGCTGGCTGGAGATCTCGGTGAATCCGAGCGGATTGTTGAACGGACTGCGTCCCACGATCTGGCCGCTGTAGGTGTTGCCGTCGCGCGACGACGTGACAGTGTAGTTGAAGGTTTGAAGCTGGCCATTCTTGTTGGACGAGTTGGCGTTTACAGCAGCCTTCACTCGCCCGCCTTCTAACGCAGCTTTCAGGGATGCTCCCGCCACTGTGCTCGCGTCTTTCGTCGGCGTCCTATACGGATTCAACTTCGGAAGCTGTGCCGTTTGCTGCGCGAAACCCACTGGCGCAGAGAGCACCAGCGCGATCAGGGCGCATACAAAGGAAACAATTATCCTTCGATTCATTTAATTCCTCCTGTTTTTCAAGACAACGATCCGAGATGATTTCTTCAGGCGTGCGGAGAACGGCCGCAGCCCTACCTGCGTTGCTCCGAATGCCCCGCCGGTAGACATAGACGCCCCTCTATGCCAGCGGGACAGAATTAGACCCATGAAAATTCGAGTTGGACTTTCCACCCAACAGGAGAAATGAAGGCTTCTCCTGGAAAACGCTGGTGACTGAATACGCTGTTTCGGAAATACTTGTCAAGAGGATTAACGCCGTTGAAAAAACGTACAGTCAGGTCTTAGAAGTACCAGAACTTCTTCGATTTTCATTTGCCGGTGTTCCGGGAGTGCAGTCGTACCCTTTGAAAACCCAAGGCTAGCCACCCGTTAACGCAAACGAATATAACGATTCAAAACCGACGAAGCAGACCAACCCCCAACTCGGTGGAAGGAGATTTCAGTGGGTGGGTGGCGCTCCAATGACAGTGATGGTTACGCGATTGGTCTCGCCGAGATCGCTCGTCACGAAGAGCGGATAAGTGCCAGGCGCGAGCGATGTGGGAACGGTGAAGTACAACTGGAAGCCGACGAAGTCGGCTGCCCCGCCGGCTACTTTCGTCGCGCCGATAGTGACGATGTTATTCGAAGTGAAACCATTTCCGACGATGCGAACAACCTGGCCGGGAAAGATGGGATCGGCGCTGTCGGGGCGGCCCGGCGGATTATTAACATATGCGATGCGCGGGCGGAGACGTTCGATGATGACTGTTAGGACGTTGCTTTTCCCTCTAGCGTCCGAGACGTGCAAGGGAAATTCGCCAGCAGGGATTGACGCGGGAATCGTGAATTCGATGTGGCGCGGATCGAGCGTGTTCGCCGGAAAACTCACTGAACCAATCCAAACGGTCTCCTCGTCGATAAATGCGCTGCCGAATAAACCCGCGTGCAACCCAGGACTGAACCTGCGGAACGCGCTGCTATCGAGAACTTGTCCATTAAAGGTTGGCAGGAGGAGCAGCGCGGTGGACGGCAACTCGACGTCAATCGTTTTCGAGGCGGCCTCGCGCCCCTGCACGAGAAGGCGCACTGCGATTGAATAAATTAGTCCCGTGTGGTTCGGGAGTTCCAGGATGATTGATCCTGACAACGAACCGAGTGGATTCATCGAGCCACAGGGAATCGAGGACTGCTCGGTTGCATCTGGCGCGAGTACGCCGGAGGTGAATGGCAATGCCGAGCATGGAAAATCGAGCGTAACCTGATCCGCGTCTGCACCGGTGACTTCCCATGAGAATCGCCGCGCGTTCAGCGGAAACGATTCGCCTTCCGGCCGTTCGGTTCTAAATGAAAGGATGCTTGGAATGTTTTGGACTCCGGCGTTAATGCCAGCGGGATGGAACTTGATGCTCTGCAAAATTTTATAGAAAAGCGCTTGGACGGCGTCCTGGTTAACACGGGTGATTCCTGGCGGAGGTCCGAACCTTGTTGTCATGATAGCCGTCTGGATTTCGTAGCACGTGCCATTCGCAAATCCACCATAGTCACGGAAGATCGTGGCAGATGGCGCGTCCCCAGCTTCCGTCCAACGAAATTCGATCCCATCAAAAGTGGATCTGTGTTCTGGATGATCGGAGTTGGGACTGGTGGCAGCAAAACATTCTTCCCGCGAGAGATTCCGATTCACGTCGAGCGCGAGTGAGGCGCCACTCAGATCGGTTCCCGGAAACAAATTGTCGGGAAACACGAGTTGAACGAGTTGAATCTCGCCAGGATGTCCGTCAAACATCTGCGACGACTGCAGACCGTTGTTGATCGCAGGCTTGTTCAATTCGGTAAGGATGTAGTTATTCGGGTATTGAAACGAAATTCCCCATTTTTCGTTGTTGTAAGTGGCGAGCTTGGACAAGCGGGACTTCTGATTCTTGGGTTGGTGTGTCGCGAATGTCAAAGAATTTAGCGCGTCGATGCCTGGTGAAAGAGTCGTAGAGACGAACATTGCTGCGAGCAGAGTTTTTCTGGCTTGTTTGTAGACGCCGGTTCGCAAGCAGGCCATCTTGCCCCCCATGATGTCGAAGATTGTCGTGCATTAAGATAGCCGTGCGTCTCGGTACACATTCTGCGAGGGTTATCGTCTCGGCGACGGGATCGCGCCGTGGGCGAGCGTCACACTGTGTCAACAGCGGAGCGGTTCGCATCAACATGGACGGCGCGGTTAAATCGCTCGGAAAACGAGATGTTGGGAGGGTTTTAGCGGGTGCCTTGCGTTTTCTGAGGGACCGAGCATATACTAAGTTGCTTCCAGATAGGTCGCACGTCCAAGTGGGCCGCAAGCCCACTTTTTTGTTGGGCGCGTTTTTGGCGCCAGGGTAGAAGTATCGCTGGAAGAAGACGTTAGTGGACCGCGATGGATATTGAGGCCCAATCCAACGCAAGGTAGAGGTATCGGCGAAGGCGAAGAGTAAGGTAAGCGCCGCGCGTAGAACAGTATGGACTTGGGAAAGATACGTGAGGCGGCAGAGCGAGTGGCACGCTCGGAAGGCCTCGAAGTTTTTGATGTGGAATGGAAGGTAGGCAAGCAGCGGTTGCTGCGGGTCTATCTCGACCGGCTACCCGGCCCGGCGAACCCCGAAAACTTGGGGGTCAGCCACGCGGATTGCCAGCGCGTGAGCGAGCAGTTGAGCGTGATTCTGGACGTGGAAGATCTGGTGCCGGGGCCCAGCTACATCCTGGAGATGAGCTCGCCGGGCATGGATCGAAAGTTGATCAAGCCGGCTGATTACGAGAGATTTGTCGGCCGACTGGCAAAGATATGGCTGGAAGAGCCGGTCGGGAAACAGAAATATCTCGAAGGGCGATTAGCCGGATATGCGGACGGCACAGTAAGAGTGAAACTCGCGGATCGCGAGATTGAAATACCGTACGCCGGGATTCGAAAAGCGAACCTGGTGGTAGAACTTTAGGGAGCCATGGATGGCGAGTCTGCTGTACCAGACAATCGAGCAGATCAGCCGGGACAAGCACATTGAGCCCGAGGTGATCGTCGCGGCTATTGAGGATGCGATGGTCGTAGCGGCGCGGAAATACTACCGCACCGAGGAAGATCTGCGCTCGAAGTTCAACCCTGATACGGGGCATATCGATGTGTATTCGGTGCGCGCGGTTGTGGAGGAAGTAACCGATCCTCTGCGCGAAATTTCGATTGGCGACGCGCGAAAAAAGCAGCCGGAAGTGGAAGTCGGCGGCGAAGTGACGGAAGTGAAGCCGACGGACGTGTTGGGACGCATTGCGGCGCAAACTGCGAAGCAGGTGATTCTGCAGAAAGTTCGCGAAGCTGAGCGCGACACGATTTACAACGAATTTCACACGCGCGTAGGCGAGCTCGTGAACTGCATCGTAAAGCGGACGGAAGGTCCAGACACGATTGTGGATTTGGGACGCACAGAAGCGCGTTTGCCGAAGAGGGAGCAATCGCGCCTGGAAGCGTACAACGTAGGCGACCGGCTGCGGGTGACGATTCGAGCGGTGGAGCGTGCGGCGAAAGGGCCGCAGGTGGTGGTTTCGCGCGCTGATCCCGCTCTGGTGCAGCGATTGTTCGAAATGGAAGTGCCGGAAATTTACGATGGCACGGTGCAGATTCGCGCGGTGGCGCGTGAAGCCGGGGAGCGGACGAAGATTGCGGTGGAAAGCCGCGACAAGGACGTTGATCCGGTGGGTGCTTGCGTGGGCATGAAGGGAATGCGCGTGCAGTCGATCATTCGCGAGCTGCGCGGAGAGAAGATCGACATCATTCCGTTCAGCGAAGAGACGGTGGCGTTCGCGCAGAAGGCGCTGAGCCCTGCGAAAGTGACGCGCGTTCAGATTGTTGATCCGGAAGAGAAGCGGCTGGAAGTGATTGTGGAGGATACGCAGCTATCGCTCGCGATTGGCAAGAAGGGGCAGAACGTCCGGCTCGCGAGCAAATTGATCGGCTGGAATATCGACATCAAGAGCGAAGAAGAGAAGCGCCGCGAAATCGAAGCGCAGATGGCTGCGCTGACGGCGCCGGGCACTCCGCTTACGTTGTTGGCAGGAGTTGGTCCGAAGACAATTGAGAAGCTCGAAGCGCACGGCGTAACGTCGATTGAGAAATTGGCGGATATGACGCCCGAGCAGCTCGTAGAAATTCCGGGCATCGGCGAAAAAATGGTGGAGAAGATTCACCAGTCCGTAGCGCTCTATTTCGAAGAGCTCGAAGCGCAGGCTACGGCTGCGCCGGCGGAAGGCGAAGCGGAAGCCAGCGCAGACGCTGGTGCAGACGTCGGTGCAGAAGTGGTGTCGGAAGAAACGGGTTCTGTGGAAACTGCGGACGGTGCAGAAACGGCGGAAGGTGCGGAAGTTCGCGAAGCGGAATCCGTGGAAGATGCGGGAGCGAGCGAATCCGGAAATGCGGAGAGCACTGCAACGGATTCGACGGAAGTTAATTCCAGTGAAACCGAAGAAGCGGCGCCGGAATCGGAAGAAGATGCAGCAAAGCGCGCAAGTTCTGAGTAGTACGGAGAGAACAGAGGCTGATGGCAGATTCTAATCAGATTCGAATTAACGAACTGGCACGGGAACTCGAGGTGAAGGCGAAGGTGCTGATCGATTTCCTGCCGGAAATCGGCGTCACCGAAAAGAAGACGCACTCGAGCTCGCTCGATCTCGATAAGGCTGAACTCGCGCGGAAACATTTCGCGGGGCTCGCCGCGAAAGAAGCTGCGGCGGAAGCCGAGAAGCAGGCGAAGTCGACGGCAGCGAAGCGGCCAGCGGCGCGTCCGGCGGCGGCTCCGACGATTGAGGCGAGGCCTGCTGCGGCTGCGCCCGTTGCGTCTGCTCCTGCTGCTCCTGCGACTGCAGCGAAACCGGCTGCGCCGGGAGCGATTCCTGGAAGTCCGGCTGCGCGTCCTAGTGGAGCGCCCGCGACGGCGGCTGCTCCGAGTGCTGCGCCTGGGACTTCGCATCCAGTGGCACATCCACCCGCTCATTCACCTGCGCATGCTCCAGCTGCTGCACGGCCGGGAGTTGCTCCTGCGGCTGGTGCACCTTCTGCTCCAGCGAGAACGCCTGCGGGCACGGCGAGACCCGGAGTTGCGCCAACTGCTCCTGCTGCGCGACCAACTGTTCCGGCACGACCTGTTCAGGGTAATCCTGCATATCGACCGGCTCCTCCTGCTCCGCCCGCGGCGGCTGGTGCAAGACCGGCTGGCGCGACGTCGCAAGGTACATCTTCAGGTACATCGGCCGGGACTTCGTCAGGTCAACGATATCCAGTGCGTCCGGGTGCGCCGCCATCGGGCGGAGCGCCTCGTCCGAGTGCTCCTCAAAGTTATCGTCCATCCGCAGCGCCGGGACAAACACGTCCCGGTGGGCCGCCGCGTCCTGGTGGTGCTCCGCGACCGGGAGGCGGACCTCCTGGAAGATTTCCATCGCGTCCCGGGAGTGGTGGGGAGCGAGGCGGACGGCCCGGGCAGCAGGGGCCGGTGGGCGGACAGCGTCCTGGCGCTACAGGCGGAGTTGGAATTCCGAAAGCTGAACCGGGCAAACCTTTATATGCGCGAAAACCGCCCGCTTCGCGTGGCCGTCCACTTATCGAAAAGCGATATGCGGAAGGCGAGCGCAAACTTCATCCGGTGCGCACGCGCGCTGGTGTGGGCGCAGGTCGCGCCGCGCAGGCAGAACCAGTCGCTCCGGTGCAACGCGAGCCGCGCGAGGTGGTGGTTACCGAAGGAATCACGGTGCGCGAACTTGCGGAGAAGCTTGATATTCGCGCAAAAGAATTGCTGAAGACTTTGCTCGATCGCGGAATTTTCGCGAGCATCAATCAGGCGCTCGACGCCTCGACGGCGACAAATCTGGCCGAGGCGTTCAACGGAATCGTGCAGGTGGTAAGTTTCGAAGAGCAGATCGTTCAGGAAGAGAAAGTAAAGGAAGAGCGCTCGGCGAATCAGCACCCAAGAGCGCCGGTGGTTACCGTGATGGGACACGTGGATCACGGAAAAACGAGCCTGCTCGACGCGATTCGCGAAACGGAAGTTGCGTCGGGCGAAGCCGGTGGAATCACGCAGCACATCGGCGCATACGAGGCGCGTATCGACGGACGGCGGATTGTTTTCATCGACACCCCGGGTCACGAAGCGTTTACGCGAATGCGTTCGCGTGGCGCGAAAGTGACGGACATTGTGGTGCTTGTGGTAAGCGCGGATGACGGCGTGATGCCGCAGACCGACGAAGCGATTGCGCACGCGCAAGCAGCGGGCGTGAAGATTGTCGTCGCGATTAACAAGATTGACAAACCCGGCGCGGAGCCGGAACGCGTGAAGCGCCAGCTCGCCGACAGAAAACTGATGCCGGAAGAGTGGGGCGGCGACACGGTGATGGTAGAAGTTTCCGCGAAGACTAAGAAGAATGTTCCGCGATTGCTTGAAATGATTTTGCTCGTTGGCGATCTGCTCGAATTGAAAGCTGATCCTGACGCGCCTGCGAGTGGAACGGTTCTCGAATCGCGCGTTGATAAGGGGCGCGGTCCGGTGGCGACAGTGCTCGTTCAGAACGGCACGTTGAGGATTGGCGATTTCTTCGTGGTCGGCGCGGTGTATGGAAAAGTGCGAGCGATGTTTGACGATCTCGGCCATCCCATTAAGGTGGCTGCACCGTCGACGCCGGTGGAAGTTCTCGGATTGCAGGGCGTGCCGGAAGCGGGCGATCAGTTCCAGGTAACGGACGAGGCGAAGGCGCGGCACATTGTGGAATACCGACAGGGAAAACAGCGCGAGGCTTCACTTGCGAAGACTGCTTCGGGCCGCTTGACGCTCGATCAGTTGCACGAACAGCTGCGGGCCGGCGACGTGAAGGATTTGCCGGTTGTGCTGAAGGCAGACGTGCAGGGATCGGTGGAAGTGTTGAACGAGATGCTGCCGAAGCTTTCGAACGATCAAGTGAAACTGAAAGTGATTCAGGCAAGCGTAGGAGCGATCAGCGAAACCGACGTGCTGCTGGCATCGGCTTCGAACGCCGTGGTGGTTGGTTTCAACGTGCGCCCGGAAAGAAAAGCGGCGGAACTCGCGCAGCGTGAAGGCGTGGACATCCGGCTGCACACGATTATTTACGAGTTGCTGGATGAACTGAAGAAGGCTGTGGCTGGATTGCTCGCGCCCGTGATCAAGGAAACGTATCTGGGCCGCGCGGAAGTTCGCAATTCGTTCCGCGTAAAGGGCGTGGGGACGATCGCCGGCTGCTCGGTGCAGGATGGCATTTTGAAGCGCGACGCGGAAGTTCGCGTGCTGCGCGACAACGTCGTGATCTACACCGGAAAAATTACCTCGCTGCGGCGGTTCAAGGATGACGCGAACGAAGTGCGCGCCGGATTTGAATGCGGCGTTGGCGTGTCAAATTTCAGCGACGTGAAGGTGGGAGACATTCTCGAGTGCTTCAAGATCGAGAAAACGGCTGCTCCCGAGCTGATCAACGTCGCGGATCGCGCAAGGGCGCAGGAAAGCGCGGAAGCCAGGCGAAATTAGCGGATATTGATTCATCCGTTGCTGTTCCCTCGGACGGGCACGGATATGCCGATCGGTCTTCTCACCCTGGAAATTCACATCCTCGATGCGCAGTCTCTCAAGGACAAGCGGCAGGTGCTGCGTAGCCTGAAAGACAGGCTTCGCGCGCACTTCAACGTGGCAGTAGCCGAACTGGAGCATCAGGAGTTGTGGCAGCGATCGCGCGTGGGCGTGGTGAGTATTTCGGGCGACGGAAAGTTTCTGGAAGAATCCCTCGAAGCAATTGCGTCGGAGTCAGAGCGAATTTTAGGACGCGATCTAGTTTCGCGGGAGATTGAATATTTTGAGGATAGCGAATGACGACCAGCGGACATCGCTCCAGCGGGCACCGCATCGAGCGGATTGCCGAAGAAATCCGGAACGAAGTGAGCCTGATGCTGGCAGGTGAACTCAAGGATCCACGCCTTTCAGGGCCTGTGACGATTACGGAAGTGCGCGTGACGCCCGATTTGCGCACCGCGCGTGTCTACGTGAGCCTGATCGATGAGGATGAAGCCGAGCGCTCGAAGACCCTTGCCGGGCTGCAAGCGGCAAAAGGGTATGTGCGCCACGAATTGATCGAACGGCTGCAGTTGCGGCGCGCTCCGGAGGTTTTGTTCATCCTCGACGAGTCTGAAAAGATCGGCGGCCGCATCGACGAACTGCTGAAGAACGCGAAAGCTCCGGGAAAATAGTTCAAGCTTATGCCCCGGATTCCACAGCCTCCTCCCATCGACGGAATTCTCGTCGTCGACAAGCCGCGCGGAAAAACTTCACACGACATTGTTGAATTCGTGCGCCGGCTTGTAGGGTTTCGGCAGATCGGCCACCTCGGCACACTTGATCCATTGGCGACGGGCGTGCTCGTACTTGCGCTCGGGCGCGCCACGCGCCTCGCGCGTTTCTATTCCGGGCGCCGCAAACGCTACAGCTGCGCGGTGCGATTTGGATTTGCGACAGACACGTACGACGCTGATGGCGAACCGCTCGGACCGGATTCCGCCCCGGCAATCGATGCGGAAAAGATTGCAGCTCTGGCGCAGCAGTTCGTGGGAAAAATTCAGCAAACTCCTCCGGCATATTCCGCGAAAAAGGTGAAGGGGCGGCCCGCGCATGAACTGGCGCGGAAGAACAAGCCGGTGAACCTCGAGCCAGTGGAAGTAGAGGTATTTGAGTTTCGCCTCACGGGCGTCGAGGGATCGGTGGCGCGATTTGTGGTGGAATGCGGCGCTGGCACCTATGTACGTTCGCTGGCTTTCGATCTCGGGAAACTGCACGGTTCGGGCGCGCATCTCGCGGAAATTTCGCGCACGGCAGTGGGTGAATTCACGCTCGATCAAGCAGTGTCGCTGGGAGAGCTGGAACAGGACGCGAAAGCCGGGCGTATCGCCGAGCGAGTAATCAAGCTCGAAAGCATGCTGCCGGAATTGGCGCGAGCGACTGTGCTTCCGATCATCGAAAAGCGCGTGCGGCACGGCGCGAAGTTTAATTTGTCGATCGCGCAGATACAGCCCGGACAGACGAGAGCGGCGCAAGGCGCACCTGCGCAACTCGACTCAGGAGAATGGAAGCCGTCGCGATTGCGCGTTTTCAGCCAGCAGGGTCAGCTCATCGCGATTGCCGAGCCAGTGGTGCCGCGCACGTATCAACCGCTGGTGGTCCTCGAAGCTACTCCGTAATTCCCAAGAATTTAGCGGCTGATAAGTTACATCGCAGAATTGAGATCGCTAAGGTTGAGGCGGCGGCTGCGGTGGTGCGTCGTTGTTTGGATTCGCGTCTGGCGCAGGTTGAGGTTGGGGCTGAGGTTGCGTTTGTGCCGGTGGTTGCTGCTGGGCCGGAGCCTGGGGTT
>Ga0210387_10004431_pt1 | contig 10768 bp, 10 predicted proteins | sample IncBWC7OmetaG_FD_160108 | JGI IMG/M metagenome (GOLD analysis project Ga0210387, IMG submission 160108) | Forest soil microbial communities from Barre Woods Harvard Forest LTER site, Petersham, Massachusetts, United States - Inc-BW-C-7-O ... | reverse complement strand
TGCGCGCCGCGCAGCGCCAGCACCCGCATGGTTTCGAGACCCAGGCCGGAGTTGCACCCCGTAATAAGCGCGGTCTTGCCGGACAGATCAAGTCCGACCGTCACTTCCTCGGCCGTCGATCGGCGGCCAAATGAGCTCTTGGGTACATTCCGTATTTGCGAGTCGACTGACATATTTCGAATTCCGTACATTTAGTCCATCGCGCGAAGTGCGTCCATACGCAATCCTCGCAAATCAGCTGTCCTAATTTCGAGAAGTCACCGAGATGCGCGTTAGCAACCGTAGTCAGATGTCGCACCGTAATTGCGAGTTTTCACTGGGATTCGAGCTTACATGGATTCGACGCACTTCGCGTTCCGGAGGATCATTCGATTGAGCCTTTGCGCGTTACTTTATATACACGTAGGGCATGGAGATCTCCTTGCAGTGGTCAGCGGTGGCGCAGAAGGCGATTTATCATGTCGAATGAGACGCCCATGCCAGATCGTTTTGCGATGATCGCGGCTAGGCGCTGCCTTTCAGACCCTACCAGCTGGTTATTCATCGGAGAAGATCTTGACGTTTGCCGGCATCAGGTGGCTCTGGACGATTTGAATGGATTGACTATCCGCGACCGGGGACTTCAAGAATACGATCTCAAAAGGCACGAAGACGCGGTATGGACGGTACACGCTGATATCGCTCTGTGACGAGACCGGCCCCTCCCATTGCACGTTGTTAAACTTGGGTACGACGTGCGTGTAGTCGTCCCAGGAAACGGGCATGGATGGAATGTCAAACGGCAGTTCATGGTGACCTGCTTCCACGCCAAACACCACGTACGAGACACGCCAAAATTGCACGTCATCCTTGGCATCCTTGAGCTTGACCAGCCTGGGTACGTATGGCAGCGGGCTATCTTTTCCCTTCGGGTCGGTAACCGTCCAGGCGTAGACGTTGAAAGCCTCGGACAGAGTCGACGTCCTGGGGCGCCCAATGCTCTTGCGCCAAAAGATCTCCCCGATGATCAACTCACTCGCGAGGTCGACGACGTCGTAGCCGCCGCTGTGCCAGTTGGAAAGTTCAGCGTGTGCGGCCGAAGTGGCAAGCGGCGGGCTTTTGGTTGCGGCTGCACGTTCGTGACTGGTCATGCTCATCTCCTGGCTGTTGGATCGGAGTAATAATTTTTGTGGGGTGGGCATCCGTGCCAACCAAATACGGGCCAAGATTAGTATAAACCAACGACCTTTGTGGGATGGCCCGCTATCAAGGACTGGGAACGGATCGCGAACCGATTCGGCAAACGTTATTTGGATCTCGGCCGCTCGAGGAACCAGTTAGGAGGCCGTTTATCATCGCTGGGTTGCCGGCCGGTGTGGATACTGCGGACTTAGCGTTGATGAAAGAGTTGATGGAGAAGGGCAAAAGGAAAGTCGGGCCCGCAGGAAGAAAGTTTGAATCTTTCGGCAAGTAGGCGTTCAAAATGAGCGGTCGGGCGAGATTCCACACGGAAATTCGACGCATTGTTGAAATCAAACGGCCGAAAGGAGAGAAACCGTGCAGGCGACGAATTTCACAGATGCTCTGTCGAACGTCCACGAGCATTGGTCACCAAGAGTAGTCGGGCGTGTGAACGATCAGTACATCAAGGTCGCAAAGCTCAAGGGCCAGCTCGCGTGGCACAAGCACGATAACGAAGATGAACTCTTTCAAGTCGTCAAGGGACGCCTTGTAATCCAGTTCGAGGGCTATCGTGAGGTCGTTTTGCTTCCGGGGGAATTCTGCGTTGTACCGAAAGGGGTCATGCACAATCCGGTTGCCGACGAGGAATGCTGGATCGTATTGATTGAAACAATGACGACCAAACACACCGGCGATGTCGTGACGGATCGCACGCGCACGATCGCTGAGCAGCTCGCCGGGCAAGGTCTCTAACAAACATGAGCCCGCAAGTTATATCTTCAAAACACCGCGGGTGAGTTTCGGTCAGTCCAACTGTGTGTTCTATTTCGGCCATGACGAAAGAGCCGTTTCCATCATTGCCGTAAGTTCCACTCGATTTGCACCATCAATCGCCTGAACAGACATGCCCTGCAGAACTGTAGCGTAAAATCGCGCCAATGCCGGCGGAGGATGATAGCCACAAGTTGGAAGTCCTGGGGGGATACTAAGTCGACCGGCAAAAAGCCGGGTTCTTCTTAGGCCTTTGGTTATCGGTTCGCCGCCTGGCCGCAAGTCGACTGGATTCCACAAGGGGGATGCAGTAGGCACTTATGCAATACGTGCCATCGACGAATCTGCTGTGCCTCGCTCGCAACGCAGGAAGGTTAAGTTTGCCTTAACAGTCGATCAGATAGTCCGTTTGTCGTGTATCGGCGGGAAGCGCAGGCTAACTGTTGTTCGATATCCAGCGGAGCAAACACATGAACAACGAAATCAACCTTATTGCACGTGTCGGGCAGGGCCTCCTCGCCGTTGCGGCTACCGGCGTCACGGTGCTGGCTTTGCAGATTGCGATGCTGGCGTAGCGCAATGCTGGGGCGCGCTGCAATGGTTAAGAGCCTTGCGCCCTACGCGGCGCTGGAGCTGATGATGCCAGGCGGCTCAGCGATAGCCGGGTGTTGTGGCGCTATGGGCAGCGGAAGGGTGGGGTGGGCTTCGACCGGCGATCGGATGTTCTTCTTCGGCCGGTGGGACGCGGCCAATGTCTCGAGTCATGTCAATGTTTGGCGAGGAACGAAAGGATGGCCTGATCATAAGCATGAGGGTTGTCGCTTGGCACCGTGTGGGAACTTCCCGCGACGACAATCCTCTCGCTGCTAGGCAAGCAAGCCTCTAACTGATCAATGATCCTGATAAAGAAATCTTGACTTCGCTCGCCATTCGACAACAAGACAGGGACAGAGATGGCTTTCGCCATTTCGCAGGTAAACGCCGCCCTTGGACGCTTCGTCGTCGCGTCGGCAAGGTATGACGCAGCATTGTCCGCGTTCATGTTCTTGTCCGCCGCCGAGCGACGATCATAAGCTCCCGATCCACCAACGCCATCCACAAAAAGCCGGATGCCGCTCTTGGTATCACCGACTTTGAGCGCCTCTCTGGCTGGGGCAAGTTTTACGGCGAATTCTTGCAATGTCTCGGCGCCATTCCGCGTACCGACCAACATTCCCGCGGCAGGTGGTTCGTTGAGCGCTAGACTGACGACCATATCAGGGTGAGAAGCGGCGAAGAAAAGTGCCGCGTGTGCTCCCGACGAATGCGCCACGATCCGCACTTTCGAGAGAGCAAGGGCGCGCACGAAGGCAGCAAGGTCCTCTCCGTGCACATCAGCTGCCCCATCCGGCATTCCATCCGCACTTGTCTCGTTCGGATAGTTATTTCGGCGACTGTAAGCTATAACGTGATAGCGATGCGCAAATTGTGGAAGATGCTTCAGCCACATTCGATAATCCTGCAGGCCGCCGTGAACAAATATTAGCGGCTCCCCTTGGCCCAACTCAACATACGCAAGCACAGTGCCGTTAGCCGAGACTCGCTTAACTTCATCGGTCGTGGCCACGGCGTTAAAGGGCCCGCTAAATATCAGAACTGCGAAGGCAGCTTGCGCAAACTTAGCAAGGTAAATGTCAATTTTTCACGTCTCCCAGTATCCGCTGGCTCCGCATTCAATGCCGCGATGGAGCAAATGCACGCCGAGCCACTCTTTGACCAGCTATTCTACCGCAATGCCGCTTTCACCCCTTCCACTTCGTGCTCGCATCGGCAGGTATTGGTGCGCTTCCAGAAGGGTTGTGGAGGCTGAGGCAATCGGAGGTTTAGTTGTCGGCGCGTATAATTGGAACGCGGTCAACGTCGGTGTGGCGAGGCGGCTGGTGGTGAGCATACGCGGGGAAGCGGTCATGGCGATCAAACGTCCAGCCAAAGGTAAGGGTACCGCATCGCACAAACCGGCCTCGGCGGCGCCGTTGCGCCACGTCGATGTCTGGCGCCCACAGCAGATGGTATTCGGTGCGATTTACGTCGGGTGGGTGTGCAAGAACCGGTCGTGCGGGCTGGTGATTGCGACTGCGGACACGGCTCCCGATGACAAACCAACGGCATTCGATGATCAATTGACTGCAATCAAGTGCCCACATTGTGGCGATGAAGATCTGTACCGCTGGAGCTCTCGGAGCGAACAGAAGTACACGCCGAAAAGGGTCTCTAGTTGAACGCGGGAGCGGTCTTTCGATTGGCACCCGCACTAAATCTCCACGCATCGCAGTTGGACGTCGCCGGTGTGAAGATTAACGTGAACACGCAAGACCTGGTTGCGGCGGTACGCGAGGGAGAGAACGTCCACGTCGCTAGGATTACGCGATGACGAAAAGCAACGGGGGCGAAACCATAGCAGGCCGGGCGCGGACGCTGTCGCTATAAATTCGCCTTCCGTTGACAGCATCTCTGTCCAGTCTCGACGATGTGCTTGGGCTAGGTTGCCGATTTAGCGCACATTGGGTTACTACACCATTTCGCCCGATGGTGAGTCCAACAGCGAGAACACCACCACGAGGGCGTTCGATCTTAAAGTTCCCGATTGCGAAGTCCGCATCGATGGTGGCGCCGTCGATATCGCACTCGAGCGACAGGGCGACCTCGAACACGACGGCGTCTCCGGGCGGCATCCATCTGGCCGCGATATATTGTCTATTGGTCTTAGGTCCAGTCCCATTAGCATCTAACGTGAGACCAAGATTTGTTATCGCCGGCCTTCTTAATGGCGGATGACGACGATGGATGGTTGCTTCCGCGTACCCCTGAATGAAAAATACAAAGGGATGTTATTGCTATGGCCACCAAGCTTTCTACGAAAATAAAGACACCGCTGAAAAAAAAGACATCCGGCATCGCAACGCTAGCCGTCAAGGTGAAAAGTGCCGCACAACCGCGCGGTCGCGCAGCACCGGTGAAACGACCCCTTCCTGCAAAGTCAGTGGCGAAAGCCAGGAAGGCATTCAAGCACTTTAGTTTGAGCAAGTTTTCAAAAGAGGAGGCGCTTCCGCGAAATTTTGTGGCGGCGGAGGAGGCGAAGAATCCCTCGGCGGTGAAATTAGTACAGCGAAAACACATGGCACACAGCCTCAGTATGGCCCAAAAGACAGTTTCGGTTAACCCAGGCATGAGCCTTTCGCTTCCCGCGGCCCTGATTAAGACGTTGGTTCCCAGTCTCAAGGCGGCAGCCGGTACGGTCGATCTTCGTGAAGTACTGACACTGTTGCAAAGTCGGATGACTGGAACGGAATTCTATGCAAGTGGCAACCCGGCGCTTTCCCGCTTAGCGACTCATTCTGCCCTGCAGGTACAAGCGCAGAGCATCATTGACGCGATCAAAGCGAGGAAGCCGAAATGAGCTCAGCGAAGAAGAAAACGACGAAGTCCACCTCGAAGCCTGCCGCGGGCGCCCCGGCACCCCCCTTTATCATGAATGAGGTGAAACTTTTAATCGGTGATATCACGCCTCCTGAGACGGATGTGACTTTTGACCCACCTTCGAGAGCCACTCCGTCGTCCATTCAAAGCACCATTGGGCCGCCGCAGCCCACTTGGATTTGGAAGAATCAGGCGACGCGCGATCAGGAGCCGGTGACAGCGCTCGACATTGGCAAGTACGGTCTGGAAACAGACATCAATATGCTGTATCGATTGAGCAGCGTCACGCCGCTTACTACTTGGCAACCGGTAACCGATTTCTCCAACGCCACGTGGACATGGATCAATGCGGTGGCGCGGACGGCACAGCCCGTTACTGCCTCAGACGTGGGGAAGGTCGGATTCCAGTCAGACACCGACACGTACTATCAACTAATCTCTGCGTCACCAAAGGCATGGAAGTCGGTGCCGAATCCGAGCAACACTTCGGCGACCCTGGAACTTGCCACCGGCGCAGCGGATGCCGATTCCTATCACGACTTTTTTCGTTTGCAGATCGCATTTGAGGATGTATGGGCGGAACTGCTCGATACCAACATCTCAAAGGTTGCCCAGAAGCTATACGCCACGTGGGATGCCCTCATGGATATCAGCCCCGGGGCCTACGACGATTCAGGAAAGACGGATCGGACCACGAGGCGCTTTGCGGCGGCGCCACCACCCGACGTACCCGGTGGCCCGAATCCACAAGACATCTCGGGCACCGATGAACTACTCAATTTCATGAGCAATCTCAGCATCTTCCTTGGCATCCCGAGCGATGGTGCGGCGACTTCGAATGTGCCTGCCGATGTCATGCTGCTGAAGACTGCTGTCACCCAAACACTTGCCGGGTGCAACATGCTCTTAACTGAGCTGAACCGGACTGGCGCACATTCGGGGAGCGCGGCCTGGAATGCCGGAAGTTGGCTCGCTGCGACCCCGGGTAATAACGACAACACGGGGGACCCTGACGATTTGGCGAGCTTCCCGCCGGCAACGAGGCGGGCTGACGTATTTAACAACATTGCCAGCGCGCTTGCCTCGCTCTCGTCGCCGACTAACCCGGCTGACCCGACGGTCACCTTTCCCGACATCACCAAGCTACTGCTGCAGCTCGACGGCATGCTGAAGGAACGGTATCGATTCGACGTTTTTGCGCCGGCGTCGATTAACTACGGCCTGCTGCTCAATTATCGCCAGCACTGGCAGCCGCAGTCCTACCAGGTCGGCAATCTCGTCTCAACAATTCCCTTAGCCCCGCAGGAGACGCGCCGCTACACGACGAAGAGCGTGGTCAAGAAGAATCGAAGCGCCAAGGAGATCGAGAATTCGCTGCGAAGTGATAAGGAGGATTCATCAATTACGGCACGCGTGGATTCTGAGATTGTAGGAAAAACAAAGTATCAAACGAACTTTCAGGCCAACGCGAAGGGAAGTTACGGGAACGATGCGCTATTTAAGGTTGAAGCGGGAGTGCAGTCACAAACCGATCAAGCGGTTGAATCTGCGCAGACGACCAAGGAGTTTCACGAGGCGGTGATGAAGTCGGCGCAGGAATATCGGAACGAGCACCGACTCGAGATCTCGACCGAGGAAAGCAGCGAGAATGAGTCGACGAGCTTCCGCGAGATCAAGAATCCCAACGATGAATTGACGGTGACGTACCTTTTTTACGAGCTGCAGCGCCGGTACCTCGTCGACGAGTCGCTGTACAGGGTCACGCCCGTGGTGTTGGTGGCCAATGACGTCCCCGCGCCTCATGAAGTCGACACGGGTTGGATCCTGCGCAACGATTGGATCATCAAAAGGGCCATCCTCGACGATTCTTTTCTGCCGGCGTTGGAATATATCGCGACCGGCTACACCGGAGCGGAGGTCACGTTGCAGGTTCTCGAGCTGGCAGTCGAGCACGAGAAAGCGGTGGTCGATCGCATCACCCAACAGGTGCTGCTCGCGAATCAAGCGTTAGACGCCGCCACAGTCGGCCTCATCGACGCCCAGAATCAGGACATTAACAGCCTGAAGACCCAGGAGACTTTGGGTTTCGTGAAATCATTCTTCGATCCCTTAGGTATAGGGCAGGCGGGCAAGGTCGACGGCAATACCGACCGAGCGCAACTGGACTTTGCCAAGGATGCATTGAACCGTGCGCAAACCAAAGTCGATCAGCTGACCAGCAAAATGCAGACCGAGGCGACGGCTCTGCAGGTGGCCATCGACAAGTACACAGCCGCCGCCACTAAGCATTACGAAATGCTTGCTGACATCGACCGTTTACGCATACACGTCAAGGACAACATACTGCATTACATGCAGGCCATTTGGACTTACGAGCCAACTGACCAGCGCTATTTCCGCCTGTACAATCTCGATGCGCCGACATTTCTTCCGCCGAGCGGTCCGCCGAGCGGTCCGCCGAGCGCGAAGGTTGCACCGAACGCCGGCTTTGCCAAGTTTGATCCCAAGCGCCAGTCGTACTCTATTCAGTTGCCACCACCGCAACTCAGCGCGACGATGAAACTGCATCAAATCGCTGATTTGGATAACTTCCTTGGGTTCAAGGGCAACTACATGATCTTCCCGATGGTCAATTACGACAACTATATGGCGTGGTACCTGGTGCAGAACTACATTTATTTTGACGACGTGGCTGGCCTGATTGCGGCGGACGCCGATCCCAATGCGAATATGACACTTGATCAGTTAAAGGCGGCCATGGCATCGATTCACGTGAGCGACCCCAAGTCCTTTGTTGCCAACGAGCCGCAGTTCACCGAAATCATGATGCGTCTGCTCTCCGACCAGAGCCCCGAGATGGTTATTGTGCCGAGCAATTCGCTGTATATAGAAGCGCTGCCCGGTACTCATCCCTTACTCGAAGACTTCAAGCTGATTCACCGTGCTATTGACATTAAGCGGGCGCAAGCCGAGGCCCGGAAAGCTGAGCTTGAAAACCTGCGTTTTGCCGCCCGCCTTGCGAATGGCGATCTGGGCGATCCACACGTGGACAAAGTTGTGGTGGTTGGAGGCGGTCAGAACGTCACGGTGGATGCCGGACAGTAGCGAATAGTGGTAATACCCATTGAAACTGACATGGCGCGTTATGGCGCAAAATGCCGTCGAGGCTGGGTGTTGCGGCGGCGCGTTGTGGTAGTGGGAGAGCGACTTGGCTGTGCGAAATGACGTGCGTGGGACTGCGAACCCGGGCACGCAGAATCGAGGCACAGACAGTCGGGGGATTCCCGATGCCGGACAACCAGGGTCCGCGCCTTCAGATAAGCGTGCGGCGAGCAAGACCGCCGACACGCTATTGATATATTCGACGGGATTTCGCGGCGACATCGTCGACCTATTCAACCAGGCATATTTCAACGGCCAGGCCAGCAAACAGGCAGTGGACTCCTGGGCCGACATTTTAAAGGTGTTCGCGGATTTCGCATCGATCAACAAGCTGGTATTTCTGTTGCATAGTAACCCCGGCGTGCTTCTGTTCGGCCCTGATGCCAGCGGTACGAAATTTAAGTCCGGAAAGAAGCTCTCGGACGCGGCGAAGGATCTTAGCGCCATTAGGGACAAACCGAGAATAGCTACTGTGGACTTCGCAGGTTGCAATGTAGGTTTCGATCTCGATGGACTCGTGGATTTTGGCCTGGCCTTGGACGCCAAGCAGGTCATCGCTACGAATCACTTCCACGAATTCGCACTTGACAGATTGCAGGCCGCCGCCGGCCATGACGATGCGCTCGAGAAAGAGTTGCTGCGCTTGAGGGGTTACATTACATCGCCGACCTCGTCGAGTTTGGATGCCCTCGTTAAGCAGGCGAAGACCAAGGCGGTTGACAGAATAGTGCTTCTCGAATGGTATGTGGCGTCAGATGAAGAACACGGGTTGCCTTTCCCTAACGATCCAGGCGTGAACACAGACCAGCGCGCCAAAATCTTCAAACGACCATCCAGTATTCTCACGAGAGATATACAGACAAAGGCCGATCTTGAAGACTCGAAGCGGGACATTGCCATGTTCCAGGGCCAAGAGCCGTATCGAGCATTGATCAAATTTACAGTTCAGGTTCAGGGACTTCGTCAGCCGGTGCAACCCAAGGGCACTGCACAAGATGCGGGTCGCAAGTGACGGTCTTGTCGGGTGGCGTGGCGAGGGAACGCTTGCTAGGCGACGGGCCATTGCACGTCGATTGGGGGCCGGCGCCAAAGTACACGCCCTCGCGCTCACTCATTTTTCGCAGCGTTACGAGGCGTTGAAAGAGGCGGCGGCGCCGAAACATCGCGAAAGGAATTGAGAGGGAGCAATGTCAACCATCAGCCCTAATCCGCTATTAATCAGCGATGAATACCGGAAAGTTCGTACTGCTCAAATAAGCAACGCGATCGCTGTACAGTTCGACCGCTTGACCGACATTGCGCGTGGCGTTGAGCCTAGAGCCCTTCAAAGATTTGATCAATCGCCGGTATTGCCCATCCTACCCGACCGTATTGTCAGCGCGACTCCGCCCTATACTGGAGGGTCTCCCGACCCGGTACAAGGATTCAATTCTGTAACGGGTCAGGCTCAATCTTCCGGTTCGGGTGTCACTGCATTTGCATTGGGTAAGAAAAACGTCGGCAGGATTTCCCTCGGCGCTTCGGGCGGCATAGACCGGCTCTACGGGGGCTTTACTCCTCTCACGGGAACATGGTTGCTCGGCGATTCAACAACCATATCCGCGAGCTTATCGCAGTCGCAGACGATTGATGACAGTGCCTGGCCGCGGCAAGCAATGGAACTCGTTTGCCAAATCGAGTTGGCCAATCCGGCGTTGCTGGCGCAATTACCCCAGACTGGCGCGGTGACGTGCTCTCCAGGCAAAGCTGATTCTGCACTCGGGGGATTTGTCGGCGTGAGCGGCGCATTCGATGTCACCGCGGCTCTTTTTTCGCCCGAGGGCGCATTACTCGCCACCGAAACTACCTCGCGGATTTTCTTGGAGTTCGCCATCAATGCCCAAAAGCCCGGCACTTTTGATGATCGTATAGATGACCCGAGTGTGTTTGTTGCCCTCGATTGGTTGTTCGACTCGGCGCCCGCTCGAACCATTCAACAATCGGTCACTCTACCTTTGCAAGCGGCGACGACTCGTCGCATCAGTAGACCCACCGTGGTGGTCGAAGCAACTGTGCGACTAGTCGGCACCCGTGGTGGGGTCAAAGATCCTGGGGGTGGATTGTTTTATTTTGCATTTGCCGATCCTAGTGATCATGTTCCATTCTTCGGAACCAGTTTGCCTTTTACAGTTCCGCGTATGGTCATCATCCCTGGATTTTGGCCGTCGCCGGCCGAATA
>Ga0210387_10004429_pt1 | contig 10770 bp, 9 predicted proteins | sample IncBWC7OmetaG_FD_160108 | JGI IMG/M metagenome (GOLD analysis project Ga0210387, IMG submission 160108) | Forest soil microbial communities from Barre Woods Harvard Forest LTER site, Petersham, Massachusetts, United States - Inc-BW-C-7-O ... | reverse complement strand
AATCTCGTTGGCGATTTCGGTCGCCACCGCCGCCGCCTCCGCCGGCGAGGCTCCGGCGGTTTCGCGGGCGTAGGTCCGCTCGGCCCGAGCGTCCCTGGCGCGCGTCCCCGGATGGTCGGTGTCATCGCCCGGGAGGTCGACGCGCAGCTCCTCGATGAGCATCCGAAGCGCGGCGGCGAGCGGCAGCGCCAACAGAGCCCCCACGATCCCGGCCACCTTGCCGCCCACGAGGAGCGCGATGACGACCACCGCCGACGAGAGGCGCAGGGCTTGGCCGTAGACCCGCGGGACGATCACCCGACTCTCGAACTCCTGGTAACCGATCATCGCGAGCAAGACGATGGTCGCGACGGCCGTGCCGCGTGACAGCGCCACCAGAACCGCTGGCGTGGTCGCCAGCAGGCCGCCGACGAAGGGAATCACATCCGTGAGAGCGGCGAACGCCGCCAGCGCCAGCGCGTTGGGGACCCGCACCACCGCCAAGAGGGCGAACGTGAAGACGCCGATGGCGACCGACGTGATGAGCTGGCCGCGCAGATAGCCGCCCACGATGGTCTCCAGGTTCATGAGGACCCGCGCCAGCCGAACGTGGAACCGGCGTGGGAACAGGGCATAGAGAGCGCCGCGGGTGCGTTCGGCGTCGGCGATGAAATAGATCGCCAGCACCACCGAGGTGGCGGCGTACCCGATCACCTCGACGACCCCCAGGGAGGCGGTCACGGCGGTCGTCACGTTGACGCCGCGCAACCGATCCTCGGGTTTGAAGGTGCGGATCGCGTTGGCGAGGGGCGCGGTCAGGCGGTGGGACTCGAGCGCGTGCGCCAGCCCTCTTTGAATCTCGGGCAGGTTGGTGATCGTCTGGCTGACCTGGGCGAACAGAGCCGGGATGGTGATGAGACCGACGCCCACCACGACGATCCCGCATCCGATGAAGACGACGGCGATGGCCAGCGTCCGATTCAGGCCGCGTCCCTGAAGCCAGCCAATCGCCGGGTGGAGAGTTCCCACCAGGATCAGGGCGACCACGATGATCACCAGGATGGGCAGCAGGAGATTCAGCAGCCAGATTCCACCCGCCGTCAAAGCGACGGCGACGATGGTCCGGTAGGAGATCTCGATCCGGTGAACGACGGGGCTGCGATCGCCGCTCTCGCTCTCTCCGTGTTCCGGCTTGGTCGCCAAGCTCCCACTGTAAGGCGATGCCTCAATTTGGCAACGGGCGATCTGCCCCCCGGGCGGCCGGCCACGGTCGGGTCAGGTGGTCTTGATGAGCCCGCCGTCGATGATGTAGTTGGTCCCGGTGACGTTCTTGGTCCGCGGGGAGGCCAGCAACACGACCAGCGTGGCCACGTCTTCGGGCGTCGAGAAGCGGCCGGTCGCAAAGCCGCCCATCCCCGCCACGATCTTCTCGCGCGCCTGTTGCGCGTCGGTGCCGGTGGCCTTGGCCACCGTGTCGGCGACGCCCCCCTTGCCGAGCCAGAGGTCGGTGCTGACCGGCCCGGGCGAGACGGCGTTCACCCGTACGCCGCGCGGGCCGAACTCCATGGCGATCGATTTCGTGAAGTTCACCAGCGCGGCCTTGGCGGCGCCGTAGTCGAGGACGCCGGCGTCGGGCTCGAAGAAGGCGTTCACCGAGGCCACATTGACGATCGCGCCGCCGTCGGCCTTCAACATCGGCTGGAGCGCGGCGCGCGTCGCCCGCACGGCGGCGAAGAAGTTCATCTGCATGGCCCACTCGAATTCGCTGTCGCTGGTCCCCAGGAAACCGCCCAGCCGCACGCGGACGGCGCCCACGTTGTTCACCAGCACGTCGAGCCGCCCGTGCTCTTCCAGCGCCGCGGCGACCAGCTTGGCAGGCCCCTCCGGGGCGGCCAGATCCAGCTGGTGCGCGGTGACGCCCGCCAGGCCCGCCAGGCCGTCGACCGTCCGCGCCCCCGCCACGACCCGCGCGCCCTCCTCGACGAATATCTTGGTGATCGCCAGGCCGATCCCCTTGCTGGCCCCGGTCACCACCGCCACCTTACCCTGCAGCTCAAGGTTCATGGCTTCACTGTAGCAGCCTCCACCAGCGCCTCCACCGCGGCGAGCGGCGAGAGGTGCTCCGGGGCCAGGCCATGCCGCTCGCCAAGATAGGCGGCGCTGTTGGCGCTGACCCACACCTGCCCCGCGGGGTCCTGCCAGACCAGGATCTTGAGGGGCAGGTCGATGGCGATCCGCGGCGCCGCCAGCATGAGGGGCGTTCCCGCCTGGGGCTTGCCGAAGATCAGCAGCTTGGTGGGGGGCATCTTCATTCCCACCTTGGCGGCCTCGCCGCTGTGGTCGACCAGGGCGAAGAGCGTAATCCCCTTCTCTCGCAGGATGGCCTCGATCCTCTCGACGGTCTCGTCGACGGAGTGAGGGCTCGGCCTGTCGACGATTCCGGCGCTGGTGGTCATGAGGTGAGCTTGGGCGGAAGGTCGGTCTCCGGCAACTCGAGCGAGCCGGTGACCAGAACGTCGCCGACCCGCAGCCGGGTCACGGAGAGATCTTGAACCTCGAGGGACAACACCTTCGCGCTCCCGACGGCCACCCGTCCGATCGCCAACCAGCGAATCGTCAGCGCGCCGACCGCGAAGGCGCCGACCGCGACCGCCCCCATCGCCGTGGCGACCACCGCCAGGTCATGCAAACCCAAATGTCTCCGCTTCCAAAGATGTCCCATGTCCGCGCTTTGAATTTGGTCATGCGACGGCCCCTGAGCCAGGCGAGGGGCGGGACATGCCCTGTCAGGAATTCACGCCTTCGACCGGCTGGAGCGCACCCTGAGTCGCTGGCGAGGATCGGGATCAGTAGGGGCGCTGGTAGACGGGGACCCCCGCGGCGTCGGGCCCCGTGATCAGCTGATAGCCGTGGTCGCGCAAGAACGGCGAGATCAGCAGGTCCATGTGCTGCTCGCGGCCGGCCCGGCCTTCATCGAGGATCACCAGCTTGGGCATTTTGACGTCCAGCTCGGCGCGAAACGTCGCCAGCTTCTCCGCCGCGGTCCGCCCTGGATAAAGGTGCAGCAACGAATCGTGCACGTAGGGAATGCGCGAACCGGCCCGGCGGTCGGCATAAAAATAGATCGCCGGCATCCCGACGCTCCAGATGGTGTCGCCCGGCCCGGTCCGCGCATCGACCAGCCGGACCAGCTTCGGCGACGCTGCGGGCGGCGCAGGGTGTCGCGCGTCCCACTGTTCCCAATCCTGATCGAGGCGCGGCTGCAGCGAATAGAGCGCCATGAGCGCCAGGGACGCGCCCAGCCAGCGACGCCAGGGGGGTGGCAGCTGGGAGGCGCGCTCCCCGATCGCCAAGCAGCCGAGCGCCGTCGCGAAGAAGCTGCCGGTCATGGCGATGATGAAGTAGTGCCCGAAGAACCCGTGGCCGATGGTCACCCCATAAAGCGCGCCCAGGAAGGTGGCCACCACGCCGGCGGCCATCGAGATCGGCCGGCGGCGCCAAAGCAAGAGGGCCGCCAAGAAGTAGGGCAGGAACGGCGTCAGAAAGGACGGGTTGACGTAGGTGGACCGAAGGCGATGCAGGTTCTCGCCCCAGGTTCCCCAGAAGCCGAGCTTGGGGAAGACGCCGTACATGATGTCGTGCTCGGCCGAGTAGGTCATCGTCTCCCGCAGGTTCGCCAGGTAGGCGCCGAACGAGCGGGTCACCAGCATGTAGAGCAGCCAGAGCGCCCCGACGGCGATCGCAGCCAGCGCGGTGTTCTTCACGAACCGTCGCCGCGCGCCCGCCGCGCTCCGATCGTCCAACTCGACGTCGGCCAGCAGAGCCAGCGTCCCCCAGGCGAGCAGCGTGGGAAAGCAGAACGGTTCCTTGGCCAGCGGCGCCAGCGCCAACAGCAGACCGCCCGTCCATTGCTGCCAGCGCTGCCAGGCGGGGCGAGGCACCTTGAAGAGCAGCACCCCCACCCCGAGCAGGAAAAACCAGAGGCCGGCGGACTCCGAGCTGTCGAGCGTCCCCCCCTCGAGAAAGCGCAGGTCCAAGAAGGTGTTCAACATCAGGGCCGTCGCCCCCAGGATCACCAGACGGGGCACGCCACGGCTGAGGAGCGCGACGGCGACCACCAGGAAGGCGGCCAGCGAGAGCAGCAGGAAGAAGCGGCGGAAATGCATCTGGTCCAGCCCGAAGATCTTCAGCGCCAGCATGTTGAGGAGAAAGATCAGCGGGGGCTTGAACTCCTGGAAGTCGCGGTAGGGGATCATCCCCTTGCCGAGCGCGAATCCCTCGTAGAGGAAGTACTGCTCGTCGAAGCCGAACGCGCCGAAGAGGAAGGCACGGGCGAAGATCAGATGAATCGCGGTGATCGCGCCTAGGAGGCCGGCGTCGGCGAACCGGCCGCGGAGGAGCGGCCGGGCAGCGAGCCCTGCGGCGACGCGCGCCTTCCACGAGGCGATCTCAGCCCGCATCGTCTGGAGGCGTGTCATGGGCGCAGGTAGAGCTCGTCGGAGATGCGCTGGTAGTGCTGGTCGCGAAGGAACGGGATCCACAAGGCGTTGCGGGTGCGCTGCTTGCGCGAGGCGAACTCGGGCCCGAAATAGACGACCTTGGGCGGCCCCGCCAGCAGCTCGGCCCGCAGGGGGGCCAGGCGCTTTTCGTCACTCTGGCCGGCGCTGCCGGGCATGAGCTCGTCGAGCAGACAGACCTCACGGATCGCCGGCCGGCGGTCGGTGAGCACGTAGAGCGCGGGGCTCCCGTCCGAGAAGATGGTGTCGCGGGGCGAAGTGGACTTCTTGACGAAGGCCACCACGCCGGGAGGGATGTTCAGCGTGTCGCCGTGGGGAATCGGGTAGCTCGTCCGGGCGGCCAGCGCGACGGTCGGCCCGATGTGCACGACCGCGCCCGCCAGCAGCGCCCAGCGGACCCAGCGTCGCAGATCGAAAGGGGCCGCGGCCAGCCACCGGCTCAAGGCCAGCGCGCCGAGCACAATCCAGAGGAAGAGGCCGGTCAGGCCCATGATGAAGTAGTGGGAGAAGTAGCAGCCGCCCAAGGAGACCGAATAGAAGCCGCCCAAGACCGAGAGCACCAGTCCAATCCGCACCGCCAGCCCCGTTCCCGATAGGACCGCGAACGCGACCAGAAGCGGCACCGCGCTGGCGAACATGTCCGGAATGAGAATCCTGTCCCGCAGGGGCTGCCAGGCCTGCTGCCAGAGCTCGCCGAGGGAGTGCGGGTGCTCGCAGCCGATCTGTTGCGCGTAGCTGAAGTAGAGCCGGACGTCGCGCAGGTAGAAGGGGAGCGCGCGGGTCGCCACCAGATAGAGGAGCACCGGCACGACCACGAGCGTCACGCCGAGCGTGGTGAGCGCCGCGTAGCGCCGCCAGGCCAGCCCTCGCTCCTCGCGCGCCAGGAACCCGAGGGTCGCCCAGGTCGCCAGCACCGGAAACGCGTACGGCTCCTTGGAGAGCACCGCCAGCGAGAGAAACGCGCCGCCGAGCACCACCGTGAAGTCGCCGAGCGCGCCGACCCAGAGCAGCGCCGTCATTCCGTACAGAAAGAACAGCATGCCGATCGTCTCCGAGTCGTCGAGACCGGTGTCGTGGAGGTGCGGCGCCATCGTCGCGAAAGCGACGGCGAACGCGGCCAAGAATGCCAACGCCCGGTCGCTCCCGCGGCGGCAGAGGACGACGAACAGAAGCACCGTCGCCAACACCAACGACAGGACGAACAGCCAGCGGAAGCCGAACCCGGAGGCCCCAAACAGCCGCAGGGCCAGGCCGTTCATCCAGAACACGACCGGCGGCTTGAACTCGATGAAGTCGCGATAGGGAACCAGGTGGTGGTTGACCGCCCACCCCTCCCAGACGAAGTAGCTCTCGTCGAAGCCAGACGGTGTCGCCTGCTGGCGCCGGGCCAGGATGATCTCTCCCACGATCAGGAGCGCGATCCAGACAAACGGCGCGCTGCGGATCCATCGCGCGGCCCGCCGCGCGAGCGGAGCCCAGGGGATGTGGTTGACCATGAGGACGAGCCCGCGCAGTCTCCCAGATGGGGTCGGAGAACGGAAGCCTCCGGCGACCACCGTGGCAGAGCTCAATCGACGTTTTTCGGGTGTGCCGGCCACAGATATCTGGTAGGGGTCAGGTGAAAGTCGGCCAACCATCGAGGGTGAGACCTTGAACGACATCGTTCGCGAGGCGCGCTTGCGCCTCCTGCGGATGCACTACGAGAGCGGCGTCGGACACATCGGCGGCAATCTCTCCTGCCTCGACGTGCTGCTCACCCTCCACCACCGGGTGCTCCGCGACGAAGATCGGTTCGTCCTCTCCAAGGGGCACGCCGCCGGCGCGCTCTACGTGACCTTGTGGTCGCGCGGGTTGCTCACCGATGACGACCTCAAGCAGTTTCACAAGGAGGGGACCAAGCTGGCCGGTCACCCCCCGGTGACCGGTGTGCCCGGTGTTCTCTTTGCGACCGGCAGCCTTGGGCACGGGTTGGGATTGGCCGCCGGGCTGGCGCTCGGCAAGCGGCTCACCGGTGAGAGCGGCCGCGTCTATTGCGTCATGTCCGACGGCGAATGGAACGAGGGCTCGACCTGGGAGGCGCTCACCTTCGCCGCCCACCAGCAGCTCGACCGGCTGACGTTCATCGTCGACCTCAACGGCTTGCAGGGGTTCGGCACCACCGCCGAGGTGGCGGACCTCGGCGAGCTGCGCGAGAAGCTGCACAGCTTCCGGGTGCAGCTGCTGGAGATCGACGGCCACGATCCGGCGGCCATCGAGGCGGCGCTGCGGACCGAGTCCGATCGGCCGATCGCCATCGTGGCGCGGACGATCAAGGGCGCGGGCGTCTCCTTCATGGAGCACAAGATGGAGTGGCATTATCTTCCGCTGACGGCGGCGCAGTACGAGCAGGCGTTGGCGGAGATTGCCGGCCGATGAGGACCATCCTCTCGAACACGCTGGTGGCGTACGCGTCGCGCCCGGACTTCGTGTTTCTCACCGGCGACCTCGGCTTCATGGCGCTGGAGCCGGTCCGGACCGCGGCCGGGGCTCGCTTCATCAACGCCGGGGTCGCCGAGCAGAACATGGTCACGGTGGCGGCCGGCCTGGCGCGCTCGGGCCTGCGCCCCTGGGTCTACAGCATCGCCCCGTTTCTCTACGCGCGTCCGTTCGAACAGATTCGCAACGACGTCTGCTTGCACGCGCTGCCGGTGTTCCTGGTCGGCAACGGCGGCGGCTACGCCTACGGCGTGATGGGCGCCACCCACCACGCGCTCGAGGATTACGGCGCGCTCTGCGCGCTGCCGAACCTCACCGCTTACGTGCCCGCCTTCGCGGAGGACGTCGGCGCGGCGATCGCCCGCATGACGGCCGCCGCCACACCGGCCTACCTGCGCCTCGGCCGCGACGAAAAGCCCAAAGAGCTGGTGTTGCCCCCCTACGCCCCCTGGCGCCGCCTCTTGGCCGGTGGCGGCCCGGTCCTGGTGATCGTGGGACCGCTGGCGGGCGGGATCCTGGCGCCCCTGCTCTCCTGGCCCGAGGCCTCGCGGCCGTCGGTCTGGGTGCTGTCGGAGCTGCCGGTCCACGCGGCGACGCTGCCCGAGGAGCTGCTCGGCGATCTGCAGCGCAGCGGGCACCTCTTCGTGGTCGAGGAGCACGTGGTCCAGGGCGGCGCCGGCCAGATGCTGGCCCACGCGCTGCTCACGCGCGGGAAAGCTCCGGCCCGGTTCACCCACCGCGCGGCGCTCGGCTATCCGTCGGGGCGCTATGGCTCGCAGCGCTACCATCGCCGGGAATCGGGTCTCGATCCCGAGAGCATCGCGGCGGCCTTGCGGGCTGGGGCGGCATGACCCCCGAGCTCGAGGCCAAGATTCGCAAGCTGCAGGGGCCGGTGCTGGTGCTGGGAGCCAGCGGCTTCGTCGGCGCCAATCTCCTGCGCATGCTGCTCGCCGTTCGCGACGACGTCTACGGGACGCTGTTTCACTACCCCGCCTGGCGGCTGGCCGGGCTGCCGGAAGGGAACGTCATCCAGGCCGACCTCCTGGTCGACGCCAACATCGACGCCGTTCTCGACAAGGTGCAACCGCGCACCCTCTTCAACTGCATCGCCTACGGCGCCTATTCGTTCGAGGTGGAGGGGGGGCTCATCTACGAGACCAACTTCAATCTCACCGTTCGGCTGTTGCAGCGGCTGCAGAAGCTGCCGCTCGCCTGCTACGTGCACTCGGGCAGCTCGTCGGAGTACGGCGATCGCGCCGCCGGCCCCACCGAGGACGATCTGCCGCAGCCCAACAGCGACTACGCGGTGTCGAAGGTCGCCTGCGCGAACCTGCTGCAGTTCTACGGCAAGAAGAAGAAGTTCCCCTGCGCCAACCTGCGCCTCTTTTCGATCTACGGCCCGCTCGAGGATCCCTCGCGCCTCATCCCGGCGGTGGTCAAGATGGGGCTCGCCGGGACCTATCCGCCGTTCGTCAGTCGGGACATCTCGCGCGACTTCGTCTACGTCGACGACGCCGCCGAGGCCTACGTCGACACCGCGCTCAACCTGACGGCCGACCGCTACGGCGACTCCTTCAACATCGGCAGCGGGCACAAGACCACCATCGCGGAGGTGGCGGCGGCCGCCGCCGAGGTCTTCTCCATCGCCTCCCCGCCCACCTACGAGGCGATGGAGAGCCGGAAGTGGGACATCCGCGACTGGTACTCCGATCAGAAGAAGACGGCCGAGGCGTTGCACTGGACGGCGCGGACCGAATTTCGCGAAGGGCTCCGGAGGACCGCCGACTGGTACCGAAAGCTGGAGGACCCCGAGGGGTACCACCGCTCGTCGAAGCAGTTCGGCCTCGACACCAAGCACAGCGTCACCGCGATCGTCGCCTGTTACAAAGACGGCCAGGCGATCCCCATCATGTACGAACGTCTGAAGAAGACCTTCGATGAGCTGAAGGTCGACTACGAGATCATCCTGGTCAACGACAACAGCCCCGACGACAGCGAGGAGGTCATCCGCGGCATCAGCGCCCGCGACCGCCGGGTGATCGGCATCTCCCACTCGCGGAACTTCGGCTCGCAGTCGGCCTTCCGCAGCGGCCTGGAGATCGCCAGCAAGAACGCCTGCGTGCTCCTCGACGGTGACCTGCAAGATCCCCCCGAGCTGATCAGCGCGTTCGTGGCCAAATGGCGCGAGGGGTACGACATCGTCTATGGCCGGCGGGTGGCCCGGGTGGCGCCGCTCGCCATGCAGTTCGCCTACAAGATGTTCTATCGGCTGTTCGACGCCTTCTCGTTCATCCCCATCCCCCGCGACGCGGGAGACTTTTCGCTCATCGACGCCAAGGCGGTGAAGGCGATCCTCCAGTATCCGGAGCGCGATCTCTTCCTGCGCGGCATCCGGGCCTCGGTCGGGTTCAAGCAGACCGGCGTCGACTACGTCCGCCCCGAGCGGATGTTCGGACGCACCACCAACAGCCTGCTCAAGAACCTCGGCTGGGCCAAGAAGGGGATCCTCTCCTTCAGCTACACGCCGCTGTCGCTGCTCAGCTTCGTGGCGACGATCCTGGTCCTGCTCAGTGTCGTCCTCGGCGGCGCGCAGCTCACTCTCCGTCTCGTGTACCCGACCGCCGCACCCAAGGGAGCCACCACGCTGCTGCTCAGCATTCTCTTTTTCGGTTCGATCAATCTGCTCGGAATTGCCACGGTGGGGGAGTACGTGGCGAAGATCCTCGAGGAGTCGAAGCGTCGGCCCCACTTCATTCGGCGCGCCATGATCCGGGGCGGCGAGGTCCGCCCCGTCGCCGGACCCACAGCCACATGAGCCGGCCGCTGAAGGAGCGCGCCAATCTCATCGACGCGCGGGAGGAGCACTGGAAGCCCCCCATCTACCGCACCAGCACCGGCGCGCTGACCGAGCTGCGCGCGCGCCTGCTCCGCTTCTTCGATCTCCAGTCCGGCACCATCTGGGACGATCTGGCGCAGGAGCTGCCGGCGGTCTCAGGGACCGTGGTCGACGTCGGCTGCGGCGTGCAGCCCTACCGGAAGCTCTTCGGCAGCGGCGTCAAGTACATCGGCATCGACTACGCCGACACGCGCGACCACTTCCGCGTCGAGACGCCCGACACCCTCTACTACTCGGGCGATCGCTGGCCGCTCGACGCCGAGGTCGCCGACTTCATCCTCTGCACCGAGACCCTGGAGCACATCGCCGCGCCCGACGTCTTCCTGGGCGAGATGTTCCGCTGCCTCAAGCCGGGCGGACGTGCGCTCCTCACCATTCCGTTCGCCGCGCGCTGGCACTTCATCCCCTACGACTACTGGCGACCGACGCCGTCGGGGCTGGACAATGTCTTCCGCAAGGCCGGGTTCACCAAGATCGGCGTCTACGGCCGGGGGAACACGCTGACCATCGCCTGCTACAAGGGGATGGCGTTCATCTATTCGTTGCTCTCGCCCCAAAAATCGAGCCGGGGGTTCGCCGCGCTCTCCCGCCTGCTCGGCTTCCTGGGCATCGGTCCGATGGTCGCGCTGGCGGTGCTGGCCAACGCCACCCTCGGCAAGCAGGGGTCGGTCGACTTCCTGGGATTCACCATCTCGGTGGAGAAGCCGGCGTGACGGCCGCGGCCACGCTCGGCGCCGAGCTGCACCCGCGCAGCTGCCCGGTCTGCCAGTCGACCGCCGCGCGGGAGTTCGCCCCCGCCAACGTCGATCTCGGGCGCCTCGACGACTTCGCCTACGCCTCCCGCAAGCGGCCCGAGTACATGCACTTTCGCCTGGTGATCTGCCAGACCTGCGAGATCCTCTA
>Ga0210387_10004428_pt1 | contig 10772 bp, 11 predicted proteins | sample IncBWC7OmetaG_FD_160108 | JGI IMG/M metagenome (GOLD analysis project Ga0210387, IMG submission 160108) | Forest soil microbial communities from Barre Woods Harvard Forest LTER site, Petersham, Massachusetts, United States - Inc-BW-C-7-O ... | reverse complement strand
TGATGCGTTTGCGGTCGGGCCGGACCTGAAACTCTTGGCGCGGCTGGGACCGGCAATCCTCTGGCTCGGAGCGCTGCTCGCGAGCCTGCTCACCCTCGACCGCCTGTTTACGGCCGACCATGAAGACGGCTCGCTCGATCTCATTGTCATGAGCCGGACGCCCCTGGAACTCGCCTGCGCTGCGAAAGCGTTGGCGCACTGGATCGCCGCCGGCCTGCCGCTGATCATTGCCACCCCGGTGCTTGGCCTCCTGCTCAATCTTGACGGGCTGTCGACCTCCGCGGTGGCGCTAACGCTGCTTGCGGGAACGCCGGCCCTCACCTTCACCGGCATGATCGGCGCGGCACTGGCGGTGACGCTGCATCGCGGGGGGCTGCTGCTCGCCGTGCTCGTGTTGCCGCTCTCGATTCCCGTGCTGATTTTCGGGGTGGCGGCGTCGGAAGCGGCGATATCTGGCCCCCAGACGTTCGGCGCACCGTTTTCGATCCTCTGCGCGCTATCCCTGATCAGCTTCGTGATCGGGCCGTTTGCGGCCGCGGCGAGCCTGCGACAGGGACTGGATTGACGCCGATCAACCCGCCGATCAACTCTTGGCCGATCAACTCTTGGCTGATCAACTCTTGGCTGATCAACTCTTGGCCAAGCAGCGTCATGTCAATTGCCTGTAAAGCCGGCTGCGATTAACAGGGTGCCATGACGCTCTCCGAGCTTGCCAACCCTACCAAATTTCTGGCGCTGACCGCGCGCGTGTTGCCGTGGCTTGTGGCCGTGACCGCGATCCTGCTCGCAATCGGCCTTTATCAATCGGCGACTGCGCCTGATGATTACCAGCAGGGCGCCACCGTCAAGATCATGTTCATCCATGTGCCGAATGCGTGGTTGTCGATGTTCGTCTGGGGCGTGATGAGCGTTGCCGCGCTCGGCACGCTGGTGTGGCGGCATCCGCTCGCCGATATCGCGGCAAAGTCCGCGGCTCCCATCGGCGCGGCCTTCACCTTCCTCGCGCTCGTCACCGGCTCGCTCTGGGGCCGGCCGATGTGGGGCACCTATTGGGAGTGGGATGCGCGGCTCACCTCGGTGCTGATCCTTTTCCTGATGTATCTCGGCCTGATGGCGCTTTGGCGCGCAGTCGAGGATCCCTCGCGCGCGGCGCGTGCAGCGGCGGTGCTGACGCTGGTCGGCGCGATCAATCTTCCCATCATCAAATTCTCGGTCGACTGGTGGAACACGCTGCACCAGCCGGCCTCGGTGTTCCGCATGGGCGGCCCGACACTGGACCGCGCCTTCCTGATCCCGCTGCTGGTAATGGCGGTGGCGTTCACGCTTCTATTCCTCACGCTGCATCTGGCCGCGATGCGCAATGAAATCCTGCGCCGCCGGGTGCGCAGCCTGCAGATGATGCAGGCCAGTCGCCGAGCAGCCTGATATGTCGCTCGGCCCCTACGCATCCTTCATCGTCGGCTCCTATGCGCTGGTCGCGCTGGTGCTCCTGTTGTTGATCGGCTGGATCGCGCTCGACTATCGCAGCCAGACGCGGCGCTTGCGCGAATTCGAGGAGGGTGGCGTCACGCGCCGCTCCGGGCAAAGCGCGACGGAGCTGTCATGAGCGAGCAGCCGACCACGCGAGATGCCGCCCCGCGACGTCGCAGCTTCTTGATGCTGCTGCCGCTGATCTTCTTTGCTGGATTAGCCGTGCTGTTCTGGTTCGGGCTCGGCGCCGGGGACCCATCGCGAATTCCATCCGCCCTGATCGGTCACCCCGCGCCTCAGACCCAGCTGCCGCCGCTCCAGGGCCTCACAGCCAACGGCCAGGCCGTGCCGGGGCTCGATCCTTCCGCGTTCACGGGCAAAGTCAGTGTCGTGAATGTCTGGGCATCGTGGTGTGTGCCATGTCGTGACGAGGCGCCGCTCCTGACCGAGCTCGGCAAGGACAAGCGGCTGCAGGTGATCGGCATCAACTACAAGGACGCGCCTGATAACGCGCGGCGCTTCCTCGGCCAGTACGGCAATCCGTACGGCATGGTCGGCGTCGACGGCAACGGCCGCGCCGCGATCGAATGGGGCGTCTATGGCGTGCCCGAAACCTTCATCGTCGGGCGCGAGGGCAAGATCGTCTACAAATTGGTCGGACCGATCACGCCGGATAATCTCGACAGCGTCGTGCGCGCCGAGATCGACAAGGCGCTGAAAGCGGGCTCGTAGTTCTCGTCATTGCGAGCAAAGCGAAGCAATCCATGGCGACACAATCTGATAAATGGATTGCTTCGTCGCTATCGCTCCTCGCAATGACGCTCAGCCCTTCCGCACGTCGCCTTCGGCCGCCTCGCTTGCTTCCAGCGACGCCGGCTCGAGATGATGGCGCTTGATCAGCGACATCTGGCTGAGGGCAAAAGCCATGCTTAGCGGCGTTACGCCGAACAGCTTGAAGTTCACCCAGAAATCAGTGCTCTGGGTGCGCCAGATCACTTCGTTCAGAACCGCCATTGCTGCAAAGAACAGCGCCCAGCGCCACGTCAGAATGCGCCAGCCCTGCGGCGTCAGGTTGAACATCTGATCGAACACGACGGCAAGGAACGAGCGGCCGAACAGCAGGCCGCCACCAAGCACCAGCGCGAACAGGCTGTAGATGATGGTCGGCTTGACCTTGATGAAGGTCTCGTCATGCAGCACGAGCGTCAAGGTTCCGAATATGAGCACGACGATGCCGGTGACCAACGACATCAGCGGCACATGTCTGGTCACGACATAAGAGGCGATCATCGCCACCACGATTGCGACCATGAAGGCGCCGGTCGCGACGAACAGATGGAATTTGGCATTGACCGCAAAGAACACGACCAGCGGACCGACCTCAGTCGCGAACTTGAACAGCGGATGCGGCTGGGTCTTGTCCATCACTCGTCCAATCCTGCGATCGCTTTCGCGAAATCCTTAGCCTCAAACGGCGCGAGGTCGTCGACGCCCTCACCGACGCCGATGAAATGCACCGGCAGTTTGTGCTTTTCGGCGAGCGCCACCAGGATGCCGCCGCGCGCGGTGCCGTCGAGCTTGGTCATCACAAGCCCCGTGACACCCGCGGTGCGGTGAAACGCCTCGACCTGCGACAGCGCGTTCTGTCCCACGGTGGCGTCGAGCACGAGTAGCACGGCGTGTGGCGCCGTCGCGTCCACCTTTCGGATGACGCGCACGACCTTCTCCAGCTCGTTCATCAACTCGGCCTTGTTTTGCAGGCGGCCGGCGGTGTCGATCAGGAGCACGTCGATCTTCTGCTCTTTCGCTGCCGTCAGCGCATTGAAGGCGAGGCCCGCGGAATCCGAGCCCTGCGCGCCCGCAATGACCGGCGATTTGGTGCGATCGCCCCAAACCTTGAGCTGTTCGATCGCGGCGGCACGAAACGTATCGCCGGCGGCCAGCATCACCTTGCGGCCTTCGGCGGCGAATTTCGCCGACAATTTGCCGATCGTGGTGGTCTTGCCGGAGCCGTTGACGCCGACCACGAGAATGACAAAGGGCGAATGCGCCGTATCGATCACCAGGGGCCTCGCCACCGGCGACAACACCTTCTCGACTTCGGTCGCAACCACGTTCTTCACTTCGTCCGCCGAGATCGTCTTGTCATAGCGCCCGGTGCCGACGGCTTCCGCGATGCGCGCAGCGACATCCGTGCCGAGATCGGCGCGCAGCAGCACATCCTCGATATCCTCGAGCATGGCGCGGTCGAGCTTGCGCTTGGTGACGAGATCGGCGACCGCGGTGCCGAGCGAATTCGAGGTTCGCTTCAGCCCGCTGGACAGCCGCCGCCACCAGCTCAATTTGGGTGTATCCGTCGTGTCATTCATTGCGCCGGTGTGTTAGCCGTTTCGGCCAACAAACGAAAGACTTGCCATTGCTGGATGTTCCCCAATTGACGGCAGACGAAATCCTGGCGCGCGTGCTCCATCGCGACGGATTGATGCTGGTCATCGATAAGCCGGCCGGGCTCCCGGTGCATCGCGGGCCCAAGGGCGGCCCCAATCTCGAGGCTTCCTTCGACGCGCTCTGCTTCGGCCTGCCGCGGCCCCCAGTGCTGGCCCACCGCCTCGACAAGGACACTTCCGGCTGCCTGGTGCTCGGGCGGCATCGCAAGGCCACCGCCTCGCTCGGCCTGTTGTTCAAGCACGGCAAGATTGCAAAGATCTACTGGACCCTGGTCGAGGGCGGCCCCGCCGAAGACGAAGGCACCATCGACCTGCCGCTCGGCCGCCTCAATGCCGAGCGCGGCTGGTGGCAGAAGCCGGATCCGGAAGGACAGCAGGCCATTACAAATTGGAAGGTGCTCGGCCGCAGCGATGGCCTCGCCTGGCTCGCCATGGAACCCGTCACCGGCCGCACCCATCAATTGCGCGTGCACGCAGCGAGCCAGGGCTGGCCGATCGTCGGCGACAATATTTACGGCAACGGCCCGCGCTTCGGCGAGCCTAGGTTGCATCTGCATTCACGCGAGATCGGGATTCCGATTTCGAAGAACAAGGAGCCGGTGCACGTCGTGGCACCGGCGCCGGAGCACATGCGTGAAAGGCTCAGAGCGTGTGGGTGGAACGGGGAGTGACACCTTCCCCTCTCTCCTTGTTGTGGGAGAAGGAAGAGCAGCGTCACACCGTCAGCCGTGTATTATCGTTGCCAGCGATGGTTAGCCTTCGCACCGAGCCAACCGTCTCGCCCGCAATCGCAACCGGCACGAAATGTTCAGTGCGGCCGGCCGTCGCGCTCTCGATCAAAACGTCGCGCACGGAGCCAACCTCTAACGCCAGCCGCCTCCGCCAAGCCGCCTCACCCACGGCCCGCAGCCGCTTCGCCCGCTCCCTGATCGCCCCGCCCGCCACCTGCGGCATCCGCGCGGCGGGCGTGCCCGGCCGCGGCGAATAGGGGAACACGTGCAGGAACGTCAAGCCGCATTCCTCGACCAGATCGAGCGAACGCTCAAACATCTCTTCCGTCTCGGTCGGAAAGCCCGCGATGATATCGGCGCCGAAGGCGATGTCCGGCCGCAGCCGCCGCACCTGCGCGCAGAACTCAACCGCATCCTGCCACAGATGCCGGCGCTTCATCCGCTTCAGGATCAGATCGTCGCCGGATTGCAGCGACAGATGCAGATGTGGCATCAGTCGCTCGTCATCGGCGATTGTATCGAGCAGATCGGCATCCGCCTCGATCGAATCGATCGATGAAATCCGCAAGCGCTTCAGCTCCGGCACATGGCGCAGGATATTTTTCACCAGTTGCCCAAGCTTCGGCGCGCCCGGCAGGTCGGCGCCATAGCTGGTGAGATCGACGCCGGTCAGGACGATTTCGGCGTGACCGCGCTCCGTGAGCACGCGCACCTGCTCGACCACGGCGCCCATCGGCACCGAGCGCGAATTGCCTCGGCCATAGGGGATGATGCAGAACGTGCAGCGATGGTCGCAGCCGTTCTGCACCTGCACGAATACGCGCGGCAGCCCGCGCTGGAATCCATCGACGAGATGCGGCGCCATCTCCCTGACGGCCATGATATCGCTGACGGCAACCTTCTCGCTCGCGTCGAGATCGAACGCGGACCGAGCTGCGCGCCAGGCGTCGCTGCGCATCTTGTCGTCGTTGCCGATGACGCGATCGACCTCGGCCATCCCGGCAAACATCGCACTCTGCGTCTGTGCCGCGCAGCCGGTGACGACAATGCGCGCCTCGGGCCGCTCCCGCTTGAGCCGGCGGATCGATTGCCGCGCCTGCGCAACCGCCTCGTTGGTCACCGCGCAGCTATTGATGACGATGGTCCGGTCGAGCCCGGCGTTCCCGGCCTCGCGCGCGATCACCTCGGATTCGAACGCGTTGAGGCGGCAGCCAAAGGTGACGACCTCGACGCTCATGCGACCGACGCAAACAGCGCCGGATCGAACTTGTCCTCATATTCGAACGACGCCGTTCCGGTCATCAGCACATGGTCGTCGCGCTCGCGCCATTCGATCGCGAGCTTGCCGCCGGGCAAGGTGATCTCGACATTGCGATTGGCACGCTTCAGCCGCGCTGCCGCCACCGCCGTGGCGCAGGCCGCTGAGCCACAGGCCTTGGTCAGTCCCGCGCCGCGCTCCCAGGTACGGATGGTGATGTGATCGCCATCGACGATATGGGCGAGCGTGATGTTGGCGCGCTCCGGGAAGATCGGATGATTTTCCAGGAGCGGCCCGAAGCGCTCGAGGTCATAGGCGTTGACATCGTCGACCCAGAAGATCGCATGCGGATTGCCCGTGCTGACGACGGACGGCGAATGCAGGATCGGTTTGTCGATCGGCCCAATCTGCAACTCGATATAGCGGGTGTCGCGGAACTCTTCGGCGAGCGGAATGTCCTGCCAGCCGAACTTCGGCGCCCCCATGTCGACCGTGTAGAGATCGGGCGCCGGTCCCTGCCAGCAATTCAACAGGCCCGCCGCGGTTTCGAACGTGACCGCGCTCTGGCCGGTCTTCTCGAACAGCCGCCGCACCACGCAACGCATGCCGTTGCCGCAGGCGCCGGCTTCCGAGCCGTCATTGTTGTAGATGCGGATGAAGGCCTCGGTGCCGGCGAGCCGCGCCGGCTGCAGCACCATGAGCTGGTCGTAGGGGACCTTCGCCGCCACCGCGCGCGCATCCGACGCCGTCACCTTGCCTGCGCCATCGCGCAGATCGACAACAACGATCTCGTTGCCGATTCCGTTCATCTTGGCGAAGGCGTGGTTGGCGAGCGCGCTCATGAAATGCCCTAAATTCCGCCTGCCTTATATGGCGAATCTTGCTTCGATGACCAGCCCGCAGGTCAGATGACCTATCTGTTAGGGGACGGACACCCGCGTAGCGTGTTAGGGTATCGGGTAACCGGGACAAATCACTTAAGGCTCATGGAGAAATCCGGATGAATCTCCCCTTCCTTCCCCGCCTTATCTTGGTTGCGCCGATCGCAGCCGCCACGATCTGGCTGGGGATCGGCAGCGCACTGGCGCAGGCGCCTTCTCCATCGCCGACACCGTCCGCCTCCGCGAGCCCGGCGCCTGCTGCCGCACCGACCGCGAGCCCGGCTCCGGAACCATCGGCAAGTCCGGCCCCGGCCGCATCCGCCAGTCCAGCTCCCGCGCCGTCGGTGACAACCGCCGATCCCTTCGGCGATCCGATCACGCTCTCCGCCAAGAAGGTCGTCGTCTTCAAGGGCAGCGCGAACTGGGATTCGGCCTTCGATACGCTGATGGATTCGTTCAAGGCGCTGAATGCCCTGCTCGACAAGCAGGGCATCAAGCCATCAGGCAACGTAATGATCGTCTACACCTCGACGGATGACACCGGCTTCACCTATCTGGCGGAAGTTCCGGTCGACCAGGAGCCGAAGAACCTGGCCAAGAACATGAGCATGGGCCAGTCGCCGGAGGGCAAGGCCCTCAAGTTTGTCCATCGTGGCTCCTACGACAACATGGACAACACCTATGAAGCGATCACCAACCACCTCGACGACAAGAAGCTGGAAGCGAAAGACACTTTCATCGAGGAATACATGACCGATCCGCTGAAGACGGCGGAAGACAAGCTCGTCATCAACGTCTATGTGCCGCTGAAATGAGAAACCTGTCCTTCGCTGTTACCTTCGCCCTTCTCGCAACCGCGCCTGCACTCGCACAGACACCGGCCGACTTTCCGTCCGCGATCTCGGTCACCGGCGAAGCCAGCATTTCGGTGCCGCCGGACATTGCGTTCGTCGATGCCGGCGTTGCGACCGATGCCAAGACCGCGCATGAGGCATCGGAGGGGAACAATGTCGCGATGGGCAAGGTGATGGCCGCGCTGAAGAGTGCCAATATCGACTCGAGGGACATCCAGACCTCGCGGCTGTCGCTGCAGCCGCAATATGCGCCGAACCGGTCCGGTCCCTCGCCGATCGTCGGCTATCGCGCCTCCAACCGCGTCACCGTACGCATTCACGAGGTGACCAAGGTCGCGAACGTGATCGACACGCTGGTCGGCGCGGGCGCCAACGATATCGGCAACGTCAACTTTGAAGTGTCGCAAGCCTCAAAGCTGCTCGACGACGCCCGGGAGAAGGCCGTCGCCGATGCACGCCGCAAGGCCGAGATCTATGCCAAGGCGGCCGGCGTCACACTCGGCGCCCCAGTGAGCATTTCGGAAGAAGGCGCGCCGCAGCCGGCCTTCCGCGCCAAGATGGCGATGCCCGTCGCCGCCGCACCGACGCCGATCGCGCAAGGCGAGGAGACGCTGTCGGTATCGGTCAGCGTGACCTGGGCGATCAAGCAGGCGCAGTAGGGCACCCTTTCCGTCATTGCGAGCGAAGCGAAGCAATCCATGCCGCAGCGAGCGGAGATATGGATTGCTTCGTCGCGGAGCCTGTCATCGGGCCGCGCTTCGCGCGGACCCGTTGGCTCCTCGCAATGACGATTAGATCTCGAACAGCTGTCCCGGCTTCAGCACCGCAAATTTCGCCCGCGGCACTTTCGCTGCATCCAGCGCTTCGCCCAGCGCGATCGCCGGTGCGTCGATCGCTTCATCCGTCAGCTGAAACGTCCCATGGTGATGCGCCAGCGCCTGCTCGGCGCCGCAATCGGCCAAGGCCTTCACCGCGTCCTCCGGATTCATGTGCTGGTCGCGCATGAACCAGCGCGGCTCGTAGGCGCCGATCGGCAGGATCGCGAGCCTGATCGGCCCGTGAGCCTCCGCGATCCGGCGGAAATGTATTCCGTCGCCATAGCCGGAGTCGCAGACGATGTAGAGTTTTCCCGCAGGCGTCTCTAAGATAAAACTCGCCCACAGCGCCTTGTTGCGATCGAACAGGCCGCGCGCCGACCAGTGCCGCGTCGGCACCAGCGTTACCGCAAGGCCATTACCGAACTCGACACGATCGTTCCAGTCATAAGCTTCCGCCTTGATGGCGCCGTCCGCCGCCTTCATGGTCACGTCATTGCCGAGCGGCGTGATCAGCCGCGGCGAAAATCTTGCGACCAGCTTCGAGAGCGTCGCGGTGTCGAGGTGGTCATAATGACCATGCGAGACCAGCACGATGTCGATGTCAGGCAGTGCCTCGAACGCGATACCGGGATCGTTATGCCGCTTCGGTCCGGCAAAGGAGAAGGGCGAGACCCGCTCCGACCATACGGGATCGACCAGGATGTTCAGCCCAGCGGTCTGGATCAGCCAACTCGCATGCCCGACAAAGGAGAAGCGCACTCTTTTGCCCTCGACCCTCCGTGGCGGCGTATCGGCATAGGGGCTCGGCGCCCAATCCGGCCAGACCGCGCGCTGCCCGCGGCCCAAAAACTGCCAGCGCAGCACCTCGCCCAGCGTTTTGGGCGGCGAGCCGTCAGGGTCAAAGAAATGCAATCCGTCAAAATGATCGGAGACGGGGCCGGAATAGATTTTCATGCGGGACAACCAGAGGGGCGGGACGCCAATCGCGACGGCGGCGCCCGCAAGCGCCCCCAAAACACGTCGGCGGGTGAGTTTCATGGGTGGAAATGGTCTCAAAACGGCAGGTTTCAGCTAGATGGGGTGCCTGCCGAAAGGCTGAAAGATAGGCCTTTCACCAAGTTTCCTTGACTTTGGGGCCTGCCCGGTATTTAACCCCGCCCGTTCATCGGAAAGGTCTTCTTTTCGAGCCACCGACCGGTCCAGGAGGCCGGAGGTCAACGCCCGACAGCGCGATGCGCCCTCGGGCGCGAACGTGTTTGGATGACCCCCATCCTGAGGAGGCGCGTGAGCGCCGTCTCGAAGGATGAGGCCCGGGTATAGCACCCTTCGAGACGCAGGCTTCGCCTGCTCCTCAGGGTGAGGACGATAAAACAGGACAACGGCATTGTTCGACAATCTGTCGGAAAGGCTTGGTGGCATCCTCGATCGGCTGACGGGCCGCGGCTCGCTGTCGGAGGCTGATGTCGACGCCGCGATGCGCGAGGTGCGCCGCGCGCTGCTCGAGGCCGACGTCGCGCTCGAGGTCGTGCGCGGCTTCACCGAGCGCGTGCGCGAGCAGGCAGTCGGCGCCACCGTCGTCAAGTCGGTCACACCTGGCCAGATGGTGGTCAAGATCGTCCATGACGAGCTGGTCAACACGCTCGGCGCCGACGGCCAGACCATCGACCTCAATGCCGTACCGCCGGTCGCGATCATGATGGTCGGCCTGCAGGGCTCCGGCAAAACCACCACCACGGCAAAGCTCGCCCGCCGCCTGGTCCAGCGCGACAAGAAGAAAGTGCTGATGGCCTCGCTCGACATCTACCGTCCGGCCGCCATGGAGCAGCTCGCGGTACTCGGCCGCGACCTCGACATTCCGACCTTGCCGATCGTCGCCGGCCAGCAGCCGCCGCAGATCGCCAGGCGCGCGATCGAAGCCGGCAAGCTCGGCGGCTATGACGTCGTGCTGCTCGACACCGCCGGCCGCACCACGCTCGACGAAGAGATGATGGCGGAAGCGGCCTCGATCAAAACCACCGCCAATCCGCATGAAGTGCTGCTGGTCGCAGACTCGCTCACCGGCCAGGACGCGGTCAACCTCGCGCGCTCTTTCGACGAGCGCGTGGGCCTCACCGGCATCGTGCTGACGAGGGTTGACGGCGACGGTCGCGGCGGCGCGGCGCTCTCGATGCGCGCGGTCACGGGCAAGCCGATCAAGCTGATCGGCACCGGCGAAAAGACCGACGCGCTGGAAGATTTCTATCCGAGCCGCATCGCCGGCCGCATCCTCGGCATGGGCGACATCGTCTCGCTGGTCGAGAAAGCCGCTGCCAA
>Ga0210387_10004427_pt1 | contig 10772 bp, 9 predicted proteins | sample IncBWC7OmetaG_FD_160108 | JGI IMG/M metagenome (GOLD analysis project Ga0210387, IMG submission 160108) | Forest soil microbial communities from Barre Woods Harvard Forest LTER site, Petersham, Massachusetts, United States - Inc-BW-C-7-O ... | reverse complement strand
GCGTCCCGCCTTACCTCTTCAATCCCGGAAGGAAAACCCGGGTAAGGTAGGACGCCTTACTTACTAAAGAGGGCTTTCTTGCCCGAAATGAGCCCGTCGCTCCGGGATTCGTCGCCCGACACGATGCCGACTTTTCGATTTTCAGATCATTGTGTTGCTGTTGCCGCAGGGGGTTACTAAGTTTTGGATCAGTTCGGATGAACGATTGCGAATCTTAAAACTGCGCTTATGTCGCTCGAGCTTGCACCGATCGAAACTCGCGTCTTAGGTGCTCTTCTGGAAAAAGAGCGGACGACGCCGGAGTATTACCCACTCTCTTTGAACGGCCTTGTCGTGGCGTGCAATCAAACGACGAATCGGGATCCGATCGTCAGCTACGACGACCGAACCGTCGAGCAAAGTCTGGACCGCCTGCGGGAGAAGAAGTTGGCGATGTTGGTTCATACGGCCGGCGCTCGAGTCCCGAAATATCGGCACACCCTCCTGGACCACTATAACCTGGACGCTCGCGAAGTAGCCCTTCTGTGCGTTCTGATGCTGCGAGGGCCGCAAACTCCCGGTGAACTGCGTTCCCGGACAGAGCGTATGTGCGGCGCGATGTCCTTGCCTGAAACCGAGAAATATCTGGAGGAATTGACGGTTGGGGGGGACCCTCTTATTCGGGTTATTCCGGCGAGGGCGGGACAGAAAGAAAAACGGTACGTTCAACTGCTTTCCGGTGAACCCGAATTGGACAGTTCGACATCCGCACCGGCCCTAGCCGGGGGATCGATTCCGCAAAAGTCCCGCCTTGACACGCTCGAAGCCGAATTGAACACCTTGAAATCCGAATTGCGCGCCTTGCGCGAAGACCTCGCGGATTTTAAGAAATCGTTCGGATAGCCGGCCGGCCGGCGTTCACCGTTCGGCGTTGCCTGGAATATTGCTCGCGAAGACCTACTCGACTCCAGGTTGCCGCCCCATGAACGCCGAACGCCAAACGCCGAACGCCTACGTGGTAGGCCGCTCTCTGAGTTCGTGATTACGATACGCCGTGATCAGTTGTTCAAGTTGTTCCATAATGGATCGGAGCCGCCGCCCGCGTTGACTGTCCGCAACGGTCTTCGGCCGATCCCATTCGCGTACCACCGTGATGCTTGGGATAATATCTGCACCGCGCAGAACGGCCGCTTCGACCGATTCAAAATGATAGTGCAGGGCTAGAAACGTCCGATGTGGTTCCAGCACCAACGTGAATCCGTGGTCCCCCAGGCTTTCCGAAAAGGCGCCGTCAATTGTTATCGCCTTCCCGCTCCTTTTTAAGGGAGATTCACCTTTTTCGACCTCAACCGGAACGTGGCCGTTGACGATCAATCCCTGTATCGGGTCGACGCCGAACTCGGCGAGAATCTTTTCACAAAACCACGACTCGTGGATCAGACGGAAATAGGGGTTCTTTGTTTCGACGTGGGCGCGCTTGTCAGCGATCAAACTGCTTTCAAGAGTCGCGATACGATCTTTGCCGAACAGCGGGGATTCCGGGCCGCTCCAGAGATACCAGAGTAAATCCAGATCTTCCCGCCTTCTGGCGTCGATGACTCGATAGATTACACTCTCGATCGCTTTAAACAGGGCGCGTCCGGTATACGGCTTACCATCGATAATCATCGGTAAAAAATCGCCCTGCTCATCCACCGGTAAGCACCCGTGGAAGATCAGGTGCTCTTCGCGGCGCAAATACAGATTTCCCTGGGCAATCATCCAGCGCATTTGTTGCCAAAGTTTTTGGCTGGACAGAAACGAGTTGCGCAATCGGCGCACGCATAGTCGCTCTTCCGCTGTCAGCTCGTATGGATTCGCCGGATCGATCGTCGGGAAGTTCACGTCCGCAAGTGGATACTCGAGACCATCCACTTCGATCGTCCCGGTTTTGTAATTGATCCGATGCAAAAGGCGCCGGTGTTCCATATGCCATTCGGGATGGCGGGCGATGACCTGCCCCTCGAATTTGAACTGCATCACGGCAGCGGCTTTTTGCATCCGTGCCATCATGACATTTTCCCGCATGCCTGTGCCTTTGACCTCAAAACGGGCCGCGGGATCGTCGGCGTAAACCGTGCGCGCCAACAAATCGAGGGGCTCAACCGGAATTCCGTAGCCTTCTTCCAGTTGCAAGAGCCGGCGATAACGAATCGAGATCCGCATCACGTGACAGATCAGGGCCTCGTGTCCGAGGCAGGCACCCAACCAGGCGACATCGTGGTTGCCCCAGACAAAGGAGACATTTGGTTGCTGCATCACATAGTCAACGACGTGATCGCCACGCGGTCCGCGATCCCAACAGTCTCCTGCGATAATCAATTCATCGATTGCCAGGTTACGAATGACCCTGCCAATCAAGTGGATCAGGTGCAGCACACGACCGCGTCGAACAAGCTGGTCCACGATCGCTTCGATATAAGCCTCGTCACGCTCTGTCGAAGGTGAATGGAGGATCTCCGCGAGCAGTTCGCGATAATCCGCGGGGAGGATGCGTGTTGCCGCCTCGAGGTTGCGACGAGCGGCTAGAACCCGCACGATATCGAACAGATCGTGGAGTGTCCGCATGGCGTAAGCCTTTTGTGCCTGCGGTTCACGAAGAGTCTGCTCAAGCCGGTCTACGACCTCGGCAGGATAAAAGATCAGGGTCAGAATCTCCTGGAACTGATCCGGCGACATGCGGTCCTTAAAGAGGCGCTCGACCAGAGGCCGCAAAGTGCCGGAGGCATTATTGATGACGTGACGGAGTTTTTTGTCCTCTCCGTGAATGTCGCTGATGACGTGGATGGTGCCCTTCGGCAAGGTAAGCTCCGCGGATAGTCGTGCCAGCTCAGCAACGGCAGAATCAATATTCGGTACCTCGCGCGCCAGCGGTTCAAGAGTGGCCAATTCAAAATCGCGAGCTTGACTATCGTCGGTCGACGGACTGGTAGGAAGGGGCTGATCCACAGTGCGGGGTACTGTGCTCATTGGTATACGACTAAATGATTCCGGGCCATGATGCGACAGTTTTGTGAGTGCTATTTCGGGGACATGACCCCAGTGCTTCTCAGGCAAAGGTCGGACCGCCGCGAACCCGGCTATTGAACTCCTGAGCGAAAGACGCAATTAATCACCCGTATGAAAGCTTTAGGAGAAATTGCCAAGTTTATCGGAGGAGAAATGCGCGGTGACGGCTCCGTGTCCGTCGTGCGTGTGGTCCATCCTGCGATCGCGCAGGGCGCCTCTGATCTTGCTTTTGTCCTGACGCCCAAAGAGGCATCCGGTCTCAGTTCCGGCAAGATTGTCAACGCGGTGGTGCCGGCCGGTATGGAGAATCTGCCAACGCCCAATCAAATCGTGGTCAGCAGGCCCAGGTTAGTCCTGGCCAGGTTAACAGAACTTTTCGAGCGACCGGTCCACATTCCGCCCGGGATCCATCCGTGGACGGTGATCGACCCGAGCGCAAGCATAGGTGAAAACGTCACGATCGGTCCATTTTGTTGTATTGGTCCGAACAGCCGGGTCGGCGATCATTGCCGGCTGGTCTCCAACGTGAACGTCGGGGCGGATGTCACCATCGGTGATCACACCCTCCTCCACGCCGGGGTGTGCATCGGTGATCGATGCGAGATCGGCAGCCGAGTGATCATCCAGCCAAATGCGGCGGTCGGCGGGGATGGGTTCGCATTCGTGACCCGCGAGCCAGGGAGCGTTGAATCCGTTCGTAAAACCGGCGAGGTCCGAAACCTCAATACCGAGATCATTCGAATTAATTCGCTTGGGAATGTGGTCATTGAGGACGAGGTCGAAATCGGAGCGGGAACATGTATCGATCGAGGGACGCTCGGAGAGACGAGGATCGGTCGCGGTTCCAAACTCGATAATCTCATCCAGGTTGGACACAACACGGTGATCGGCAGCAATTGTCTGATTGTTTCCCAGGTCGGTTTGGGTGGCAGTTCATCGGTTGGCAATCGTGTCGTGATCGGCGGTCAATCGGGGCTGCCGGATCATGTGACGGTGGGCGATGACGCCGTCATTCACGCACGGTCCGGCATCATCGGTCCTGTTGCGGAGAAAGCTGCCATGATCGGCATTCCTGCGGTTCCGCTCCGCCAATTCATGGACCGGGAGGTAAAAATGCGGCGACTCCCCAACCTGATCAAAGATCTGCAGCGGCAAGTGGCTTCGCTCGTTGAGAAACTCAACTCTCTGGTGCCGCCAAAATGAGGGCTCGTTGTTTTGTTGCGACACTGATACCTTTTTTGCTTTGATCTGTCTTCATCCAAGAAATCGTTCGAATTCGTATTCCATATGAAACAAGCTTGCGGATTGATCGTAGGGTTTATTCTTACAGCTGGGGTTTCAGCTGCCTTCGGAATGGGTAGCGCGCCCGTTACTGAGACGGCGACCAAGCCGGTGAAAAGCACCGTTGATGCCAACGCGGTCTACAATCAGGGGGTAGCTCTGATGCACGAAAAGAAATATGCGGAGGCCTTGGTCGATTTTGAAAAAGCGGTCCAGGCAAAGCCGGACTTTGCCCAGGCTCACAATAACCTCGCCTATTGTCTGCGCCATCAGGGTCCCGGAAAGTACAATGAGGCCCTGGGCCATTATAACAAGGCGATCAAACTCAACCCGAATCTCTCCGAGGCCTATGAATATCGCGGCGTTCTTTACGTCAAGATGAACCGGCCAAAGGACGCCGAGAAAGATCTCGCCAAGCTGCAGCAATTGGATCCCAAGCTTGCCGCCAAGCTGGAGTACGCTATGAAAAACAACGGCCAGGAGAAGGACGGCTATTAGTGATCAGACGCGTCCCGGAGGGACATAGGACAGTAGTCCGGCGATTAATCGCCGGGTTTACAGTTTGGACATTTCGAGAACGTGGCGCCGGGAAAATTTAGGGAGTTCTGTGGCCCAAGGGGCCAAAAAAGTTTAGCCCAGGGTTTACCCTGGGTTTGTTCCTCCCACCAGAAAGAGCCCTGTAGGGGCCGTTAGACAGGGTGGAATGGAGAAATTAGGAGTGGGGAACGCACAGAATTTTGGGCAGCGAGGATCGTGCCCGACGGAGTTAATTGCGTTCAATGCACGCTCTCCACGGGATTGATTACCGCATTCCATGTCTCGCCCCTTGTGAGGGCTAGGCACCTTATTTTGGCTAACCCTGGGTAGACCCTGGTATCTGTATAGCACGTCCGAATCCGCTCTCGTTCCTCGTCGTCGTCCTTCGTTCTCGGTTGGGGATCGAGGCGGTTTGCCAGGATAGAAGAAGGATGCATGGAGAAAGCAAGCGGCGGGATCTTCGCACGCACCAGCCGAAAGACGGGCGAGGACGAGGGGGATAGGGACATGGCGCTATACACATACAAACCGACTTAGTTTATAACGCAACAAGCTAACATTAGGAATAGATGTGACCCCATGCCGACCACTTCAAGGGAAGGGTTCAAGATCTGCGTTGCCAAGGCGCGGAAACCCCCTTGGAAATTCGCGGCCGGTCTTTGTTTGCTTTCGGCCAGCTTGGCATTGGCTGAAGATCTGCCTCATCCGACCCCCGTCATTAGCTTTGCCATGCCGGACGAGGTCGATGCTCCTGTCGATCCGGATCTAAATGAGATCGCAGTCTTTGATGATTACTCCTGGCGCGCGTTCATCGCCATTAATTGGCCGGCAAAGATGGGCATCCGCGGTGTGCCGGACGAAACGAAAAAAATCGGCGATTTTGCTAATCCCGGGGCCAAGGTCGTCTGGGGAACCTGGAAGGCTGATTACGAGCTAATTCAACCGGAAGGCTCGGAACCCACGGAATGGTGTTGCTTCGATGGTTTTACCCCTTGTCGGGATCTGTCATTTGAAGGCTCCGGGCATACGATGGTCCTTGGTTCCTTTTCAAGTTTCCCGGATTTTAATCAAGCAGGCAATGGCCGGTTCGGAAGCCCTTTGGTCGCTCAAAATCAGACTTATATACGTTTTGAAGTGCGGTTGAATCAGGTAGAATTCGACTTTATTCGCGACCGGCAACTCTATCGCAAGTCGAAGCTGCCGGGCGCCGGCGACCCCAAGCTTCGCTTCCCCAATCACTGCGTGGCGGTAAAAGCCGCTTGGAAAATCATTAAAGAGGACGAACTGCCGGCCGCCCAGGGCAGGTACTACCTGGTGGACGCGATGGTGCTCGATCCCGTAACCAACACCTGCAAAATGCAAAAATTAGGTTTGATCGGGCTCCACATTGTCCAGAAAACCCCGAGGCGTCCCCAATGGGTCTGGTCGTCCTTCGAGCACATCGATAACCTTCCTGAATCTGGCACCACCCCCTCGGTCGGGCACCATTTTTCATTGAACAATCCATCCAGACCCCAGGCGCTTGAGCCGGCGACACCTCCGCCGCCTATTTCTAAAAGCAATCCTCCTTTGGATCATCCGCAAGCGATGCAGGTGATACGAAGCAAGAAAATCGCTGATTCGACCAGAAAGACGAATGAGGCTTATCAACAGCTTCTCAGGGGAACCGTATGGGAAAACTATCAGCTGGTTGTGACCCAGTGGCCGAAATTTCCTCAACCCGAAGAGGAAAACGGCGCGCCGTTTCCAGGTCAATTCACCGGACCCGATCCGATGACGAACATCGCGAACACCACGATGGAAACCTATTTCCAGAGGAGCGCTTCGAGCTCTTGCATGAATTGCCACGACGCAGCCAGGCGCCAAGGGACCGATTTTGTTTGGTTCCTGCGCTTGCGCGCGTCCGACGAATAAATCGGTTGTAAAAAATTGCGCCCGGAATATTTTTGGCTATCGAAATAATAGGTGGTTAAGCATCCGGTGAGCGTCGAACCGGATCAGGTGCGCTAGTTTCCCCCGGGGCCGAATCGGTGAAAGAGTTGACATCGGATTCGGAAAGTTTCGTGCAAAAGACAAGGAAAATTAGCGAATGAATAGTTGTCAGGAACGGCCGAACCGCCGGCGCAGATTGAACATTAACGTTTGGACGGGCCATGATAATACAGGCTTGGTGGCAATCGTCCGCAGTCTCGGTAGGTGCGGCATTCCGAAGTGAAAAATCTCGACGAACCTGTCGCCCCCTGTTTTGTCAAGCGTCGGGTCTTTCTGATCAATCGATCGTTCGGATATTTCTGGGTCGGTCAGTCAATTTCAACGCTTGGCTCACAGGTCACGGCTTTCGCGATTCCGATGCTGGCCGCCCTTAGCCTGCATGCGACGGCGCAGCAAATGGGATTTCTGCGTGCGGCGGAGTTCGCTCCGTTTCTAATTCTCACCTTGCCGGCCGGCGTTTGGGCTGACCTGGGCATTCGTAAATCGCTGATGATTTTTTCGAATCTGATTCGAGGCGTGGTCATTGTCTTTGTGCCACTGGCGATTGCGCTGGGTTGGGCACATCTGGAGGTCCTCTACGCGGTGATGCTGGTGATGGGTTCTTTCAAGGTCATCTTCGAGATGGCCTATCAAACCTATATTCCGGAGATCGTCGATCGGGAAACGCTCGTCAACGCTAACAGCAAAATCATGATGTCGTACGCGCTTGGCCAGTCGGCCGGGCCGGGCTTGGCGGGACTGATGGTTGAAATTCTGGGTGCTCCCATGGCCGTGCTGGCCGACTCGTTGGGCTTCTTCTTGTGTGCCGGCTGTTTATTCAAAATCAAGCATCGTGAGGTGAAGGTGGTTCAGCGGCAACCAAATGTATTTCGCCAGATTGCGGATGGTTTTCGTTATGTCAGTCATGAACGGCACATTCGGGCGCTCCTCTGGCTGGTGACAGTGAACAACTTTTTTATGAACGCGATCATGGCGCTTATCGTTCTCTACGGCACGCGCGAGATCGGATTCAGGCCCGGGATATTTGGATTGGCAGTCAGCGTTGGCGGCCTTGGTGCGGTGATCGGTTCGATCTTTGCTCAGCGGCTCGGAGCGTGGCTTGGGCCCGGTCCGTTCGTGATCTACGCTTGTGGTCTGACTTCGTTGGCATCGTTTTGCTTTCCTTTGGTTAGCCGGGCGGACGGCCTGGGGATCTTTTGTTTGACGGGCACCTACTTTGCTTTGAGTGCTGGAGGTGCCGCTGTGACGGTGTTTGCTTGGACGATCCGCCAAGCGATCACCCCAAGCGACATTCTTGGCAAGATGAATGGAGCTTTCCGATTTTGCGTCACCGGGATCATGCCTTTTGGCGCCCTCTTCGGCGGTTGGCTTGGCAGCGTCATTGGCATTCGTTCGACCCTGGTCGTCGGCGCCATCGGTCTGATGTTGTCGTGCACAGGCGCGAGTTTCTCTCACCTGAGGCGATTGAAAGCGCTTCCCGAACACTGAGCCTTCTCTGAAATTTCGGGGACAAGACACTTGTGACCAATGAACTTAAATCTCAAAATCTGCTGAGCACAATAGGAGTAGCACGACAATGAGGTTCACAATCTTGACGCCGGATGCCCAATACCCCGATGACGCCGTGGTGGAGCGGCAGGTTGCGGGGAAAGATGTCGAATTTTTGATTCACCGCTCGCGTGAGCCTGCGGCCATTCCGTTAGAACACCTGGCGTCCTGTGACGCTTTCCTTGTCTGGCACGAGATGAAGATCGATCATCTATTGATCGACAAAGCAAAGAAGTGCCGGGTCATTGTCCGAGCAGGCGTCGGCTATAATCAAATCAACCTCGAGGATGCCGCGGCGGCGGGGATTCCGGTGTGTAACACACCCGATTACGGCACCAGCGAAGTGGCGGATCACACCATCGCGTTTTTGCTGTCGCTGGCCCGCGGCATTCCGGAATTCCAGGACAAAATGCGCTGCGACATCCGTGCGCCGTGGCAATATCCGGAGACTGCCTGCATGCGGCGGATTCGCGGTAGGACAATCGGTCTGGTCGGCATCGGACGGATTGGAACAGCGACGGCCTTGAGGGCCAAGGCATTCGGACTGAATGTCGTGGTCTACGATCCTTATGTGTCACGGGGAACCGAAATCGCTCTGGGTGTCCGGCGCGTCGAATCGGTTGAGGCATTATTGCACGTCAGCGATATCGTCAGTCTTCATTGTCCTTTGACGCCGGAAACCGAAGGCCTGATCAATGCCGCTGCTTTCGAGGCGATGAAGCCGGGGGTGTTATTTATCAATACCACTCGCGGTCCGGTCGTCGACCACGACGCTTTGTGTGAAGCTTTGCGGAGCGGCAAAGTTGCCGGGGCGGCTCTCGACGTGCTACCGAACGAACCGCCGTCGCCCGACGAACCGCTGATCCGCGAATTCCTGAAACAGGACGACTGGCTGAAGGGGCGGCTGCTGCTTACTCCTCACGGAGCTTGGAACAGCCCTGAAAGCCGCTATGATGCGCGCAGGCTATCGACCGAGACCGTGATGGGGTATTTGACCGAAGGCAAACTGCGCAATCTCGTCAACGGCGACCTCCTGGATCGATCTCGGATGCGCGCCTGACCGGTTGGCGGTCGGCACCCAATAGGAAATCGTTGGTCTGGTTTTACCAGGCCAGCGGGCTGGAGTCGCTGATGCGACGCTTGAAGCTGACCTCGCTTTTTCCGCCACGGTTGCGCGCCCTCGAACCGCTGACCCCGCGGGTGGAACCGCAGTTTTCGGATGCTCTGATCCGGCCGGTCGAGACGCCGGCGGACCAGAAGCACCGGGTCGGCCTGCTCACCGGCTGCGTACAGGACTTAGCCTTCTCGCACGTGAACCGCGACACGGCTGACGCTCTGCTGGCCAACGGCTGCCAAGTGGTGACCCCCCGAGCTCAAAGTTGCTGCGGATCGATTCACGCACATAACGGCGAACTGGAACTGGCCCGGGAAATGGCGCGCCGGACCCTGGACGCTTTTGACCTCGACCGATTCGACGCGATTATCACCAATGCTGCCGGCTGCGGCACGCACCTGAAGAACTACGGGCACTTGCTCCACGACGATCCGGTTTATGCGAAACGAGCCGCCCAGTGGTCGGTGAAGTTACGCGACGTCCACGAGTGGCTGGCCGAGATCGGCATCCGGGTGCCCACCGCGGCGGTCCCGCAAACCGTCACCTATCACGAGGCATGCCATCTCTGCCACGGCCAGAAGATCACCCGTCAGCCGCGCCAGGTGCTGGCGGCGATCCCCGGCCTGAAATTGGTGGAACTTCCCGAATCGACCTGGTGTTGCGGCAGCGCCGGCATCTACAACATCACCCAGCCAGAGATGTCGCAAAAACTGCTTTGGCGCAAGATCAGCCAGATCGAAAAAACCGGTGCCGCAGTCGTGGCGTCCGCAAACCCCGGTTGCTCGGTCCAGCTGCAGGCCGGGCTGCGCCAGGCGAACAAGGCCTGCAGAGTCGTTCACCCCATCTCGCTGTTGGCGGAGGCTTATCGGGAAAGCTTGCAGTGAATTCTTTGACGAAATCTGCATCGATGGCGAGACGCTTTATTTACGGCGCCCCTGACTGGGCCCTGAGCTTTATACACAAATCGGAAAACGGCGAATACTTGAATGAAAAGCATCGCTTCTGGTACGAAGAAACAGGCTAGAAGCCTATGCTACTTTACGCCGTCGCGTCGCCGCGGTGGGTTCGAGGTGATGGTTTTACCGCATGACCTCGAGCGATGGCTTTATCCCGCCCACAAATCGATAAAAAGCTCAGGTCTGGGCCTCAACCGCTAGGTAGGTAAACCGTCCCGGTTTACTCAGCGATTGAGGAGGTCAAGCGACGACGGGGAGTGGCTTCGGTATCCTGATTCCTGACTCCTGTTTCAATACTGTCTTTTTGGTAACTCCGC
>Ga0210387_10004424_pt1 | contig 10775 bp, 9 predicted proteins | sample IncBWC7OmetaG_FD_160108 | JGI IMG/M metagenome (GOLD analysis project Ga0210387, IMG submission 160108) | Forest soil microbial communities from Barre Woods Harvard Forest LTER site, Petersham, Massachusetts, United States - Inc-BW-C-7-O ... | reverse complement strand
TCCTTGCTTCCCGAGCGGACGCCGAGGATGCCGTGCAGGACACCTATGTCCGCGCCTTGGCCTCATGTTCAAATCGGCGAGAGACCCAGCCCGCGTGGCTGCACACCGTCTTGCGGAACATTGCCATCGACCTGTTGCGGCGCAAGCGGTTGGAATCAGGGCATACAGATACCGAACTGCCTGCCGAAGAATCGTTGGAATCTACGCTGGAGATCCGGTCAGAATGTCAGGCCGCCCTGCGTCTTTTGCTGAGCCATGTCAGCCCCGCTGAAGCGGCAGCGCTCTTACTGTGCGATGTGTTCGAATTCGATTACGACGACATCGCCCGCATAGTCGGCAAAAGCAACGCCGCGTCCCGTCAATTTCTGCATCGCGCCAGAACCCGTGCACACCGCGCCGAGTCATCGGCCGATGTCGAAGACGCTTACGTTGAATTGTATTGGCGAGCCATCGAGGCTCGCGATCCCACGCTTTTGATGGAGATGCTGCAAGGAACCATTGCCGCCGCGGCGCAGCAGCACACAAGCACTGTCGGTGGAGATTCTCGTGCACGGAGTTCGTCGAGGCTGGTTCAGGTCAATGGCCGGTACGCCATCGCCTTGGTGCTTGACGGAGTCGTTCTGTGCATTGTGCCCGTGGGCACCCAAACAACGTCGATGTGCGAGTCATAGACTATTGTGCCATCCCACTCCGCTCTGTCAGTACGCTGCCCGAAACCGCTCAAAGCGTAACGACAACCGATGCTCCTGGCCGTTCACACATTCGTGTGTTCGCCCGGCACCTGCGGAACAGACGCGCCAGAGGCGCGACTCCGCTCCGCCATTCGGACTCCGGGGGCGCCTAGCCTCCGTTGCCACTTCCCTGTGGCAAACCGCAGCTACGCGACTCCACAATATAGGACGACCGACTATCTAGAATAGTAGTGCCTGTCCGAGCCATCGAACTCGCTACCCAGCATGCAACAGCGCTTAAAATCTGCGGCCAGATCCGCACGGGCAGGGATCATTACGACCGAGCTTCTCTATCAGCTCTTTGGTACCACGCACGATGCGATAACCACACTTCACATGAGTCTCAGACGGAAAGCCTTTCCGACGTTTGCTACTAACCTCGAAAGCAATTGGCTTCGAGGTGTTCTTTTTTGATTCGCATGATGCACCTCCAGCTCTCGGGAATCCGAGGGCGCAAATAATAGCCGCAACCCGAGGAAAATGCATCTGACCAATGGAATTGTCGACGGTTTCCTGACCGAACATTTCTATTCTGGAAAGGCCGCAATATAGTAACCCGCGACTCGATCAATAAAGCGTTCCGGCATGGCGCCCTGCAAGTTCGTCAAGATGACAACCGCGACATCATCTTCCGGGTACACCGCAAAAGCGGCCTTAGCACCCCCGAACGGCACGTAGCTAGTGTGCTTGGCTCTGGCAAATATCGGCCAGCCGAGTCCCCACGTACCGTTCGTCCCGTCGTTGAGAATGCTCGGTGTCCACAACGCTGCCAGGCTGGAGTCCTCCTTCAACAGACGATGCTGCTCAAGAGCGATTATCCAATGCGCGAGATCTTCAGCGTTGGTTGTGAGCCCAGCGGCAGTCAGAAACTGCGGCGGATACCGGACGTATTGCTCGGTCAAGTTCGGCGTGTGTTCCATCTGTCCGTCTTTGCCGTAACGAATGTTCGAATAGGACCGGACACGATGCGGCACGACTTCACTGTCATCCGCGTAAACAGTGCTTGGCATGCCGACAGAATCTAGCTGATGCTCTTTGATGAATTGCGTGAATGGCTGGCCGCTGAGTTTGTCGATCACCTTGCCCAACAAGATGTAGTTTGTCTGGTTGTAGCCGTATTTCTCGCCGGAGGAGAATTCGATCGGCAGGTTTTGAACTTTGTTCCATGCGGTATCCACATCGCTCTTCCCCACGGAAGCGATTTGCACACCTGTAACCAGTTCCCCCGTGTCATTGTTAACAATATTCGGAAGCCCGGAGATGTGAGTAGCCAACTGGCGAATGGTAACTTTCTGCCAGGGCACGGGTAACCCGTCAATATAGCGCGATATGGGCGCCGCCAATTCGAGCTTGCCGCTCTCGACCAACTGCATCAGGGCTACACCCGTGAAGGCCTTGGTGGCAGATGCAATCGGGAAAACCGTCTTGTCGGTGACCGGCACGGCATTCCCAACCTCCGCAATCCCCAGAGCCGCGAGAAACACGATCTTCTGGTGCCGGACCACGGCCACTTGCATGCCGGGAATGCGAAGTTCACGCATCTCTTTCTTAAGATAATCTCGAAGAGAATCGTGAGCCTCAGCAGCATGCAAGCGAGGCTGTCCGGCAAGAAGCGCGACCAGCGCGCCGGAGATCAAAGTTATCCACTTCCACTTCGTCGTCATATTGAGCATTGCCAATATACACGTGACGCTATGACGGGCCAGCTATCGCCAAGTGGGTCCGAGTTTCTCCAATAGAAGCACCGGCGCGTGCCTGCGAAGCCAGTCAGGCAGTGTCAGAACCCTTTTGAGATGACGCGAGCCCCCGGATAAGAGTCTCGACGGCCTCTGCTCGGTTTTTAGGACCGATGAGCTTTAGCAAGTCTAAGGACTTTCTGTAGAATTTCTCGGCCAGAGCGACGTTTCCGTTCATCTGTGACAGCCTCCCAAGACCAAAGTAGTCATCAGCCATGTTTCTCTTATTGTCGAGCCCCAAGTCTAATTCAAGCGCTTTCTCTTGCATCGTCTCGGCCTGAGCCAAGTCCCTTCGCTTAAAATAAACATTTGCTAGGTTGCTATAGTCGTCTGCCATTCCTTTTTTGCTGTGGAGGCTCTTGTTGATTTCCAATCCCTTTTTGAACATGACCTCCGCCTCCGCAAATGTGCCACGCGCCAAATACGAGCTTCCGAGTGCTACGTAGTCGCTCGCTAAACCCTCTTTGTTATCAAGCGATTCATCCAGACCTAGCGCTTTTTTTTGTAGATCTTCGGCGCCATCCAGATCCTGCTGTTTCAGACGGATAGTTGCAAGGTTGCTGTACCCGTTCGCCCTTTCTCGCTTGTCATCGAGCCGCTCTACCAGTTCCAACAATTTCCCGTACATGGCTTCCGCCTGCGCCTGGTCACCGCGCTTAGCATAGATGTTCTCTAGATGAGCGCAAGAAAGAGCTATACCGCGTTCGAGGTAGATGACTTCTGCCAACGACAACGCCCTCTTATACATCGTCTCGGCGGTACCCAAGTCGCCGAGCGCTTCAGACAATCGGCCCAGATTATTGTCGTCCTCGATTAACTTCTCCTTATTGTCAAGCGCGGCATGTATTGCGAGCGCTTCTTTGTACATCTTTCCAGCATTTTGGGTGTCTTCTCGCGCCAGATAGATATTTCCTAGGTTCATGTAGGCCTCAGCCTGACCCTGCTTGTAACCTAGCGCTGTGTTCAGCTCCAACGCCTTCTGCTCTAAAGTTTCAGCCTGAACCATTTCTCCCCGCTTCTCATAGATGATTCCGAGATTTCCGGTAACCAATGCATACCCTTGCTTGTTTTCAGTAGCGTCGTACAGGTTTAAAGCTTTCTCAAACATTGTTTCTGCTTGCGTCAGGTTCCCGCCCGTCAATGCCAGAACACCTAGACCATTGAAAGCCGTGGCCATCACCTTTGCGTCCCCTTGGCTCTGGCCGAGATCGCCGACTTTCGTGTACGCTGCCTCTGCGTCCGCCAATTGACCCGTGCGCCAGTACAAGTGCCCCAGCTCGTTCCACCCGGCGGCATTGTCTGAATCTAGGCTTACCGCGGTCTTATAGGCAGCCAACGCTGCCTTGGTGTCATTGCCGAATGCGAGTGCCCCTAAATTTCGCGCCGCCTCAGCTGCCTCTTTACTCGCTGCTTTCCCTTCCGCAGTTTTGCGCGCTAGCACTTGTTCGAAGATGTCCTTGGCGGCTTGGCCATTTCCTTGTTGAAGTTGTAGCAACGCCGATTCAATTCGCGGTTCGGACGCGAGGTCACCAGTTGCCAATGCGTCAATCGCCACGGAACATTGACGTATCGCGTCCAAGCGCATCGGCTCAGGCAGCTCTCTGTAGTGATCGGCCTGACACATCGAAGCTGTGGCGAGCTTTGCGAGAGCTTCCACGCGAGTCCTTTCAACTTGGCTTTTTTGTACTTCGGGGCTGGACTGGTAGAAGGCGAGCAAAAACCCGAGAACAATGACAATGAAGGAGATCCAAAATCCATATCTCATCAATAGGCGAACAATCTGCCCACCGACTCTCGGCGTGACAGGAGGTATAATGCGGGCTTTAATTAGTGTTCGTTGGACACCGAAGAAGACAAAGAGAGCGAAGCCGACTAGAACTAGCGGGTTCGCGAGATGGGGCGCCAACTTTGCGAAGCCTTCCATCCTTTGAACCTCCCCCATTACATTTTGGTCGAGCCGTTAATCGGCAGCCCCGATGATATTACGGATCAACGTTGCCCCATAATTGCTCGTTATGCCAAGTCGCGGTGCAGCATTTATATGCTCGCACTCTTTACTCGTCTCAAAGGCCGCCTCACTTCCCAAACCAGCCTTCAGGCTCTCCGGTCGTTCGCAAAGATGGAAGTCAGGCGCTTGCGTTGCCCGTTGGTTTGTCGCCAACGGACCTGATTCTATATCCGTCAACATTTATGCAATTCGCGGGAACAAGCGCTCCATACCGCGCCGACGTCCTTACTGAAAAAATAATCTGCGAAAGTGAACACGCATGCAGTTGAAGGGTTGAGAGTGGCGGCGATGTCGATCGCTCCTTTACCTGCACCGCCTCTGACTTCAAGCATCTTCCAAATCAACAACTCGACATCATCACTGCACAAGACCGCGGTGTCAGACAGCTCGGTCACCGCAAAAATATTTGGCCACGGCCAAGTGAGGGGATCCCCCGCCGACCAACCACACTTTGACTGTTAGTACGCCGCCTTAAATCGCCCAAACCGCAACGACAATCGATCCCGATCAGGATAATCCTTCGCACGCCGCGGCAAATGCACACTCACCCCTTGCCGCCTCTTCAGCCCCTCGAGCATCGGCTGTTTTTCGTCGGCCATGCCGTTCGGGCTCCTACCCTCGCATGGCATCGGCGAGTTAGAGGCGTGACTCTAACTCGCCTCACGGACTTCGCCCGTTGCGACGTCCTGTCGCAATTCGACTGCGGCGACACATGCAAGGGATACTCCGGATCGATGCCGATCAAATGAGCATCGAATGCTGCATGATGAATTTTCGACAACGGAATGCCATTGGGCACCATTGCGTGACCCATCATCTCATCCGAATCCGCCACCCTTCGCCCCCCCCGGATTGCGCAAAATCAGCCGGTTCTTTTCGTTCGTTTCAATTCCTCAGTTCCTTTCCGAGCTTGCCGTAAACGTTCTTCGATCGGTTTGAGTCTCCAACTAACGTTCGATTTTTGATACTCATATAGCGCACCTTCGAATGCTGTTGCAGCTTCGACGAACCGCACGCGATTGGACTCGCGATCACCGAGGCTCAACAGCGCACGGCCGAGGTGGTTTTGGGTCTCTGCCCAATCCAGCGGCACGCGCTCACGGGTTCGTTCCTTCAAGGCCTCGTGATAGGCGCTGACGGCCTGCTCGAGTCGTGCCGTGCCACTTTCTCGTTCGCCGAGGAACTCGAGCGCCAGGCCTAGGGTGTCTTGGGTCTCCGCCCAATCCAGTGGGACGCGTTCGCGGGTTCGTTCCTGCAAGGCCTCGCGAGAGACGCGGATGGCCTGCTCTAGTTGTGCGGTGTCATTTTCTCGGTCGCCGATGATTTCAAGCGCCGCGCCAAGGTTGTTCTGGGTCTCCGCCCAATCTAGCGGCACGCGCTCACGGGTTCGTTCCTGCAAGGCCTCGCGATAGGCGCCAACTGCCTGTTCGAGTCGCGCGGTGCCGCTCTCCCGTTCGCCGAGGTTTGCCAGCGCCACGCCCAGGTTGTTCTGGGTCCCGGCCCAGTCCAGTGGTACACGTTCGCGGGTGCGTTCCTGCAAGGCCTCGCGATACACGCTGACGGCCTGTTCGAGTCGCACGGTGCCAGTCTCCCGTTCGCCGAGGATCTCGAGCGCACTGGCCAGATTGCTCCGGGTCCCGGCCCAATCCAGCGGGGCGCGTTCGCGCGTGTATTCCTGCAAGGTCTCGCGATAGGCGCTGATAGCCTGTTCGAGTCGTGCGGTGCCACTCTCCCTTCCGCCGAGGACCATAAGCGCATTGCCCAGACTGCTCTGTGTCCACGCCCAATCCAGCGGGACGCGCTCACGGGTTCGTTCCTGCAGGGCCTCGCGATAGGCGCTAACTGCCTGTTCGAGTCGCGCGGTGCCACTCTCCCGTTCGCCGAGGACCGCAAGCGCATTGCCCAAGTAGACCTGCGTCATCGCCCAATCCAACGGGACGCTTCCGCGTGTGTATTCCTGCAATGCCTCCCGATGAGCGCTGACCGCCTGTTCCAGTCGCCCGGTGCCACTCTCCCGTTCGCCGAGGACCATAAGCGCATTGCCCAGGCTGACCTGTGCCAGTGCCCAATCCAACGGGACGCGTTCGCGGGTGAGCTCTTGCAAGGCCTCCCGATAAGCGCTGATGGCCTGTTCGAGTCGCGCGGTGCCATTCTCCCGTCCGCCGAGGGTTACAAGTGCATTGCCCAGGTTGACCTGGATCCGCGCCCACTCCAGCGGAACACGCCCTCGGGTGTATTCCTGCAAGGCCTCGAGATCGGCGCCGACGGCCTGCTCGAGCCGGTCAGTGCCAGTCTCACGCTCGCCAATGCGCAGAAGAGCAACGCCGAGATTTCTACAAGTCAGTGCCCACTGCAGCGGCACACGGTCGCGTGTGCTCTCCTTCAAGGCCTCGAGCTCGGCGCCGACCGCCTGTTCGAGTCGCTCAGTGCCACTCTCTCGCTCACCGAGTCGCTCAAGCGCGCTGCCCAAATTGTTCTGGGTCATCGCCCAATCCATCGGTACACGTTCGCGGGTGTTTTCCTGCAAGGCCTGCCGAATTACGCTGACTGCCTCTTCGAGTCGCGCGGTGCCACTCTCCCGTTCACCGAGGACCTCAAGCGCATTGCCCAGGTTGTTCTGGGTCACTGCCCAAAGCAGCGGCACGCGTTCGCGGGGGTATTCCTCCAAGGCGTCCCTATAAGCGCTGACTGCCTGTTCGAGTCGCTCGGTGCCATTCTCCCGTTCGCCGAGACTCGCAAGCACGGTGCCCAGATTGTTCTGGGACATTGCCCAACGCAGCGGCTCACGCTCGCGCGTGTATTCTAGCAAGGCCTCGCGATGGGCGCTGACGGCCTGTTCCAGTCGCTCGGTGCCACTCTCCCGTTCACCGAGGCGCGAAAGCGCCACGCCCAGGTCGTTCTGGGTCCCTGCCCATTCCAGCGGCGCACCCTCGCGCGTGTATTTCTGCAAGGCCTCTCGAAAGGCGCCAACGGCTTCCAGTAAAGCGTCGTTTTTTCCGGCCTCTTCACCGTATTCGGAGAGCGAGTCCCCGAAAATGTCGAGTACCTGTGCGCGAGCGTTTCCTGCCCATTGCTCGGCATTGCTCTGATTCAGCAGTTCCCGGACGTTTTGGATAAAAGGCGCAAGGCTATCCGCCCGAAAATGGCCAAATTGCTTGTCGAACTCACCGGCGCTTGCGGCAATCTGAAGCGAGAGGACTTTTGTCAAGTCTTTCCAGAAGACCAGAGGTAGGCGCAGTTCCTTGGCCATTTCATAGCGACCGGCCGATGGAGCATCTTGGGCATTTAATTTCGGTGTCCAATAGAGTTTGGGCAGGCTTTCTTTGTCGCCCTTGAGGACAATGCCCCAGATCAATACATCTGCTCCCGATTGACTGAGTAAGTCCCTCGCGCGGTCATGTCCCTTGTGCTCATCATCAACGCTATTTCCGGAGTGAAACACGATACGGCGATCAAACGACAGGACGGCTACAGTCGGAAACTCCGCAAGCGATTCACGAATTTGTGCCGCTACTTCACCCTTCTCGTCGTCTTCAAGATGGGCGATTGCAATGTTAAATTTTTTCGGATCTGCTTTTGGGAGCGGCTTTTCCGTAATCCACGATACGACCGGATCAATGCCGGGCAGTTGCTTGACGTGTTCCCATTCCCACCAGATGCCCGCGACCGCAAAAACGATAAGGCTGCTCCAACCGAGATGCCGATAGAGCCAAGCCTTGACGACCGTCCAGGGGTCCGGTGGTGCTATGGCAGCTGGCGCCGCTGCTGGCGGCTCGTCCGCAGCGGATGCCGACACCTTGGGTTGTTCATCCGTGGCGTGCGGCATCGTGCATTACCTGAAAAGTGCCGCTCATAGATTTGCGGGTCATTGATCGGTCCGTTTGATCAAGGATTTGAGGTGCGACCCCGCAAAATAATATCAGAAGACGGCGACCGCTTTTTCATTTGACAACGAATTACTTGTCGCGACTACGATACCGTTCCTTCAGGCTCGACCCTGGCTCCTGGCCGCGCGCGCCATAGCGCCGCGCGAGGCTAATACCTTTTCCCCGTATCGCATGGGCATGCGAGTGTCTTTCCATCTGCCGGCCTGCATGACGGATGAAAGATCGATGTTCAACGCCAACAGATCCTGCGCCGCCCCAACTCTTGCGGAATGCCCAGAAATTCTTCCCCACTCTTCTTCCTCTAGTCCTATCCACCGTCCGACTTTTCTTAGGATCGTCATAACATTCTGCGCTGTGAGAGGACCTCCAACGCCTGATGAGCCATGTATGCGCGCAAACATTGGGCCTACGTTTATTCCAGTCTCACTAATGTACTTGGTGACTAACCGCATGGTCAGCGGCGACAAATACGCCGTGGCCCCTCGGCCGTGGTATCCGTCTTCGAGCATTCTTCGTCGGCCGGGCCGTTCGTGCATCCATGCACTCGCCCGGCACGGCGACTCTCAAAGGCGTGACTTTGAGTCGCCTCCCGCAATCTCGGTCGAGCTCCTGCTGCTCACATTTTATGTTTTTCCCGGCTCGCCGGCGACGACATCGATGTCGCGCGAAATCTGCATGAGCGCATGGACTTCGTTACTTTGGTCTAATCCGAATTCCGGTGCTGCATCCGCTGGATGTGTACGCCGGCAAGCCATGCGCAGCGCTGGATCGTCAGCATCTGCGCGACTTGTTCGATATCATGCTGCTTCAGCAAGCAGCATATATGGAGCGAGCGCTCGTTGACGTTTTCCTGGGGTACCTGCTGAGCGGCGCCCGGCCATCGGGCTTAGGTCAGTTCGGGTAAGGTCAGATCTAAAATTATCAGTTGTTGAAATAATGTCAGCGACTGGAGCATTGCATCGCCGATGCTTGAGTCAATGGTGCTTGCCCAGAAAGTCTTATGGCTTCTTGGCGACGACTTTGCCCTTTTCCCAAACGTAAATCGGCGTGCCGTACATTCGCGCAGTTTTCTGCGCGTCCTTTGCGGCGCGGCGTAGAGCACGGCCCACGCCGGCGGCAAAGCTCGGTGGCTGGGCTTGCTTCGCTCGCATTTTCGGCTTCATCACCCTTTCTCCAATTGCCGCGGCGCGTGTCCCGAATTGTCGTACACCGCCCAGCTGTCGGCCAAGGGGCGGTAGATGCGCTGAAAGTTTTCCCACCCTCTTACGAATCTGCGAAGCACGTCAGCCTGCGAAACATTGTGGCCGCCTTGACGCACTCTAGCGGCGACCCGCCGCAATGCCAATCGAGAGGAGCTAAGCTTAAGATACACGATGTCGATGCGGTAGCCGGCTCGCTTCCAAGACTGAAGCCGCTGCACATAGGTGAGTCCGCTGAGCGTTGTTTCGAAGGCGAAATCCGCTCTGTCGGCGACAAGGCGATCTATTTCCCCTAGTACCATGCGGGCTGCCGCAATGGCCGCTATTTCGGGTTTCAAGGGCGACAAGCCGCTCGCTATGAGATCGGCATTTACGAAGTGCACTACCCCGGCATTTTCGGGTAGATACCGACGTGCGAACGTGGTCTTGCCCGAACCGTTTGGACCTGCAATCAAGATGCATCGAGGTTGTCGCTTGGTCTTCTCCATCGAGCTATTGTCCTCGTTTAACGAAGGACTAAATCGCTAACGCGCAACACACGCGACAAAACCGGTCACGAAATATCCACACCGCCGAGAATATTCCACAGTTGAGGCTGGCTGAGTGCGTGTAAGTCATTGATTTCATGGAGAGAATTGAGCCCCCAGACACGGGGGTTTTCAGTCCGCTGCTATACCAAGTGAGCTACCTGGCCTTATGCGAGCCGCGCATTAGACAAGGATGCGTTTGAATCGTCAACTAGAGCTTATAAATCAATCAATTACACTCACGAATCCAATGCGAAAACCCCAAGAAATCTGCAAAACGCCTATGTATATGGCAACTTCCTGCGGAACCGTTTGTGTCCGCGACGCATTCACATTCTCGTGAAGTAGTCCCTATACGTAAACTCGCCTACCTTCACCTCGACGTAGAAAGCATTCCCTGTCAAAAAAAGCTTCCCTGTCCCGCCATTCTTCATCTGATCGACGATCACATAATCCTTTCCCGCCTCGACGAATTTGTATGCAAAGGATTTCTTGTTGAGCACCATGCCATTGCTGGCCACTATGCTTGCTGTCTATTCGCCCCTCAGCCGCCCCCTGAAGAACGTTAACTCTTTTTTCTCAGATTCCTTGACAGTCCCATCTTCGAACAATTGCTGTAGCAATGCGGCTCGCTCCGCGGCCGAAAGATCCGGAAACCAATGCTTCAGCTTTTCCTCCAATCCTTTT
>Ga0210387_10004423_pt1 | contig 10775 bp, 6 predicted proteins | sample IncBWC7OmetaG_FD_160108 | JGI IMG/M metagenome (GOLD analysis project Ga0210387, IMG submission 160108) | Forest soil microbial communities from Barre Woods Harvard Forest LTER site, Petersham, Massachusetts, United States - Inc-BW-C-7-O ... | reverse complement strand
GGCCGGCAGCGAGGGCCCCGTCGTGGTGCTCGGCGCGGCCATCGGCTCCGCGCTCGGTCGGGCGTTCGAGTTCACCGCCGATCGCGTGCGCGTGTTCGTCGCGTGCGCCTGCGGAGCGGCCATCAGCGCCGCGTTCAATGCGCCGCTGGCGGGCGCGTTCTTCGCGCTCGAGGAGATCCTGGGCTCACTCAGTGTTGGGTCATTCTCGCCCGTCGTCGTGGCCAGCGTCGTGGCGGCCGTCGTCTCGCGCGCGGTCTTTGGCAATCATCCCGCGTTTCCGGTTCCGACCCAGTACGGGTACGAATCACCCCTCGAAGTGGTCGTGTTCTTTCCGTTGCTCGGCGTGGTGATCGCGCTCGCCGCGGTGGCGTTCGTCAGGGTGTACTTCGGTGCCGACGCTGTGTTTACCATGCTCCGCCGGCGCATTCCCGTCTGGATCGTACCCTGGATCGCCGGCGTCATCGTCGGCGCGCTCGTGTGGTTGTCGGGCGGGTTGCTCGTGGGGTATGGGCACCTCGCGATCCACGTCGAAATGTTCGGCCGGCTCCCGTGGTACACGCTGCTCGCGCTCGGCGCCGGCGGGATCGTCGCGACATCCATCACGCTCAATGGCGGTGGCTCCGGTGGCGTGTTCACGCCGTCACTCTACGTTGGCGCGGCAACCGGTGGCGGGGTGGGCGTGGTGCTCGCGCAGCTATTTCCAGGGCTGGGGCTGCACCCCGAGGCGTACGCCGTCGTGGGGATGGGCGCCATGATCGCCGGCGCGACTGACGCGCCGGTCACCGGCATCCTGCTCGTGTTCGAGATGACGAACGATACCGCGATCGTGCTCCCGCTCATGTTGACCGTAGTCGTCACGCACTTCGTCGCGCGACGGCTCGAGCCGGACTCGCTCTATAGCGGGTGGCTCCGCCGGCGCGGCGAGTCCATCGAGCACGATGTCGAGTCACTCGCGGTTCGCGACGTGTACGACCCCCATCCCACGGTGATCGCGGAAGAGGAGCCGCTCTCGGTTGTCATCAACCACCTCGACAACCGTACCCAATCCGTGTTCCCCGTGATTGACGCCGAGCGACACGTGGTGGGCGTCGTGACGATCGGGGACCTCGGCAGACTGGCGACCACGGCGAGCATCCTCGGGACGCTCGTGCGCGCCGTGGACATCGCGCAAGATACGGAGACCGTCGGGCCGAACGATTCGCTCCGGAGCGCGATGCGGCGCATGGGTGTCCGTGGCGCGGCTGCCGTCCCGGTTGTGCAGGACAGCCGGCTCGTGGGGCTGGTCAGCCGCGCCCAAATTCTTCAACGATTGTGAGTGTAGATCAGGTCCATGAGCTCGTCGTACATCGCCGACGCCTCATCGGGCGTTCCGCGAATCGCCTTCGTGGCGCAATGCTCGAGATGATTGCGCATCAGCTCGCGGCCCACGGCGCGTAGGGCCTCCTGCACCGACGAGATTTGCGTCATGATCTCGGCGCAGTAGCGTTCATCGGCGACCATCTTCTGGAGGCCGCGGACCTGGCCCTCGATCCGACGGAGGCGTTTGAGCGTGCGTTCGGTGGTGCCCGGCGTCACGGCGATGGCCTTCTTTGGTGGCATCAGTCGACCCTCACGCGGCGGAGCCGCAGGCTGTTGGAGACCACGCTGATCGAGCTGGCCGCCATCGCCGCGCTGGCCAGCATTGGGTTGAGCAAACCGCTCGCGGCGATCGGGATCCCGATGGCGTTGTAGACGAATGCCCAGAACAAGTTCTGCTTCATCACGCGCATCGTCGCGCGGGCGAGCCGTATGGCCTGCGCGACGGCCCGCGGGTCGCCGCGCATCAGCACGACGTCCGCCGCGTCGGCGGCGACATCGGTGCCGGTGCCCATCGCAACGCCGACGTCCGCGCGGGCCAGCGCCGGGGCATCGTTGATTCCGTCGCCGACCATCGCGACGACACGGCCCTCGGCCTGGATCGCCTCTATTGCCCGCACCTTGCCCTCAGGCAGCACTCCGGCGATCACCCGGTCTATTCCCACGTCCCTCGCCACGGCTCGCGCGGTCGACTCGGTATCTCCGGTCAACAACACGACCTCGGCCCCGAGCCCGCGCAACTCGGCAACTGCGTCTTTCGCCGTCGGCTTGACGGGATCGGCAACGGCCAGCGCGCCAGCCATCGCGCCATCGATCGCGACATACACGACCGTCTTCCCCTCGGCCGCATAGCGCGCCGCGCTTCGCGCGAACGCGCCATCGTCTGACTCGACCGGCGCATACTCGGCGGACACCTGTGCATGGCCGGCGGACACCTGTGCTTGCCCGGTGGACACATTTGCATGCCCGACGTGTTCGGCCATCATTGCCGCATTGCCGACGGCGACGAGATGGCCGTCAACGATGCCGGTCACGCCGCGACCGGTGTGCGAAGCGAATTCCGTAGGTACGCCGAGGCGAAGCCCGGCGCCATTGAGTGCAGCACTATGCCGAACGATCGCGGCGGCCAATGGATGCTCGCTAACCGACTCGAGAGAGGCAGCGAGAGCGAGCGATGTGGCGTCGAGGCCGGTGATGTCAGTGACAGTGACCTGACCGGCTGTGATAGTCCCGGTCTTGTCGAAGACGACGGTGTCGACATCGGCTGCTCGCTGCAGCGCTTCACCGCCCTTGATCAGGATGCCCAGCTCGGCGCCGCGCCCGGTGGAGACCATCATGGCCGCCGGCACCGCGAGCCCCATGGCGCAGGGACACGCGATGATCAAGACGGCGACGGCCGCCGTCAATGCGTGGGTCATTGGGCCGACCAAAGCCCAGATGATGAACGTGACGAGCGCGATGCCAATGACGGTCGGCACGAAGATGGCGCTGACGCGATCCGCCAGACGCTGCATGGGTGCGCGGCTCGACTGCGCGGACTTGACGAGCGCAATGATGCGCGCGAGCACACTGTCGGCGCCCAGTGTGGACGCCCGGTACCGGATGGCAACGGTGCCGTTCAGAGTACCGCCGATGACGCGGTCGCCGGTTGCTTTCGACACCGGGATCGACTCACCCGTCATCATCGACTCGTCGATGGCGGTCTGCCCGCTCACGATCTCGCCATCGACCGGCAATCGCTCGCCGGGGCGCACCAGGATCGTATCGCCGGAGCGCACCTCGTCGATGGGCACATCGATCGCTTCCGCGCCCCGGAGGATGCGGGCGGTCTTCGGCGCCAGGTCGGCCAGTGCCCGGAGGGCCGAGGTCGTCCGCGCTTTTGCTCGTGCCTCGATGGCGTTCCCCGTGAGCACGAACGCGAAGATGACGATGACGGCCTCGTAGTACACATCGGGGCCAAACAGCGAATACACGAACGCCGCGCCGGTCCCGATGGCAATCAGCGTGTTCATGTCCGCCGATCCATGGCGTGCCGCGCTCCAGGCGCGCATGTAGATGTCGCGGCCGGCCCAGAGCATGGTAATGAGCGCCATCGCCAGCAAGCCGGCCCGCCAATGGATCAGCATGGCGGCCGCCGCAAGCACAAGGCTGACGGCAGCCTTGCGCGTGACCGCCGCCTGGTCGTCGACCGGCAGCGCGGCGCCGTAGCCGGTCTTCCGGACGGCATCGAGCAATCGCTTCGGGTCCGTGCTCGTGGGGTCGTACTCGACGGTCGCGTTCTCCAGGAGCAGATTGACGTGGGCCGTATCGACGCCCTGCTCACGCTGCAGCGCGCGCTGCACGCGAGCCGAGCAGGCCGCGCACGTCATCCCGGAGACCGGAAACGTCACTGTCACCACGGTACGGGTTCCAACACTTCGTAGCCGACGTCGTCGATCGCCGCGACGAGCTGGTCAACGCTCGCCTTGGCCGGGTCGAACCGCACGGTGGCCGAGCCGATGGTGACGGTGTCGACCTCGACGCCGGGGATGTCCGCCAGCGCGCCCCGTACCGCCTGCTGGCAATGACTGCAGCTCATGCCGCCGATTCGTAGGGTGATTTCTCGCATGCCGAAATATACCCCTACCCCCTAGCCCTATGTCAATCTTGTGGCTGGAGCAGGCGCTGCCCGACGGGTCGACGGCGGAACCGCTACGCGAGTCGACGCGCGCCGATGTCGCGATCATTGGCGGCGGGTACGTCGGACTGTGGACCGCCATCCATATCAAACAGCTCGCGCCGGCGTGCGACGTCGCTGTCGTCGAGCAAGGTATCTGCGGCGGCGGCGCCTCGGGGCGGAACGGCGGGTTCGTCCTGACGTGGTGGCCGAAGATCGATACGCTCGTGGCGTTGTGCGGCGACGCCGAGGCCGTTCGTCTCGCGGCGGCGTCCGAGCGCGCCATCGAGAGTATCGCGGCATTTTGCGCGGCGGAGCAGATCGACGCGCATTTTGTGCGCGGGGGCTGGGTCTGGTCGGCGACGAACCGGGCGCAGGAGGGCGCGTGGGACGCGGTCCTGCGTACGTGTGACCGCCTCGGTGTCGCGCCCTTCGCGCGGGCGGACATGGCTCGCACGGGCTCGACCGTGCATCGCTCTGGCATCATCGAGGCGAGTAACGCCACGGTGCACCCCGCGGCGCTCGCCAGAGGGCTCATGCGGGCGGCGCTGGCGCGTGGCGTTCGCATATACGAGCGCACGCGCGTGGCGACGTTTACTCGGGACACGCCCGTGGTGATGCGGACGGACAGCGGGCTGGAGATGCGAGCGGATCGCGTGGTCTTGGCGACTGGCGCGTGGGCGAGCAGCGTGCGCGAGCTCTCGCGGCGTATGGTCGTCGTGTCGAGCGACATCGTCGCCACCGAGCCGATCCCGGAGCGGCTCGCTGGCATCGGCTGGACGGATGGCTCAGCGATCACCGACTCGCAATTGCGTGTGCACTACTATCGGACCACGCGCGAAGGGCGCATCGTGTTCGGCAAGGGCGGTGGCGCGCTCGCCTTTGGCGCCACGATCGGTCGAGCGTTCGATCGCGACCCGTGGCGAGCAATGGAAGTCGCGCGCGACTTCGCTCGGACGTATCCCGCGCTCAGTGGTGTGGGGATCACGCATGATTGGTCCGGCGCCGTCGAGCGCACGCCCACTGCGCTCCCGCTCATCGGGCGACTCGGGGGCCGGCCGCACATCGTGCACGGCGTCGGCTGGAGCGGCCACGGTGTCGGGCCCAGCTACCTCGGAGGGCGAATCCTCGCCAGCCTGGTGCTCGGGCTCCGCGACGAGTGGAGTGCGTCGGGCATCGTCGACCAGTCGATGGGCGCGTTTCCGCCCGAGCCCGTGCGCTACCTCGGCGGCACGCTCGTGCGCGCGGCCGTGACGCGCAAGGAATACGCGGAGTGGGACGACCGGAAACCGGGTATCCTGGACGCGGCGCTCGCGCGCCTGGCGCCCAACCACTGAGTTATCGTACTCCGAGTCCCGCGAACCCGGCGAGATCGTCGCTGATCGACTGCCACGGACTGAAGTAGTACTGACGTCCGGACACGCCGTCCGGCCCATTGTCGGTGAGCCCGAACACCATGCCCTCGACGTAGTACCGCCCACGCGCGTTCTTGTACATGACCGGCGCGCCGCTGTCGCCGAGCCCCGCGCCGGCGCTGACGACGCCGCTACAGGTTCTGATGTAGCCACCGATGTTGACGTCCGCGCAGACGGCGGTCACGACGCCCCCGGTCCAGCCGGTGGCGCCGCCGACCTTGTCGACGGTGTCGCCCACGAGCGCCTCGCTATAGCCGGCGAGCTGAAAAGTCGGCTGACTCGGATCGATGGTCGTCGGACCATAGATCTGCGGGAGGAACGCGCGGCCTAAGGGTCGGGCGACGGCGCCGAGCGTGGCGGTCACCCCTGGAGCGATTCGCACCAGCGCCGCGTCGCTCGCCCGGCAGTACGCGCCCGCGGGGCAGGCGCCACCGCTCAGGAATAAGGGATTCGCGAAGACGGCGCCGACGAGATTCGCGCGAAGCGCGGTCGTGTCCGGCTGGTAGACGTTCGCCCCGACATATCCCCCGACCGGCGGCGAGTGTTGCACGCAGTGCGATGCGACCACCATATAGTGGTGAACCGTATCAGCGAAGTCGCGAGCATTCAGTCCATAGGAGCAGATGATCGTATACGTGATGCCCGTCTGCTCGAAGAACCCGGCGATGCGAAGCCCTCCGATGGCGGGCCGCTGACCTCCATCGACGGAGCCGGCTTCGACCATGCGCGCCGTCGCCACGACTTCGACGGCGGCGAGGGGCACGCCGAGGCGCTGGATCCATCTCGTGGCGAGCGCGACCGTGTTGTCACTCGTCTCGACGCGTACGCGGTTCGCTCGCTCGTCGACGGCGAGCATGGCGACACCGGCGCTGGTGAGGAGCGGCCGCAGCGCGTTCTTCCATCGCCACAGATCGGCGTACGTGTATCTGGCGGCGCGCACACGCATGCCGGGGGCCTCGCGTCCGCTCGCCAACAGCTCGTTGGTCAACGCCCGTTTGGCCGACGGCTCGCTCGACAGGTCGGTCAGATACACGGTGAGAGAGCCGTGCCCGTCGATATAGGCGCCGCCGAACTCGTGAACGCGCGTGGCGACGCGCGCCGAGATCGAGCGAGGCACATCCGCCACTTTCAGCCCTGGTGTGCCCCCGGCGGGCACGACGCGCGCGACTCCGTCGGCTGGAGCCGATGGATGCACCGCGCCCGTGCTGCAAGCGAGACATACGGTGCAGACGATCAGGGTCAGCGCTACGCGTTCCACTCCCGGGAACGTATGGTCGTAAGCGTCCCCTTGCCACTCCTTGACCGATCGCTAAAGCCGGGCATTAATACCGGCTATTGACGATACACTGTCCCACCACGCATGTAGCCAACTCTCACCCCGGAGTGGCCATGAATTGTCGTATTGTCTGGATGGCGGTGGCATTCACCGCTCTCGCAGCGCAGGTCCAAGCGCAGGAGCGGCACATCAACGGTACGGTCGTCCGAGAGGCTGACCGACAACCGATCTCGTTCGCGCAGGTCGTCGTGCAGGGTAGTACCGCGCGGGCGCAGGCCGATGCCGGCGGCAGATTCCGGATCACGGCGCCCGCCGGTCCGCAGACGCTCGTGATTCGCGCGATCGGCTTCCAGCCCAAGTCAGTCGACGTGGCTGCTGGCGATAGCACCGTCGCCGTCTCGATGATCGAGGAGGCGACCAAGCTGAGCGAGGTCGTCGTGACCGGTCAGGCGACGACGACGACCAAGGCGACCGCGACGATGCCGACCGATCTCGTGTCCGCGTCCGAGCTCACGCGCGCGCCGGCGCAGACCGTGGATGAGGCGCTCCAGGGGAAAGTGCCCGGCGCAAGCATCCAGTCGAACTCGGGAGCGCCGGGCGGCGGCCTGCAGGTGCAAATCCGCGGTGTGACCACCGCGACCGGCAGCACCGACCCGCTCTTCGTCGTCGACGGCGTCATCTACAGCAATGAGACCATCCCGACGGGTTTATTCCAGGCGACGCAGAGCGGTAGCCTGGGCGGGACGGGTCCGATTCAGGACGACGCGGCAAACCGTATGGCCGACTTGAACCCGGCGGACATCGAGTCGATCGAGGTGCTCAAGAGCGCCGCCGCGTCCTCGATCTATGGATCGAAGGCGTCGAACGGCGTCGTGGTCATTACGACGAAGCGCGGCAAGGCCGGGAAGCTCCGGATCAACGTCTCACAACAGACCGGTTTCGCGCATCTGCTGCGCGGGCCGGCCAACGAACCGTGGACGCTGCCCCAGGCATTGGCCACGTTCGCGTCGACTCCGACGGACACCGCGGCGATCAAGGCCTATGATCCGAGCGGCAGCCTAAATATGCCGGTCTACGACCACCTGAATGACATCGCCGGCCGGACGCCGCTGCAGAGCACGACGCTGCTCGATTTGAGTGGCGGCAATGACAACACGCAGTACTACGCGTCCGGCTCGCTCGCCCAGGAAGGTGGCATCGAGCAGAACACGGCCGCGGATCGGCAGTCCCTGCGCGTCAACCTCAATCAGCATCTCGGCAAAGGGCTCGAGGGCTCGCTCTCGACGACGTTCACGCACACGCGCGAAGACCGCGGGTTCAACAACAACGACAACAGCGGCGCCAGCGTTCCGTATTCCATCTCCTACATCCCGAGCTTCGAGCCACTCAACTTCGCGAACGCTGCGTGGCCAACGCCGTACGTCACGTACAAGGGCTCGAATCCACTGCAAACCATTTCGCTGGGGACCAACACGGCCCTCACGAACCGCTTCGTCGGATCGGCCAGGACCAGCTACCAGGCGCTCAAGACCGAGAGCCAATCCGTCCAGCTGGTCGCCCAGGGAGGCATGGATTTCTTCGATCAGGGGACGAGCGTCACGCTGCCGGCCGACGTGTATCTCGAAGCGGCGCAACCGACGCCGGGCGTCGCCGTGCAGGGACAGGCCCAGAGCCGTCAATACAACTGGAACCTGAACGCGATCCACACCTACAACACGTCGTCGAGCCTTCTCAAGGCGACGACCGCGTTGGGGATGACCTACGAGGATCGCCAGCTCGATCGCGCGCAGACCTTCACCTCGAACCTCGTCGGAACGCAGACGAACATTGATGCGGGATCGGTCGTCGTCCCATTCCAGCTCAACACGGTAGAGCGCACGCTGTCGTTCTACGGACAGGAGGACCTGAACCTGTTCGACGAACGGCTGAACATCGAAGGTGGCCTCCGCGCCGAACGCACCTCGGCGAACGATTTGATCAACAAGTACTACATCTACCCGAAAGTCGCAGCCGCCTATCGGTTCCGCGAACTACTCGGCCGCGGCACCGAACTCAAGCTGCGCGGCGACTACGGCGAGACGGGCAACCAGCCGATCTTCGGCGAGAAGTTCACAACGCTGGTCGATAACCGGTCGTACGGCGGCTTCCCTGGCGTCGGCCTCGGAGGGGCGACATTCGCCGCGCCTGACCTTCGGCCGGAGCGGACGCGAGAGTTCGAGGGCGGCTTCGATCTCACCGGGTGGTCGTCGCGCGTAGACCTCGAGGTCACGTACTTCCATCGTCGGACGTACGATCTCTTCCTGCCGCGGACGCCGGCGCCCTCGACCGGGTACAATGAGATCATCGCCAACGGCGGCACGTTCCAGAACGAAGGGGTCGAGATCGGTACCACGTTAATCCCGATTCAGACGCGGAACTTCACGTGGACATTCAACACGGCGTTCCGCACCCTGCACAACACCGTCCTCGCTCTCCCGCCTGGCGTGACGAGCTTCACGCCCACCGGGTCCGGTTTCGGTCTCGCCTACGGCGAGTTGCTCGTGCAGCAGGGCCGGCCGATCACACAGATCGTCGGTCAGACCGGCATCGACAAGAACGGCAACTTCATCGTCTCGTCGATGGGTCAGGTGAATCCGGATTACGACTTGACGTTCGGCAGCACGTTCACGTTGTCGCGCTTCACCCTGACCGGTCTCTGGGATTGGCAGAAGGGCGGCATCATCGAGAACCAGACGCTGTCCCTTTATGGCTGCAATAACCTGGTGGACCACGGCAGCTACGGCGCCGCGCTGGTCACGGCATGCGACAACGGTATCGCCACGCCCTACGTGCAGAGCACGACCTTCCTCAAGCTGCGCGAGGTCAAGATCGCGTACGACGTGCCGCTCCAATACAGTCGCTATCTCTTCGGCTCGCACGGTGTGCAGTTGAGCGCATCCGGGCGCAACTTGATCCTGATCACGAAGTACTACGGTTACGATCCGGAGGTCAGCAACTTCGGCCAGTCGCCGTTCCGGGGTGTCGATCTCGCCCCCTACCCGCCGTCCCGTACGTTCTACTTCACGATCTCGGCGGGGTTCTGACCATGAAAACCATTACGCTGCTGACGCTGTCGGCCACGGCCCTGGCGAGCATCGCCTGCTACGACTTCAACGTCACCGATCCCAATGCGCCGAACACGGCGTCCATTTACGGGAACCCGACGAGGGCGAACATGTCGGCCGCTGCCATCGGGATATTCGACCAGGCCCGACAGGATATCGAATCGTACGTCTGGCGCTTAGGTTCGATGGGTCGCGAGGGCGTCAACCTCTCCGGCAACAACCAGCCCGATTACGCGGAACCGTACTTCGGCCCGCTCTCGAACACGCAGTTTGGTGGCTCGCAATGGGGCAATCCGTACATCGAGATCCGGCTCGACAACCTATACGACGATGCGATACCGCACTCACCGGACCTCTCCGCCGGCGAGAAGAGTTCGTCCATTGCGTTCGGCGAGACGCAACAGGCGCTGGCGCTCTTCTACGTCATACAAACGCGGGCGCAGCTCGGCGCGCCGGTGAATGTCGACCTCGACCCATCGGGCCCACCGGGGCCTTGGGTCGGCGAGGACAGCGTCTACCGGGCGATCATCGATCTCCTGGCCGATGCCCGCACCAGGTTGGCGACGGGTGCCCCATTCCCGTTCCCGATGCCTCCGGGCTACGCGAACGCCAACACGCCACAAACGTTCGCGCAGTTCGACCAGGCGCTGGCGGCTAAGGCCTGGGTATTCCGGGCGACCGACGTGAACGGGTGCAAGGGCTCGAAGGCGACCTGCTACAACGCCGCGATGGGGTTGCTCGACTCCCTGTTCGCCAGTGGATTCGCGTCGACCAGCGCGGCGAACTTCCCAAGCGGCGTCTTCTTCGACTTTTCTTCCAACCCGGGCGACACGCCGAACGGTCTCTCCGACCCGCTCAACGGCGTTATTTATTTCGCGCTGGTGGAGCAGCAGACGGATGCCCAGATGCAGGTGGGTGGCTCGACGCCGGACGCGCGCGTGGGAGCGAAGATCGCCAACGCCACGGTC